>JADMIO011201661.1_pt1 | contig 104856 bp, 98 predicted proteins | sample 8958161 | NCBI WGS metagenome assembly JADMIO01 (sample SAMN16585339, study PRJNA669376) | soil metagenome | isolation source: Crop rotation soil | place: USA: Cullars Rotation, Alabama | collected 2011 | reverse complement strand
CCAACCGCCACATGGCGCACGATCCCTGGCTGAAGGAGCACAAGCCCACGATCTACTGGAACATGCTGCAGACCGCGGAGATGGTCTCTAAGCGCTACAACATCGGGCGCGAGGCGCAGGACCGCTACGGCGTCGACAGCCAGAACAAGGCCGCTGCCGCGCGCGAGGCGGGCAAGTTCAAGGACGAGATCGTGCCGATCAAGACGATGATGAAAGTCATCGACAAGAACACCAACGTCGAATCGACGCGCGAGGTGACCGCCGCTGAAGACGAAGGCATCCGACCGGGCACCACGTACGAAGGCGTCTCGACGATCAAGCCGGCGATCGAGGGCGGCGTGATCGCGGCGGGCAACGCGAGCCAGTTCTCCGACGGGGCCTCGGCCGCGGTGGTGATGAGCGACAAGGTGGCGGCCGCCAAGGGCTTGAAGCCGATGGGCATCTTCCGCGGCTTCGCGGTGGCGGGCCTGGAGCCCGACGAGATGGGCATCGGCCCGGTCTACGCGGTGCCCAAGCTCCTCAAGAACGCCGGCAGACGAGTCTCCGACATCGACCTCTGGGAGCTGAACGAGGCGTTCGCGGTGCAGGTGATCTACTGCCGCGACAAGCTCGGCATCCCGAACGACAAGCTCAACGTCAACGGCGGCGCGATCGCCGTCGGCCACCCCTACGGCGTTTCCGGCGCACGCCTGGTCGGCCATGCGCTGATCGAGGGCAAGCGCCGCGGCGCGAAGCTGGTTGTCGTAACCATGTGCATCGGCGGCGGAATGGGGGCGGCGGGATTGTTCGAAGTGGTGTAAAACTGCGCCTGCGCTACCCATAAAAAGACAAAGGGCGCTTCGGCGCCCTTTTTCATTCCAAGGAGACAATGCAATGAAGACCGGACTCAGGCTGCTTGGCGTCGCGATTCTCGCCGCACCGCTTGCGGCGATTGCCCAGGCGTACCCGAACAAGCCGATCCGCCTGATCGTGCCCTGGCCCCCGGGGCAGGCCACCGACCTCGCGGCGCGAATCGTTGCCGAGAAGATCTCGGCCTCGATGGGCCAACCCATCGTCGTCGAGAACAAGCCCGGCGCCGGGGGCGCGATCGGCTCGGAGCAGGTCGCGAAATCCGCGCCCGACGGCTACACGCTGCTCGCGGCCTCGAGCGGCCCGATCTCGATCATGCCGAACCTGCAGAAGATCCCCTACGAGCCGCTCAAGGATTTCGCGCCGGTCACGCTGACCGCGATGGCGCCTTTCGCGCTCGTCGGGCGGCCCGATTTCCCCGCCGCGAACGCCGCGCAGCTGGTGGCGCTGGTCCGGGCCAACCCGGACAAGTACACGTTCTCCTCCTCGGGCACCGGCGCCACGGCGCACCTTTTCTCCGAGCTGTTCCACTCGATGGCGCACATCAAGTCGCGGCACGTGCCCTACAAGGGCAGTGCGCCGGCGCTCACCGACCTCATGGGCGGGCAGATCGACTACACGATCGAAACCGTCGCCTCCGTGGTCACGCACGTGAAATCCGGCAAGCTGAGGGGCTACGGGGTGACGACCGCCAAGCGCAGCTCGGCGCTGCCCGACCTGCCGCCGCTGGCGGAAGCCGCGAACATCCCGGGCTACGACGCGGCCGCCTGGATCGGCTACACCGCGCCCGCCGGGACACCGCGCGAGATCACCGCCCGCATCTCCGCCGAGGTCCAGAAGGCGGTGCAGGCGCAGGACCTGAAGGAGCGCTACGTCACGCTCGGCATGGAGCCGGCGGCGACCACGCCCGAGGAGCTCGGCGCGCTGATGCGGCGCGAGCAAGAGCGCTACGGGCAGATCATCCGGGCGGCGAACATCAAGATCGAAAACTAGGGCGCTTGCGGACCGATTCCCGAGCTTTTGCTGGTCAAGGTCCGCGCCAGACGGGCTTCTCCGGGCAGTTGATGGATCGGTACCGGTACATCCTCCTTGCGTTGGCGGCGATTTTCTCCGCGCTGCCGGCGCAGGCGCAGGAACCTTTCCCGTCGCGGCCGGTGCAGCTGATCGTGCCTTTCCCGCCCGGCGGCGTGCTCGACCTCGTCAGTCGGCGCCTTGCGGACCGCTATCGCGACGACTGGGGCCAGCCGGTGATCGTGGTGAACCGTCCGGGCGCCAACGGCGTCGTGGCTTGGCAGGGGCTGCTGAACACCAAGCCCGACGGCTACAGCGTGTTTTCCGCCGGTGGGCAGGGCCTCGGCTACGTGCATTTGCTCAATCCCGGCGTGCCCGGCAAATTCCTCGAGCATTTCACCGAGGTCTGCTCGTTCGCGAGCTACCCGCTCGTGTTCCTCGTGCACAAGGACGTGCCGGTGTCGAGCCTGCGCGAGCTGGCGGCCTACGCGACCAAACATCCAAAGGCACTGGGCTTCGGCACCACCGGCGCCGGCTCTGGCGGCCACCTCACGTTCGAATTCTTCAAGTCGCAGGCGGGCGTGCCCGATGAGGCGCTGCCCGCGGTCCACTATGCCGGCATCGCGCCGCAGATCGCCGCGCTCGCGGGCGGCCAGCTGCAGGTCGGGGTCATGCCGCTCAGCTCGATCGCCTTGGCGCAGGTCGATGCCGGCACGATCCGCGCGCTGGCCGTGACTGCCTCGAACCGCTCGCCCTTTCGCAAGGAGATCCCGACGGTCGTCGAGCAGGGCTTTCCGTCACTGGCTGCGAAGGACTACATCAGCCATTGGGTGCTTGCGAAGACGCCGCCGGCGGTGGTGAAGAAGCTCTCGGACACGACACGCGCAACGATCGAGAACGCCGAGATGCGAAGGAAGATCGAGGAACTCTACCTCGAGCCGGAGTTCCTCGACGGTCCTGCGATCCGCCGCCAGTTCGAGCAGCGCGCCGCGGAGTTCGAGCCGCTGATCCGGCGGCTCGGGTTGCTCGCGAAATAAGGCCGATGGAAACCCGCCACGCAGCGACGTTGTTCCTCGGCCTGCTGCTCCAATGGATGCCGGTGGCGCAGGCCCATGACCGGCCGCCGACCGGGGCGACCGCCGAGCGCATGCGTGTCGCGGCCGAGAAATTCCTCGCCACGGTTGCGGATCGAGGCACGGTGCTGCGTTCTTTCGACGACAAGGACCGCTTCGACTGGCACTACACGCCGCGCAGCCGCAACGGCGTTTCGTTCAAGGACCTCGATGCCGCCGCCCGCGACGCGGTGCATGCGCTGCTCAGGCAGGCGCTTTCCGCAGCCGGCCACGTCAAGGTCGTCAACATCATCGAGCTGGAGCTGGTGCTGAAGGAGATCGAGTTCTTCGGGCTGATGCGCGACCCGGAGCGCTACCACCTCACCGTCTACGGCACGCCGAGCCGGACTTCGGCGTGGGGATGGCGGTTCGAGGGGCACCATCTCTCGCTCAACTTCACGCTGGCGGGTGACAAGGCGGTGGCGGACACGCCGAGCTTCTTCGGCGCCAACCCGGCGCTGGTGCCCCGAGGCCCGAAGAAGGGGCAGCGCGCGCTGGCCGAAGAGGAGGACGAGGCGAGGAAGCTCCTCGACGGCATGAACCCGGCGCAACGCAGGACGGTTTTGTTCGAGCCGCAGACTTACGGCGAGATCATGACCTCGAATGCGGAGAAGGTCGACCCGATGAAGCCCGCCGGGCTTGCGGCATCGCAAATGGACGAGGCGCAGCGCTCGCAATTGCTGAAGCTCGTCGAGGTCTACGCGAAAAATTTCGAGCCGGCGCTTGCGGCCGCGCGATTGTCACGCGTTCGTGAGGGCGGTATTGAAAAGATCGTATTCGGATGGGCCGGCGCCACCGAGCGCGGCAAGCCGCACTACTACCGCATCCAGGGCCCGCTCTTCCTGATCGAATACGACAGCTCGCAGGACGGCGGCAACCACATCCACACCGTCTGGCGCGATTTCAACGGCGACTTCGGGCGGGATCTTTTGCGTGAGCACTACGAGCGCGCAAAACGCTAAAAGGGGTCAGATCCCTTTTCCGGGATGTCAGGTTTGACCCTGACCCCTTTTTGTCCTGACCCCTTTTTGTCAGGTTTGAGCCTGGCCCTTTAGAAGACGATGACGCCGCGGGCGTTCTTGCCGGATTCCATGTCGGCGAAGGCCTGGGGGGCTTCGTCGATCTTGTAACGCTTGGTGATGAGCTCATCCAGCTTCAGGCGCTTGGACATGTAGAGGCCGAGCAGGCGCGGGAAGTCGATGCTCGGCACGCAGGAGCCGAAGAGGCTGCCCTGCAGGGTCTTCTCCTCGAACACGAGGCCCGGCTGCTTGACCGAGACGCTGTCGGTGCCTCGCGCGACGCCGACGATGACCGCCTTGCCGCCGCGGCGAATCGCACGATAGGCGGTCGAAGAGAGGTCGCCGTTGCCGACGCACTCGAAGGCGTAGTCGGGCCCGCCGCCGGTCATCTTCTTCAACTCGCGGACCGGATCTTCGCCCGCCTTGGCGAGCAGCGTGTGCGTTGCGCCGAAAGCCTTGGCGAACTCCAGCTTCGATGGCGTAGTGTCGACGGCGATGATCATCTGTGCGCCGGCGATCGCCGCGCCCTGGATCGCATTCAGCCCGACGCCGCCGCAGCCGAACACCACGACGCTGGATCCGGCTTCCACATGCGCTGTGTTGAATACCGCGCCCACGCCGGTAGTGACCGCGCAGCCGACCAGGGCGGCCCGGTCCAGCGGGATCGCCTTGTCGATCTTGACCACGTTTTCCATCGATACGGTGGCGTACTCGGCCATCACGCCGCAGCCCGAGAAGATGTTCAGCGCCTTCCCGGCGGCGTCGTGCGTGCGCGGCGAGCCTTCGAGCGGCGCGAGCAGCGCCTTGCCCTGCTCGATGCACAGCACCGGCCGGCCGCCGGAGCAGAACCGGCACTTGCCGCACATGTAGATGAAGTTGGAGACGACGTGGTCGCCGACCGCGAGGCCCGTGACCCCCTCGCCGACCTCGACGATCTCGCCGGCCGCCTCGTGTCCGAGCACCAGCGGCGGCGGCAGCGGGATCGTGCCGTTGACCGCCGAGAGGTCCGAATGGCACACGCCGCAGGCGTGCATCTTCACCATCACCTCGCCGCGCTTGGGCGAATCGACCGTGATCTCCTCGACCAGGACGGGCTTGTTGAGTTCGCGGAATACGACCGCCTTGCCTTTGCGCGCCATGCGTTTTCTCCGGAGGGATTGGGGATGCTTTTTTGCCCGAGTATAGCCCCGGGTCCGCGTGCCGGCTGGTCTAAAATAGCCGCCTTTCCCCAGCGCAGGAACCATCATGGCGAACCACGACAAGTTCTACATCAACGGCCAATGGGCCACGCCCTCGACCAAGGAAACGATCGACGTGCACAACGCCGGCACCGGCGCGGTGATGGGCACGGTGCCCGCGGGCGCCGAGAAGGACATGAACGCCGCGGTGGACGCCGCGCGCGCCGCGTTCGATGCGTGGTCGCAGACGCCGCCGGCCAAGCGCGCGGAGTACCTCTCGAAGATTTCCGCCGGCCTCAAGGCGCGCGCCGACGAGATCGCCAAGTCGATCGCGCAGGAAGTCGGCATGCCGATCAAGCTCTCGGCGCGCATCCAGGCCGGCCTGCCGATCGCGGTGTTCGGCAACTACGCCAAGCTGCTCGGGGAGTTCAAGTTCGAGGAGCAGGTCGGCAACTCGCTCGTGGTGCGTGACCCGATGGGCGTGGTCGGCGCGATCACGCCGTGGAACTACCCGCTGAACCAGATCGCGCTCAAGGTCGCGCCGGCGCTTGCGGCCGGCTGCACCGTCGTGCTGAAGCCCTCCGAGATCGCGCCGTTCAACGCCTACATCCTCGCCGAGGTGATCCACGAGTCCGGCCTGCCGGCCGGGGTGTTCAACATGGTGACGGGCCTCGGGCCGGTGGTCGGCGAAGCACTGGTGAAGCACCCCGAGGTCGACGCGATCTCCTTCACCGGATCGACGCGCGCAGGCAAGCGCATCTCCGAACTCGCCGCGCAGGGCGTGAAGCGCGTGACGCTGGAACTGGGCGGCAAGTCGGCCTCCGTCATCCTCGACGACGCCGACCTCGCCACCGCGGTCAAGGGCACGGTGAACAACTGCTACCTCAACTCGGGCCAGACCTGCACCGCAACGACACGCATGCTGGTGCCCGAATCGAAGTACGCCGAAGTGAAGGCGCTCGCCGCCGAGGCCGCCAAGGCCTTTACGCCGGGCGACCCGCTCGCCGAGACCACGCGTCTGGGGCCCCTGTCGTCCGCGATGCAGCTCGAGCGAGTGCGCGCGTACATCAGGAAGGGCCAGGAGGAAGGCGCCGAGCTTGTGACGGGCGGCGCGGAAGCACCGGAAGGCATCGAGGGACAACTGCGTGGCGGTTACTACGTGAAGCCCACCGTCTTCGGCAAGGTGAACCCGAAGTCGACGATCGGGCAGGAAGAAATCTTCGGGCCGGTGCTCTCGATCATCACCTACAAGGACGAGGAAGAAGCCATCCGGATCGCCAACGACACGATCTACGGCCTCGCCGGCGGCGTGTGGTCGGGCGATGCCGCGCGTGCGCAGAAGGTCGCGCGCCGCATGCGCGCGGGCCAGATCGACATCAACGGCGGGCCGTTCAACATGGCCGCGCCGTTCGGAGGGTTCAAGCAGTCGGGCCACGGGCGCGAAGCCGGAGTCTACGGGCTCGAGGAATTCCTCGAGTACAAGTCGCTGCAGCTCAAGCAATAGCAATGGGGGTCAGGCAGCTCTTCGACCTCGTAGGCCGCGTAGCCGTCGTCACCGGCGGCTCGCGCGGCCTCGGCCTGCAGATCGCCGAGGCGCTCGGCGAGATGGGTGCGCGCGTCGCGATCACCGCACGAAAAAAGGATGAGCTCGAAGAAGCCGTCGCGCACCTCAAGGGCCTCGGCGTCGCGGCCACGCCGTTCGTCGGCGACCTCGGCAAGCGCGAGCAGGTCGGCACGCTGGTCGACGCGCTGCTGGAAAAATTCGGCAAGGTCGACGTGCTGGTCAACAATGCCGGCGCGGTCTGGGGCGCGCCCGCCGAGGAACACCCGGTCAAGGCCTGGGACAAGCTCGTGAATCTCAACCTCTCGGCGAATTTCCTGCTCTCGCAGGCGATCGCCAAGCGCTCGATGATCCCGGCGAAGTGGGGACGCATCGTCAACGTCGCCTCGGTGAGCGGCCTCATAGGCACCGACCCGCGCCTGCTCAACAACGTCTCCTACGTGGCCACCAAGCACGGCGTGATCGGCCTCACCCGCCAGTTCGCCGCCGAGTGGGGGCACCACGGGATCAATGTCAACGCGATCTGCCCGGGATTCTTCCCCTCCAAGATGACGCACGCCACGCTGGACAAGTCCGGCGAGTTCCTGCGCGCGGCCACGCCCAACGGGCGCCTCGGCGGTGACGAGGACCTCAAGGGCCTGGTCGTGCTGCTCTCCACCGAGGCTTCGCGCCACATCACGGGGCAGGCCATCGCGGTCGACGGCGGCATGACGGCCATATGAGCGACGCGGAAAAGAACGCCGAATTCGCGCGCGAATTCCAGAAGAAAATCCCGTTCGTCGGTCACCTGGGTATCGAGGTCGACGCGATCGGGGACGGCACCGCGAAGCTCTCGATGACGCTGAAGCCGGAGTTCACCAACAGCTTCGGCACCGCGCATGGCGGCGTGATCATGTCGATCATCGACGTGGCGCTCTGCACCGCGGCGCGCAGCCAGCACCCGGATTCGATCGGCGTGATCACGATCGACATCGCCCTGTCTTTCATCGGCGCGGGCAAGGGCAAGCTGGTGGCCGAAGCGCGCGTGCTCAAGCCCGGCCGCAACACCGTGTTCACCGAAGGCGAGGTGAGGAACGAGGACGGCTCGCTGGTGGCCAAGGCGATCGGCACAGTAAGGGTCCGGGTGGCCGACAAATAAGGCCTGCCCGGATTCGGCTATTTGGATTTGTCTATTCGATGACGTGGTCGGCCCGCAGCAGCAGCGACTGCGGGAGGACGATACCGAGGGCCTTAGCCGTCTTCAGGTTGACCAAAAGCTCGAATTTCGCCGGCTGCTGGATCGGCAAGTCGCCCGGCCTCACCCCATCGCGAAGGATTCGCACCGCATAGCCCGCGCTCTGCCGGACGAGCGACGCGGTGTGCGGCCCGTAGACCAGCAGCGGGTACGGATCCACGTTCGAAAACCAGGGGTAATCGGCGATCGTCGGCAGGCGCCGCTCGATCGCAAACTGGACGATGCGCGATTGCGACGAGTGCATCGCGGCACCCGAAGTCACGATCAGCGCATCGGGCTTGCCTGCGTCCATCTGCGCGAGCGCCTGGGCCAGCCGATCCGGCGTGGCCACCTGCGCGACCTGCAGCCGGACGCCGAGCAAGCCTGCAGCCCGATCGAGCTCTTCGAACACGGCCTTGCTTTCCTCGACCGGGTTGTCCGGCGGAACGTAGTCGTAGAGGACGCCGACCGTTCGCGTCGACGGCTTGGCCTCGCGCAGCAGCTGCAGGAGCTTTCCCCAGACGCCGGTGCCGGCATAAATTGAATTCCCGGTGACACTTTTCCCGGGCCTTGCGAGGCTGGCGGCAAGGCCGATTTCAACCGGGTAGCCGCAAGTGACCATGACAACGGGGATGACGCGCGATGCCTGGACAGCCTCCAGCGCGAAGGAACTGTTTGCGGTGAGGATGAGATCGGGCCTTGCGGCCACCATGCGCCTGGCGGCTTCCGGCGCGGGCACTTTTCCGTAAGCCAATCCCAGTTCGACAAGCTGGTAGTCGCGATTCTCGACCCAGCCGAGTTGCAGGAACGCCTGCGTGATCAACGCGCGGAATTCGCTCCCGAATTCGGGAAGCACGCCGATACGCGGCATGCGCTTCGATTGGGCGCGCACCGGGAACGCCTCGCCAAGTCCTGCGAGAGCCGCTATCGCAAGGAACTTGCGTCGGTCCATCGTCCCCCCCTGGAACCAAGTTTACACATCGTCCCCCCCGCGGCATCGGACACTAGGTGCGCGAGCGCACACTGGTCGACAAGCAGGATTGCATTAATTCCCCGATAGTGGTGCAGTAGCTTTCCCGCGCGGGGAGCGCGGGAGGAGCAAGGGGGAAGGCGACATGGCGGCTCGCGGGGCGGGGACGGACAGCACGACGACGCGCATGCGCGCGATCCGGGAGGCCGAACCCAAGCAGCGCCTCGCGGCGATCCTGGTGGCGGACGTGGCCGGCTACACGCGCCTCATGGCGATGGACGAGCGCAAGACCGTGGCTGCGCTCGATGCGGCCCGGGCGGTGCTTCGCAAGGAAGCCGATTCCCACTTCGGCCGCGTCATCGACATGGCCGGCGATTCCGCGCTGGTGCTCTTCGAAACCGCCACCGGCGCGGTAGAGGCAGCGCTCGCGGTGCAGAAGGCGGTCAACGAAGCCGGCGCCTCGCTGCCCGAGGACCGCCGCATGCGCTTCCGGATAGGCATCCACCTCGGCGACGTGATGGTCAAGCACGACGGGACCATCTACGGCGACGGGGTCAACATCGCCGCGCGCCTGGAGGCGCTGGCCGAGCCCGGCGGGATCACCCTTTCGGACGGCGTGCGCGGCGCGGTGCGCGGCAAGGTGGCGGCGAATTTCGTCGATCGCGGCGAGCAGCAGATCAAGAACATCGACTACCCGGTGCGAGCCTTCGCGATCGCGAGCGGGCCGGCTACGCCCAAGGCCGCGCCCGCCGCGCCGGCGGCCGCGCTGACGCTGCCCGACCGGCCTTCGATCGCGGTCCTGCCTTTCCTCAACATCAGCGGCGACCCCGAGCAGGAGTACTTCGCCGACGGGATGGTCGAGGACATCATCACCGAGCTCTCGCGCTTCCAGAGCCTCTTCGTGATCGCGCGCAACACCACGTTCACCTACAAGGGCCGCAGCGTCGACGTGCGCAAGGTCGCGCAGGAGCTCGGCGTGCATTTCGTCCTCGAAGGGAGCGTGCGCAAGTCCGGCGACAAGGTCCGCGTCACCGCGCAGCTCATCAACGGCGAGACCGGCCGGCACGTGTGGGCCGAGCGCTACGAGGACGTGCTCTCGGACCTCTTCGAGCTGCAGGAGCGCATCACGCACCAGGTGGTCGCCAGCATGGTGCCCGAGATCGAATCCGAGGAGATGCGGCTGCAGGAGCGCGGCAGGCGCCGCTACTCGGAAGCCGACGACCTCGCCTGGCGCGCGGCCAAGACGCTCGCCGACGGCGAATTCCAGGGCCGGCCGGCGATGATCGACGAAGCCCTGCGCCTCGCGGAGCAGGCCGCCGCTGCCAACCCCGCCTGCCAGCGGGCCTGGGAGGTGCTGGCCTCAGCACACAGCTGGCGCGTGTTCCTTGCGTGGACCCACGACCGCAAGGCGGACCTCGCCGCCGCGCGCAGCGCCGCGGACAGGCTGATGCAGCTCGCGCCGAACGACAGCCGCTCCTACTACCTGCGAGGCGTGGTCGAGTCGCTCACCGGCGAATTTTCGGCGAGCGTCGCCGACCTGCGCCGCGCGCAGGTGCTGAACCCGAACGACGCCCCGCCGCAGTTCTTCCTCTCGCAGCAGGAGGCCTCGAGCGGCCAGGTCGAGCGCGCCAAGGCGCTCGCGGCGCAAGCCACCCGGCTCTCGCCCAAGGACCGCTGGGTGAGCACCGCGCACCTTGCGATGGCGACGTGCGCGTTCATCGAGGGCGACCTCAAGGCGCTGCACGAGTGGTCTGCGCTCGCGATCCAGAGCCAGCCTTCGCACCCGTTCCGGCGCGTGCTGATGATCGCCTACGCCGCGCAGTCGGGCGATGAGCACCTGCTGCACTCGAACGTCGAGAAGCTGCAGTCCTTCGCGCCGGACTTCATCCCGAGCCTCTTCAGCGGCGAGAGCGTGCCGCTGCGCCGCCCGCAGGACATGCAAAGCCTCCTCGCCATCCTCAGCAAGGCGGGATTGCGCGGCCAGAAGCTGCGCTGACCGCGGCGCCCTAGGCGCGTTGCGCGGCCGGCAGGGCGGCGGGCGCCGCCGAAAACGCCATCGTCCCGTCGTCGATGCGCCCGAAGCGCAGCGTCATGATGTCCAGCGCGTAGTTTTGCCGCAGCTTCCACGGCGCCTTCGAGCCTTGCTTGGGAAACTTGGCGAGCGACCGCTGCACGTAACCCGAGGAGAAATCCACCCAGGGCTGCGCCGTGATGCTGGCGTCGTCCAGGTTCGGCGTGCATTGCGCGTAGCCGTTTTTCTGCATGAAGTTGAGCAGGCGGCACACGTACTCGCAGGTGAGGTCGCATTTCAGCGTCCACGAGGCGTTGGTGTAGCCGAACGACGAAGCCATGTTCGGCACGCCGCTGTACATGAGGCCCTTGTAGTTGAACGTCTTCGCCGGGTCCAGCTTCTTCCCGTCCACGGTCATCGCGATGCCGGCCAGCACCTCCAGGTCGAGGCCGGTGGCCGTCACGATGATGTCGGCATCGAGCGTATCGCCCGACTCGAGCTCCAGCCCGGTTTCTGTGAAGGTCCGGATGCGGTCGGTGACGATCGAGGCCTGCTTCTTGCGAAGCGCGATGAACAGGTCGCCGTCCGGCACCAGGCACATGCGCTGCTCCCAGGGGTTGTAGCGCGGCGTGAAATGCCTGTCGACGTCGTAATCCGGCCCCATGAACAGGCGCACGCCGCCGAGGATCAGCTTCTTCACGTGCGCGGGCTTGCGCCGGGCGAGGTTGAAGAAGTATTGCTGCAACAACACGCGTTTCCAGCGGGTCAGCCCGTAGGCGACCATCGGCGGCAGGATCTTGCGAAGCTTGTTCGCCAGCGCGTCTTCCGAGGGCCGGGCCACGACATAGGTCGGCGAGCGCTGCAGCATGACGACGTGGCCCGCGGTCTTCGCCATCTCGGGCACGAGCGTGACCGCGGTCGCGCCGCTGCCGATGACCACCACTTTCTTGCCGGCGTAGTCGAGGTCCCCGGGCCAGTGCTGCGGGTGGATGACGCGGCCCTTGAAGCGCTCCCGCCCGGGAAACTCCGGCGTGTAGCCCGCCGAATACTTGTAATAGCCGCCGCAGACGAAAAGGAAGTTGCAGGTAAAGGCGAGCGTCCGGCCTTCGTTCTCGACGTCCACGCTCCAGCAGGCGTCCTCGCTCGACCACGCAGCGCGCTTCACCTGGTGGCCGTAGCGGATCTTCCTGTCGATGCCGTACTGCTTCGCGGTCTCTTTGATGTAGTTCAGGATCGAGGGGCCGTCGGCGATCGCCTTCGCTTCCTCCCAGGGCTTGAAGGCGAAGCCCAGCGTGTACATGTCGGAGTCCGAGCGGATGCCCGGGTAACGGAAAAGGTCCCACGTGCCGCCGAGGCGCTCGCGGGCTTCGAGGATCGTGTACGTGCGTCCAGGGCACCGCTTTTGCAGGTGCACCCCTGCGCCGATCCCGGAAAGGCCGGCGCCGACGATGAGCACGTCGAAATGGTTCGCGGCCATGGTCAATCCGCCCTCGCGCCGCTGTCCTTGGCCACCTTCGACCACCTTGCGATCTCGCTTTTCACGAACCCCGTGAACGCTTCGCGCGAGTCACCCACCGGCGTGAACGCCAGCTGGTCGATGCGCGCCTTGACCGCGGGATCCTGCAGCATCGCCCGGATTTCCGCGTTCAGGCGGTCGAGGATCGGTCCGGGCGTTCGCGCCGGCGCGGCGAGGCCGATCCAGCCGACCGACTCGAAGCCGGCGTAGCCCTGCTCCGCGATCGTCGGCGCCTCGGGCAGGTAAGGCGAGCGCTGCAAGGTGGCCACGCCGAGCACCCGCAGCTTGCCGCTTTTGGCGTGCGCGAGGACGCCGGGCACCGTGTCGAACATGACCGGCACGTTGCCGCCGATGATCTGCGTATGCGCTTCCGAGCTGCCCTTGAACGGCACATGGTTCATCTTGAGGCCGGCGGCCGAAAGGAAGGCTTCCATCGAAAGGTGGCTCGTCGAGCCGGTGCCGAGCGAGGCATAGGCGATCTCCCCGGGTTTGGACCGGGCAGCGGCGGCAAGTTCCCTGAGGCCCGCATAAGGCGCCTGCGCGCCTGCGACGAGCGCCTGCGGCGTGAGCACGATGTTGCCGATGAGCTCGAAATCCTTCACCGGGTCGTACGGCAGCTTCGAATAGATCGCCGGGTTCACGCCGAAAGGTCCGCTGCCCGCGGCGACGAGCGTATAGCCGTCAGGCGCGGCGTTCCGGACTTGCTCGGTGCCCAGGCTGCCGCCGGCACCGGGCTTGTTCTCGACCACGAACGGCTGACCCATCGTGCGCGCAAAGCGCTCCGACATCACGCGGGCAATGATGTCGGTGGCCGAGCCGGCGGCGAATGCGACGACGACCTTCACCGGCCGGGTGGGCCACGCCTGGGCCGAAGCCGCACTGGCGGCAGTCACCCCACAGGCCGCGAGAAGCCATCGGGCAATGCGCATTCCCAGTCCCTTCGAAAGTAAAAGACGAGGACTCAACCCCTCGCAGTATCCCCATGGGACGCCTTGCGCGCCTGCCACGCGTCGAGCATGGCGCGCGCATTGTTGCGCGCGGGGTCGGTCGACGCGGCGTGCGAATCGGTCTTCGCGGTCAGCTCGATCACGTAGCCGTTCGGGTCGCGGAAGTAGATCGAGCGGATGAAGCCGTGGTCGGAGATGCCGCGGGTCTCGATGCCCCTGGCGCGTCCCTTGGCCATCATCGGCTCGAGGACTTCAGCGGCGACTTCGACCGCGATGTGCAGGTCGAAGTCGTGCTGCTTCTTGAACTCGAACGGCATATCGGGCGCCTCGAAGAACGCAAGGTAGGAGCCGTCCCCGAGCTCGTAGAAGGTGTGCAGCGTGCCGGTCTTGCGGCCGGTCATGGTCTCCGAGATGTCGAGCGTGCACGCGAGCCTCAGGCCGAGGAACTCCTCGTAGAAACGGCGCGTCTCTTCCGAATCGCGGCAGCGATAAGCGTTGTGGTGCAGCCTGCGGATCATCGGGTCCACGCCTGGCGCCTCAGAGCGCCTGGAACGGCACTTCCTTCACCGAGGCGGCGAGGTCGTAGAACGGCTTGTTGACCGCGGCCCAGTTCGGCCGCGCCTTCATCGTCGCGAGCCACCGGGTGATGTTCGGGTACGGCGCGAAGTTGCAGCGCACGACCTCGCCGGCGGTGAGATAAGCCGCGCCGAGGTAGTCGGCAAGCGTGATCTCGCTGCCGCAGAGGTAGGCGTTCTTGCCGATGAGGTCGCGATCCAGGATCTTCAGCCAGCCGGCCGATTTTTCCTTGCCCCACGAGACGACCGCGTTCTGCTGCTCGTCGTTCGGACGTTTGAGGTGCGGGAAGAGCTGCGGGTAGATCAGGCCGTAGCCCCAGTCCCGGTAGAACTGCGTGTTCAGCCAGTCCATTCGCTCGTTTACGCGGGCGCGGGCCTTGAGCTCCTTGGGATAGGCCGCCGAGCCGGCCTTGTCGGCGAGGTACTTGAGGATCGCTGAGGCCTCGGTGAGCCGGAAGTCGCCGTCTTCGAGCACCGGCACCAGCTGGCTGGGATTGATTGCCGAGTACGCCGGCTGCACGTGCTCGCCGGTAAAGAGGTCGACGAGCTTGTACTCGAGGTCGATCTTGTTGTCGGCCGCGAACAGCATGATCGGGCGGCTGGTGTTCGAAACCGGGTGGTAGTAGAGCTTCATGGGACGCTTCCTCCGCGAAGAAGAAACGCAATCCTACCCGCTTCCCGGTCGCGTCAGCCCGATCTTCGAGGCCAGGTAGCGCTCGATCGTGGCGAGGTCCGGTTGTTCGCCGCACAAGCCGATATGGCCGTCGGGCCGCAGCAGGTAGTACGAGCCCGCTTGGAGCCCGGCGGCCGCAAAGGCCTCGGCGTTCCGGCCGCCGGAGGGGATCACGATCACATCGGCCATCTTTCGCAGGAGGCTGATCGTTTCGGGCGGCAGAGCCACGCCGAGGACCAGAAGGGTAAATCGCGTGTCGTCGAGCTTGTCGTACAGGTCCTCCAGCGGCCCGCCCTTGCTCAACACGACCTTGAGCCACGGAAAGCGATCCCCCGCGCGCGGTTCGCGGCTCGCAGGCCGGCCGCCGGATTGGGAAAGGAAACTCTCACGGTAATGGATGCCGGTCTGGGAAACGATCCCGAATGCGAAGGCCTGGACGCGCTTTCGCGACATGGCCGCAGCCACAATGCGCGCAAGCACGCGGGTGCGCAGGAAGCCCGCCAGCCAGGAGCCCGACACGATCAGCCGGAAGGCGCGGTCGGTCGTCTCGAGCAGGCGGCGCGCGATCGGCAGGCGCTCGGACTCGTAGGTGTCGAGCAGCGCGGGATCGGCGCGGCCTTCGCAGACCAGCGCCAGCTTCCACGCGAGGTTGTAGGCGTCCTGCAGGCCGGTATTCATCCCTTGCGCACCGACCGGGCTGTGAATGTGCGCGGCATCGCCGAGCAGGAAGCAGCGCCGGTCCCGGAAGCGCGTCGCGGCGCGATGGTGGATGCGGTAGGACGAGAACCAGGTGCAGGTCTCGAATTTGAGGTTGCCGGCCTCGCCGCGAAGCGACGGCAGGACCGACTCGAAAGTCGCCTTGTCGGGGTCGATTCCCTCCGGAAGGATCCCGACCAGGCGCCAGTGGTCCTGGCCGCGCATCGGGAAGAACAGGTGGAAACCTTCCTTCCAGAGGTAGACATTGAGCTCCCCGGGCACCATGTTGCCGGTGACCACCGTGTCGGCGACGAAGAACACGTGCTCGTACGGCGCGCCTTCGAACGGGATCGCGCACGCCTTGCGCACCGCGCTGTGGGCTCCGTCGCAACCGGCGACCCAGGCGGTACGAACCGTCTTCGCCGAGCCATCGGCCTGCTTCAGTGTCGCGGCGACGCCGCCCTCATCCTGCGCAATCGAGACGAGCTCGGTATTCCAGTGCACCGACTGGCCGAATGTCCCCAGCCGCTCGCCCAGGATCTTTTCGTTGTCGTCCTGGCCGAGGATCAGCACGTAGGGATACGGCGTGAAGTCGAGCCCCGCCTCGCTCAACGGGACGCGCGCCGTCTTCTTGCCGTTTGCCCAAAGGTTGGCGCCCGTGGCCTTCTGGCCCAGCTCCAGGGCGCGGCCGGCGATCCCGAGCCGGGCGTAGATTTCCATCGTGCGGGACTGCACCCCGAGCGCCCGAGTCTCGCGCGCGGGCCCGGCGTGGCGGTCGATGATCAGCGAGCGCACGTTCCGGCGCGCGAGCTGGTTGGCCATCATCAGCCCGGTCGGGCCGGCGCCGACGATCAGGACTTCGGTGTCGAAGCCTGGGGGGTCCACCTATTTCTTCGGCGTCTCGAGCCCGCCCACGTAGAAGCGGTTCCAGGTCGGCGCGATGATGAGTTCGTTCACGCAGGTGCGCGCGGGCATCGAGGCGATGAAGAGGATCGCTGCGCCGAGGTCCTCGGCCTGCGTCATGCGCGCCTGCTGCTCGGCCGAGGGCGGCACCGGGCGCTTGCGCAGGATCGGCGTGGCGACCTCCCCGGGCAGGATCGTGCTTGCGCGGATGCCGTTGAGGCACTCCTCCATGTTGATCTGCTCGGTGAGCGCGATCACGCCGCGCTTGGTGGCGTTGTAGGCCGGCCCGGTCAGGCTGGAGGGGAACCGGCCGGCCCAGGAGGAGACGTTGATGATCAGGCCATCCTTCTGCTTCCTCATCGCGGGCAACACGGAATGGACGCAATAGAAGAGGCCGTTGAGATTGATGGCCACCACTTCGTCCCAGGCCTCGGTGGTCACCACGTCGAAGTTGCGCTTGGTCGCGTTGGTCCCGGCGCTGGTCACGAGGATATCGATGCGGCCGTGCTTCGCAAGGATGCCGTCGGCCGCGGCCTTGACCGCCTTCTTGTCGGCGACGTCGAGCAGGATCGCCTCGGCGCTGCCGAGCTTCCTCAGCGCTTTCTCGGCGCTGTCGTTGGTCTCCCGGGTGCGGCCGGAGATCACGACATGCGCGCCCGCCTTCACCAGCTCCATCGCGCCGGCCAGGCCGATGCCGCTGCCGCCACCGGTGATCCAGGCGACCTTGCCCTTGAGGTTGCTCATCGCGGGGCTACCGCTTCGCGTACTGCGTCTTGCCGAACAGGATCTCGCGTTCCTTGTCGGTGTGCGCGCCGACCCGGCGTCGGTCGGCGAGGACCGCGCAGCCGCGCTGGGCGGCCGGCCGCTCGAGGATCCTGTCGCGCCACTTCTTGAGGGTCGGGTACTCGTCGATCTCCACGCCCTGCCGCTCGGGCGAGCGCAGCCAGGGGACGATGGCCATGTCGGCGATCGTGTACTCGTCGCAGGCGATGTACTCGGATTCCCTGAGGCGCCGGTCGATCACGCCGTACAGTCGGTTGGCCTCGTTCCGGTAGCGATCCATGGCGTAGGGGATCTTCTCGGGCGCATAGCCGAGGAAGTGGTGCGCCTGGCCGAGCATCGGCCCGACCCCGCCCATCTGGAACATCAGCCACGAGAGCGTCGACCAGCGCTTGGCGAGATCCTCGGGCATGAACTTGCCGCTTTTCGAGGCGAGGTAGACGAGCATCGCGCCGGATTCGAACATCGAGATCGGCTTGCCGCCGGGGCCGTCGGGATCGACCATCGCGGGCATCTTGTTGTTCGGCGAGATCTTGAGGAACTCGGGGGTGAACTGCTCGCCAGCACCGATGTTGACCGGGTGCACGCGGTACGGGATGCCGGTTTCCTCCAGCATGATGTGGACCTTGTGCCCGTTGGGCGTCGGCCAGGTGTAGAGATCGATCATGGTCTTTCCTCTTTGAGTGACTACGCCAGCTTCACGAGCTGCTTGCCGAAATTCTTGCCCTGCAGCAGGTCCACGAGGCCCTGCGGCGCGTTCTCGATGCCATGCACCACCGACTCGCGGTACTTGATCTTGCCGGCCGCGACCAGGCCCGAGAGCGCCTTGATGCCTTCCGGGTAGCGCTGCAGCCAGTCGAACACGATCATGCCCTGCACACGCATCCGGTTGACGAGGATCGAGCGCATCGTCTTCACGCCGTAGGGCTCGGTCGCGTTGTACTCCGACACCAGCCCGCAGACGATCATGCGCGAGGCGAAATTCATGCGCGACATCACCGCCTCCATGATCGCGCCGCCGACGTTCTCGAAGTAGACGTCCACCCCGTTCGGGCAGGCGGCGGAAAGGTCCGCCTCCAGCTTGCCTGCCTTGTAGTCGACGCAGGCATCGAAACCGAGGTCCTTCACCACGTAGTCGCACTTGGACTTGCCGCCGGCGATGCCGACGACTCGGCAACCCGAGGCTTTGCCAAGCTGGCCGACGACGCTCCCGACGGCGCCCGAGGCCGCGGAGACGACGAGCGTGTTGCCGGCGCGCGGCTGGCCGATCTCGTAAAGGCCGAAGTACGCGGTGAGGCCCGGCATGCCGAGCACGCCGAGGTAGTAGGAGAGCGGCAGGTTCGGCAGCGCGTCGACCTTGGTCGCCTCGCCCGGCTTCGCAACGACGTGCGTCTGCCATCCGAGCGAGCAGAGCACGTGGTCGCCGGGCTTGAGCGCCGGGTTCTTCGATTCGACGACTTCGCCGAGCGTCTGCCCGACCATCACCGCGCCGATCGCCACCGGCGGCACGTAGCTCTTCGCGTCGCTGATGCGCCCGCGCATGTACGGGTCGAGCGAAAGCCAGAGATTCTTGACGAGCACGTCGCCGTCCTTGGGCGCAGGCATCGGCCGGGTTTCGAGCCTGAAGTCCTCGGCCTTGACCCAGCCCCTGGGGCGATTGACGAGCACGATGGCCTTGTTCATCCGGGGACTCCTCGGCGATGCGGGGAGGCCATGTTAGCGCGACCGCCGTCGCGCGCGAACCGGCCTAGGCTTTTGGTTCGCTGTCCGGCTTTGGCGCCACCCAGGCGGGCTTTCTCTTTTCGAGAAACGAGCGGATGCCCTCGAGCGCCTCGGCGCCGGCGCGCGTTTCGGCCAGCACCGCGGCCGTCGCCTCGCCAAGCTTCGGGGTGATCGCGGCATTGCCGACGCGCATCAGCAGCTTCTTGGTTGACGCCAGCGCCTGCGGGCCGGCTTTGGCAAGGCCGTCGGCAAGCCTGCCGACGCAGGCATCGAGCTCCGCGGCCGGCACGCATTCGTGCACGAAGCCAAGGCGATGCGCTTCGCGCGCCGGCAGGCGCTCGCCGGTGAGCATGTAGCGGCGCGCCCGCGGTTCGCCCATTGCGCGCAAGAGGTAAGGGCTGATCATAGCCGGCACTAGGCCGATTCTCGTTTCCGGAAGGCAGAATTCGGCGTCCTCGCTCGCGACGATCAGGTCGCTCGCGCAAACGAGGCCCATGCCGCCGGCAAATGCGGGGCCATGCACGCGGGCGATCACCGGTTTCGGGAAGGTGTGGATGAGATAGAGGAGCTTCGCGAAGCGGCCGGCATCTTTTCTAGCCTTGGCCTCGGCAAACTTCGCCGCCTTTTCCATGCGGCCGAGGTCGCCGCCGGCACAAAAGGCCCGGCCGCGGCCGGCGATTACGACAACTCGCGCGGCAGGCTCCTTGCCAAGCTTTGCAAACGCGTCGGCGATCGAAGTCGTGAGCTCTTCGTTGAGCGCATTGCGCACTTCGGGCCGGTTCAGCCAGAGCCAGGCCGTTGCGCCGCGCTGGTCGATCTCAATGACGGCCACGGCGCGGTCCTTCAGCCCAGCTGCAGTCGTTGGCGTGCGCGGGTGTATTCGGTCTTGAGCTGTGTCACCACGTCGGCCACCGGCATGATCGATTGGATCTGCCCGACGCCCTGCCCGGCACTCCAGATATCGCGCCAGACTTTCTTCTCGGCGCCGCCTTCGGTGCCGAAATTCATCTTGGACGGGTCGGACTTCGGCAGGTTGAGCGGGTCGAAGCCTGCATTGACCACGCTGTGCTTGAGGTAGTTGCCGTGCACGCCGGAGAAAAGGTCGGTATAGACGATGTCGGCGGCCGCGGCCTTGAGGATTTCTTCCTTGTAGCGCTCGGGCACGCTCGCTTCCGGCGTCGCGAGGAAGCGCGTGCCGATGTACGCGAGGTCGGCGCCGGACGCGAGTGCCGCAAGGATCGCGTCGCCGGTGGCGATCGCGCCGGAGAGCACGATCGGGCCGTCGAAGAACCGCCGCACCTCGCCGACCAGCGCAAAGGGCGAAAGCGTGCCCGCATGGCCGCCCGCCCCGGCGCAAACCAGGATCAGCCCGTCGACGCCGGCCTCCAAAGCCTTCTCCGCATGCCGCACGTTGATGACGTCGTGCAACACGATGCCGCCATAGGAATGCACGCCCGCGACCACCTCATGCGGGGCGCGGAGCGACGTGATCGTGATCGGCACCTTGTGGCGCAGGCAGACCTCCACGTCGTGCGCGAGGCGGTCGTTCGACTTGTGAACGATCTGGTTGACCGCGTATGGCGCGACGATCGCTTCCGGGTGCGCCTTGCGGTGGTTCACGAGCTCGGCCTCGATCTCGGAGAGCCACGCATCCAGCGTTTCCTTGGGCCGCGCATTCAGCGCGGGGAACGAGCCGACCACGCCGGCCTTGCATTGCTCCGCCACCAGCCGGGGATTGCCCGCGATGAACATCGGCGAGCAGATCACCGGCAGCGAGAGGTTCTGCAGGATCGGCGGCAGGGCCATCAGGCGAGCGTGCCTTCGCGCACCGCGAGGTCCTTCAGCAGCTTGGGGGGCATGAAGCGCTCGCCATATTTCTTCGCAAGCGCCTCCGAGCGCACGACGAACTTTTTCACGCCGATGTGGTTGATGTACTGCAGCGCCCCGCCGGTCCAGGCCGGGAAGCCGATGCCCATGATCGAGCCGATGTTGCCGTCGCCGACGTTGGTGAGCACGTTCTCCTCGAGGCAGCGCGCGGTTTCGATCGCCTGGCGGTAGAGGATGCGTTCCTTCAGCTCTTCGAAGTCGAAAGTGACGCCGGGCTTGCCGAAGAGCTTCTTCAGCTCGGGCCAGAGGAACTTCTTCCCCTCTTTCGGGTACTCGTAGAAGCCCCCGCCGGCAGCGCGGCCCGGGCGGTTGAATTCCTTGACCATGCGAACCACGACTTCCTGTCCCGGCGCGGGCACGTACTTCTTGCCTTCGGCTTCGAGGTCTGCCTTGGCCTGCTCCATGACGTGCAGCGAGAGCGACATCGAAGTCTGGTCGATCACCTCGAGCGGCCCGACCGGCATGCCGGCGAGGCGCCCGGCGTTCTCGACGATGGCCGGCGGGATGCCTTCGGCGAGCATCGAGCAGCCCTCCATGACGAAGGTGCCGAACGTGCGGCTGGTGTAGAAGCCGCGCGAGTCGTTGACCACGATCGGCGTCTTGGAGATCGCGAGCACGTAGTCGTAGGCCTTGGCCACCGTCTCGGGCGAGGTCTTGGCGCCCTTGATGATCTCGACCAGCGGCATCTTGTCGACCGGGGAGAAGAAGTGCAGGCCGATGAAGTTCTCCGGTTTGGCCGAGGCCGTGGCGAGGCCCGTGATTGGCAGCGTCGAGGTGTTCGACGCAAACACGCCGCCCGGCGCGAGCTTGGGCTCGGACTCTTTCGTCACCGTGGCCTTGAGGTCGCGCTTCTCGAACACCGCCTCGATGATGAGGTCGCAGCCGGCGAGGTCATCGTTGCTCGCGGTCGGCTTGATCAGCTCGAGCGGGTCGAGCTTGGCCTTGCGCTTGTTTAGGATGGTTTCGCTGTAGGCGCGGCCTTTTTGCGCGGCCTCGAGCGTCACGTCCTTGAGCACGCAGGGGATGCCGCGCGTCGCGGTCGCGTACGCAATCCCGCCGCCCATCATCCCAGCGCCGAGGATGCCGACCTTCGCGGGTTTCCACTTGGGCACATCCTTGGGTCGCGACGCGCCGGAGCGGATCGCGGTCAAATTGAAGAAGAACGCGGTGATCATGTTCTTCGCGACTTGTCCCACCGCGATCCTGGCCAAATACCGCGATTCGATGCGCATCGCGGTTTCGAAATTGACGTAGGCGCCCTCGACCATCGCCGAAAGGATCGCCTCCGGCGCCGGGTACAGGCCGCGCGTCTTCTCGACCAGCATTGCCGGCGCAACGGCCAGCATCTGCGAAATCGCGGGATTGCTCGGGCTGCCGCCGGGCATGCGGTAGTCCTTGGCGTCCCACGGTTGCACCGGCGAGGGATTGGCCCTGATCCACTCCTTGGCCATCGACATCGCGTTCTGCGCGTCTTTGGCCAGGCCGTGCAGCAAGCCCAGCTTGGCCGCGTCGGCCGGCTTCATGAGCTTGCCTTCGATGAGGTACGGGAAGGCCGCCTGCAGCCCGAGCATCCTGGTGAGCTTGGTGACGCCTCCCGCGCCCGGCAGCAGGCCGAGCGTGACTTCGGGAAAACCGAGCTGGATCTTCGGGTCGTCGACGCAGATCCGGCAGTGCGCCGCGAGCGCGATCTCGAATCCGCCGCCGAGCGCGGTGCCCGCAATCACCGCGACCACGGGCTTGCCCAGCTTCTCGAGCTTCCGGAAGTCGGCCTTGATCGCCTCGATCTCGCGGAACATCCGCGGCGCATCCGACTGCTTGAGCTTGACGACATCCTTCAGCTCGGCGCCGGCAAAGAACGTCTTCTTCGCCGAAGCGAGGATCACGCCGTCGTAGAGATCCTTTTCCTTCTCGAGGCGCGCGACGTTCTCGGTGAAGGCCGCCTTCCAGGCCTCGGACATCGTGTTGACCGAGCCGCCGGGCGCATCGAACGTGAGCGTGACGATGCGATCCGACCCCAGCGTGTGCCGGATCGGCGCGTTTGCCGCGTCGCTCATACCCGCTCGACGATCGTGGCGATGCCCATTCCGCCGCCGACGCAGAGCGTGGCGAGGCCGTAGCGCAGCTTCCTGCGCTCGAGTTCATCGACGAGCGTGCCGATCAGCATCGCGCCGGTGGCGCCTAGCGGGTGGCCCATGGCGATGGAGCCGCCGTTGACGTTGACCTTCTCGGCCGGCACGCCAAGCTCCTTCATGAATTTCATCGGCACCACCGCGAAGGCTTCGTTCACCTCGAAGAGGTCGATCTGGTCGATGGTCAGGCCCGCTTTGGCGAGCGCCTTCCTCGCCGCCGGCATCGGGCCGGTCAGCATGATGGTCGGGTCGGCACCGGAGAGCGCTGTCGCTACGATGCGGGCGCGCGGCTTTAGGCCGAGATCCCTGCCCTTCTTCTCCGAGCCGATCAGCACCGCTGCCGCGCCGTCGACGATGCCGGAGCTGTTGCCGGCGGTGTGCACGTGGCGGATGCGCTCTACTTGCGGGTAGCGGCGCAGCGCGACCGAGTCGTAGCCCATCGCGCCCATTTGCTCGAACGAAATCTTGAGCGATCCGAGGCCCTCCATCGTGGTGTGCGGCTTGATGAACTCGTCCTCGCCGAGGATCACGTCGCCGATCGCATCCTTGACCGGCACCACCGAGTCCTTGAAGAGGCCCGCCTCGCGCGCCTTGGCGGCTTTTTGCTGGGAGCCCAGCGCGAAGCGGTCGACGTCCTCGCGCGAGAATTCCTCGAGCGTCGCGATCAGGTCCGCGCCGATGCCCTGCGGGATGAATTGCGTGTCGAGCGCGGTCTCGGGGTCGCACGCCCACGCGCCCCGGTCCGAGCCGAGCGGCACCCGCGACATCGACTCGATACCGCCGGCCACCACGAGGTCTTCCCAGTCGGAGCGCACTTTCTGGGCGGCCATGTTCACCGCCTCGAGGCCAGACGCGCAGAAGCGGTTGAGCTGCACGCCCGAAGCGCGGAAGTCCCAGCCCGCCGCGAGCGCCGCGGTCTTGGCGATGCACGAACCCTGCTCGCCCACCGGTGTTACGCAACCCATCACCACGTCGTCCACCTGCGAGGTGTCGAGATCGTGGCGCGACTGGAGCTCCTCGAGCACGCCGGTGAGCAGCGAGATCGGCTTGACCTCGTGCAGCGAGCCGTCCTGCTTGCCCTTGCCGCGCGGCGTGCGCAGCGCTGAGTAGATGAATGCTTCGGCCATGGCTGTCTCCTTATTTGGGCTCACCCAGGCCGATCGACCTGGAGATGACTTCCTTCATGATTTCGTTGGTCCCGCCGTAAATCCGCGCGACCCGCGCATCGACATAGGCGCGCGCGATCGGGAACTCCCACATGAACCCGTAGCCGCCGTGCAGCTGCAGGCATTCGTCGATGATCCGGCCCTCGAGGTCGGTGGTCCAGTACTTGGCCATCGCCGCCGTTGCCGCGTCGAGCTTGCCTTCGAGCAGCAGCGCGATGCACCTGTCCACGAAGACGCGCGCGACCTGGGCCTGCGTGACGCACTCGGCGAGCTTGAAGCGCGTGTTCTGGAAGCCGGCCACCGGCTTGCCGAAGGCTTTCCGGTCCCGGACATACTCGGTGGTCCACTCGATGGCGGCCTCGGTCTTGGCCACCGCGCCGATCGCGATCTGCATGCGCTCCCAGGGCAGCTCCTGCATCAGGTAGATGAAACCGTTGCCTTCCTGGCCGAGCAGGTTTTCCGCGGGCACTTCGACGTTGTCGAAGAAGAGCTCCGCGGTGTCCTGCCCCTTGAGGCCCATCTTCTTCAGGCGCCTGCCCTTGGTAAACCCCTTCATCGTCGTGTCGACCACGATGAGGCTGGTGCCCTTGGCGCCCTTGGTCGGGTCGGTCTTGGTCACCACGATCACCAGGTCCGCATTCCAGCCGTTGGTGATGAAGGTCTTCGAGCCGTTGACCACATACTTGTCGCCCTTCTTCACCGCGGTGGTCTTGACCGACTGCAGGTCCGAGCCGGTGCCGGGCTCGGTCATCGCGATCGCTCCGATCAGCTCGCCCGCCGCCATTCTCGGCAGGTACTTCCTCTTGAGCGCATCCGAACCGTAGCGGTTCAGGTACGGGGCGACGATCTCCGAATGCAGGCTGAATCCGATCGACGTATTGTTGGCGCGCGCCTGCTCCTCCATGAGGATGACGCTGTAAAGGCGGTCGGCGCCCGCGCCGCCGTATTCCTCCGGCATCGTCGGGCAGAGGAAGCCGTTGGCGCCTGCCTTCTTCCAGGTCTCGCGATCGACGTAACCCTGCTCCTGCCACTGCTCGTCTTTCGGCTTGACTTCCTCGTCCATGAAACGGCGGACGCTGTCGCGGAAAGTCTCGTGTTCGGGGCCGAACAAGGTGCGCGGGATCATGGCGTGCTCGCTCTCGCAACGAAGGAAATGCAGGGGGTTTGACGGATCATAGTGCATTGGGGGAGACTGACCAAGACACTGCGTTTGCCAATGAAAACCCCTCCTCCAGCGTCGTTTCAAACAGTCTTCAGGGCCGGCCTCTTCGAGGGAAAAACCGCCATCGTCACCGGCGGCGGCTCGGGCATCGGACGCTGCATCGCACACGAACTCGCAGCGCTCGGCGCGCGCGTCGCGCTCGTCGGCCGCAAGATGGAAAAGCTCGAGGCCGTGGCAACGGAAATCGCCGCCACCGGCGCCAGAAAGGCGACGTGCCGCAGCTGCGACATCCGGGAAGAGGATCGCGTTCGGGAAGCCGTCGCTGCGATCGTTGGCGAATTCGGCCAGGTCGACCTCCTCGTCAACAACGCCGGCGGCCAGTTCGCCGCGCCGCTCGAAGCGATCTCGGCCAAGGGCTGGGACGCGGTGGTGCGCAACAACCTGACCGGCGGATTCCTCGTCGCACGCGAGTGCTACACGCAATCGATGAAGGCCGCGGCCAAGGCGGGACGGCCCGGCGCGATCGTGAACATCATCGCCGACATGTGGGCCGGGATGCCCAGCATGGGTCACTCGGGCGCGGCGCGTGCCGGGATGCTCAATTTCACCGAGACGGCTTCACTCGAATGGGCACCGATCCGGGTCAACGCCGTTGCCCCCGGCTGGATCGCCTCGGCGGGCCTCGATCACTACCCCGAGGCAATGCGTGAGCACATCCGCGCGCTCCCGAAGAAAGTGCCGGCCGGTCGATTGGGCACCGAGTCCGAAGTTTCGGCGGCGGTGGTGTTCCTGCTTTCGCCCGCGGCCGCGTTCATTTCGGGCTCATGCCTCAGGGTGGACGGCGCAGTGCCAAACGCGAAGCGTGTCTGGGACCACCCGATTGCGCGCGGCAAGACGGAAGCTTTCGACGGCTTCCACCTCGCGCAAATGCCGAAGATCCTGCGCGACTGATGCCCTCGATCGTCTCGAAGCTCGACGTTTCGGGCGAGGCCTTCCAGCGCAACCGCGCGCGCATGCTCGAGCTGGTGGCGCAGCTGCGATCGCTCGAAGCGCGAGCGGCGGGCGCGTCGGCCAAGGCAAAACCGCTCTTCGACAAGCGCGGCCAGCTGCTGCCGCGCGAGCGCATTGCGCGCCTGCTCGATGCGGGTGCGCCGTGGCTGGAGCTCTCGTCGATCGCGGGCTTTTGCCGCGACCACCCGGACCCGGCCAAGTCGATCCCGGGCGGTGGCATGTTGTCCGGGATCGGGTATGTGAACGGCGTTCGCTCGGTCGTCGTCGCGAGCGATTCGGGCATCGACGCAGGGGCAATCCAGGCGATGGGACGCGAGAAGCTGCTTCGCGCGCAGGACCTGTCGCTCGAGAACAAGCTGCCGTTCGTGCACCTGGTCGAATCGGCCGGCGCGAACCTGCTCAAGTACAAGGTCGATGGGTTCATCCACGGCGGGCAGATCTTCCGCAATCTCGCAAGGCTCTCCGCTGCGGGGATCCCGGTGGTCACGGTGGTGCACGGCTCCTCGACGGCGGGCGGGGCGTATATGCCGGGCCTTTCGGATTACGTGATCATGGTGCGGGGCCGGGCCAAAGCCTTCCTGGCCGGACCGCCGCTGCTCAAGGCCGCCACCGGCGAAATCGCGACCGATGAAGAGCTCGGCGGCGCGGTCATGCACACGCATGTGTCTGGGCTGGGCGAATACCTCGCCGAAGACGATGCCGACGGCATCCGTTACGCGCGCGAGGTGCTGGCGCACCTGGGCTGGAAACCGGCCTCGCTGCCCGGCGGAAAGCCGCCGCGCTATGCGGCCGACGAGCTGCTCGGGGTCATGCCCGAGGACTATCGCAAGCCGGTCGACATGCGCGAGGCGATCGCGCGCTTCGTGGACGACTCCGACTTCCTCGATTTCAAGCCCGACTACGGCATGGCGACGGTCTGCGGGCACGCCGCAGTGCAGGGCATGCCGGTGGGCATCGTCACCAACAACGGCCCGCTCGACCCCGCAGGAGCGAACAAGGCGACGCACTTCATCCAGTCGTGCTGCCAGGCCGGGCTGCCGATCCTCTACCTGCAGAACACGACCGGCTATATCGTCGGCAAGGCCTCAGAGGAGGCCGGCATGATCAAGCACGGCTCGAAGATGATCCAGGCGGTGTCGAACGCCAATGTCCCGCAGATCACGTTCATGTGCGGCGCCTCGTTCGGCGCGGGCAACTACGGCATGTGCGGCCGCGGCTACGAGCCTCGGTTCCTGTTTTCGTGGCCGAATACGCAGACCGCGGTGATGGGCGCGGAGCAGGCCGCGCTCACCATGGCGATCGTCATGGAAGCCGGTGCGAAGCGCAAAGGGATCGAACCCGACCGCGCCGCGATCGACGACTTGCAGAAGAAGATCATCGCGAACTTCGAGTCGCAGTCGAGCGCGTTCGTCACATCGAGCCTGATGCTCGACGACGGCATCATCGATCCGCGCGACACGCGCAACGTGCTCGGCCTCGCGCTCTCGATCTGCAAGGACGCCGACGCACGCACGTTGCGACCGGTCCAGTTTGGGGTGGCAAGGCCCTAGGGGACCTTAAATGGGGCCAGGCTCGATTACCTTCAAATAATTGAGCCTGGCCCCAATTAAAAATTAGGAGACGAAATGCAGTTCACCCACGAGCACGAAGAGATCCGGCGCACGCTGAAGCGGGTGATCGACAATGAGATCAACCCGCATGTCGACGAGTGGGAGAAGGCGGAGCAATTCCCGGCGCACGAAGTGTTCAAGAAGCTCGGCGACCTCGGGCTTTTGGGCCTCACCAAGCCCGAAGCCTACGGTGGCTCGGGCCTGGACTACAGCTACGCGATGGTGATGGCCGAGACGCTCGGCTTCATCCGCTGCGGCGGCGTCCCGATGGCGATCGGCGTGCAGACCGACATGGCGACCCCGGCGCTCGCTCGCTTCGGTTCCGACGAATTGAGAAAGGAGTTCCTCGCGCCCTCGATCAAGGGCGACTACGTCTCCTGCATCGGCGTCTCCGAGCCCGGCGCGGGCTCGGACGTGGCAAGCATCAAGACCTTCGCGAAGAAGGACGGCAGCGACTACGTGATCAACGGCTCGAAGATGTGGATCACCAACAGCCTGCAGGCCGACTGGATGTGCCTGCTCGCCAATACGTCGGAAGGCGCCCCGCACAAGACCAAGACGCTGATCTGCCTGCCGATGAATTCCAAGGGCATCTCGAAGACCAAGATCGACAAGATCGGCATGATGTCCTCGGACACCGGCCTCATCCACTTCGACAACGTGCGCGTGCCCCAGCGCAATTGCATCGGCGAGGAAGGGATGGGCTTCACCTACCAGATGATGCAGTTCCAGGAGGAGCGCCTGTGGGCTGCGGCCAGCACCGTGCAAGGCCTCACGCGCAACATCGGCGAGACGATCGACTACATCAAGGAACGGAAAATCTTCGGCCAGGCGATCCTCGACTTCCAGTACGTGCACTACCGCCTTGCGGAGCTGAAGACCGAGGTCGAGGCCCTGCGCGCACTCACCTACCGAGCCTGCGAGCTCTACATCAACGGCCAGGACGTGACCGAGCTCGCTTCGATGGCCAAGCTCAAGGCCGGCCGGCTGCGGCGCGAAGTGTCCGACGCCTGCCTGCAGTACTGGGGCGGCATGGGCTTCACCTGGGACAACCCGGTGTCGCGCTCGTACCGCGACGGGCGCCTGGGCTCGATCGGCGGCGGCGCGGACGAGGTCATGCTCGGCATCATCTGCAAGTACATGGGCACGCTGCCGAGGAAGTAGGCGGAAAGGAAACCCGGCCGATGTTCCGCTCCGTCCTGGTGGCCAATCGCGGCGAGATCGCGCTTCGCGTGTTCCGCACCGCGCGGCGCATGAGGTTGCAGTGCATCGCGGTGCATTCCGAAGCCGACCGCGACTCGAGGCATGTGCGCGAGGCCGACGCCTCCGCCTGCATCGGACCCGCGGCGCCGCGCGATTCCTACCTCAATATCGATTCGATCGTCGCGGCGGCGCGCAAGACCGGGGCAGAAGCCGTGCACCCGGGCTACGGGTTCCTCGCCGAGAACGCGGACTTCGCCCACGCCGTGCTCGAGGCCGGCCTCGTATGGATCGGCCCAACGCCGGCCGCGATCCGCGCGATGGGCGACAAGGCCAACGCCAAGCGCATTGCAAAAAAGGCCGAAGTCCCGGTGCTCGAGAATTTCGAGCCGGAAGGCCGCATCGAGTTCCCGGTAATGATCAAGGCCGTGGCCGGAGGCGGCGGACGCGGCATGCGCCTCGCGCGAACCGCGGCGGAATTGCCGGCACTGTTGGCTTCGGCAAAGTCGGAGGCGCTGGCCTCGTTCGGCGACGACCGAGTGATCCTCGAACGCGCGGTAGACGCGCCGAGGCATATTGAGGTGCAGCTTTTGGCCGACGAACACGGCCATTTCGTGCACCTTGGCGAGCGCGACTGCTCGGTGCAGCGCCGCCACCAGAAGCTCATCGAGGAAACACCTTCGCCGGTCGTCGACGCGAAGCTTCGCGGGCGGCTGGGCGAAGCGGCGATCAAGGTCGCGAAGGCCGTCCACTACACGGGTGCCGGAACCGTCGAGTGCCTCGTGGATGGCAGCGGTAATTTCTGGTTCATGGAAATGAACACGCGCCTGCAGGTCGAGCACCCGGTCACCGAAGCGGTCACGGGCCTCGACCTCGTCGAGTGGCAGCTGCGTGTCGCGGCCGGCGAGGAGCTCGGCTTCAGGCAGGAAGACATCCGCTTCGGCGGACATTCGATCGAGGCCCGCCTGTGTGCCGAGGACCCGGCGCAGGGTTTCCTGCCGCAGGCCGGCACCGTTGGTCTCTGGCGGGCGCCCGCCGGGGTGCGCGTGGAGCACGCGCTCGAATCGGGTGCCGTCGTCCCGCCGCACTACGACTCGATGATCGCCAAGGTGATCGCGCACGGTGCCACGCGCGACGAAGCCCGCGAGAAGCTCGCCGCCGCGCTTGGCGAAACCGTTGCGCTCGGCGTGCCGAACAACGGCGCGTTCCTGGCCGCGGTCCTGCGCGACGAGGTCTTTGCCAGGGGCGGCGCGACGACGGCGTTGCTGGCCGAGCGGTTCGCGGGATGGAAAGCGCCTGTCCTCGACGAAAAGGGCCTGGCGATCGCAAAAGCGCTTTATGCCAGGAGTTCCGCGCAGGCCGCCGGCTACGGCGAATGGGCCTGCTGGAGCAACACCAACGCCGCGCCCGTGGCCTCCCCCGTCCTCCCCCACGTTCGCGACGGCCGGACACTGCACTTCTTCAAGGACGGCATCGCATGGACCTGGCGCGACGCCTCGATGGACCCGCCCGAGCGCGCCACGCTCGGCGCCGCCGACGGGCGCCTGGTCGCGCCGATGAACGGCAAGGTGGTGGCGGTCAACGCAAAGGCGGGCGAGACCCTCGTCGCCGGCGCGCCGCTGGTCGTGCTCGAGGCGATGAAGATGGAACACACGCTCGCCGCGCCGACGGCCTTGCGCGTCAAGGCAGTTCACGTGGCCAAAGGCGGCCAGGTGTCGCCGGGCCAGTTGCTCGTCGAGTTCGAGGCCGCGGCATGAAAGCCCATCCCGCGCTCACCGGGGAGCACGAGGCCTTCCGGGAGACGATGCGGCGCTTTGTCGCGAAGGAAATCGCCCCGAACGCCGCGGCATGGGACGAAGCCAACGAGTTCCCCCGCGAGATGTACCGCAAGGCCGCAGCCGCGGGATTGCTCGGCGTGGGTTTTCCCGAAGAATACGGCGGGACTCCGGCCGACCTGCTGATGCACGTGGTGATGTCCGAGGAAGTGGCGCTGGGCGGCTCGGGCGGCGTACATGCCAGCCTCTTCTCGCACAGCATCGGCGCGCCGCCGATCGCCAACGCCGGCAGCGAGGAAATGAAGCGCCGCGTGCTGCCTTCGATCATCGCCGGCGAGAAGATCAGCGCGCTCGCGATCACCGAGCCCTCCGGCGGCTCGGATGTCGCTCGGCTGAGGACGACCGCGATGCTCGAGGGCGGCGAGTACGTCGTCAATGGCGAGAAGACCTTCATCACCTCGGGCATGCGCGCCGACTACTACACGGTCGCGGTGCGCACCGGCGGGCCGGGCGCGGGCGGCGTGTCGCTGCTGCTCGTCGAGCGCGACCGGCCGGGCTTCGAGCGTTTCGAGCTAAAGAAGATGGGCTGGTGGTCCTCCGACACCGCGACGCTGCGGTTCGCGGATTGCCGCGTGCCTGCGGCCAACCTGATCGGGGAAGAGAACCAGGGGTTCCGGATCATCATGAGGAACTTCAACGCCGAGCGCCTGGGCATGTCGGCCTCAGCGGTGGGCTTCGCGCAGGTGTGCCTCGACGAGGCGGTGGCGTGGGCGCGCGAGCGCGAGACCTTCGGCAAGCGGCTGGTCGAGCACCAGGCGATCCGCCACAAGCTCGCGGACATGCAGATGCGCATCCACGCTGCGCGCGCGATGGTCTACGACACCGCATGGAAGCTTACCCAGGCGCCGCGCGAGCCCGAATTCATCGCACAGCTCTGCCTTACCAAGAATTTCGCGACGCGCACGATGCAGTTCTGCGCCGACGAGGCGGTGCAGACGCTCGGCGGCGCGGGCTTCATGCGCGGCTCGCGCGCCGAGCGCGTCTATCGCGAGGTCAAGGTCATGACCATCGGCGGCGGCGCGGAAGAAATCATGAAGGACCTCGCGGCGAAGCAGCTGGGGTGGCTATGAAGCGCCAGGAAAGGGAAAAGCGCCTCAGGAAGCTCTTCGAGGACTTCGTGCCCTTCAACAAGGTGATCGGCCTCAAGGTCGAGTCCTTCGACCCGAAGGAGCCCAGGATGCGCTTCGACATGAAGCCCGAGCTGATCGGCAACCCGGTGCGCGGGATCCTGCACGGCGGCGTTATATCGGCCGCGCTCGACGTAATGGCGGGATTCTCGATCCATGCGGCGATGCTGGAGCAGGACAACGCAGAAGGCCCGGATGCCTTCCCGAAGATGGGCACCATCGACCTGCGGATCGACTACCTGCGCCCCGGGCGCGGCAAGTTCTTCATCGCCACCGGCAATGTCGCGCGACTCGGCAGCCGGGTTGCAGTCACGCACATGCGGCTGGAGAACGACGAAGGCGAGGAAATCGCCACCGGGACGGCTGCGTACCGAATCGGCTGAGCCCACAGGGTGTACCGGTACCGATCCAAGAATTGACAGGAGAGGCCCGCCTGGAGCGGACGTTCGTAGCACAAAGTTCGGAAATTTGACAATTTGATGGAGGAGATCCGCATGGACCGAATCAGGCTCCTGTTCGCCCTGGCGGCGCTCGCCTGCACCGCGCTCGCGCCCGCCGACGCCACCGCACAGGCCTTTCCTTCGAAAACCGTGAGGCTCGTAAACCCTTTCCCGCCCGGCGGCCCGCTCGACCTGCTCGGCCGCGCGCTGTCGGAAAAGCTGTCGGCCGCCTTCGCGGTGCCGGTGATCGTCGAGAACAGGCCGGGTGCCGCCGGCAACATCGGTGCGGCCGAGGTCGCGCGCGCGGCGCCCGATGGGCACACGCTGCTCCTCACGCTGTACAGCATCGTCACCGGCAACGCGCACCTTTACGGCAAGCTGCCGTTCGACCCGCTCAAGGACTTCGCGCCGGTTACCGCGCTCGCAACCACGGACTCCGTGCTGATCGCGAACCCGGCGGTGCCGGCCGGCAATGCCGCCGAGCTGATTGCCTACGCCAAGGCGAATCCCGGCAAGCTCAACTACGCCTCCGCGGGCAAGGCCTCGCCCGGCCATATCGCGGGCGAATACTTCAGAGTGAAAACCGGGGCCGCGATGACGCACGTGCCCTACAAGGGCAACGCCGAGGCGGTGCGCAGCGTGTTGAGCAACGAGACGCAAGTGATGTTCACGCCCTCCACGGTGACGCTGCCGCTGGTGAAAGCCGGCAAGCTGAAGGCGATTGCCGTCTACCTTACGGACCGCATCGACGAAATGCCCGGCGTGCCGAGCTTCGCCGCGCAGGGCGTCGCCGGGTTCGACGCAAGGAGCCTGCCGTTCTGGTACGGCCTGCTGGCGCCGGCCGGCACGCCGAGGCCGGTGATCGCGCGGGTGCACGAGGAAGTCGTGAAGGCGTTGCGTGACGAAAAAACCGGCGCGGCGCTCAAGGCCGCGCGCATCTTCGTGATCGCCAACTCGCCCGAGGAATTCGGCGCGATGATCCGCGAGGATTACGCCGCCTGGGGCCGGGTGATCCGCGACACCGGCATCAAGGGCGAGTAGCCCGGGCGCGGAACCTAGGGCCGCGGCCGGCGGAACGGGTGCGTGGCCGAAAGCCCGCCATCCACGGCGATCGCCTGGCCGTTGACGTAGGACGCCTCGTCGCTCGCAAGGAAGCACGCCATCGCCGCGATCTCATGGGGCACGCCGTGGCGGTTGAGCGGGTTCAGCTGGCCGATGTTCCTGTCGGTGCCCCGTTCCCTGGCCAGGTCGAAGATCGGCTTGGTCATTCCAGTCTCGATGAGGCCCGGGCAGATCGCGTTCACGCGTACTCCAGTGCCGTAAAGCGAGTTCGAGGCCGTCTGCACGAGGCTGATCACACCGGCCTTGCTTGCGCTATAGGGATTGCCGCCGGCATTCGCTCTCAAGGCCGCCACGGACGCGGTGCAGATGATCGACCCGGCCTTCTGCGCCGCCATGTGCCGTCCGGCGTGCTTGATTGCGAGGAACGGCCCGATGAGGTTGACGCGCAGGATCTCCTGCCAGTGCTCCACCGTCTGCTCGAACAGCGGCACCAGCCCGCCACTTATCCCGGCGTTGGCATAGACGACGTCCAGCCCGCCGAACTCGTCGATCGCGCGCCTCACGTAGGCCTGCACGTCGGATTCGCTGCCGGCATCGGCCGCCAGGGCGATCGCCTTGCCGCCGCCGGCCGCGATTTGCTTCGCGGTTTCCCGGACCGCCTCCTCGGTCTTGTCCACCGCCAGCACAGCGGCGCCTTCCTTCGCGAACAGAAGCGCGCTGGCCCGCCCGATGCCGCTGCCCGCCCCGGTGACGATCGTCCGCTTGCCCGTGAGACGTCCCATTGTCGTTCTCCGCAAAAAGTCGTCCGCCCCAGTTTACCGAGTCCGCGCCCCGGATTAGCATCGTCCAACAAACACCGATGGGGGAGTTCAGGATGAAACCCGGGAATCTCTTTGCGTTTGCCGCAGCCGCATGCATGGCGCTCGGCGCCGTCCAGGCCCATGCGCAAGGCAAGACACAGATGCTATGGCTCGGCCAGGCTTCCTGGAAGATCACGAGCCCCGGCGGGAAGGTCATCGTCATCGATCCGTGGATCACCGGCGGCCCAAAGACGCCGGAGCCCTACAAGAAGGACCTCGCGGCGCTGGGCAAGATCGACCTGCTGCTGGTCACGCATGCGCACGTCGACCACATCGGCGACGCGCCGGTGCTCGCCAAGATGCACAACACCATCCTCTACGGCCCGGCCGACATGATGACGCCGATGAACACGCTCGGCATCCTGCCGGCCGAGCTCACGCATCGCTTCAACAAGTCGGGCCACGTCACGCCGCTGCCGGGCATCAAGGTCACCGCAGTCAAGGCCGAGCACTCCTCCCTCCTGGTCTGGACCAACCCGGCCACCAACAAGCGCGAGTCCCACCCGGCCGGCGAGGCGATGGGCTACATCCTCCAGATGGAAAATGGGTTCAGGATCTGGCACATGGGCGATACGGGCCTGTTCCCGGACATGCAGTTCATCGCCGGGCACTACAAGCCGGACGTGGTGCTGGTCCCGATCGGCGGCAACTTCACCATGGACCACGACGACGCCGCCTTCGCGGTGCGCACCTGGGTGAAGCCCAGGTACGTGATCCCGATGCACTACGGCTCGAACCCGATCACCAAGGGCACGCTGGCCGGCTTCCAGGCCGCAATGCAGGGCAGCACCGGCATCAACGTGATCCCGATGAGCGAAGGCCAGCAAGTCGACTTCTAGGGATACCTGCGCATCAGGGCCTCGAGGTTCTGCACGAGACCCGGCGCAAGGTCGACGATGCGATTGATGGTGCTGCGCACGTGGGCCTCGACCGCCCTGCGGTTGGTGAGGTAGTCCGGGATCACGTCCTCGATGTCGGGAAGCCAGTCGGCCGGCTCGCCGCAAGCTTCGAGAAACAGGGGCGTCTCACGGCTGAATTTCTCGCGGATGTACTGCTGGTGGTCGGTGCTCATCGGCACCACGAGGCTCGACTCGTCGAGGATTTCCTGCGTGAGCGTGCGCCGGCGGTGGTCGCTCACGTCGTAGCCCTTGGCCATCAGGTAACCCATCGTGTAGGGCCGCACCACGTGCGGATAGTCGTCGGTCCCGGCCGAGGAGACGTGCACGCGGGGATTGTCGGCAAGGAGCGCGCGCACCGCGCGGTCCGCGGTGAGGCTGCGGAAAATGTTCCCGGTGCAGACGAAAAGGATGCGGTAGGGCTTTTCGGGCATTCGCGGTTTCCGCGGCGCCTGGCGGCGGGTTAGTCCCGGCGGCGCTGCCTTGCGGCCATCGATTTCTGGGGATCGGCGAGCCATTCCACCGGCCTGAAGAACGTCTCGCACTGCCCCTCGGCGCGGTTGCCGTAGGTGTGGATCGCGGCGACCTGGGCATTGTGGAAATGCACCGTGAGGAAGGCGTCGGCGAACTTCGGCGAGCCCGAGGTCTGGCACCAGAGCCAGGCCTCCTGGCTGCCTTCGTAGACCCGGCGCTTGGGCAGACCCATGATCTGCTGCACGCGGACTTTGGACATCCCGAAGTCCACGTCCTGCGCGTGCGACTCGAACAGGTAGAGGTCGCGGTCGGACGCGAGGCCGCTGGTGACCGCGGCGCAGCCGGAACCGGCCAGGACGGCGACGCAAAGGATTGCGGCAAGCAGCGCCCGCATGCCGCTCAGAGCTTCCGCACGATTGCCGCCGCGGTGGCCGTGGCGACCACCTTGCCGGCCTGCGACAGCTCGGCGCTCATGTAGCAGATCTCGCGGCCCCGCTTCTCGATGCGGCCCTCCGCGTCGATCCTGCCCGGCCGCGCGACCGCGAGGAACTGCACGTTGAGGTTGATCGTCGGGGCGAATTCACCTGCGGCGAGCGTCGTCGAGAGGGCCATGCCCATGGCGTCGTCGAGCATTGCCGAGAGGAACCCGCCCTGGACGTTGCCGGCGGGATTGAGGAAGTCCTCGGTGCCCACGAACTCGGCGCGGACCGTGCCGGCCTCAGGGTCGGCGGAGACGACCCGGGTGCCGAGCGTCCGGGCGCAGCGGGGCGGCGGGATCCGCCCGTCCTGCGTCTTCCAGAAGAACGAGTCGCGATCCAATTACTCGGTGATGTAGTCCGTGATCGGCGTCCACTTGCCGTTCACGATCTGCGACAGGCGCGCCCGGTTCGAGCCCAGGTGCTTGGTCTTCGAGAACGAGATCGCGTCGCCGCCGAACATGTCGCGCGGCATGGAGAAGCTCTCGATCGCGTTGATAAAGGTGTCGGTGGTCAGGTTCGGGCCGGCCTTGTCCGCGATGCGCGCGAAGAGGTCGATCACCTGGAAGCCGTAGACCGAGAACACCGTGGGGTCTTCCTTGTACTTGTCCTTGTACTTCGTCGCCCAGTCGCGCACGTTCTTGGACGCATCGTCGAGGTACGGGTTGTTGACCGTGTTGGTCGAGTAGAAGCCGTTCATCGCCGGCCCGCCGAGCTTGTGGATGAGGTCGGTGTAGGAGGCCGACGTGCCCATGAATTCGACGTTCCAGCCGAGCTTGCGCGCGGTGCCGATCGTGCCGATCGTCTCGCGGATGATGGTGCCGAGCACGACGAGGTCGCAGCCGGAATCCTTCAGCTTGGCGACCTGCGAGGAAAAGTCCGTCGCGCCGCGCTTGTAGGTGGTGCTCGCGGCGAGCGTCTGGCCGATCTCCTTGAGGCCGGCCTCGGCGCCGCGCTGGACCTCGAGGCCGAAGTCGTCGTCCTGGTACAGCGTGCAGAGGCGCTTGTAGCCTTTCTGCTTGACCATGTACTTGATGCTTGCGCGCACCTGGTCGTAGTAAGTGGCCGCGATCGAGTACTTGAGCCGGTGCAGCGGCTCGTACATCTCGCGCGCCGCGGTGATCGGGAAGAGGTTCGGGATGTTCTTCTCGAAGAGGATCGGCATCGCGGCCAGCGCCGTCGGCGTGCCGATCAGGCCGACCATCGCGAAGATCTTGTCCTTTTGGACCAGCTTCTGGGTGGCGAGCACCGCCTTCTTCGGGTCGTAGCCGTTGTCCTCGACGATGAGGCGGAGCTTGCGGCCGTGGATGCCGCCCGCGGCATTGATCTCCTCGACCCGCATCTCCATCGCGTTCTTGAGCTGCTTGGAGAAGGCGACGATCGGGCCCGAGAGGTCCTGCTCGGTGCCGATCACGATCTCGGTCTTGGTCACGCCCTGCGTCTGGGCGAAAACGGCCGGGGCCACGGCGAGCGCCGCCACCAGTGCTGCTGCAATCCTGAGCTTTGTCATTTCTCCCTCCTCCAATGTGGGGCTACTTTATCACCTACGCCGCTTCCTTCGCGTACATCTCCTCGATCAGCGGGCGGTACTTTTCGTTGACGAGCTTTCTCTTGAGCTTCATGGTCGGGGTCAGTTCCTCGTCCTCGGCGGTGAGCTTGGCCTCGATGAGGCGGAATTTCTTCACCTGCTCTACGCGCGCGAAGGCCTTGTTCGCCTTGTCGATCTCGCCCTGGATCAGCGCCTGGATCTCGGGCCGGCGGCACAGGCTCGCGTAGTTGGAAAACGGGATCGCTTTCTCCTGGGCGTACATCTCGACGTTCTCGTGGTCGATCATGACCAGCGCGACGAGGTAGGGCTTGCGGTCGCCGATCACCACCGCGTCGGTGATGTAGGGCGAGAACTTGAGCTGGTTCTCGAACTCCGAGGGCGTGATGTTCTTGCCGCCCGCGGTGATGATGATGTCCTTCATGCGGTCGGTGATGTAGAAGAAGCCCTCCTCGTCGACCCGTCCGACATCCCCGGTGCGCAGCCAGCCGTCGCGCAGCGTCTCGGCAGTCTTCTCGGGCTGGTTGAGGTAGCCCATGAAGATCGAGCGGCCGCGGGCGATCAGCTCGCCTTCCGCCGACACCTCGACCTCCGCGTGCTGCATCCGCGGGCCGATCGAGCCGGGCTTGACCTTGCCGGCGAGGTTCGAGGTGATTGCGCCGCAGGATTCGGTTTGCCCCCAGACCTCGACCATCTCCAGGCCGAGCGCCATGTACCAGCGCACGAGCTCCGGCGAGATCGGCGCCGCGCCGGTGATCAGCACCCTGGCGCGATGCACGCCGATGACCTTGCGGATGTTGTTCAGCACGAGGCGCCGCGCGAGCCAGAATTTCGCGGCAAGCAGCGCCGGAATCGGCTTGCGTTCCTCGCGCAGCCTGGCCACCTCGTAGCCGATGCCGATGGCCACCGAGTAGGCCCATTGCTGGAGCGGGCCGGCCTCCTTGAGGCGGATCAGCACGCCGGAGTAGAACTTTTCCCAGATTCGCGGCACCGCAGTGAACACCGTCGGCGAGATCTCGCGCACGTTCTCTGGCACCGTCTCGGGGTTCTCGACGAAGTTGAGCACCGCGCCCGAATAGAGCGCGTGGTACTCGCCGCCGAGGCGCTCGGCGATATGGCAAAGCGGCAGGAACGCCATGCGCTCGTCCTCGGGCCCTTGCGGAAAGGCGTCCTGGTAGCCCTTCACGGTCCAGAGGATGTTCTCGTGCGAGATCATCGCGCCCTTGGGCTTGCCGGTCGTGCCCGAGGTGTAGACGAGGATCGCGAGGTCCGCGGCCTTGCGCGACGCAATGCGCTGGTCGAACTCGGCGGGATGCGCGGTGTCGTAGCTTGCGCCGAGCGAGCGAAGCTGCTCGAGGCTGATCACCTGCGGGTCGTCGAGCTCGCGCAGGCCTTCCATGTCGAAGACGACGATCTTCTTGAGGCCCCGGAGCCTGCCGCGCACTTCGAGGGCCTTGTCGAGCTGCTCCTCGTCCTCGACGAAGAGGAATACCGAGCCGGAGTCGGCCATGAGGTACTCGGTCTGGCTCGCCGCGTCGGTCGGGTAGATCCCGTTCGCAACGCCGCCGGCGCAGAGGATGCCCAGGTCGGCATAGAGCCACTCGCGGTTGGTGTTCGCCTGGATCGAGGCGGTGTCACCCGGTCTGAAGCCGAGCGACACGAGTCCCATTGCCACCTCTCGCGCCGCACGGCCGAGCTCGGCCCACGTCACCGCCTGCCAGATGCCGAATTCCTTCTGCCGCAGGATGACCTGTGCCCCGCGCTGTTGCACGCCGTGCCAGAACATCTGCGCGACATTGTCGAATTCCATGGACGATTTCATTTCCATCGTCATCTCCATTGCTTGCGTTTCTTCCAGCGACGCTGGCCCCGCACGCCGGCTTCCTTGATGCCGAGGTAGAACTCGCGGATGTCCTCCTTCTCCGCGAGTCGCTTGCAGGTGTCCTCCATCACTATGCGGCCGGTCTCGAGGACGTAGCCGTAGTCGGCCGTGGCGAGGGCCATGTGCGCATTCTGCTCCACCAGCAGGATGGTGGTGCCGCGCTCGCGATTGATGCGCACGATGATGCCGAAGATCTCGTGCGTGAGCTTGGGCGAGAGACCCAGGCTCGGCTCGTCCATGAGCATCACCGCAGGCCGCGAAAGCAGCGCGCGGGCGATGGCGAGCATCTGCTGCTGGCCGCCCGAAAGCTGCCCGGCCTCCTGTTTGGCGCGCTCGCGCAGGATCGGGAAGTAGCCGTAGACCGCCTCGATGTCCTTGGCCACCCCGTCGGGATCCTTGCGCGTGTAGGCGCCCATGCGAAGGTTGTCTTCGATCGACAGGAGAGGAAAGACCTCCCGCCCCTCGGGCACGTGGCCGATGCCGGCGCGCACGATGCGGTCGGGCGCGTGGCCCTGGATCTCCTCGCCGCGCAGCTTCACCTGCCCCTTGGTCGGGTCGATGATGCCGGAGATGGTCTTCAGGATCGTGGACTTGCCGGCGCCGTTGGCACCGAGCACCGTCACGATCTTGCCCTCTTCGACCTTGAGCGTGACCCCGCGCAGCGCCTGCACCGGGCCGTAGCTCGATTCGACGTTGGCCAGTTCCAGCATCGGCGCGGTCATGGTGGCATCCTCACGCGCTGACGGCCGCGCCCCCGAGGTACGCCTCGACTACGGCCAGGTGCGACTGCACCTCGGCCGGCGTGCCTTCGGCGATCACGCGCCCCTCGCTCAGCGCCAGCACGCGGTCCGACACGCGCGAGACGAGGTTCATGTCGTGCTCGACCATGAGCACCGTGACCCCGAGGCCTTTCTTGATGTCCTCGATCCAGAACGCCATCTCGTCGGTCTCTTCCGGATTGAGCCCGGAAGAAGGCTCGTCGAGCAGCAGGAGCTTCGGCTCGGAAGCCAGGGCACGGCCAAGCTCGATCACCTTGCGCACGCCGTACGGCAGGCCTGCGACCATGCTGTCGCGGTAATGTGCGAGGTCGAGAAGGTCGATGACCTTCTCCACCGCCTCGCGCTGCGCGATCTCCGCTCGCCGGACCGATCCGGTGAAGAGCAGCTCCTCCCACAACGCGGTCTTGCGGTGGCGGTGGCGGCCGATGAGGAGGTTCTGCAGGACCGTGGCGTGCTCGAAGAGCTCGATGTTTTGGAAGGTGCGCGCGATGCCGAGCTCGGCCACCCGATGCTGGGCCAGGCCGGTCAGGTCGCGATCCTCGTACACGACGCGCCCCGAGCTTGCCGGGTAGATGAGCCCGATGAGGTTGAAGATCGTCGTCTTGCCGGCGCCGTTCGGGCCGATGATCGTGTAGACCTCGCCGCGGTTGACCTCGAACGAGACGTTGTCGACGGCGACCACGCCGCCGAAGCGGATGCCGAGCCGCTCGACCTTGAAGAAGCTCATCGCAGCCGCTCCGACTTCATGTAGCTCTTCTGGCGCCGGAACATGCCCCGCCGGTAGAACGGGAAGAGCTCGAACCAGGTGCGGACCTTGAGCCAGCGCCCATAGAGGCCCAGTGGCTCGAAGACGATGAAGGCGATCAGCACCAGCCCGAAGACCACCGCCTGCAGGCCCGAGCCGCCGACACTGCTCGGCAGGTAGTCCTTTCCGACCGCAATGAGCTGAGGAAGCATGATCAGGAACGCGGCGCCGAGCACCGCGCCGTGCAGGAACCCGACCCCGCCGAGGATCACGATGGTGACCAGCTCGATCGACTGCAGCAGCGTGAATTGCTCCGGCGAGATGAAGGTCACCTTGTGCGCGTAGAGCGCGCCGCCGATGCCGGTGAGCGCCGCCGAGATCGCGAACGAAAGGGTCTTGTACTTGGCGAGGTTCACCCCCATGCAGCTGGCGGAGATCTCGGAATCGCGGATCGCGACGAACGCACGCCCGGTGGGCGAACGCAGCAGGTTCATCATGGCGACGATCGAAACGACCGTGAGCGCGAGGCACAGGTAATAGAAGCTCGCGTCGGTATCGAGCCTGAGCCCAAGCAGCTCGACCGGCTTGAGGTGCTTGCCGGAGTTGCCGCCGGTAAGGCTTTCCCAGCGGGTGATCACCTCCTCCACGATGACGTTGAAAGCGAGCGTTGCGATGGCGAGGTAGATGCCTTTGAGGCGCAGGGCGGGCAGGCCGACGATGAGGCCGAGGATCGCGGCAAACAGCGCCGCGCACGGCAGCGAGACGAGGAAAGGCACGCCCTTGGCCTGCATTAGAGCTTCGGTATACGCACCCACCGCGAGGAAGGCCGCGTGGCCGAGCGAGATCTGCCCGGTAAACCCGACCAGCAGCATCAGCCCCAGCCCCACGATCGAGTAGATCAGCACGAACTGCACCTGCGACATCATGTACTCGTCGAGGAGGTAGGGTGCGGCGAGCAGCGCGAGCATCAGGAGCGAATACCAGAACACCTGCCCGCCGTGCTTGAAGAGGCGGATGTCCTGGTCGTAGTCGGTCTTGAAAATGAACCGCATCGGGCTAGACCTTCTTCCGAGCGGTTTCGCCGAAGATGCCCGACGGCTTGATCAGCAGCACGACGAGCACCACCACGTAGGCGGCGACGTCCTTGAAGCCTTCGGGCAGGTAGAACCCCGCCAGCGCCTCGACCACGCCGATGATCAGGCCGCCGACGATCGCGCCGGGGACGCTGCCGAATCCGCCCACCACTGCGGCCGGGAAGGCCTTGAGCCCGATGAACCCCATGTTCGAATGCACGAACGTCACCGGCGCGAGCAGGATGCCGGCAAAGGTCGCGACACCCGCCGAGAGGCCCCACACGAGCATGTTCACGCGCCGCACCGGAATGCCCATGTACGCTGCGGCCAGCTGGTTCTGCGAAGTGGCCTGCATCGCCACGCCGAGCTTTGCGTAGCGAAAGAAGAAGAACAGCACGATGCAAAGCGCCGTCGTCATCGCGATGACCGCGAGCTGCTGGACCGCGAGGATCACGGGCCCGAGCTTGATCACCCCCTCCGAAAACGGCGTGGGCAGGGTGAACGTGTCCGAGCCCCAGCCGGGGATCATCGTTACGACGCCGCGCAGCACGTAGCCGACGCCGATCGTGATCATGACTACCGTGAACGCGGGCTGGCCGAGCACCGGGCGCAGCACGAGGCGCTCGAGCAGCATGCCGACGACCGCCATGACGGCGATCGCGAACAGGATCGTCGCCCAGTACGGCCAGCCCATCGCAACGCTCGCCGTAAGGGCGAAGAACGCGCCGAGCATCATCATGTCGCCCTGCGCGAAGTTGACGGTCTCGGTGGCCTTGTAGATGAGGACGAACCCGAGCGCGACCAGGGCATACACGCAGCCCTGGGCCACCCCGGCCACCGTCAGTTGCAGCAGCTGATTGAGCACCCCCCCGTCCTCCCGCGGCGATTCTACCAACATGCCCAAGCGGGCAATTGCTTTTCGCGATCGCGGCCCCGAGAATCGTGCGATGAAAACCGTTCGCGTCGGCGCCGGCCTCGGCTTCTACGGCGATTCGTGGCGCTCGGTGCGCGCGTCGATCGAGCGCGGCGGCGTGAAGTACATCGGCTCGGACCACCTCGCAGAGCTCACGCTCGCGATATTGCAGAAGGACCGGCAGAAGGATCCGGCCGCGGGCTATGCACGCGATGCGGTGCCGATGCTCACCGACCTTTGGCCGCTCGCGGCGAAGCATGGCGTGAAGTTCGTCTTGAATGCCGGCGGGCTGAATCCCGAGGGCGCGCGCGAAGCCATCGCGAAAGCATTCCATGCCAAGGGCTGGAAGGCGAAGATCGGCGTGGTCAGCGGCGATTCCGTCACTGCGCGCATCGACGAGCTGATCGCGGCGGGCGAACCCCTCGCGCACCTCGACACCGGCGCCGACATCGCCACCGTCCGCGACCGGATGCTTTTTGCCAACGCATACCTCGGTGCCCAACCGATTGCGGAAGCCCTGTCGCGAGGCGCTGACATCGTCATGACCGGACGCGTCGCCGATGCGGCACTCTTCCTCGGACCGCTGGCTTTCGAGTTCGGCTGGCGGTGGGACGACTGGGACCGGCTTGCGCAGGGGTTGACGGTCGGCCACCTGCTCGAGTGCTCCGGGCAGGCGAGTGGCGGCAACTTCGGATCGGCTGGCGCGTGGGAGCAGATTTCCGATTACCTCAACCTCGGCTACGCGATCGCCGAAGTTTCGGAAGACGGTACCGCGGTGATCACGAAGGCGCCGGGTACGGGAGGGCGCGTGTCGTTCGACACCGTGCGCCAGCAGCTGCTCTACGAAGTGCACAACCCGCACGCCTATTACTCGCCGGACGTGGTGCTCGACATGGGCAAGCTGAAGCTGGTGGACGAAGGCGGTGATCGCGTTCGCGTCTCGAATGCGGGCGGCGCGGCACGCACCGGAACTCTCAAGATTGTCGCCGGCTATTCCGACGGCTGGATGGGCACCGGCGTAATCGGGTATTCCTGGCCCGACGCCTACCGCAAATGCGAAAAGAGCGTCGAAATCATCCAGGGCCTGATCAAGGAACGCGGGCTGGCCATCGACGAAACCAACGTCGAGTACATCGGCTACAACTCGTTGCTCGGCGCGAATGCCGATCCGACCTACCGCGACCAGCTAAACGAGTGTTTCCTGCGCATGACGATCCGCACGCAGGATAAGCGCGTGGCGGATGGATTCGGCCGCCTGTTTCCCTGGCTCGGCCTTTCGGGCCCGCCCTACCTCGGCGGATTCCACGGAATCCAGGAGGCCAAGCAGCTGCTCGGGCTCTGGCCGACGCTGGTGAAGCGCGAGCTGGTCGAATCGCGCGTGCAGGTGAGCGTGGAGACGGCGGGATGAAGGTCGCGCTCTGGAAAATTGCGCACGCCCGCAGCGGCGACAAGGCCGACCGCGCCGACATCGGGCTCTTCGCATGGGACGCGCCGACCTACGAGGTACTGAAGCGGGAGGTCACGGGCCCGCGGCTCGCCGAACACTTCCGCGCGATCTGCAGGGGTCCGGTCGAAGTCTGGCCGCTGGACAACATCCTCGCGATCAAGATCGTGCTCAACAGCGCGCTGCAGGGCGGAGCGGCCCGGAGCCTGCGCACCGACAACCTCGGCAAGATCGTCGCCGCGCAGCTGCTGCGGATGGAGATCGAGGCGCCGGGCGACCTGCCCCGGCTGCGCGACGCCTAAGCCGCGAACCGCTCCATGTGGTGGTCGATGTCGCCGAACTGCAGGGCGATCATGGTGAGGCGGCGGAACGTGTGGCTGACCTTCATTTCCTCGGTCATGCCCATGCCGCCGTGCAGCTGGATCGACTCCTGGCTCACATGGCGGCACGCTTCGGATACGCGCACTTTCGCCGCTGAGATAAGCCGCTTGCGCTCGGCCGGGTCTTTCTCCGAATCGGCCTTGTCACAAGCGAGGCAGGCCATCGACCTGGCCTGCTCGTAGCTGATCACCATGTCCACCATGCGATGCTGCAGGGCCTGGAACGCGCCGATCGGCACCCCGAACTGCTTGCGCGTCTTGAGGTACTCGAGGGTTGCGTCGTTGGCCGACTTGATCGCGCCGACCGCCTCGGCGCAAATGAGCGCGGTGCCGTAGTCGACCACTTCCTCGATCAGCGCGAGGCCTTCTCCTTCCTTGCCGATCAGCGCATCGGCGTTCACCGAAACGCCTTCAAGGACGATGTCCGCGCCGCGCAATTCATCGAGCGTGCGGTAGCTTTTCATCGTCAGGCCCGGGGCCTTGGCGTCGACCAGGAACAGGCTGATGCCTTTTGCGTCGGTGTCTGCTCCGGACGTGCGTGCGGAAACCACGAGCTTGTCTGCGCATGGAGCATGCACGACGACACTTTTCGCTCCGTCGATCACGTAGCCGTTGCCGGATTTCTTCGCCTTGGTGGCCACGTGTGCGAGGTTGTAGCGCGCGCCTTTCTCGGTCTGCGCGAAGGCCATCTTGAGCTTGCCCGAAACGACCTGCGGCAGGATCGCCTTCTTCTGCGCATCGCTGCCGCCGCGCGCCACGAACTGCGCGCCCATCGTGGTGGCAAGGAACGGCTCGACCACGAGGCCGTCACCGACCGATTCCATGATGCCCATCATGTCGAGCGCGCCGCCGCCGAAGCCCTCGTAGTCGGTCGAGACTGGCAGCCCGAGCAGGCCCATTTCCGCAAACGTGCCCCAGACAGCCTCGCTGTAGCCCTGTTCCGAATTGACGATCTTCTTGCGCGACTCGAAATCGTAGTCTTTGCCGACAAAGCGCTTGACCGAGTCGGCCAGCAGCTGCTGCTCTTCGTTGTAATCGAAATTCATGGCGTCCTCCTTACAGGCCCAGGGACATCTTGGAGATGATGTTGCGCTGGATCTCGTTCGATCCGGCATAGATGGTGGTCTTGCGCGTATTTGCGTAGCGCGGGGCGAGCGATGCGGTGAAAGTGTCGAACTCCCCGCCGTTGGTCGCCTTGAACGGCTGCGCCATCGGTCCGACCGCCTGCATCATGAGCTCGGTGAGCGACTGCTGGATCTCGGTGCCCTTGATCTTCAGCATCGAGACGTCCGCGCCGGGCGGCTGCCCGCTGCGGCGCATCTGGTCGAGGAACCGCAGGTTGGTGATCTCCAGCGCCATCAGCTCGATCTCGACGCGAGACATCTTGTCGCGGAAGCGGACATCGTCGATCAGCGGCTTGCCGTCCTTGACCTGGGTCGCGGCGAACTCCTTCAGCTTGGCGAGCTCGCGCTTCGAGACGCCGATGCGGCCGGTGTTCATGCGCTCGTGCCCCAGCAGGTACTTGGCGACGGTCCAGCCCTTGTTCTCCTCGAACACGAGGTTCTCCATCGGGACCTTGACGTTCTCGAAGAACACCTCGTTCACCTCGTGGCCGCCGTCCATGAGGATCAGCGGACGTACCGTGATGCCGGGCGTCTTCATGTCGATGAGCAGGAACGAAATGCCTTCCTGGCGCTTGGAGGCCTGCGAATCGGTGCGAACCAGGCAGAAAATCCAGTCGGCATAGTGGCCAAGCGTGGTCCAGATCTTCTGGCCGTTGACCAGATAGTGGTCGCCCTTGTTCTCGGCCTTGGTCTTGAGCGACGCGAGGTCCGAGCCCGAGCCCGGCTCGGAGTAGCCCTGGCACCAGAAATCGTCGCCGTTGTAGATGCGCGGGAGGAAGCGCTTTTTCTGCGCCTCGGTGCCGAACTTGTGCAGCACCGGCGCGCACATCGTGAGGCCGAAAGGAATCAGCGGAGGCGTCCCGGCAAAGCCACACTCCTCCTCGAAGATGTAACGCTGCACGACGTTCCATCCGGTGCCGCCCCATTCCTTGGGCCAGGCCGGCGCGACCCAGCCCTTCTTGGCGAGGATCTTGTGCCAGCGCACGATGTCTTCCTTCGACATGCCCTCATGGTCGGCCATCTTGTCCGAGAGGTCGGCGGGAACGTTCTTCGCCAGCCAGGCGCGTACTTCGTCGCGGAAAGCGAGCTCTTCGTTCGAATAGTTGAGATCCATGGACGGCTCCTTAGGAATTTCGCCGTACCTGCGAGGCGCGTCCCTTTTTGCCGAGCGGAGCTGCCGGGGGGTACTTTGGGCACGCCAGGTTGCGCGCCCTGCAGCGCCAGTTTAGCCGAGAGCGAAGTCGACGACCATCCTTCCGGTGACTTTCGCGGCGACCAGGTCTTCGAAAGCCTGCGGCAAGTCGTCGAACCGGATCCGGCGGGCGATGTCGGAAAAATGCCGCGGCTTGAGGTCCGTGGCCAGACGCTGCCAGATCCGAGTCCGGAGCGGCATCGGGCTGTTGGCATTGACGCCGATCAGCCTGACCCCGCGCAGGATGTAGGGCAGCACGCTGCCCTTGAAGTCCACGCCGCCGGCGTTGCCGAACGCGGCAATGACGCCATCGGTTTGCATGGTGCGCGCAAGCCACCCCAGCTGCTCGCCGCCGACCGAGTCGACGGCGCCCTGCCAGAGCGGTTTTTCAAGCGGGCGCGTGCCGAATTCGTAGGCATTTCGATCGATCACCTCGGAAGCCCCGAGCTTCCTGAGGTACGCGGCCGCCTCGGGTTTTCCGGAGAGTGCGACCACCTCGTACCCGCGTGCCGATAGCAAGTCGATCGCGATCGACGCGGCGCCGCCGGTCGCACCGTTGACAAGCACCCTGCCATTGTCCGGCCGCAATCCATTCAGCTCCATGAGATCGACCGAAAGCGCGGCGGTATATCCGGCCACCCCGATGGCCGCCGTTTCAAACGCGGTCAGGCCATCGGGAACCTTTACCAGCCAGTCTGCCGGAAAGCGATTCACTTCCTGGTAGCCGCCGTCGTGGTCCGCACCTATGCCGAACCCGTGAGCCACCACGCAGTCACCCTCCCGGAATCGCGGGTCCGCGGATTCGGTCACTTCGCCGCAAACGTCGATGCCCGCAGTGCACGGGAAGCGATTGACGATCTTCGCGCGTCCGAGCGCGGTCAGGGCATCCTTGTAATTCACGCTCGCGAACCGGGACCTGAGGACTACGTCGCCGGCGTCGAGCGCGTCGCTCTGCATTGGTGCAAACCGGCCGGCGCCGAATTTGCCGCCTTCGAACACACGATATGCGCGAATTGCCGGCATCGGGGTCCTAGACGATCGTGACGCCGCCGTCGGCGACGATGCACTGCCCAGTCATGAAGGCCGCAGCTTGCGACGCGAGGAATACGGCGATTCCGCCGATATCGCGCGGCTCGCCTATCCGTCGCAGCGGGGTACCCGCCTCGCGCTCGCGTCGGCGGGCTTCGTCTTCCCAGAGCGCCTTGGCGAAATCCGTTTTCACCAGGCCCGGTGCAATCGCATTGACCCGCACGTTCTTCGGTCCCCACTCGGCGGCGAGGTTCTTGACCAGCATGTGGTCGGCCGCCTTCGAAATTCCATACATGCCGATGATCGTGTTTGCCTTGAGACCGGCGATCGACCCGACCATGATCACGCTGCCGCCGCCCCGTTCGGCCATTCCGGGGATCACGAGGTTGGCGAGCCACAGGTTGGACCGGACGTTCGAGCCCATGACCTTGTCGAACACCTCATCGGAGAGGCCGCCAAGCGGACCGTAATACGGATTGATCGCCGCGTTGCAGACCAGGATATCCACCTTGCCCCAGGCTTTTTGCGTGGCTGCGACGAGAGCGCTTACTTCTTCCTTCCTGCCCACGTTGCAAGGCTGCGCCATGACCGTGAGGCCGTGGCCGGCGAGTTCGGCGCGGGTGGCTTCGCAAGCGTCCGCCTTGCGGCTGGAGATGACCACCTTGGCGCCTGCGCGGCCGAGTTCCTCGGCGATCGATTTTCCGATTCCACGGGTCGAGCCGGTCACGATGGCCACTTGCCCGGACAGGTCAAACAAGGACGGCGTAGTGAATGCCATGGCAGCACCTCGAGGCAATTGGAAAGAGGTCAAGGGTAGCCAATAAAGCCTTTTGCCGGGGAAAGCCGCCGCTCCTGCCGCGAATGTCATCTCGTTTTGCGTTATGCAAAATCCGCATGGGTTTTACACCCGCGATTTCGAATTGCGAAACACGATACGACTAAGTTGACAGAGGGAGGGCGCTGCCAAACAATCGCTCTGCGAAACAAGTTCAGCTGCCTGCAGTTTCGAGTGCGCGAACGCACCGTGCACTTCCCCGGAAATTCACAGCCCGGCACAAGAACCGGGCGATCCATCCCGGTCGTTACCCGCGGATATACAGGGCAGCACTGTTCAAGGAGAAATGAAATGGGCGCTCCCGAGTCCAACGTACCGCTTTCCGCTCCTGCACCTTCACCTGCCTACAGCTACGAACACGAAGGCGACCGGCAATTCGCCACCACCCTCGCACGAGGTCTCGAAGTCCTTCGCTGCTTCACCCCGCTCGAGCCGATGCTCGGCAACAAGGAGATCTCGGTCCGGACCGGGCTTCCCAAGCCGACCGTTTCGCGCCTGACCTATACACTCACCAAGCTTGGGTACTTGCGCCACAACATGCGCCTGGGCAAGTACCAGCTCGGCTCGGCCGTGCTCTCCATTGGTTACCCGCTGCTCGCCAGCATGAGCGCCCGCCAGGTGGCCCGTCCGCACATGAAGGAGCTTGCCGACCTCGCCAACGCATCCGTGTCGATGGGAATCCGCGACCGGCTCAATGTGGTTTTCGTCGAAAGCTGCCGCTCGGCCAGCGGGACACCTTCGCTGCCCGACATCGGCACTTCGGTTCCCATTGCGCAGGCATCGGTGGGGCGGGCGTTCCTCGCCGCTTGCACGCCCGCCGAGCGCGAAGCGGTGCTCAACCAGATGAAAGTGAAGGAACCGGAAATGCACCGCAAGTACCGGGCGCAGATCGACAAGAGCCTGCAGGAGATCCGCGAACGCGGGTTCTGCGTTTCCTACGGCGACCTGCGCCGGGAGATCCACGCGGTCGGCGTGCCCATGCGCCGTACGGTGGACGGCGAGATCGTCGCCTTCAACTGCAGCATCCCGGCGTTCATGCTGAAAAAGGGCCAGATAGAAGACGACATCGGGCCGCGCCTGGTGCAGATGGTCAGGAACATCGAGGCCGCGCTGGGCATGCATTGATGGCCGCGGTCGCGGCCGAGTCCGGCGTCGATGCCGCACGGCATGGGCGCGTCCTCGAGCTCGCGATCCGCAACCAGGCGCAGCGCAATGCGATCAAGCCGGAGATTTCGGCCGAGCTTGCGCGGCAGCTGCGCCTTGCCTCGTTCGACGACGCCATCGGGGCGATCGTCCTGCGCGGCGAAGGCGGGCATTTTTGCGCGGGCGGCGACCTCCTTACGCTGGGCGAGAGCCGCCGCACCAATCCCCCGCAGCATCATTTCGAGCGCGTCGCCAAGCTGAACGAACTGGTGCGCTGCATGCGCGATTGCGCCAAGCCGATCGTCGCCGCAGTCGAAGGCCACGCGGCCGGTGCGGGATTCTCGGTAGCGCTCGGATGCGACCTGATCGTGGCAGCCGAGAATGCCCAGTTCACCATGGCCTACGTAAAGATCGGGCTGAATCCCGACGGCGACGGCTCGTATTTCCTTTCGCGCGCGCTCCCGCTGCAACTCGCCAATGAACTGATGATGACCGGCGCCCCGGTAACCGCCGCGCGCCTGCACGCAGCCGGCCTCGTTAACCGGTGTGTCGCGCCAGGAACGGCACGCGAAGAAGCCTTGCGTTTTGCAGCCGACCTCGCCAATGGCGCCACGCGCGCGATCGGCCGGATCAAGCGGTTGGCGAACGAGGCCCAGAGCCTGGACTACAGCCAGCACCTCGAGCTCGAGCGCCGGCTTTTTGTCGAGGCGCTGCACGGCATCGAGGCCGAGGAAGGCATCGGCGCGTTCCTCCAGAAACGCAAGCCGCGCTTTCACCCGTAGGCCGCCAACGATTTGATCATGTGCCCAGAATCTCGCGCTCTATTTCCGATATTTTGAATTAATAGTTGCTTCGTTAATTTAGTTGGAACTAGGATGGTTTCGAAGTTCATTCGCGTCCCGACCAAATGTCCTCCGCGCCACCCTCGCAGCAAACGCCGTCCGCCCGCCGGGCGGCGGCCAATGACCGCGATCCCGCCTTTGCCACCACGCTGGCGCGCGGCCTCGGCATGCTCGAAGCGTTCCGCGCCGGCGAGGAAAAGCTCGGCAACAGCGAGCTCGCTCAACGCACGGGGCTCTCCCGCCCGACCGTCACCCGCCTCGCCCAGACCCTGACCGAGCTCGGGTACCTGCAACGCGAAGGCAACAAGTACCGCCCTGGCGTGCGCGTGCTGTCCATTGCGCATCCGCTTCTTGCCGGCTTGCGCGTGCGGCAGCTCGCCCGCCCGCTCATGACCGAGCTGTCCGCCCAGCTGCGTTCAGCAGTGTCGCTCGGCACCATCGACGGGCTCGACGCCATCTACATCGAGACTTCGCGCAGCGCGGATCCGCATCCGTTGTCCCCGGACATCGGCTCGGCGACGCCGCTCGCGCAATCGGCCATTGGCCGCGCCCTGTTGTCGATGCTGTCGCCGGAGGCGTTGGGTGCGCTCGGTGAACGGCTCAAGGCCGAACGCCCCGACCAGTGGCGCGCCTGGTGGAAGAAATCTTTGGCCGGAGTCGAGGAATGCCGTACTCGCGGCTTTTGCACAGCTAAGGGCGACTATCGTGGCGAATTGCATGGGCTTGCCGCGCCGCTCATGCGCACCCGCTCCGGCCGCCTCCTGAGCCTCAATTGCGGCATTTCTGCTTTTCGCCTGCGGCCCGGCCAGCTCGAGGAAGAGATTGGCCCGCGCCTCGTCGCACTCGCCGGCGCGATCCGCGCGCTCGCGGCCAACACCTGAAGACCACCCATGATCCGCGACCCGAAGCAGCTCGAAAACCTCCTCGACCAGACCCGGGCCTTCGTGCGCGACGTGGCCATCCCGAACGAGGAGCGGGTCGAGCGCGAAAACGCCATTCCCGAGGAAATCGTCGCCCAGATGCGTTCGCTGGGGCTGTTCGGCTGGAGCATTCCGGAGGCGTACGGCGGTGCAGGGCTCACCACAGAGGAACTCTGCCTCGCCAACATGGAGATCTCGCAGTGCGCGGTTGCTTTCCGCGCGCGTTGCGGCACCAATACCGGGATAGGCGCCGAGGCGATCATCCAGGACGGCACCGAGGAACAGAAGCGCAAGTACTTGCCGCGACTTGCAACCGGTGAGCTGACCGGCTGCCTTGCAGTCACCGAGCCCGATGCCGGCTCCGACCTGCTGGGTGGCCTCGCGACGATCGCAGTCGAAGACCGCGACCACTACGTGCTGAACGGCACCAAGCGTTACATCACGAACGCACCGATCGCCGACATATTCACCGTTCTTGCACGGACCGATCCCTCCAACAAAGGCGGTTCAGGCACCACTTCGTTTCTCATCGAGCGCGGCACCGGGGGCCTTTCGGTCGGCCCGGAGCACAAGAAGATGGGCCAGGAGGGTTCGCCGGTCTCCGAGGTTTACTTCAAGGATTGCCGCGTGCCGAAGTCGGCTGTGCTCGGCGGCATTCCGGCTCGGGGGTTCGGCGCGGTCATGAGATCGCTGAACAAACAGCGGATCAACCTTGCTTCGCTTTGCACCGGGCCCGCGATCCGGCTGCTCGACGAGGCGCTCCGCCACGCGGCTGTTCGCAAGCAATCGGGCAAGTCCATCGGCGAATTCCAACTGGTGCAGGCGATGCTCGCCGACAGCAAGGTCGAGATTTCGGCAGCGCGGGCGCTGATCCTCGAAACCGCGCGCAAGCGCGACCGGGGCGAAGACGTCACGATGGACGTGTCGATGTGCAAGTACTACGCCTCGGAAATGGCCGGGCGCGTTGCGGATCGCGTCGTGCAGATCTTCGGCGGCGCAGGGTATTGCGAGGACATCGGCGGCTCGGTGCCAAGGTTCTACCGCGACGTACGCCTGTTTCGACTCTACGAAGGGACCAGCCAGATCCACCAGCTCAATATCGCGCGCCACCTGTTGCGCGGCGATCGCTAGAAATTCGAAAGGAGGAATCATGAACAACGCAATTCGCGGGCTCGCCGCGGCCCTCGTGCTGATCGCCGCCGGCGCGGTGAATGCGCAGGGCTGGCCGTCCAAGCCGGTGCGTATCGTCGCGCCCTATGCAGCAGGCGGCAGCAATGACATTGCGGCACGCATCCTCGCCGAAAGGCTCTCCCAGCGCCTCGGGCAGCAGGTTGTTGTCGAGAACAAGCCGGGCGCCAACACCCGCATCGCGACCGAATACGTCGCCAAAAGCGCGCCGGACGGCTACACGCTGTTTTTCTGCGCCGCCCCGCATTCGACCAATCCCGGCCTCTACGGCAAGCTCCCCTACGACACGGTGAAGGATTTCGCACCGGTCGTGCACGCGGTCACGGTCCCGCTCTTCTTTCTCGTGCCCGCGGCGTCGCCGGCGAAGAATACGAAGGACCTTCTCGAACTGGCGAAAAAGGATCCAGCCTTCGCGAACATCGGCAGCCCGGGTAACGGCAGCGCCCCGCACCTCGCCATCGAGCTGCTGAATGCGGTGACCGGGGCGAACCTCTCCCACATCCCTTACAAGGGCGATGCCCCTGCGATCCAGGACCTCCTCGGCGGGAGGCTCGGCGCCTCGGTTGACCCGGTCGCCCCGGCTTTGCCCCATATCAAAGCCGGAAAGCTGCGCGCGATCTCGGTCGCGAGTCCGCAACGTTATTCCCTGCTGCCCGAAGTCCCCACGCTCGCCGAGCAGGGATTCAAGGGCGCCGACGCCTTCGCGTGGTTCGGGCTGCTGGCGCCGACCGGCACGCCAGGCGACGTGATCACCAGGTTGAATACGGAGGTGAATCTCGCGCTGAAGCAGCCCGACATAGCCGAGCGAATGGTGGGCTTGGGCATGACGCCGGTCGGCGGCACCCCGGAGCAGTTCGGCGCCTTCATCCGTGCCGACATCGAAAAGTGGACCAAGCTGATCAGGGCCCGCAACATCAAGCCGGACTGATCGATGGTCCCGCCGAACCGGTCACATGCGGGATCCGGCCCGCTCAAGGGATTGCGAGTGCTCGACATCGCGACCATCGTCGCGGCACCGTTTGCGGCGGCCCTCCTTGCCGACTACGGCGCAGAGGTCCTCAAGGTGGAGCTGCCCTCGGGAGACGGTGCGCGAGGCTTCCCGCCGTTCAAGGAGGGCAAGTCCCTCTGGTGGAAGGTCACCAACCGCAACAAGAAGTTCGTGACCCTCGACCTTCGCAAGCCCGAGGGCATCGACCTCCTCAAGAAGCTCCTGCCGAAGTTCGACGTGCTGGTGGAAAACTTCCGTCCCGGCACGCTGGATCGCTGGGGGCTTTCCAAGGACGTTTTGTGGTCGATCCAGCCGCGCCTCGTGATCCTCAGGGCAACCGGCTTCGGGCAGACGGGCCCATACCGGGATCGTCCGGGTTTCGCGCGCATTTTCGAGGCGATGGGCGGCTTGACCTACATCACCGGCGAGCCAGGCGGCGAACCGATGCACGCGGGGTACCCGATCGGCGACGCAGTCGGCGGCGTGTTCGGCGCGCTCGGCATCGTGAGCGCGCTATGGAAGCGGGCCATGGACCCTGATGCCCCCGGCGAAGAAATCGACCTGTCGATGACCGAGGCGACGCTTCGACTGCTGGAGTTCCTCGCGATCGAGCATGACCAGCTCGAAACGGTTCGGGAGCGGTCGGGAAACGCGAACCAGTATTCCGCGCCAGCCGCAGTCTACAAGACAAAGGACGGCCGCTGGGTTTCGCTCGCAGGCTCCACCAACGTCCTGTACGCGAACAACTGCCGCGCCATCGGCCGGCCCGACCTGATCGAAGACCCGCGCTTCGCAAGCAACGCAATGCGCGTCGAGCACGGCGCTGAGCTCAATGCGATCTTTTCCGTCTGGTGCGCGGGCCACACGCTCGACGAGGTGCTCGCGGCATTCCAGAAAGCCCAGGGCACGATCGCACCCATCTATTCGATCGACCAGGTGTTTGCCGACCCGCAAATGCAGGCGCGGGACGCGATCACCGGCGTGCCGGACAAGGATTTCGGCACGGTCCGCATGCAGAATGTAGTGCCGCGCTTCGTCAACGACCCGGGCCGGGTGCATGCGACCGGCGGCTCGATCGGGCAGGACAACGCCGAGGTCTACGGGGAGTGGCTCGGTCTCGGGCAGCAAGAGCGGGATCGGCTCAAGACTACGGGAGTGATCTGATGAATCGCATTCGATTGTTTGCAGTCATCGCACTTTTCGCCTGCTCGGGCGCAAGTGCCCAGTCGCCGATCGGTTCCAAGCCCATCCGCATCATCGTCCCCTTCGCTGCCGGCGGTGCCACTGACGTGCTCGCACGCGTGATCGGCGCCCCGCTGGGCGAGAAGCTCGGGCACCCGGTGATCGTGGAAAACCGCCTCGGCGCGAATGGCACGATCGGAAGCGAAGCGGTGGCCAAGTCCACTCCCGACGGAACGACGCTGCTGATGGGTACGATTGCCACACACAGCATCCAGCCTTCTTTGGGCATGAAGCTGCCGTACAGCCCGTCAAAGGACTTTGCGCCGGTGGTGCAGGCCGCATCGCAACCGTACGCGGTGGTCGCCAATCCCGGGTTTGCGCCGAATTCGATGAAGGAGCTCGCTGCGCTGGCCAGGCGCGAGCCCGGCAAGATCAGCTACGCAAGTGCGGCCAAAGGCACGGCTGCGCACCTTTTCGCCGAGCTGTTCGCCTCAATGGCCGACGCCCAGTTCGTCGCCGTCCACTACAAGGGCGCGGCGCCCGCGATGAACGACGTGATCGGCGGCCACGTGCCCTTCACGTTCGACGTCGTGCTGACCACCCTCAGCCAGATCAAGGCCGGCAAGTTGAAGGCCTTGGCCGTCACGAGCGAGAAGCGTTCGCCGGCGCTGCCGGACGTGCCGACCATCGCCGAATCCGGCTTCCCGGGCTACAACGCGGTGGGGTGGAACGGGTTGTTCGCGCCCGCGGCGACACCACGTGAAACCGTCATCCGCATCGCCGCCGAAGTCAGTGCGATCCTGAACCGCCCTGAGGTGCGCGAGAAGATCGTCGCGCAGGGCGCGGACGTCGTCGGCGGGACGCCCGACCAGTTTGCTGCGTTCATTCGCGCCGACAGTGCGAAATGGTCGCAACTCATCAAGAAGCAGGGCATCACGCCGGACTAGACTAGGTCGACGGAGCGAAACCGACGGAGCGAACGCATGGGACCCCTGAACGGAATCAAGGTAGTCGAATTCGAAGCCATCGGCCCCGGGCCGTTCTGCGGAATGATGCTCGCCGACATGGGGGCCGACGTGCTCGTCGTGGACCGCCCGGCGGCCTCCGATCTCGGGCTGGGTCGCGAGCGGCGACACGACACGATGCTGCGCGGCAGGCGCTCGGTGACCTTGGACATGAAATCCAAGGGGGGAGCCGAGGCCGCGCTGGAACTCATCGCGAGAGCCGACGCGCTGATCGAGGGCTTCAGGCCGGGCGTCATGGAACGCCTTGGCATCGGCCCGGACGTTGCGCTCGCGAGAAATCCGAAGCTGGTCTATGGACGCATGACGGGCTGGGGCCAGGACGGGCCGATGGCGCCTCGCGCCGGACACGACATCAACTACATCGCGCTGGCGGGGCCCTTGGCGGGCATCGGCCGCGCGGGCTCCGCGCCGGTGCCTCCGCTCAACCTCGTTGGCGATTTTGGCGGCGGCGGCATGTTGCTTGCCTTTGGAATCGCTGCTGCATTGGTCGAGTCGCAACGCTCGGGCAAAGGCCAAGTCGTCGATGCCGCCATGTGCGAAGGCGCATCGCTCCTTTCCGCGATGTTTCACGGCATGCTCTCAGCGAAGCGCTGGAGCGAGGAACGCGGCGCGAATTACCTCGACAGCGGCGCTCCCTGGTACGACACGTACGAGACGTCGGACGGCAAGTTTGTCTCGATCGGTTCCATCGAAGCCCGGTTCTACGAAGACCTCCTCGGCCGCCTGGGAATCGCCGGTGAAGACCTGCCCAAGCAGCACGACCGCGCCGGCTGGCCGAAACTCCGCGCGCGATTCGCCGCGGTGTTCAAGTCGCGGACCCGCGACGAATGGTGCGCGGCATTCGAAACTTCGGATGCCTGCTTTGCCCCGGTGCTCACCTGGAGCGAGGCTTACAAGCATCCGCATAACGTCGCGCGCAAGAGTTTCGTCGAGGTTGGCGGTGTTACCCAACCCGCGCCGGCCCCGCGCTTCCTGCGTACGCCCGGCAAAGTCCGCGGAAAGGCGCCGGAACGCGGCGAAGGGGGCGCAGCCGCGTTGGAGGACTGGGGATTCACGCAGAAAGGCGTCGCCCGGTTGAAAACCCTGGGACTGGATTACGCCTCATGAGATTTCGGCTGCTTGCGCTTGCATTCTTCATCTGCGTCCAGGCTGTCGCGCTCGCACAATCGGGTTATCCGGGCAAGCCGATCCGGCTGTACGTCGGCTACCCACCGGGCCAAGCCAGCGATATCTTCGCGCGCTTACTGGCCGACAATCTTGCCCGCCTCCTCGGGCAACCGGTCGTCGTCGAAAACAAGCCCGGCCAGGCGGGCAGCGTGGGCCTTGCGGCGGCGGCGAAATCGCCCGCCGACGGCTACACCATCGGCTTCTCGGCGACTGCAGCGGTTTCGTCGAACCTCCACCTGTACAAGAACATCCCGTACGACCCGCTCAAGGATTTCGCGCCGATTGCGATGGTCGGGTACAACGCCATTTACCTGGTTGCGAACCCGTCGGTGCCTGCAGGCAGCCTTCAGGAACTGATCGCCCTTGCGAAGGCGAAACCCGGGGCGCTGAACTATGCGTCGCCAGGCAACGGGTCGATGGCGCACTTGACGATGGAACTGATGAAGCTGCAGACGGGTGCGAACCTCACGCACGTTCCTTACAAGGGCAGTTCACAAGCCATCGCTGAACTGATCGCGGGCCAGACCGCGGTTGCGTTCGACACGCCCGCGGTCACCGTTCCTTTCATCCGGTCCGGCAAATTGAAGGTTCTCGCAGTCACGAGCCCCAGGCGCAGTGCGCTGTTCCCGGAGGTGCCGACGGTGGCCGAGTCCGGCCTGCCGGGATTCGAAAGCGGTGCCTGGTATGGGCTGCTGTTTCCCGCAGGCACGCCGCGGCCGATCGTCCTGCGCCTCAACGAGGAGCTGAACCGGATCACGAAGCAGCCCGACGTGATCGAAAAGCTGGTCGCGATTGGCGTGGAACCCCGGAGCAGCACGCCCGAAGAATTCGCCGAAGTCATTCGCAACGACTATGCCCGCTGGGGCAGGGTGATTCGCGAGGCGGGCATTCGTGGCGACTGAACCTCGGGCGATCGAGTCGCCCACCGGTCCGTTGCAAGGGCTGCGGGTCCTCGACATCTCGAACGTCATCGCCGGCCCGTTTGCCGCGGGAATGCTCGGCGATTTCGGCGCCGACGTGCTCAAGGTCGAGCTGCCGGGCACGGGCGATCCCTGCCGCGCGATCCCTCCGCACAAGGATGGCAAGCCGCTGATCTGGAAAGTCACCAATCGCAACAAGAAGGCGATCACGCTTGACCTGCGCAAACCCGAAGGCTGCGCGCTCTTCAAGCGGCTGGTGCCGCGCTTCGACGTGCTGATCGAGAACTATCGCCCGGGGACGCTGGACAAGTGGGGGCTGGACAAGCAAACGCTTTGGGCCCTCGCCCCGAAACTCACGATCCTTCGCCTCACCGGTTTCGGGCAGACCGGCCCGTATCGCAACTTCCCGGGGTTTGCGCGCCTGTTCGAGGCCTATTCAGGGCTGACGTATATCACCGGCCAGCCCGACGGACCGCCGCTCCATCCGGGTTACCCGATCGGCGACCCGATCGCGGGCGTGTTCGGCGCATTCAGCGTGGTCACCGCGCTTTGCCATCGCCTGAAGCACCCGGAGTCGCCCGGCCAAGAGATCGACCTCTCGGCCACAGAGGCGATGCTCCGCCTTCTGGAGGTGCTCCCGATCGAATACGATCAGCTCGGCCAGGTGCATGAACGCATCGGCAATGACAATGCGTATGTGGCGCCGGCCAATATATTCCCGACCTTGGACGGGCATTGGGTCACCTTCACCTGCGCAACGCAGAACATCTTCGACCGGTTCGCGGCGCTCATCGGCCGTCCGGAACTCCTACAGGACCCGCGGTTTGCCAAGAACGCCGCGCGCGTGAAGCACCGCAGGGAAATGGATGCAATCGCGGCCGAATGGGTCGGCGCGCGCGAACTTTCCGAAGTGCTCGACAAGCTCAGCGCTGCGGGCGTTTCCGCCGCGCCCATCTACAGCAATCGCCAGCTCGTCGAAGACCGCCATTTCATCGAACGCGGCGCTGTTGCCACGGTGCCGGACCAGGATTTCGGCACGGTGAAGATGCCGGGGATCGTCCCGCGCTTTTCAGAGACGCCGGGCGCGATTCGCTCCACCGGCCCGGCGATGGGAGCGCACAACCGGGAGGTCTATGGCGGATGGCTCGGCATTTCCGAATCCGAGCAGGCCGGCCTGCGTGAAAAAGGAGTGATCTAGATGGGCACGGTGGATGTCGAACGCAAAGGGCAGGTGCACACCCTTACCTTGAACCGCCCGGAAAAGCGCAATGCGCTCGACCGCGAGATGGTGCTCGGCCTGGGGGCGGCGCTAGCCGCGGCGAGCGACGACGGGCAATGCCGGTGCGTGGTCATTCGCGGCGCGGGCGGCAGTTTCTGTTCCGGTCGGGACCTCGGACTGGAGCAACCCGAAGACGGCCTCGACTGGTACTTCGGCTGGGATGGCGAATACGGCGAGGCTCTCAACCGGCTGCTCGCCATGAAGAAGCCGACCGTCGCATTGGTTGAAGGTTTCGCGGTCGCCGGCGGATTCACCCTCGCCATGAGCTGCCAGTTCGTGCTGGCCGTCGAAACGGCGAAATTCGGCGCACTTGAAATGAAAAACGGCTTTCCGGCGGCGATCAACACCGCGGTGCTGACGCATTTGCTGCCGCGCAGGCAGGCGCTCGAGCTCCTGCTCTCAGACGAAATGTTCAGCGCCGGGCAACTCGAGCGTTTCGGGCTCATCACCAGGCTGGCGGGAAACCCGGACGCGCTGCGCGCCGAGGCCGACCGGTTCATCGCGGGCCTTACGCGCCTCGACCCGCGCTCGGTCCAGATGACGCTCGAACTTCACCAGCTGGTCGAGGACATGCCGCTTGCGCACGGCGTGCTGGTGGGCAAGCAGATGAATTCGCTGCTCGCCGCGTCGGGGACGATTGCCCGCGGGGCTGCGAAGCGCAAGGGCGGCTAGAAACACGAGCCGCCGCGGCGGCGTTTGAATGTAACATTGCGGCCAGCCGCAACCCGCTTCCCCACCAGGACGCCGCCATGCTCTCCCGACTGATGCCCCGAGAGGGAAACTTCTTCGAGCTCTTCAATGCGCACGCCGAGCAGATCGTCCTCGGCAGCCGGGAGCTCGAGCTGATGATGACCGAGTTCAAGGACCTCGAAGCGCGTGCCCAGGGCATCGACACGGCCGAAAGGGCCGCGGACAAGATCACCCACGAAACGATCGCGCTCCTGCACAAGACCTTCATCACGCCCCTTGACCGGGACCAGATCCACCACCTCATCACGAACATGGATGACGTGCTCGACCTCATGCAGGACGTGGCCGAGTCGGTTGTCCTCTACGACATCCGCAAGATCACGCCCGAAGCCAAGCAGCTCGGCGAGATCTGCCAGATGAGCTGCGAGCGGGTGAAGATCGCGGTCGGCCTGCTCTCGAACCTTCGCGACCCGGAGGCGATCCTGAAGACCTGCGAGGAAATCGACCGCCTCGAGTCGGACGCCGACCGGGTCATGCGCTCGGCGATGTCGAAGCTCTTTCGCGACGAGTCCGACGTCAAGCAGCTCATCAAGCTGCGAACGATCTACGATCTGCTCGAGGAAATCACCGATCGCTGCGAGGACGTGGCGAACATCATCGAAGGCATCGTGCTGGAAAACTCGTAGGGTCCGGCGGTGGAAGTCCTGAGCATCAGCTTGTGGGTCGTGGTGGTGCTGATCTTCGTGGCGCTCGCTTTCGATTTCATGAACGGCTTCCACGATGCGGCGAACTCCATTGCCACGATCGTCTCGACCCGCGTGCTGAAACCGCAGACCGCGGTGTTCATGGCGGCGTTCTTCAACTTCGCTGCCATTTTCGTATTCCACTTCAAGGTCGCGACCACGGTAGGCAGCGGCATCATCGACCAGGGCATCGTCGACCATTTCGTGATCTTCGGCGCGCTGGTCGGCGCCATCGCATGGAACATCATCACCTGGTACTACGGGATTCCGTCCTCGTCCTCGCACGCGTTGATCGGTGGGCTCGTCGGCGCTGCCGTGGCAAAGGCGGGAACATGGGCGCTGATTCCCGCCGGGATCCTCAAGACGGTGGCATTCATCCTCGTTTCGCCCCTGCTGGGATTCATTCTCGGGTCGCTCCTGATGCTTGGCGTCTCGTGGATTTTCGTCCGCTCCACGCCGAGCAAGGTCGATCGGCTGTTCCGGCGCTTCCAGCTTGTCTCGGCGTCACTCTATAGCCTTGGTCACGGCGGCAACGACGCCCAGAAGACCGCCGGCATCATCTGGATGCTGCTGATCGCGGCCGGTTACACCAAGGCAGGCGACCCGTTCCCGATGTGGGTCGCCGTGATCTGCTACGTCACCATCGCCTTCGGGACGATGTTCGGCGGCTGGCGCATCGTGAAAACCATGGGCCAGAAGATCACGAAGCTAAGGCCAGTGGGCGGCTGCTGCGCGGAGACCGGGGGCGCGATTACACTTTTTCTCGCGACCCACCTTGGCATCCCTGTCTCGACCACCCATACGATCACCGGCGCAATCATAGGCGTGGGTTCCGCACAAAACGTCGCGGCCGTGCGCTGGGGCCTCGCGGGCAACATTGTCTGGGCCTGGGTGCTGACCATCCCGTGCTCGGCCTTCATGGCGGGTATCGCCTGGTACCTGGGGCGGATGCTGCTCGGTTGAGCAGTGGAGCGGGCAGCGGGAAGTGGACAGCGTCTTTTTCCTGCTCTCGAAAATCCTCTGGTTTTTCGTTGCGCCGGAGAACCTGCTGCTCCTGATGGTTCTGGCCGCCTGGATCCTGATGTTGCGAAAATCGATGCGCCTGGCAAAGGTCTTCCTCGGGATATCGGCGATTTCGATGCTGGTCCTGGCATGGATCCCTTTGGGCTACGTGCTGCTCCACCCGCTCGAAATCAGGTTCCCGACCAACCCGGCGCTACCGCAAAGAGTCGACGGAATCATCGTGCTCGGCGGCGCCGAGGACACGATTACTTCGGCCTCATGGGACCAGGTGGAGGTGAATGCGTCGGCCGAACGTTTCATAGCGTCCGTCGCGCTCGCCAGGCGTTACCCGGCCGCCAAGCTCGTTTTCACGTCGGGGAGCGGAAGCGTGTTCGACCAGAAGCTCAAGGGATCGACGGTCGCGAAGAAGCTCTACGAGGAACAGGGGCTCGACGTTTCGCGCATGCTTTTCGAAAGCGAATCCCGGAATACGGTGGAGAACGCGACGTTGAGCAAGGCGATGGTCAAGCCCGCGGCGGGCGAGAACTGGGTGCTGGTGACCTCGGCGTTTCACATGCCGCGCTCGATCGGAATCTTCTGCAGGATCGGTTGGCCTGCAATCGCCTACCCGGTCGATCACCGGACGCCTCGCGACATGATTTTTCGCGCGAGCCCCAGTTTCATCGGGAACCTGGATGCCGTTTCGATCGGCATAAAGGAATGGATCGGCCTGGCCGCCTATTTCGCTACGGGGAAGACGCCCGCATTGCTTCCAGACTCATGCAATTCGTGAGGCGCTAGAAGAAACTTTCCTCGACGGTGATGATGTCGCCGGGATTGACGCTTGCATTCAGGTCCACCTTCTGCGGCGTCTGCGAGGGATCGTCCTCGCGGATAATGAATATTTTTTCCCTCGAGGCACGTTCCTTGAACCCGCCGGCAAGCGAGATCGCCTTGCGCACCGTGAGGCCGGGGATGTAGGGAAATCCGCCCGACGTAACCACCTGGCCGTTGATGTAAAAATGACGGTACTCATTGATGGTCACGGTGACTTGAGGGTTGAGAAGGTAGCGCCCCTTGAGACCGTCCCTGATGAGGGATTCGAGTTCCCCTACCGTCTTACCCATCAAGCGTATTTCGCCAAGAATCGGATAGGAAATCGTAGCCGCGTCAGAAAGTCGGATCTTGTCGCGGCGCAGGTCGTCTTCGCCGAGAATCTGGATCGAAATCACGTCGCCGGCGTTCAGTCTATAGTTTGAAAGCGCGCTCTCGCGCGGCTGGGCACCTGCTGCAGGACAAGCCAGGGACAAAGCGGCGGACAACAAGACCACGAAGATGGAACGGGATCGCATCTGGGCTTGCATGAAGAAGGCGCTCGACACGAGCTTCCCTTGCGGAAAGTATAGCAACAAGCCGGTTGCTCCGGAGGGCCGACCTAGAGCGTGGCCCCTACGGTGAGCATCCACAGTTGGCGCGTGTAGTCGAACGTGCTCGGATTAGTCAGCCTTTCCGCATAGGTGTAAGAGCCCCCGAACCTGAGCCATCGTTGCCACTGGTAGCTGGCGCTGAGACCCAGGGTCGTCGTCCTGTCGACGCGACCGCCTCCGGTGCCGATGAAGTCGTCCTTCCTCCAGTTTGCCAGGACCCCGGTTGAGAACCTGCTGTTCCAGGCATGGTTCCAGTTGACGCCATGAGTTTGGGTCAGCAGAAAATCGCCTGTGCCGGTCGATTCATTGGTCGACTTGGACGTCGAGAAATCGAACACCGAATAGGTGAGCGGGCTCCAGCGAAGTACGCCATCCCAGGTAGTGCCGGAGAAATCGGTGCGGCTGGAGTTGGCGAATTTCTTCTCGATCAGGCCGTATTTGAAGATTCCCGTGGTCTTTGCAGTCGCTTCCCACTTTGCACCTGCCTGATAGCGCATTTCGGTCGAACTCTGGGTCGAAGTATCGAGCGCATAGTCGATGGACCTGAATTGCGCCAGCGCAAGCAGCTCCGTTTTCGGCGCGACCCGCCACAGGAAAGTACCTCCTAGCTGGGCGGTATCCCGGTCGCTAAATGCTGTCGAGGCGCGATTGTTTTCGTAGCGCTTGGAATAGAAGGCCGAGTCGACCTCGATGCGTCCTTGCGCGCCTTGCGCGCCGTAGCTGAAAATTCCCTCGACCCCCTGGTTGACGTACTTGTCTGGCGTCGCGCTGCCCACGCGATCGGTCGAGCCGCGTGGATCGATGCCTTGCCTGTATTCGGCGCGAAGCTTCAGGCCGGCGCGACCACTGATCACGAGATCGCCATTTCCGGAAAAAACGTACGCCGTGTAGTTGTCTGCAGGGCTGTCGAGGTAGCGCACGTCCTCGAACCGAAAGCTCGCGCTGAACCGGTGCGGCCCGAATTGCGACTCGGCTCTGACTGAGGGAACGGTCCCGACGACTGTCGAGCCGCTCTTGTTGAGATTGCTGGAAAAGATATTGTCGTTATGCGAAATCGAAAAATCGATCGCAGGGTAGACGACCATTGGCCCGATCGGGATCCCGCCAGGCGGTATCGGCGTGCCCGCTGGGGCCGAACCGGCAATGGAAGGCGTTGACTCCAACGGCTTCTGCTGGGCCCAACCCGAGGGCAATGCAAAAAGCAGGGTGACACCTGCTATTGCCGCCTCGATTTGTCGCCCGTTTCGGGTCATACTCAGAGTGCCCGATTCTTTGGAAAAATACCCTTATTATTCACCAGCATGATTACAATTACCTAGATATTTGTTGAAGTTCGGCTCCGCCATAGGGATTTCGCAACAAGAACATTTGCAGTAAAGCTATCCGAACCTCTTTGAGAGATCGCGGCGGATCAGGTGAAGCGACAAAAGCAACTCCGCAAAGGAGCGTTGAAGGGTATAAAAAATGCCAGGCCAGCCGTTTAAAATCAATAACTTATAAAAAAGACAGTAGAAGAAGATGGCGAACGGGGCGACAACCCTCAGCTGCCTCAGCCTTTCATTGAATCGCATGGGCCGCCAGCCGGGCGCGTGGAATTTTTCGGCTTCGATTCGCGCGTATCTCGCTTGCGCCCGAACCCACTGGTCCAGGCTTTTCCGGTCGTCATGAAAAACATGCCCGGCCAATCGCCGCTTTTCGCCTTCGATACGGACACGTTGCGTGTGTCCATCCTGCCAATAGCAGGCGCCTCGCTTTCGAAACAGGACAGTGACCGGGGGATAGAGCGTCGCCCTTAGAGGCCTGCCGTCGACGCAATAGATGAAGCCCGCCTCGTAACCCCCCACCTGAGAACCGGGCGCAAGCCGGGACAGTTCAACTACCAGCGCGTCGGAAAGGATGTAATCCGCGTCGAGGGCAAGGATCCACTCCGTCCCGATGGCGGTCTCGGAAATCGCGAAATTCCACTGTGCTGCGTGAGAGTCGAAGGCGCGGCTGAATATCCTGCAGGAAGGATGCGACTTGGCGATCGCGATCGTGTCGTCCGTGCTGTCGCTGTCGACGATCACGATGTCACGCGCCCAATCGAGCTTCGACAGTGCGCGGCCGATATTGGCGGACTCGTTAAGAGTCAGGATGACTGGAGTGATCCTATCGAGCATTTCGGTACTCGCGCATCCGGGCAACGCTATTGCGAACCGGCGGCCTCCTCAAGCATGCGCAGGTAGCGCGGGGCGAGTATCTCGATCGAAAACTGCCCCGCGCGCTTCCTCGCATTTTCCCCCATTTGCCGCGCCAATGACCCGTTTGAAAGGATCTGCACCAGGCATCCGGCCAGAAGTGTATCGGGTGACTGCGCTCGGTGATCGAAGACCAGCCCCTCCTGGCCGGACTTTAGCAAGTCCCGGAAACATTCGAGGTCCGAGACAACGACCGGCATGCCCGCAGCCATGGCTTCGAGGACGGACAAGCCGAATGCCTCGCCGAAATCGGATTGGGACGGATAACAAAAGCAATGTGCGCCCCGGTATTCCGCCGCCAGTCGCTCGGCACCCGATATCGGACCCGCGAACTCCACCCGCAAGCCCTCGGCCAGTTGTTTCAGTTTGCCAAGCCAGGGCTCCCCGGCACCTCCCGCCTCGATGGACGCCGGCCCCACGATTTTCAATCGGGCAAGGGGAATCTCCAAGGCGACTTTCCGGAAGGCATGCAGCAGGAGCTCGATGCCCTTTTCCGGATGGACCCGCCCGACGAAGAGGATCGTCGATTCGCCGTCGTACCGCCGGTCGACGACAGGAGGACGAAAAGCGTGAAGGTCGACGGGGTACGGCAGCACGCGGACCCTGTCCCGCAGGCCCGGTGACTGGCGAACGATTGCGCGGCAGACCGCCGAGGAGATCGCATGCAGCGTTTTGGCACGCCCGTACAACCACATCTGCCCTTTTGGAAAACGCGCCACGTGAACGACTATCCTGCCGGCCCTGGGGCTGAGAAAGCCGAGCACCACGGGCAGCCAGAACGAGTTCGTGACGATCACGTCGCCCGCGCCCAAGCGACGAATCACTGAAAGCGAGTACCAAAGATCCTTGGCCAGGTTATTCCAAAGATGGCGGGTCGCGGTATGTCCGCGCATCGCAACAATGGCGGGCTGGGGCGGGGCGGCCGGCAAGGAACCTGGCACAACCTTCCCGACCAGCCGAACTTCGTGGCCAGCGCGGCAGAATTCCCGGGCGAGCTCGGACCAAACTTTCTCCACCGCGCCGATCCCGGCCGGCGGCAAAGGCTGGAACGGGCCAAGGACAATTGAAATCCTCACGCTGCCAGGCAGTCCGGTTGGGAGCCCCGCCCGGCAACCCACTCGTAGAATTCCGTGTGCTTGCGCGCCACGACCTGCCACGAGTACCTCTCCATCACCAGCCGCCGGCCTCTGCGGCCCATTTCGGCTCGTTCGGCCACGCTCATGGACATGGCGGCCCTGAGGGTGCGCTCCAGCGCGTCGGCACCCGTCGCTATCCACCAGCCGCACGCTTCATCGACCAGCTCCCGCCATGGCGTCGATGTCGTCGTGATTACGGGCACACCGTACGACAGGGCTTCCCCGACCACAATACCGAAATTCTCGCTGTAGCTCGGCAACACGAAAAGGTCGGCTGTAGCCATGAGTTCCTTTTTTGCGGCCCCCGCTACCGAGCCGGAAAAACGCACTGATGCGGTCTGCCCGAATCGGTCTATCGAAGCCTGAACGACGTTCTTGTAGCCGTCTTCGTCCGGACCCGCGATGACCAGTCGCCACCCGGGATCGGAAATTCTCGACCACGCCGCGACCAGGTCGAGCAGGCCCTTTTTGGGGTGAAGCCGCGACATGAAAACCAGCGTTCGCGTTCCTCGCCTCGGTCCGCCCGAATCGACCGGCACCTCCGGCAAGTCGATTCCATTTGGAATCACCGCGATCGGCTGCGTGAATCCCAATCCGCGAATGCTGCGGGCTTCCAAGTGCGACGTTGCGCAGAAAGCGGCGGCACCCTGCAGGTCGCGAAACTGGTAGGCGCTCCACGCGATCCGCTTTTTCAGGCCCCGGTAGGAAAAGGCCCAATCCTCCAGCATTCCCCTAGGACTGACCACACGCCGAATGCCGAGGCGATTCGCAATCGCGGCGGCAGCATGATTCATTTGGAGCCATAGGCCATGGTCGTGGAGGACGTCAGGTCGCACCTCCGCGCAAACGGCCGCCAATTTCCTGGCGAGATCGGGCGTGTACGAAACCCGCAGCCTTTGCCAATCCCAGCCGGCAACCAGACGCAAATCCACCAGGGATGGGTCCGGGAGACGAAGGTCGTCCCGTGCTAACCCGGCAGGACTCTGCGTCACGAGCACCACGCGGCAACCCTCGCGCGACAGCGACTCGCACAAGCCGGGAACCGATCGAGCCACACCTCCCGCGCGGTCCTTGAGGCCCGCAATTGTGTGCATGACCGTTGCGCCCAATGGCCTTTCTTTCTTCGCTGATCGAACTGCCGTATTCTACGGGCCAACAGGAACTGCCATGAATGTCCCGAAAGTCGACCTATCCAGCTATGACCTCGGCGAGTTCGATCGGGGCGCCGGGATCCTCAAGGAAGCACTCTGGCTCGCTGTCAGCATGGTCCTGTTTCGCCTCTGCCCGGTGAGCTTGTCCGCGCTGAAATGCTCGTTGCTGAGGCTGTTCGGGGCTCGCGTGGGCCAAGCCGTCGTGATCAAGCCGGATGTGAAGATCACCTTTCCCTGGAAGCTTTCCATTGGCGACCACGCTTGGATCGGCGAGGGCGCATTTCTCCTGAACCTGGCCCCTCTCGAAATCGGCAGCCACGCGTGCATTTCGCAACGCGCCTTTGTTTCGACCGGCAGCCACGATTACAAATCGAGGCGTTTCGATCTCGTCACGCGGCCGGTGCTCATCGGGGAAGGTGCCTGGGTCGCGGCAGGCGCCTGGGTGGGACCGGGCGTGCGCGTCGGCGACCACGCCGTGCTCACAGCACAATCGGTCGCGAATTCCGACCTCGAGTCCTACGGAATCTATCGGGGCAATCCCGCAGTCCTGGTGCGCAAGCGGGTCATCGCCTGACGTCAGACGACAACCCGGGAGTTGCGCATGATCGTCAACGAAAGCAGGACAAGAGGAAAGAACGACTGCACAAGGATCGTCAGGAATTGCGCCATCGATGCTTCTGCATTCGTCAGGGTGGTCAGGACCAGCAGTCCGGCAACGCCGCGCGCGCTGAGCACCGGAAACCGGCCGAATTCGCGCTGCGCGAATCCGAGCAGCGTTCCGAGCACAAGGGCAAGTCCGACGCATCCGAGGAAGCCGAAATTCGCGTTCGCTTCCGCGATCATCCCCCACCCGATCGACGTCCGCTCCGCATCCTCGCTCGTCAGCAGCCCGTAGTGTTGGTTCAGCTGTACCAAGGTTTCCGAGGTGTTCGGCCTGTCGGGCCAAATAACCCGGGGGACGATGAGCAATGGAATCTGGAAGTACGTCGAGCCGTCGAGGTAACTCACCTTGTCCGGCGCCTCGGTCTGGGTTTTCAACAGGATGTGCATCAGGCTCGCCCGTTGAATCAGCGGCACCGGGTCCTCATCGCTGACAGGCTTCGGGACCAGCAGGTTCCTCATGCCCGTGCTAAACCAGTCGGTGATCAGCTCGACCGGAGTCACCGACGTGAACGCCGCCTCCCCTTTTTCGGAATACTTGAAACGAGTGTCGCCTTTTCCGGCCTGAAGCACGACGAGCAGCGCAAGGACCGTTGCGAGGAGCTTCCAGGGCACCCGCCCGCTGCCGAGGAAATATCCCAATGCGGCAGCCAGAAAGTATTGCGCAGCGCTGATCAGGTACAAGGAAATCGCATTGTAGGAAATGAAGACTGCTGCGAGGGCGAGGAAAAGGTAGCGCGGCGACCCGGAAAGCGTACCTGCGCCGAGAAGGTAGGAAAGCGAAAACATCGAAATCAATCCCAGCGTGAGCAGGATCGCGCGCATTACGCCATACACTTCGCTCGAGGGCGTTATGACATAAAAGATCAGGTTCGACTGGAATGCGATGCCGGCGAAAAGGCACCCGAGCAGGATCCCGATCGCACCTCGCTCGGGCAGGAGGGTCCGGATTTCCCTTTCGTGCGGACTCGCGGATTTCGCTATGGCGGTCCTGATCACGATGACGACCGCCACAGTCGAAGCGGCAAACCACTTCTCCGAGAAGTCGTAGTCGAATACACGCGGATGGTTTGCTGCGAATGGCAAGCCATAGTAAACGAGACTCACCATGCCGAATGCGGGCATGATCGGCATGCCAAGGACGTCCCTTCGGGCCCACACAAGGACCGGGTAGAAGGCCGCCAGCTCGACAATGCTCGCGCATACCCAGTTGTCGAGCGTTTCGGCGCTGAAGTAGGACGCGACGACTGTGGCAAGAAACACGTAGAAGATCCAGCTGGTCGAACGGAATCGATATTGAAAGCGTTCGATTTCGGAGGCGGCCTCGTTGACACCGGCCAACACGGGCTGGTCGCCTGACACTGAGCGGACGTCAGGGGAATGCGCGGAGATCGTCATGATTCAGACTTTATCAGACCGTCGTTCGGATGCGAGATTGCCACGACCGGAACCCGCGTCGACCGGAATCGAATTTAGCGCCGCGAGCAGTCCTTCAGTGGCCTTCTCGTAGCTGTATCCCGAAACGCGGACCTTGGCGGCGCGGCCCCATGCTTCGAGCCTTGACCTCGATTCGAGCGCGACAGCAAGAGCCGAAATAAGCGCATCAATGCTGCCGGCCTCGAAAACGATTCCTGTCTGCCCCGGGATCACCAGGTCTTCTGCGCATCCGACGTGGCTGCTCACGATCGCTGGCCTGCCGACCGACATCGCCTCGTTTACGGCGAGCCCCCAAGTCTCGAACGCCCCATGGCTTGGGAGGACGAGAAGGTCGCACGCTGCATAGGTGCGCGGCATTTCGCTTTGGTTCTGGAATGGGACCAGGTAAATGTGCTCGCAGCCCGAGACTTCCGCCTGCAGTGCGCTTTCCAACGGGCCATTTCCTACGAAAACCAGCGACGCATCGGGGGGCGAAAGGGACTTGAACGCCCGGACCAGGTCGAGAGGCCGCTTTTTGGGTTCGAATTTCCCCGCAAACAGGACGACGAGGCGGCTCTCGTCGATCCCCAGACTCTTTTTCCACACGCGTCCCGCTTCAGCAACTCCGGCACGGCCGATGTCGAATTGCCGCATGTCGATACCATGGGGGGCAAAGAAAAGTTTTTTCCGCTCCACGCCGTGATGCTCGAAATATCGCAGGTTGGCCTGGCCCACATATAGGAAGGCCGAAAACCGTCGAAACAGCGCCGTGATCAGCGACTCCTTGAAGATTCCTGCAAGCGAATTCCCACGACCGATCCGATGGGAATCACCGCGAAACAGCAGGGGAACCGGACGGCTTCTCCAAGCATGAATGAAATGCACGAGGCTGAGGTACTTGTATCCAATGAGCAGGACGGCATGCGGCGCGAATTCCTGTACGCGATCGGCCAGGCCCGGGTTCCGAAGGCCCCAGAACCGGCTCGTGCCGGGATCCGGGCTCGTGTTCGGGACGAACTCGTGCGCATAACCCTCGAGCAATGGGATGTCCCACTCGACATCAAGTTGAAAGCCGGGGTCGTAAGCGCCGTCCTTTACCGGGTCGAAAAGATAGAAGACGCGCAGGTCCAGGCTTGCGAGGCCGCCGAGCAGCCGGAACCAAGGCGCATAGTATTGGATCGGGTGCGTTGAAATGATCGCCAGGCGAATGCGACGATCCACGTTATTCGAAGGTTTTTTTTCGTCGCTCATGCAAATCCCGCGACGGCCAGGCTCACCTTATCCCGGTAGTTTCGCCAACCGTGGTTTTCTGCGGCCGCCCGCGCCGCAAGCCCCATTTCGGGAATGCGATCGCGATTCCCGGAAAACCATCGGAGCGACTCAACCAGCTCATCGACCGCCCCCGCTGCAAATACGCGCCCGGTCCGGGCGTCGAGCAGGTCAGGCCCTGCACAGGCATCGCTGGCGATGACGGGCAATGCGCATGCCATTGCTTCGAGGATTACCAGGCCGAATCCTTCGAAGAACGACGTGAAAATGAAAACGTCCGAATTCCGATAGCGGTCCCGAAGGGCTTCCGCCGAAGCGGGGCCGAGAAACGACACGTTCGCCGGCAAGTCACCGCGCCGGGCCTCGTCGAACTGCCAGCTGCCGACCAGGTCCAGTGTCGCGTCAGAGAGGTCGGCACTTTTCCATGCCTCGAGCAGGACAGGCAGTCCCTTCCTAAGCGAGCACTGGCCGGCATAGATGAACCGCAGACGACTTTCCCGCGGTCGCGAAGGCCCAGCGGACCAGAATTCCAGGTCCACGCCATACGGCACGACAGTCGCCGAGCGGTCGGCGTAGTGCTCCACAGTGGCACGCGAGAAATTGCAGGCAACCAGGACGCAGTCGGCGAGCCCCATCTCGAGCCGCTTTTGTTCTGGCCGCACAAAACGCTTGCCCTGCAAACGGCGGGGCGGAAGCCATTGTTCGTATTGCCTTTCGAGCTCGGCTTGCTTGCGCTCCCAAGCTGGGTAATACCCGGCTGGCAAGTCATAAAGGCAGGCTTTGCCGAGTCGCTTTGCCTCCTCGAACTGAAGCAGTGAGCAGTCTTCGTATGCATGGACGGCCGTGATCCGGGACTTGCGGCATGCAGCCCGCATCGTTTCCATCAGCCAATCGTTCGCTTCGTATGAAAGGGCCTCGGAGGCAAATCGCCCCCCGAACGCGATCCGCCGCACCATTCTCCACCATTCCATCACGCGCCCTTCGATCCGGGGCGCGCTGGCCAATGCCGGAAAATACCTGCGCTCGAGCCTGCCGGCGTAGTGGCCGATACCGGGAATCGACCTAAGCAGCGCAAGCTCCGCCGGCAATGGCATCCATGGGACGCAAAATGCCTCCAGGCGCCCCGACTCCAAATGGGCTAGTGCGGCGTTGTGCGAATTGGGATTCCCTGTCGGGTGCCCGAAGAGGATGGTCACTGCTTCGCCGGACCGTGAGTTGGTTTGCCAGGGCGGGCGTCGCGGTCGCGAGCCAGTGCACGATCGAGCGACTCGGCGAATATCCTCGTGGACTCGCGTGCGCTTTCGCCATCGAACGCGGCCCAGTTCACGTTCGAAGGGTCGTAGTCGAAGGCAGCGAGGAATTCCTCGAGCGACTGCGCCAGCCGGACGGGATCCGGCAACTCGTGTTCCGTGAATGAAAATACATCGCCCGCGTTGCTCTCGCGCAACATCCGCAGCGCAGTGCACTTTTCATGGAGCAACGAAAAGACCGGTTTTCCCGACAGGATGCCCTGGTAGAGCTTCGAAGGGGAATAGTGCGGCTCGGTCGAGCCGATGATCAGCACGGCCGTGCTCATCCTGAGATGGTTTAAGACATCCAGGTATTTGATCCGGTTCGGTGTCTCGTGGACGAGGTTCGCAACCTTCCATTTCTCGCTCCATGGCTTTACGGTATGGCCGCCGACGGGATCGTTTTCGCGCAGGCCGGTCCCCACGAAATGGATCCTGAGGCGCCGGCCCAGGTCGCTGCGGGCCTGAAGAATCGAAACCGCCTCCAGCAGCCGGTCCAACACCCCGAATGCCTTTGGCAGCAAGGCGCCGGCATAGACCAGGTGGATGTTCCCGTCGTCCGGATCGAACAGGAAAGGCCGTCGCGGATGGGCCGCCAGGTAGTCAAAGTCCCGATTCGAACTGCCGAAGGGCATCCCGGCGGTTTCCGCACGCTCCTTCACCCCCGGATTCCTGAGCAATGCGGAAGCGAAGTAACGCTCATTGATGCCGGTCACCAGGCGCGCCCTCCGGAGCGCAATCGGTTCGAGTATCCGCGACAATCCTTGCGCGAGCCATGCCTTGCTCATCGGCGCATGGCGCTGGCGAGTTTCGGGGATCCATGGGTCCTGGTAGTCGATCCCATAGGGAATCCCCAGCAAGCGGTCGATCGCGGGCCCTGCGAGCGCGGCAGGAAAGGAGTCGCAAGTGATATGCACGAAATCCACACGCTCGCTTTTCTTGAGCCTGCGCACTGCGTCGAAATACCACCACGCGGATCGCAGCCCCAGGTTGCCTATGATGCGAACCGGCCGGGTCGGAAGCGCCCGGGTACGAATGACACGCAAGTCCTCGGGAAGCAAATTGAGCAATTCCTCGTCGACCTGGCATTCGTAATATTTCGGGTCCGTGGTCACCACGATCGGTGACCAGCCGAATTCCGGCAGGTGGCCGGCCCAAAGCCTCGCCCGATGAACGCTTGGCAGGAAGCTCGGGAAAAAGTGCGGCGCTATCAGGACGACCGTTTTCATAGCTGGCGGCGGCGAACCAGGTCGTGGTAGAGCTCCAGGTACGCATCTCCCGCGGCCTGTTGCGAAAACCTCTCCTCCGCGATCAGGCGGCAGGACTGCCGGTCGATTCGGTCCAGGCGACCGACCGCAGAAATCCCGTCTTCGACCGAATCCACCAAAAAGCCATTCCTGCCCGGTTGCACGATTTCGGGAAGCGCCCCCCGCGGGCAGGCGATCACCGGCGTGCCGCAAGCAAGGGCTTCCGCAAATACGATCCCGAAAGGTTCGTCCCACTGGACGGGCACCAGAAGCGCCGCGGCACGGCCGAGCAATGCGTCCTTCTGGACATCGTTCACCGGGCCGACATATTCGATGCCATCGCGCCCGATGAAGGGTTCAACGTCCCGCGCCCAGTATTCAGCGCCCTCCGCCGAGTCGACACGATTGCCGGCCAGGACCAATTTTCGCTTCGCGCCTAGAGCGATCCGGATCGCCACGTGCGCGCCCTTGATCGCCTCGATCCGGCTCAGGAACACCAGCGGCGCGTCCGCCTCGACTTGTCGGGCAAACCGGTACGTCCGGAGATCAACGAAGTTTGGTATGGATTCCCAGCGCCCGCCGCTGGCACGTCCTCTTGCGGCGATGTACTCGCTGCACCCGGTAAACGCGAAAGAAGTTCCCCCGAGGATCGAGGCAATCCGGTTGCGCCAACCGCCGGTATCCCGCTGATAGGACATGATCGCGGGCATGCGTGCGAGAAGCAGCGGCAAGAGCAGGAGAAGCCGTGAAAAGCTGTGCACAAGATCGGGGCGGAAGGATTGCACCGCCCGTCGCAGCACAAGACCCTGGCCCAGAACGTTTTGGGCGCCTCGCGGATCCGTACCTCGCCACGGCCGGAAGAAGTCGACTTCGCTGGTAGATGACTGGTGGGCCACCAGCCCCACGCGATGGCCGCGGGATCGTAGCTCCTGCGCCAGTCCATGGACGATCCGCTCGATCCCTCCGTACATGGGCGGCGGGACCGGCAGGAAAGGGTCCGCAGTCAAAAGGATCTTCAGCGAACCGGCGTTCATGGATCGGCCCGGATCGCGCGCTCGATGCAGGCGACGAGGATTGGCGCAACCTTCTCCCAGCAGAATCGATCGCGCGCCCCTTCGAGCGATACGCGCCTTGCGCCGGCAAGGGCGGCCTTGTTGCTGACCAGGTCGCGCAGAATTGAAGCTAGCGACCCGGGGTCACCGGGCGAATACAAGCGGATCGCCCCCGGAACGGCCGAGGCAATTTCGCGCTGGCCGCTGGTGGCGCTGGCAACTACTGCCAGGCCCGCTTGCATGTACTGCAGGATCTTGTTGGTGACGGTCAAGTCGCGACTGGCAGGTACAGCCGGGTCGAGCGAGAGGCCGATATCGTGTTCTGCGATTCGCGAAAGGAGCTCACCGTTCGGTACCGTCGGGTGAAAGAAGACACGCTCTCGCCACGAAGGGGTAAGAACATCGGCCAGCCAGGCGCGATAGCCTTCCCACAGGTTTCCGCGCAGATGAATCTCAGCGGGCACGTCTAGTTGGGCAAGGGCGGCAAACAAGTCTTCCAATCCGCGGCCCGGGCCAATCGACTGGGAATACCAGTGGATCGACGGCAGGCTGCGGTCCTTCCTGTCCAGGGTCTGCGCATCGAGCGAATCGCGTTCGCTCCATGGGAATGCGTTGTACACGACTTGGGGACGCGGGCATTCGTACGCGAGCGCCAGGGCTTCTGCCATCGCCACGGAAGTGCAGGTTCGATGAACGGACGCGGCAAGCACTTCGCGCTCCAATTGGCGCAGCAGCTTTACCGGTCGATGTCGGCGGGACGCCGCCGGAAGGTCCTCCGAAAACCAGTCCTCCATGTCCACCCCGACGCGCCGTCCTTCGAGGGCAAGGCTTCGCGCAACCCAAAGGGTCAGCTCCGAATGGGCAATGTACAGGTCGGCGTCACGCGATCTCGCTTCCTCGAGCAATCTCGCGCCCCCATAGCCCAGTGCTCCCGGAAACTCCAGGCCGAGAAGATCCTTTGCCCTCATCGCCGTCCAGCGGCGCCCCCTAAGCAAGGTCCGGCCGATCGACGCCCGTTCCATGCGCACTACCGGCGTGAAGCGGAATGCCTCGCCCACCAGCAGTTTCCGGTCGCGCTCGGCCAGTTCATTGTCGATCCATCCGCCCAGCACTTCCACATCGTAGCCGGATGCCGACAGGCAGCCAGCTTCCTTGAGCACGCGAGGGTTGTTGCAAAGGTGGTTGCCATTGAGGATGACGACTTTCTTCATGTCGAAGACGCCCGGTCGCCGGCTCTTTCGCGATACTGCGCTGGGGTATCCTTGCCCGAATGTGGAATGCCCGGCGGATGCTCGACGAAGTAAACCTTAAGGTGCGTTTCGGCCTGTAGAAGCTGCCCTATTTCCCGGTCACCTACCATCTCTCGCTGCCCGCGAACGATCCGGTCGCCATCAAATGGAGCTGCGTCATGCCATTCCTGGAACCGGGCACGCACGCACTGCACTTCGAGCTGTGGGGATGGGATGTTCCCGAGTTGAGGTTCCTCTGGAAATTCCTGTCCCCCGGCATGGTTTTCCTGGACATTGGAGCCTACCACGGCCTTTATTCGGTTCTGGCAGCCAAGAAGCTCGGCGCGCAAGGCCGCATTGTCGCCTTCGAGCCCAATCCGGCGGATTGCGCCCGAATCGAACGCCACGTTTCGTTGAATCGATGCGTAGGCGTCGAACTGTTGCAGGTGGCCCTCTTCTCGGCCGAAGGGTCGGCACGCTTCATGTACCCGCTGCGGGAGCCAAGACAATCAGCAGCCTGCGACTTCCGCAGCTCGGGAGGGGCAAGTTTAGCGCCATCGAGGTCAGCACGGATGTTCTCGACCGGGTGTGCCGGCGCGAGAACATCGAGCGAATTGACCTTGTCAAACTCGATGTCGAAGGCGCGGAGTCGGACGTGCTTGCCGGCGCAACGCGTGTGCTTCACGAGATGCGTCCCGTATGGATTTTCGAGGCCCTCGACATTACCTCTGGTGCCTGGGCGACTCGTGCGCTGGAGTTGATCGGCCAATTCAGTTCCGCCGGCTACGACCTATTCGAATTCCTGCCTTCGGGCGAGCTCAAGCCGCATTCGGTGCGGGAGGACTATCCGCTTCAGAGCAATTGCAATCTTGTCGCGGTTGCGCGCGAAAGGTTCGAGAGCATCCGTCCCATGTTGGCGATGAATTAGGTGCGCGAATGGCCGATGCGTACACCCTGGAATTCCAGCGGAAACTGCGGTCCCAGCCTGTTCGCCATTCGCTGCGCACCGAATGGCCGTTGCTTCTGGCGAAGGGGCACAGGTCCTGCCCGTCGCCGAGCAAATGTTGCCCCCTACCTTTAGCTATCAAGGATATTCGAGGCCATGGATAGAGGATTTCTTCCTCGAATTCTGGCTCCGTGACCGGCCGGCCACCGGGTTGCACTATCTGCCCGTCTTGTGGGCGAATTTCTACCAGCACGTTCAGGTCCACGAATACACACCCCGGCAATCCCTCAGGATCATGGAGTCCATGCGCCATCTCCTAGCCCACGAACTGGACCGCACTAAAAGGTACTTCACGCTGATGGCTTATGACCACGCAATCTGGGAATGGCACGCCTTTCCCCACAATGTCCTCGTCTTCAGCGCCGGGGGATGGGGCGACGTGCCCATTCCCTGGCTAAAGGGAAGCCCCCGGTTCACGTGTCCCCGGAAGGATATTTTCCTTTCCTTTGTCGGCCGTCTCGGCGGCGCGAGCGATTTCACCGGATTGCGATCGAGGATGTTTGACGCGCTCAAAGGCGACGCACTGTTTGCGCAGGGCACGGGATGGCGCGAAACGATGGGCCGCTCGACGTTCAGCCTGTGCCCGCGCGGCCTTGGGCGCTCGAGCTACCGGCTCTACGAATCGCTGTCGCTGGGATCGATCCCGGTCTACATCTGGGATGACGTCGAATGGCTTCCGTACAGTGACGAAATCGACTGGGATGAAATCTCGATAAGGATTCATGTCGACGACTTGGGTGGGCTGGGTTCCTTGCTCCGCAGTTACTCTCCCGGGAAGATCCTGTCCATGCAATCCCGGATAGCCGAACTGCACGAAAGCTACTTCACGCTCGAAGGCGCGTGCCGGCAGATATGCAGGATGAGCGCGTCGCTGCGCGATGGACAACGCTTCGGTGGGCTTGTTTCAAAGCGCTCCTGAACGGCCGGTCCGGCGAGTTAAGGATCGTGGCATCGAAAACCGTTAAGGATTGCCTTGAGACGCCTTCTGCTCCGCGAATCGAGCGTACGTGTGGCGATCCAGGAATTCCCACCACTCACGATGGGTGCGCCGGGACGCAAGCGTACGCCAGAGAACCCGGGGTCTCCGCGTCATGCCTCGTGCCAACAGGATCCAGTCCTCCGGCCGCGAATGCTTGAGCAATTCGCGGCACTGCGGCTCCAGAAGCGCGGCAAGCAGCAAGGCGCCTGTCGCAGGCGGAGATTGCGAGCGGTTTCGCTCCAGCAATTCAGCGAAGTCGAGAGCCCCATAGCCAGCATGCTTGAGGAAGGTGGCGGCTAACATCGTCTGAGTCATTACCCATTCGCCGCGGTCGTTCGAACGCCCGCTCTGCAAGGTCCGCGAGAAATTGGCCAGCGGCGCCTGCACAAAGAGCATCGGGTGCGGAAATCTGCGCTCACGGAACATTTCGACTGCGGCCATCGGCACCGCCGGCGTGCCGAATTCGGTTCCGGCTGCCGAGCTGATCAGCGCGGCGCCTTGCGAATGCATTGCGCCCGACACCTGCTCGCGCTGTCCCCAATGCACCAGCCGTGGCCGCCCGTCACCAAGCATCGGACGAACGAGGGATCCAGTGTCCGTAAACCGGCCGTCGGAGACCTCTTCCCATACCCGCATGTTCGACCAAATGGCCGAAATCCCCGGGTACTTCCGCGCCGACTCCAGCATTACGGACAGGAAATCCGGCTCCCACCAATTGTCGTCCTCGAGCATCGAATAATAGGGCTCGGAGACCGCGCGGAATATCAGGTTGAAAGTGGCGGTGCCACCGAGGTTCGTTGGATGCTGCACAAGTTTGAGCCTGGTGTCGTCAAGCTTCGACACGAGCAACGCTGGCGTGGGGTCGTCCGGTGCGTCGTTATGCACTTCGCAAACCCAGTCGCGGAAAGTCTGCACAAGCAAGCTGCCAAGCGCCCTTTCGAGCAGCTTCGGCCGACGGTACGTCGGGACGAAAACCCGGACTTGGGCCATCGTAGGGCGCTAAGCGCGCACCCCTGGGGAAAGGAGCCTCTTGGCGAGCCGCCACCCGAGGATCTTTCCGGCGAGCCGGATTGACCCGCCCATCGGCACGGCCCTGTCGCTACCGCCCAGGAGGCGGCACCTTTCGTCGGCCGCCTTCGACAGTTCGGGACTTGCCGGATAGAGCTCATAGGAAGTCCATTTCCAGGCGTACGCCGCAGCAGCCAAGGTGCGGGGCGAGCGATCCGCAGCGAGCAGCCCATCGAGGGTCAGCTCGACCGACCTGTACAAGGAGCTCATCGCTCTCTCGTCGTTGCGCCCGCTGAGGGTTCCCTCCTGTCCCGATCGGTAGTAGCTCCGCGCTTCCGGGCAGAACGCAATGGAGTCCGCCAACAGCATCACTCGCGCGAAATACTCGCCGTCGTCGTTCAGCGACAGCGACTCGTCCCACCCGCCGGCGCGATCCAGGAGCCTGCGCGGCGCAAGCCAGGCCGCAGGATGCATCATGCAGCCCTGTTCGTAGTGCAATTGCAGGAACTCGACTCCCGAAAGGTCGCGCCAATTCGCAAACGGCGTAAAGACGGCGTCCTCGGGCGAGCGGAAGAACCGGGCCCATGCACCCGACGCAAGCGCCCCTTTACCGAGTTGGGAAAGCCTGCGCATTTGCGTTTCGATCTTGTCCGGCGCAAGCAGATCGTCGGCGTCGAGAAACTGGACGTACTCGCCGCGCGCGATGCTCAAAGCGGTGTTTCGCGCTGCGGATGCTCCCTTGTTGGGCTGGTCGACGACCTTGACGCCCTGTGCCTCGTAACCCCGCGCAATCGCGACGCTGTCATCGCCCGATCCATCGTTTACGACGATCGTTTCCTTCGCTGGCCATGTCTGCCCGATTGACGACTCGATCGCCTGCGCCACGAAAGCGCCGGCGTTGAAACACGGGATCAGGATGCTGACTAGCGGAGTCGTCATCGTTGCAGCGCGATCTTCCAGCAATGCTGAAAGTACCAGCGCTTGGAATTTGCGACATAGTGATGCATCACCGCATTGCAGTCGCGCGCCTCCGGCGGCACCGGCAACGTCACGTAGTCGCATTCCGGTGCAACCTTACAGGCTTGACCTGCCACGAGCATCGCGACCAGGGCCTGCTCGAGGTAGTAATGAGTCTGCTCCCGCTCGATCAGGATCCGGCACCAGTGCTCGATGCGCTCCCAGTCGAGTGCGCTGCCGTTCAAGCCGGTGAGGCCGACATTAACAAGCTCCGGAATCGCGTGCCCGGCAAGTTGCGTCATCAGTTCGCGCGAGTAGCCGTACGAGGTTTCGCAGTCCACGGCATGCAGCGGCATGGCCGGCGCATCCAGCCAGTCGAGTATCACGTCCGGGCGCCGGAAGAACAGCATGTCGGAATCGACTACGAGCTTCCATCCGGCCCGACCAGCATGGACGTCAATCAATTTGCGGATATTGGGGTAGTTGAGCCAGCGTTCGCGAAGAAATTGAAAGCGGGCGGCGGGAAGTTTTTCGTCCAGCCTGGCAAGGATCTCGCTACGTGCAACGAGTTTCGCATCGGGGAAAAGGCGCAGAAGCGGATCGCTGTACTCCGCTGAAAGCGACCCATCGTCGTAGATCACCGGGCGCACCGGCCTGTTTGAATGATGCGCGAATGTCCAGAGGCAAAATGCGGTCTGGTACCAGAATCGCCGTCCGGTAAGGACGTGGAGTTCGAGGGGAGCGCCCACGGTTCCGGCGAGCAGCGGCAAATTTGCCGCAACGGCTTCCATTTCAAGGCGCCCGCGGGATGTGCGCCATTGCTGGACGGGACCGCCGCTTCGGAAAGAGTCGAGGATCCGGATGCGTGGCCAGTGCAACGCGTAGTACGCGGCCCGACCGAGCCCGATCTTACGCAGCACGTCGTGCATGGCCTTTCCGCGAGCCGGCCACGGCCAGAACTTCGGCCAGCCGGCGGCGCCTTTCCCCTTGCAACTTGCCTCGAGGAACCGCGATAAGGTTGTAGAACGATGCCGCCGGTATTTTCGCGGGTTCGAGGGGAACCGCCGGCAGGTCGGAACCGTCCCCTCCGGCGTATTTTCCGATGACCCAAACATCGAAATCGTTCTCGGGAAACGCGCGAAACAATTGATCGGGCCGCGCACCGAGTCTCGAAAGGGCCTCCGGATGGCACTCGACGATCCAAAGAGGCCCGTGGGCACCCAGCCACGATTCCGGGGCGCTCGCCAGCACCTGTGCCTCGGCCCCTTCGATGTCCAGCTTGATTAGGCTTGGCTGGGCCTTTGCGCAAGCGGCGACCTGGGAAAGCGTTCGAACCTCGACAGTTCTTATTTCCGCAGTCCCGGGCGGTACCGCTCCGAGCACCAAAGACTGCGAGACGGTCGTGCACTCCGGCGCGGAAAAAGCGAACTCCGCCGATCCGGGCTGGCCTCCGAGCGCCCCTGTCTGCACCACGACCGACGCGTTCCCAAGCATTGCGGCACACTTTTTCAGGTGCGCCGCAAGCCGCGGCGTAGGTTCGATTGCGATCACGGTTCCGCTGGCGCCAACGCAGGCGGCGGCAACCGTAGTGAAAAGCCCCACGTTGGCACCCGCGTCGATCACGAAATCACCCGGGGCTAGCCAAGCCCGCATTACGTCCCGCTCCTGCAGGTCGGCCTCCTTCTCCAGGTACATCGACGCTGAGTCGTGCAGCGATGGATCGCAAACCATTCGATCCCGGCCATACCGGAACACGAATGGTGAGGCGCGCTTCGACAACGCGCGCAATCGCGCGTTGTAGCGAAAACGCTCCAAAATCGTCCCGAACCTGGCATCCGAAAGAAGCGCCGCAAACGTTCGCACCTTGGAGACGACACTCATTTTTCAGCGCTCCCGGCCACCATACCGGCCGGCGTGGGGTCAAACTCATGCCAGGCCTCGAACTGGATTCCGCTCAGGCCTCGCTGCGCTTCGGGGCACCGCCCTTCGCTTACCGCCTCGAGCATTTTCGGCAGGAGCGCGATGAAGTCGGGCGGCTTCGTGTCCGGGTGCACATACCATGCCCGCGGGTCGTTCAGGTAGATCGAGGCCGCTCCGCGACCCGACGCATGCTCGTGCAAAAGGACTTCCGGCGGCAAAGGAAAGGAAGGAAATTCGCGCGCGACACGCCTTGCAATCCTGCGTGGCAATCGCCAAAAACCGCTTGCGGGAACGGGCGCGGTCCAAAATGAAGAGCTGAATGCCGGTGAAACCAGCGCATTCAACCCGTGGTTGAAGGCATCCGCGGCCTCCCCTCGCCGCGGCCGCAGCGGCAGCAACCGGGCAAGCCTTTCGAGATCCAGGAGATGGCACCGGGTGCTCGTCCAATCGCTCCTCCAGCCGATCGGCGTCGAATCCAGCCTCCAGGTCGGCAACCAGCCGCAACCCGGCGCACCGGTTCTGACCATCTGCCCTGGTTCCTCGAGTACCGGCGCGATCCGCGGGCTGGCGGCAAGCAGAGCAGGATCCGCCCTGAGCCGCGAAATCGCGGTCCGCACCCAGCTGTAATCTCCGGACTGGTACAGGAGGATGTCCGCGTCAAAGTGCAGCACATAGCGTGTTTTCGCACTTTCCCATGCTGCAAAGTAGGCCGAGTAGGCATGGCCGAGGTGATCATGCGACCACGATGTCGCCCTGCCCGAATATTTCTTGTTGAGCGCGCGCAAGGCCGCGGGGTCCGGTTGAAGGTACTCGACGCGGTCGATCGTCCCCTGGCTCACCCAGCGTTCGGCAAGCGCGTGCAATCGCGCCACTTTCGCATCGAATTCGAGCTCCGGAAACCGGCTTGCGCGATGCACGTAGGGTGTTCCCTGCGGCCTGCAACAATCGGCGACGACGACCACTTCCTTGACGTCGCGACGATGGGTTCGGACAAGCGCCGGTACGGTCAGCCCGCAATACTCGAGGTCTCCCGCGCAAACGTTGACTTGCAGGGTGAGCTCGGAATCCTCCGTTGAAGGAGTCACGGCTTCGCCTTCGGGGGCGCCTCATCCCTCCACCACTTGCGCGGATTGCCGGCGGCGCTGTCCTGCGGCGGGTTGAAGACCAGCGCCAGCATTCGCCAGGCGGTGAGCAGGGAAATCCGAAGCCAGTTTACGCGGCCGCGAAAAGAATGGACCACGCCCACCGAGGGAAGGTAGACGCGGGCACCCAGCGTCTCGTCGACCTGCTGCGCGATCTGCTCGAGATCCCCTCGTGCGTGGATTAGGCGGGCTTTCCAGAGAATGTAGTTCGGAAAATTGCCGAGGAAATGGAACTCGCTCGGTAACGGCGCGACCCGCAGCGACGAATGGTAGAGCGTCCTTCGAAAGGAAGGCTGGTCATTGATCAAACCCTGCGCCCGTTTCAACGAATCGTAGTTGGCGCGCCATTGCCCCGCGAATTCCAGTACCTGCGCACTTCGGCGAAATGCGATCACGCCCGTATTGAATTCCGTAAACGCGACGGGCACGTCCGGCAGGTCGTAATTCCACCCGCGATGGACATCCTGATGCAATGCCAGGTCGAACCTGTCGAGTATCGCAAACAGCGGCGACAAGTCCCCGAATACGCGAGTGTCGGTGTCGAGGAACACGGCGCGCTCGAACGGGCAGTCGAACGCAAACAGCTTGTCGATCGGCTTGTGCTCGGCGTTCGCGCACGCGATCACAGTATCGAAGACTCCGTCGCCCTCGTTTACCGCCGCGTCCGTGACAAGGCAGATCGGGAAGTCCGGGTTGAACCGGCGAAGGGACGCCGCTGAGCGCCGCGCTTCGTCCAAGTAGCCGCTACCCGTTGCGACATAGACGAAGCCCGCATACTTTGGAAGGTAGCCGCTACGGGCTGCGCTAACGTCCGGCATCGTCCCGGTGCCCCGCAATCCGGCCTTCGAAGTGGCCGCAGGCGCCACTCCAGCGCACATGCGCGCGCGGATTCGACCACGCCCTATAGGCGAACCATGCCTTCAATTTTCGAACCGGGACGGTCCATCCGGCCACCGGCGGCCACGGATTGGCGCCATGCTTGGTCAACACTTGCATCCACGATTTCTGGACCGCCCGGTTCAGGCGCGCAAGATAATCCTCGGTCATCCTTTCGGCGGGAATGAGGTGGGACAGGTAAATGCCCGGAAAATACCCGACCTCCCAGCCTTCGGCCATCAGCGTAAAAATAATGTCGTTGTCACCGCCCGAGGTCAGCTCTTTTCCCCTGCGGTCGGTCAGTCCCTCCGCTGGTGACCGCGAGAGCCACGTGTTGAGGGCCGCCCGGCGCAAAGCCATGCCGGCGCCGACAGGCGCCATGCTCGGGTAAGCGACGCGACCGCTCGCCGGGTCGCGCAAACCAGCCGATATGAGTTCCACATCCCCGAAATCGCGACACGCGATGAGGTCCTCGAATTCGCCCGCCCAGTCGGGAGGACGGGATTCGAACACCGGGCGGATCCTCCCGCCCAGTGCCCCGACACCCGGAAACCTTTCAAAGCATTGGCCGACCTGCTCGAGGTAGTCGGGGGCAAGCACGTTGTCATCGTCCACAAATACCAGGTATTGACCGGAGGACGCGAGAGCGCCGCATCTTCTTGCGGCCGTGAGCCCAAGCCGGGGCTCGGACAGCAGCCGGAGGTTTTCCGGCGCAAAGGTCTGCAGCGTTTCCAGTCGGACACGCGGGTTCGAGGCATTGTCGACGAGAAGCGTTTCCCACCTTCCTGGCGGGATGGTCTGGGCGCGCAACGACGACAGGACCTTCTCGAGGTTGCCGATCCTCGGGTTGTGCGTCGGGAGCACTACTGAGATTCGGGCACTCATTTGCGCTCGTCAACCGCTTGAACAGGCAAGGCACGAAGGAATGCGTTCGCGGGCGTTCGATCCAGCGAATGAACCACCAGCTCGTGCGCCTTCAGGCCCATGCCTTCCCAGCGATGTCGCTCGGATAACGCCTTTCGCAAGGTCTCGGCAACGACTTCGGCTTCCGCTGCGCGGCAGACATAGCCGTTCTCCCCATCGCGCATCCATTCGAGCGCCCCGCCAAAAGGCGTTCGGATCACCGGCCGGCCGAAGCCCATCGCCTCGATCATCGACACGGCCAAACCCTCGAACCGGGACGGCAGGAGCAACAGCTCTTCCGACCTCCAGACGCGGGGCAGGTCATCCGTATGCCCGTGAAACGTAACGCAGGAGGACAATCCAAGGTAATCGGCGAGGCCCTTCAAATAGTGCTCGTCCGGTCCGCTGCCGAAGATCCCGAAACGAACCTTGATCCCCTCCTTCTTCAGCAGGGCTAGCGCTTGCAGCGCAATGTCGATGCCCTTGTGGTGCGCATCGAGTCGGCTGACCATCGCGATCCGGGGCACCTCATTGTGGGGCCAGGGCAGTGGCGCATCGAATTCGAACCGGACCGGCAGCTGGAAAAATGCGGCATTCGCGATTTCCTCCGCGATTTGCGATTCCGCCAGCGCGCGCGTCCATTCGGAATTGAAAAACACCCGGGCGGCGCCTTTCATCATCTTCCTGGCCGCCTGCATTCGATCAGGCGAAAACGCAGGCTGAGGCTGGTTGAGGTGACAGACCAGCGAAAACCGGCCTTCCAGGCCGTCCCAGCATTCTCGAAATTCCTCTTCGAGCGCGCTCCACGTGCCCCCTTGGTTGAAGAACAGGTGGTCCGGCGCGAAACCCTTGACAATTCCGGAAAGCGCAGGCCGCAGGCCCAGGGTCCGCCTGATTGCGCGACGCATGCCTGCAAGGCGGACATAGGTACCCGGAGGTTGCGGCAAAAGTTCGACGATTGCCCCCCGATGGCCGAGCCGGGCCACCTGCGGATGCGTTCGGTCGATAGGCGCGACGACCCACAGGACTGAATGGCCCGCGTCGAGCAACGACGAAACCAGGCCGGCGACACAGTCACCCGGGGCTCCCCAGGGATAGTCACGAATTGTCGGAACCACGGCTACTTTCATATTGGTGGAGGCATCTCGACGCGAAACACTACGAGATCTCGGCGTAATCGACGCCGAGCGGCCTCGGGACTTCAGCCTCGAGGAAAGTCCGAATTGCCTCAACCACCTCCGCCACCGAAATTTCCGTAAGGCATTTCCTTTCGAAGTCGCAGCGCGAGTAGTACCAGCATGGCGAGCATTCCGGGCTGGATTTCAAATTGACATTGCATGAGTAGCCGGTCGTTTCGGGCGTTTCGCGACCGCCATAGACAATCACGCCCGGGCACTCGACGGCCCGCGCAAGGTGCATCAGGAATCCAACCAAACCGACGAAAAGGTCGCAATTGCGCAGCACAGCTGCGGCCTCCAGATAAGAAAGTCTTCCACGCAGGTCGCGGGCGCCTTGGAGCACCGGATCACTTGACGCGTCGAGTTGCACGAAAGTCGAATCAGTCTCACGGCGACCAGGGCATAGCGCGGGTCGCCGGGGCTCATGCCGGCCAGCGTCCCGAACACAAAAGTGAAGATCACGACCGTCACGAGGGGCTGTACCACGACCCACGCGATGCCTAGGACAGTCTGCTTGTAGCGCACGGTGATGTCGCGCCAGGCGAGCATTCCCATGAGTTCGCGATAGCGCCACGGGTCCTGCCAGTAGTTTCGCGCGGTGCGGCCTGGCGAAATGACCAGTTTCATCGGCTTACCACCGATCCATCAGCTGGTGGACCCGCCGTTCGAAGTTCGCGTAGGAAAAGTATTCCAGTCCATCGGGCACCCCCCTGGGCCGCTGCAATGCGGCAAGGATAGCGCGCAAAATCCCTTGTGGATCGGACGGATTGACAAGTTCCCCGAGGGCCCCTTCGCACAACGCCTCCCTGCTCCCGTCGGCCAGGCTGCCGACGACCGGAATGCCGCAAGCCATCGCCTCGAGAAACACGATGCCAAAGCCTTCCCCGCGGCTGGGCATCACGAAGGCGTCGGCCAGGTTGTAGTAGTCGCATTTCTGCTCTTCGGGAACGAATCCGGTGAATACGACGCGACCCCTGATGCCGAGGCGGCCTGCCTTGCTTTGAAGGCGAACCCGGTCGTCGCCTTCTCCGGCGATCATGTAGACCAGACCCGGCACATGCTCGATCAACTCCGGCAGGACTTCGAGGATCTCGTCGAATCCCTTGTAGCGCTCGGCCGAAACCAGCCGTCCCATGGTCATCACTACCGTCTTGCCTTCGAGCGAGTACTTGCGAACCAGCGCGTCACGTTTCGGCCTGGGGCTGAACCTTGCGGCATCGATCGAATTTGGCAGCAGGTGGATGCGTTCGGTGCCGACCCCGCTCCACGCGACAAACCGCTCCCGTGTCACCGCGCTCACCGAGACGATGGAATCCACCCGCCGGACCAGCAAATTCGCTACGGGACTCGCCGTCGGCTTCCATGCATCAATGCCGTGGATGATCAGGACCAGCCTCCCGCCCGAAAGGATCCTGGCGAACCACGCCATCGGCAGCAGGTTGATGTGGCCGCAAACGACCACGTCGAACGGCCCGGCGCTCACGAGCGTCTGGAGCAGCTTCAACGCGTACTTGATCTTGTTGTCGATCGCGTCGGTGAGATAGGCGAGTTTCCGGGGTAGTTCGCCGACCGGTGCAAACATGAGCCTCGGGATCGCCACCACCTCGCCGGAGCCGGGATAGGAACACGCAGCGCCAAGGAAATCGCGATTGAACTTGGCAATGCCGCCGTGGCTCCCAAAGGCGTCCGTGACGAGCGCAAGGGAGCGCTTGAGCGGTCTCGGGGGAGGCAGGATCCTGAGCGCCCAGCCGCGGATCCCGCGCGGTACGTTGCTGCCTGTGCCAGCCTGTCGCAGCCAGTCCCGGACGGGTATCGAGAAACCAGTCTTTCGCCGCTCGAGCACCCGGTCCGGTAACGGATTGGCCGGGGCACTGGCCATTTCAAGCTTCGATGGCGCGCCGCCAACAGCCACGGCAGCAACCAGTCGAAAGAGCTCCACATCCACAAGAGGCACCCTGATCTCGAGCGAATGCGCCATGCCGGCCCAGTCTGCATCGCGCAGCAGCTGGTTGCGCATGTACCAATTGAGTTCGAGGGCCGAGACTTTCTGGAATCCCCCGTCCAAGCCCTCGATGGTGCCTCCCAGGCGCAGCAGGGTCTGGAGTTCGTTCCAGCCGCGCCGGACAAAATCGCCGTCCAGGAATTCGGGCAGCTCCCAAGGCATGTAAAGGCCGCGACGCAGCAGGTACGCGCCTTCAAAGCTTCCGCCGTATTCCAGGAGTCCCGCGTATTTAGGCGAGGTCAGCCTCTTGAGCAATGGAGCGCTGACGCGCCGGAATGCGCGGCCCAACGCGGGAAAATATCGCGACGCGCCAAGCAGCCCTGCGACGAGCGGCACCTCCCTGAAGCTCGGGTAGCCGCCGAAGAGCTCGTCCCCGCCGATACCCGAGAGCGCGACCTTCATCCCCCCTTGCGCCGCAGCGCGGCTGACGAAGTAGGTGTTCACGCCATCGATGCTCGGCTGGTCCATGGCCTCCAGCATTTCTTCCATGTGGGTGGCGAAATTGTTTCGCGAGACCCAATCCGTGCGGTGCGCCGTACCGTACTTGCGTGCGACGAGTGAGGCGAGCGGCGTTTCGTCGTCTTCGGTGCCGCGATATTCGTTGAAGCCGAGCGTGACCGTGCGCAAGTCGCCATCGGCCAGCTCCGATGCAAGCGCCGTTATGGTGGTCGAGTCGAGGCCGGAAGACAGGAAAATCCCGACCGGGACATCGGCGACCATGTGATGGCGCACGCTGTCCTTGAGTCCGGCGTGAAGTTTCCGGGACTTTGCATCGGGCGAGGTTTCCGTTTCACGGTCCTTGGCGGCCGCGAACTCCCGCGCAATGCTGAAAAAGACTTCGCGTTTTCCGGGACCCCCGGGACCGACGAGCAGGCTCGAACCGGCGCCCAGAGCCTTGATGCCCTCGAAGAGCGTATGCGGATCGGGTACATGTCCCCACAGGTAGAAGCCGACATGCCCGGCAGGCGACGCCCCGCTGTCGACTTTGCCGCTCTTGAGGAGTGCCTTTACCTGCGAGGCAAACCGAAAGGTGCGGCCGTCGTCCGCGTAGTACAGCGGCTTGATGCCGAACGGATCGCGAGCCAGGAAGAGCGTCCGGTTCTCGAGATCGTGGATGCCGAAGGCGTACATCCCGCGTAACAGATGGACCATGCCGGCACCACGGTCTTCATAGAGGGCCAGCAGGACTTCGGTGTCGGAGTGGGAGTTGAACTGCCGGCCGCCCTGCGCCAGCTGCGAGCGCAATTCCCGGTAATTGTAGATTTCACCGTTAAAGGTGATCCGGTACCGGCCGCTCGCAGAGGCCATCGGCTGCGCGCCGGTTTCGGTCAGGTCGATAATGGCAAGGCGCCGGTGCGCAAGGCCGGCGCGATGGTCTTTCGCCAGCCACAATCCTTCGCCGTCCGGCCCGCGACGGGTCATCGAATCCCGGATCCTGAGCAACTCCTCCTTGTCGACCGGCGGTGCGTCCTGGCCGTATGCGAGGATCCCCGCTATACCGCACATGCCGGGTTGCGAAAATACTCGATCGTCCGCGCCAGTCCGGCTTCCAGGGGAACTTTGGGCGCCCATTGCAGGGCGCTCTTCGCCAGGGCGATATCGGGTTTTCGCTGCATCGGATCATCGCTGGGAAGCGGCCTGAACTCGATTTTCGATTTCGATCCGGTCAGCTCGATCACCTTGCGCGCGAGCTCGAGGATCGTGAACTCGCCTGGATTGCCGACGTTTACCGGTCCGGTGAACTCGTCCGGCGTCGCCATGAGCCGCACGAAGGATTCGATCAGGTCGTCGACATAGCAGAAAGACCGGGTCTGGTTGCCCTCGCCAAAGACCGTGATCGCTTCGCCGTTGAGCGCCTGGACGATGAAATTCGAGACCACCCGGCCGTCGTTCGGGTGCATGCGTGGTCCGTAGGTATTGAATATGCGCGCAACCTTGATGCGCAGGCCGTGCTGGCGGTGGTAGTCGAAGAACAAGGTCTCGGCGCACCGCTTCCCTTCGTCATAGCACGAGCGGATGCCGATCGGGTTGACATGCCCCCAATAGGACTCGGTCTGCGGATGCACTTCCGGATCTCCGTACACCTCGCTGGTCGATGCCTGGAGGATTTTCGCCTTCACCCGCTTGGCGAGGCCGAGCATGTTGATCGCCCCGTGCACCGAGGTCTTGGTCGTTTGCACCGGATCGTACTGGTAGTGAACGGGCGAGGCGGGGCAGGCGAGGTTGTAGATTTCGTCCACTTCGACGTACAACGGAAACGTCACGTCGTGGCGCATGAGCTCGAAATTCGGGTTGCCGAGCAGGTGCTCGATGTTCTTCTTGGTGCCGGTGAAGAAATTGTCCACGCACAGGACATCGTGACCGTCGGCAAGAAGCCGCTCGCAAAGGTGGGATCCGAGGAAACCCGCTCCGCCCGTGACCAGGATCCGCTTGCGCGCACCGTAACTTCGCATTCGCCCTGCCCCGCATGATTGTTATCTGTTCGTCTATGATACTTTCTTCCGGGTGAAACTGATATTCGTCAACCGGTACTTTCACCCGGACATATCGGCCACGAGCCAGATGCTTTCCGGTCTCGCGTTCGATCTTGCCGCAGCCGGGGCGCACATCCATGTCATCACCAGCCGTCAGCGTTACGAGAACGCCGCGGCAAACGACCTCGCGTTGGAACAGCTTCGCGGCGTTCGCGTTCATCGCATCTGGACAAGCCGGTTCGGGCGCAAGAGACTTCGCGGCCGCGCGATCGATTACCTCTCCTTCAACCTGTCCGCACTTGCGGTTCTGATGGGAATTGCGCGTAGCGGGGACATCGTGATCGCCATGACGGATCCGCCGCTCATTTCCGTAACGGCAGCCATCGCCGCGCGACTGCGCGGAGCCCGCCTCGTGAACTGGCTCCAGGACGTCTTTCCCGAGATCGCGGAGCGCGTCTTCATTCCGCTTGGTATCGCGGGCGACCTCGCGCGTTTCCTGCGCAACTTTTCGCTCAGGGAGGCGGTGGCGAACGTCGTTCTCGGGGACGGCATGCGCAGGCAGTTGCTTTCGATTTCCGGGGTCGGTCCCGTCACAACGATCCACAATTGGGCCGACGGCCGGTTGATCACGCCGGTTCCGGCCGCCGCAAACCCATTGCGTGAAGAATGGGGATTGCGTGGAAAGTTCGTTGCGGCCTATTCCGGAAACATGGGACGCGCGCACGAATTCAGCACGATCCTGGAAGCGGCAGAAAGGCTGCGGGAGGACGAGCGAATCGCCTTTCTCTTCGTGGGCGGCGGATATCACGTCTCGAGGATCGAGGGCCGCGTCCGCGAAAGAAAACTTTCGAATGTAGTCTTCCGCCCCTATCAACCCGAAGAACGGCTTGCGCAGAGTCTCGGTGCCGCGGACGTGCACCTGGTTACGCTCCTTCCGGCCCTTGAAGGCCTGATGGTCCCAAGCAAGGTTTACGGAATCCTCGCCGCGGGGCGTGCGACCTTGTTCGTTGGAGATGTCAAAGGCGAAGTGGCCAGCATCCTTGCGTCGGCGCGCGCCGGCTACGCAGTCGACCGGGGGGATTCCGAAGCGCTTGCCCGGCGCATTTTGGAGCTGGCGTCGGCCCCTTCGCTGGTAGAAGAACTGGGGCGAAACGCGCGACGCGCGTTCGACGACAACTACGACCGCCCGCTCGCGATCGGCCGGTGGCGGTCGCTCTTGCTGCAGCTGAATCCCGCGACATTCAACAGCCGCCTTCCCGCTGCCGCCCGGGTCACCGCTCCCTCCTCCTGAATTTGCCTGAAACTGTCATAAGTTCGTAAATTTGTGAGGTATTTCGTTGACCCGGAAGGGTCGGACAGCTAGCATTCGCGCGTCATGAAATTCCCCTACCGCGCCGCGATTTCGATCCCGATTGCAATTGCACTTGCGGTCGCTTGCCCGCCGGCGTCCTCGGCGGAGTCATTCGTCCACTTCGAAGGGGCGCCCGCGGTCGCGCCCGCCGCCACGGAAGGCGCCAACCCCCGTCTCGAGAAGCTGCTCGGCCAGTCTTCCGACCTCTGGGAGCGGATCCGGTCCGGGTTTGCGATTCCCGACCTGGACCGAAAACTCGTGGCGCAGCAGGCAGCGTGGTACGCCTCGCGTCCGGAACTGGTCCAGTCGATCGCATTGCGCGCGAGGCGCTACCTGCACTTCATCGTCGACGAAGTCGAACGCCGTGGCCTGCCGACCGAACTCGCGCTGTTGCCTTTCATCGAGAGCGGATTCAACCCGATGGCGCTGTCTTCGGCGCAGGCGTCCGGCCTTTGGCAATTCATCCCCGAGACCGGCGCCAAGTACAAGCTTGCCCAGAATACGCTGTACGACGGTCGACGGGACGTGGTGGCATCCACCGGCGCAGCGCTCGACTACCTCGAGTTCCTTTACGAGTACAACAATCGCGACTGGCATCGCGCGCTAGCTTCGTACAACTGGGGCGAGATGGCGGTCGCCCGCGCCGTCGAACGCAATCGCCTTCGCGGACTTCCGGAGGCCTACGACAGCCTCTCGATGCCCGAAGAAACGCGGAACTACGTGCCCAAGCTGCTCGCGATCAAGGCACTGGTCATGGACCCCGCGGCGTACGGCATCCAGCTTCCGGAGATCCCGAACGAGCCGGTCTTCGGCGTCGTCCGGATCGCCGACGACCTCGACCTCAACCTGGCCGCGCAGCTTGCCGGGATGACGCTCGGCGAATTCCTGACATTGAACCCCGCCTTCAACGCGCGGCACGTGCCGAGCTCAGCAGGCGCCGGCCTGGCGATCCCGCTGGACAAGGCCGAGACCTTCCGGGTAAACCTCGAGCGCCACCGGCAATCGGTTGCGATCCAGGCGAGCCCGCGTCAGTCCAAGAAGGCGCCACTGACGCGCTTTTAAGTCGTCGCTGCCGGCAGGCGGCATGGCGCGTTTCGCCCCGTTCGACGATCAGCGTATTCCCTTGAACGGGTCGCTCCGGATGCCGTCCAGTGTCGGCACCCCGACCATTTTCTGCAGCACTTTGGCGGCGCCTGTGTGGCCAAGGTTCGCGGCGCGCGAATAGAAGTCGCGCGCCTTGTTGAAATCCGCAGCGATTCCGCTTCCCCGGTCGTAAAGGTTGCCGAGGCGGAACAGGGCCTCCGGATCGTTTGCTTCCGCAGCCTTCAGGTACCAGGCAATCGCCTCCGAAGGCGCGGCCGGCGTGCCGCGGCCGGTCTCCAGCGCCATCCCAAGCCGGAGCGCAGCCTGCAGGTTGCCCTGCTCGGCCGATTTTCGGTACCAATCGACCGCTTCTTTCTGCACTTCGGCCCTCCCGCCCGCCTCCAGCAGACGTGCCAGCTCGTACTGGGCAATTGCGTGCCCTTTTGCCGCGGCGCGCCTGTACCAGGGGAGCGGGTCGGCTTCCGCGTCCCGCTTGCCCGTTGCCCCAAGATAACGGGCGTAGCGGTAGGCCGACTCGGCATCGCCAAGGATTGCGGCCCGCCGGAAATAACCGGCGGCCCTTTCCGGGTCGCGGGCGACCCCCTCACCCTTGTCGTAGAGGCTGGCCAGCAAAAGGAGGGGCTGCAGGTTCTCGCGCGCGGCGGCCTGCTCGAGCCAGGCCACGCCTTGTTCCACATTTCGAGCCGGGTTCCCGGCGGCAACGAGGAGCCGGCCCGCTGCCAGATCGGCGTCGGGCACGTTTCCCTTTGCGGCCGTCACGTATTGTTCGGTGGCGCGGGGAAGATTGCCACGTTCCTCCATCAGCCTTCCCAGGCGCAATGCCGCCGACAGTACCCCGCCGGCGAGCGCCCTCTCGTACAGGGCCATGGCAACGATCGCGTTTTTCGTAACGCCGTTGCCCGATTCGTAAAGGCTCGCGAGATTGGCGTGGGCCGCCGCCAGCCCCAGGTCGGCGGCCTGCTTGTAGAGGTCGGCGGCCGCAGCGGGGTCCTTCGCGACGCCGATGCCGCGCTCGTAGAGCCACCCGAGATTTGTCTTTGCGCGAGCACTCCCGGCATCCGCGGATTTCCGGTACGCCTTCAGGGCCTGCTCCGGATCGCGCGCCGTGCCGATCCCATGCTCGTAGAAATAACCGAGGACGTTGCCCGCCTCGGCGTGGCCCTTGGCGGCCGCTCGCGCCATCAGCTCGAACGACTGCTTCGCGTTGCGTTCGAGGCCACGGCCCTCGTACACCAGCATGCCGAGCGCATATTCCGCGTCCGCATCCTTTTTTCGTCGCACGAGCTCGAAGAGCGATTCGAGCGCGGCGCCGTCGCCGTTCGCGGCCGACTCGGCCAGTCGGTCGGTCTCGGGCGAACCAATCGCGCAAGCCGGGACGATCAGGCAAGCGAGCGCGAGCACGATCGCGCGCGTGCTGGTTCGCGCCGTGAATGAATCGAGCCGGGAAGGCGTGATCATTTCCGAATGCGGGATTCACCGGTGAGGGCCAGTGGATTCTATGCGCAAAGCGTTCATGCCATTTCCTCGACGCCATGGCGAGACATGCAGTAAGGTTGGCGCACCGGAGAACCAATGGGCGCAACGTCGATCATGGCTCGCAGGGGAAGGTTCGCACTGGCGCTCGCATGCGCGGCCGCCGTGGCGCACGCCGACATGGCAGACGCAGCCAAGGCAAAGCCCAAGCCGCGGATCGCGAAAAAATTGCAGGCCCCCGCAAAAAGCGCCGACGCGGAATGGCTCTCCAAGCCCCCACCGCCGAACCAGCTGCAGGCCCGTTCGGCCTGGGCGAATGCCGAGGCGGACCGGCTTCGCTCGATCATTGCCATGTCACCCAAGGATGAGCGCGCGCGCGTCCTCCTGGCATCGCTAGGCGTGGTCGCAGCGACGGATCTCGAGCGCTCCCTGGCGATCGGGAACGCCGCAAGCGCCACGGGGCTTCGCGACTTGATCGAGCACAAGCTCCAGGACACCCGTTGGCGCCTCGACTGGATCGCCCGCCACGGCGCGGGTGGAGGCCACTTTGCGCTGGGAGTGATGGCTTTGCATGGCATCGCCGAGACCCGCGACCGCGCGGCCGCCTGCCGATTTTTCGAATCTGCCTGGAACAAGGGATTCAGGGAGGCCGCTTATCGCTATTCGGATTGCGTTGCCCATGCCGATCAGGCGAAAGAGCAGTCCCTCCTGCAAGCCGCAGCCGATTCGGGACACGCCATGGCGAGCGAGCAGCTCGGCCGGAAGTGCCTCGAATCGGCACCCCGGAATGCAGAATGCGCATTTGCGCGGATTACCGCCGCGGCTACGGCGGGGCGTCCGTCCGCAAAAAGCCTGCTCGGGTGGATGTACGCGCAAGGCGTCGGCGTCAAGGCCGATCCCGCCCGCGCCCAGGCGCTTTATGTCGAGGCAGCCGCAGCAGGCGACCTTTCCGCCAAGAACAACCTTGGGGAACTCTACGAAACCGGTCGTGGAACTCCCGTTGACGCCGCCAGGGCCGCGCAGTTTTATCGCGAAGCCGCAGACGCTGGCTTCCCGCCGGCGCAATTCAATCTCGGCCGGCTTTATGCGACTGGCGCAGGCGTGCAGCGGGACCCCGAGAAAGCCCGCGCGTCGCTCCAATCCGCGTTGAAAGCGGGGATCCAGCCTGCGCAGAAAATCCTCGACTGGCTGGATACGCAACCGGTCGCCTCGCCATAGCCATTCGGGATCACGATACGGGCCTCGCCAGGAAGTCGGCGTAAGCAAGCCTCAGGCCGGTATCGATAGGGGTTCGCGCTTTCCACCCCAGGCCGGACAGCCGCGAAACGTCCAGCAGCTTTCTCGGAGTGCCGTCCGGCTTGGACGAGTCGAATTCCAGGGCGCCCTCGAACCCCACGACCTTGCACACCAACTGCGCCAGGTCGCGAATGCTGAGTTCGACCCCGCTGCCGACATTTACCAGGGGCGGGTGATCGGAATCGCCGCAGGCGGTGGCGAACTCGGCTTCGGGCAGCGACATGAGGTGGATGAACGCGCCCGCGGCGTCCTCCGAATACATGAATTCCCTCAGCGGCGCACCCGTTCCCCAGATGACGACCCTGGATGCGCCCGCGACTTTGGCCTCATGGCATTTCCTGATCAGCGCCGGAATCACATGCGAGCCCTGGAGGTCATAACGGTCGCCCGGACCATACAGGTTTGTAGGCATTGCGGCGAGAAACCGGGTGCCGTACTCGCGGTTGTAGCTCCAGCACATCTCCACCCCCGCGATTTTCGCCACGGCGTAGGCACGGTTCGTGGCCTCCAGCGGCCCGGTGAGCATGTATCGCTCGAGGATGGGCTGGGGGCAGTCGCGCGGATAGATGCACGACGATCCGAGGTACAACAGGCGCTTCACGCCGTTGCGATAGGCCTCATCGATGAGGTGCGCGCCGATGAGCATGTTCTCGTGAATGAATTCGGCGGGAAAAGTACTGTTCGCGACGATTCCGCCGACCCGGGCCGCGGCGATGAAAACGTATTGTGGCTTTTCGGCCCGGAAGAACCGGCGCACGGCCGCAAGGTCCAGCAGGTCGAGCTCCGATCGCGGCTTCAGCACCAAATTGGTGAACCCCGATCCGCGAAGCGAGCGAACGATTGCCGAGCCGACCAGGCCCCGGTGTCCGGCCACAAAGATCCGGGCGTCCTTTTTCACGAATGCGTTCCTTGGACGTAAGGCGACCCGCCGATCTTCCACGCCGGCGGCGTCTCCATCCTGAAGACCTGCCGCAAGTGCACCTCGTCGGGCCCGTCGCCAATGCGCATGAGGCGTGCGTAAGACAACGCGTAGTGAATCGGCGCGTCGTCCGTTCCGCCCATGGCGCCGAAGACCTGGATCGCGCGATCCGCAACCCGCTGCAGCATGTTGGGGACCGCGACCTTGACGAGCGACACCTCGCGCCATGCGCCGTGGTGCCCCTGCCGGTCCAGCAGCCACGCGCACTTGAGCGTCAGCAGTTTCGACTGCTCGAGCTCGACGCGGGACTGCGCAATCCAGCGCTGAAGCGTGTCGTACTCGATGATCGTGCGGCCGAAGGCTTTTCGTTCGGCTGCGCGAGCCATCATGAGATCGATCATCAGGCCGGCCAGGCCGACCTGCCGCATGCAGTGATGGATGCGCGCCGGGCCGAGCCGGACTTGCGCGATCTTGAAGCCGTCGCCCTCCTCGCCGAGCCGGTTCGCGACCGGCACGCGGGCATTCGTGAATTCCAGCTCGCCGATCGGGGCCACGTAGTCGCGCAAGCCCATCCACCGAAGCTCCCTCACGAGCTTCACGCCGGGCGCGTCCATCGGGATCATGACGATGCTGTGGCGACGGGTGCGGTCGTTGCCCGCGCCGGTGACGCCCATGAGCATGACCTGGGAGCATTTCGGGTGCGCGGCGCCGGTCGAAAACCACTTGCGGCCGTTGATCACGTACTCATTGCCCTCGCGCTCGATCGAGGTCGCGATATTGGTGGCATCCGACGACGCCACGTCCGGCTCGGTCATCGCAAAGCACGAGCGCGTCTTCGCTTCCAGCAGCGGCGCGAGCCATTGCGCTTTCTGCGCGGCATTCGCGCAGTTCTGCAGCGTGATCATGTTGGGCACGTCCGGCGCCTGGCAATTGAGGGCCTCGGGCGCCCACGCGAGCCGGCCGAGAATCTCGCAGCATCCGGCGTATTCCAAATTGGACAGCCGCGTCCCCGGCTCGCCCGCGCCGAGTTCCGGCAAGCCGAGGTTCCAGAGACCCTGTTCGCGCGCCTTCGATTGGAGCGCATTCATGAACGGCGCGGGCTCGCCGCGACCGACGACATGCTCGTGCCATTCGCGATTGCGCGGCAACAAGTGCGTGTCGAAAAAAGCCCGCGTCCGATCGCGCCAGTCGCGGCTTTTTTCCGATAGTTCGAAATCCATTCGCGCGTCTCCGGGTTCGCGCCCAATGGTAGTGCCGCCCGGTCAACTGTGGAAGAATCAATCCACGACCGGGACATGGAAAAGACATGAGAAATCTTGCGCGCATCGCTGCGATCTTGCTGCTGTCGGGAGGGCTCGCGCACGCCCAGACCTTTCCTTCGAAGCCGATCCGCGTCATCGTGCCCTATCCCTCGGGCGGCATCGTCGACCTGCTCGCGCGCGCAATCACCGAGAAGATTTCGCCGGTGTGGGGGCAGCCGATCCTGGTCGAAGGACGGCCCGGCGCGGACAGCAACCTCGGAACGGAAGCCGCGGCGAAGAGCGCTCCCGACGGCTACACCTGGCTCATGACCGGTCCGGCGATCCTGTCGAATCCGACGATCTATGGCAGCCTGCCGTGGAATCCCCTGCGTGATTTCCAGGGTGTAGGGGCCGCGGTCTGGAACCTCAACGTGGCGATCGTCCCGGCCACGCTGCCGGTGAACACGCTGCAGGAGTTCGTCGCATACGCAAAGGCGCGGCCCGGCCAGTTGAATTTCGGCAACCCCGGCACCGGATCGTCGAACCACCTTTCGACTGAGCTTTTCTTCCAGGTGGCGGGGATCCAGCTCACCAACATCGGCTACAAGGGCCAGCCGCCGGCGATCCCTGACCTCATCAACGGCCAGCTGCACTTCAAGGTGGTCGCGCTCGGCCTCGCCGCCCCCCACGTCGCCAGCGGCCGCCTCAAGGCGCTTGCTGCGTTCAGTCCCCAGCGCCTGAAGCAGCTGCCCAATGTGCCCACCGTCTCCGAAGCGGGCTATCCGGAGGCCGGGCTCGTTCCCTGGTACGGCATCTATGTGCCCGCGGCGACCCCAAGGGACGTGGTGGCGCGCATCAATACCGAAATCAACCGGGCAATCGTCGCGCCGGACGTGCAGGAGCGCATCGAGAAGCTGGGCAGCCTCCCCGGGCCGGTGAAGACCCCGGACGAGATCCAGGCCATGATGAAATCCGACTACGAGCGCTGGGGCCGCGTCGTGCGCGCCGCCGGGATCAAGCCGTCGCAGTGAAGTCGCTGCGCACCGCGTTTTGCGACCGGCTCGGGATCACGGTGCCGATCTTCGGCTTTTCGCATTCGATCGAAGTGACCGTTTCCCTGGCCGAGGCCGGCGGATACCCGGTCTTCGGCGCCGCGCGCGAAGGTCCCGAAAAGATTCGGGAGGACATCGCCCTGATCCGGCGCCGCCTTGGCAAGCGTCCCTTTGGCGTGGACCTCATGTATCCCAAGCTGGCCGGTGAAGAGTCGAGCCGCGAGGAAGCTCGCAGGAAGATTTCTTCCGAACACCTCGCGTTCGTCGAAAAGCTTCGCGCCAAGTACTCGATCCCGGCACCGACCAAGCCGAATTTTTTTGCCGACCGGATCCGCAACCAGGCCTTTTTCAGAGCACAAACTGAGGCTGTACTGGAATCGGAGGTCGACGCGGTCGTGACCGCCGTGGGCCTGCCCGGGGAAGTGATTCAGGCCGCCAAGGCCCGCGGAAAGACGACTTTTGCACTCGTCGGCGCGGCACGCCATGCAATGGCGGCACGCGATGCCGGCATCGATATCCTCGTGGCACAAGGCTATGACGCGGGCGGCCATACGGGCCCGGTGGGGACCTATACGCTGGTGCCGCAGGTTGTCGAGGCGGCGCAGGGCTTGCCCGTTCTCGCGGCCGGGGGCGTCGGCCACGGCCGGCAAATCGCGGCGGCGTTCGGACTTGGCGCGCAAGGCGCATGGCTGGGCACCGCGTGGCTCGCCACGAAGGAATACGAAACACCGCCGGTGCTGCTCAGGAAGATCCTTGCGGCCAAGAGCGAAGACACCGTGATCACCCGCTCGCACAGCGGCAAGCCCTGCCGCGTGGTGCGCAGCAGCTGGTCGGACGAGTGGGATGCGGAAGGCGCGCCAAAGCCGCTGCCGATGCCCTACCAGCACGTCCTCACCGGGAATTGCTGGCCGCGATCGAGGAGCACCAGGTCGAGCCGCTGGTCTACGAGGCGGTCGGGCAAAGCGTCGCCTGGTTCAACGAGCTGACTACAGTGCGCGAGGTCGTGACGCGGCTCGAACGCGAAACGCTCGAAGCCCTCGAAACAATGCAACGCAACCTGGCAACGCAACCCCGATGAAACCGTACGAAACGGAATTGCTGTGCGGCGCCGGCGGCGCCGAAATCACCGGGCTCGACCTGGCCAAGCCGTTGCCCGGGCCCACGCTCGCAGCCCTACGCCGCGAGCTCGCCGATCACTGCGTCCTGTTTTTCCGCGACCAGACCCTCGAGCCTAACCAGCAAAAGGCATTCGCGCGCCAGTTCGGCCCGCTTGCCCAGACACCGTTCATCAAGCCGCTCGAAGGCCACCCCGAAATGATGCGCGTGGTGCGCGAGGCGAATGAAACGAAGAAGCAGAATTTCGGCGGGCGCTGGCATTCGGACATGACGTTCCAGGAAGCGCCGGTGATGGGCACGGTGCTCTACAGCCGGGAATCGCCCGCGGTCGGCGGCGATACCGTCTGGACCAACCAGATGCTTGCGTACGAAGCTCTCTCGCCCGGCATGCAGCGGCTGCTCGACAGCCTCACCGTGATGCACAGCGCCAAGCGCTCGTACGGTCCGCAAGGCACCTACGCGGACGACGACCTCAAGGGCATGCGCATCAATGCGAGCGAAGCCGCGCTGAAGGAAACGCCGCATCCCTGCGTGCGCACTCACCCCGAGACGGGCAGGCGGATCCTGTTCGTGAACTGGGTCTACGCGATCCGTTTCCAGGACATGACCGAGGAAGAAAGCGCGCCGTTGCTCGATTTTCTCAATCGCCACAGCCAGCGCCCGGAATTCCAGATCCGCTTCCGCTGGACCCGGGGTGCGCTCGCGTTCTGGGACAACCGGTCCACCCAGCACCTGGCGATCAACGATTACGCCGGCTACCGCCGGGTCATGGACCGCGTGACGATCGCCGGGGACAAGCCCTACTTCACGCCGGCCTGAAGCCGGTCATTCCGGCTTGATGCCGGCCTTGCGGATCACCTCGCCCCAGCGCGGCGTGTCGCGGCGGATCACTTCCGCGAATTCATCGGGGGTGGTCCCGGTGGCAAGCAACCCCATTTGCAGCATCCGCTCGCGGCCTTCGGGCGACTGGATGGCCTTGTTGATCTCGGCGCTCATGCGCTCGACGACCGGCTTGGGTGTATTCGCAGGCGCCATGATGCCGTTCCAGCCCGCGATGTCGAGCGGCTGGCCCTGCTCGACAAAAGTCTTCAGGTCGGGAAACGCCGGCCAGCGTTTGGGCCCGGTGACCGCGAGCGCGACCAGCCGCCCGGACTTCACGAACGGGCTCACGGCGGCGAAGTCCTGGATCGCCATCTGCGCGTGGCCGGCAACGACGTCCTGGATCGCCGGCCCCGCGCCCTTGTAGGGTACGTGCGTCATTTGGATGCCGGCGGAGCCCTTGAGCATCTCGCCGTAGATATGCGAAGTGGATCCGGTGCCGAACGAGGCGAAGCTCACCTTGGCCGGGTTCGACTTGGCATAGGCGATGAATTCAGGCAGCGTCTTCGGCCCAAGGCTGGCGGGCACCACCATCGCCAGCACCGAAAGGCCGATCTGCGTAACCGGGGCGAAATCGCGCAGCCCGTCATAAGGCAGCTTGACGTGGACATGCGGATTGATCGAGATGTTCGAGACATTCGAATAAACGAACGTGTACCCGTCGGGCGGCGAGTTCTTCACCGCTTCGAGACCGACGATGCCTTGCGCGCCGGCCTTGTTCTCGACGATCACAGTTTGGCCAAGCGCGGGCGAAAGCTTTTCCGCAAGGAACCGCGCCACGAGGTCAGTCTGCCCGCCGGGTGGGTACGGCGCGACGAGCTTGACGGGCTTGTCCGGCCAGGCTTGGGCAAGCGCAAGGCTCGAAATGCACAGCGCAAGAAACGCCGAAAGGACGGCGGCGCCGCCACCCCTGCGGCCGGGCCTCCGGGGAAGCGACCCGGCTTGCGATGCGCCTGGGCCGAAGGGGGACCGCGGGGCGATGGCGTGCATTGAATTTACTCCTCTCGAATGACGGACGCATTACGGGAAAATGACACCAATCTGTCGGGCACAAATCGTGGCGTGCGGCGCAACATCGCTCAGTCCGCGCGCACGTTCGCGGCTTTCACCACTGCGCCCCAGCGCGCGATCTCGCTCTGCAGGAATCGGTCCGCGGCTTCAGGCGAATTCCCGATGATCTCAGAGCCGCCATCGATCAGCCTCTGGCGGACTTCCGGCATCTGGAGGATCTTCGCGATTTCGGCATTCAGCTTCGCGAGCACGTCCTTGGGCGTGCCGTGCGGCGCGAGAAACCCGAACCAGGCGACGGCCTCGAAATCCTTGACGCCCGCTTCTGAGATTGACGGCACGTCCGGCAGCAGCGGATGGCGCTTCGCGCTCGACACGGCAAGCGCACGCAGCTTGCCGGACTTGAAGTGGGGCATCAGCGCGACGATGTTGTCGAACATGACCTGGATCTGCCCGCCCATCAGGTCCGCGTGTGCCGCTCCGGATCCCTTGTAGGGCACGTGCACCATGTCGATGCCCGCATCGAGCTTCAGCTTCTCGCCGGTGAGGTGGTGCGAGGTGCCGACGCCAAGCGAGCCGAAGTTGACCTTTCCGGGATTCGCCTTGGCGTAATCGATGAATTCACGGACCGTCTTCGGCGGAAAGGCGGGATTGGCGGCAAAGCCAAGCGGCGAGTGCGTGAGGACGGTGACCGAAGCGAATTGCGAGGTGTCGTACTTGAGATTCCGATAGGCCGAGGCCGTGATCGGCGTCGCCGCAGTGGATAGCACGAGGGTATAGCCGTCGGGCGGCGACTTGGCAACGTACTCCGTGCCGATCGTGCCGCCCGCACCCGCGCGGTTCTCCACGATGAAAGGCTGCCCCAACGCCAGCGTCAGCCGGTCGGAAATCATGCGCGCGACGATGTCGGACGTCGCACCGGTTCCGAACGGCACGACGACTTTCACCACCCGGTTTGGATAGGGCTGCGCGTGCAGTGGCACGGCACTCGCCGCCAGGAAAACCGCAGCAATCGCGGCAAGTGCGCGCACATGGAACAGCTTCATGGTCGTACCCCTCTTGTAGTTTTGGAACTGCGTGAATCCGGTCAGGCGGCGGCCTGCGCAGACTGCCTTTCCAGCGTCGTTGTCCTGCGCAAGTCGCGCCGCAATGACAAGTCATAGCGCTTGCCCCGATGGAGCGTGGCGCGGTTGTCCCACATCACGTAGTCGCCGGCGCGCCAGGTGTGGGTGTAGACGAATTGCGGCTGGGTCGCGTGCTCGAGGAGCTCGGCCACAAGCAGGCGGCCTTCGGGCACGGTCATGCCGCTCACCTGGTCGATATGAACGCTTGGGTAGAGAACCTTGCGGCCCGAACCCGGATGGAGGTGCACGAGCGGCCGCTCGACCGGGGGGAAGCGCTTGAGCTGCTCGTCGTTGTACCTGTCGTCACCGAGCGCGATACGCGAATGGAAGGCCGAATGGCGGCCGGTGCGTCCCTCGACCAGCGCCTTCAGCTTTTCCGGCAGCGCGTCCCACGCGGCGCGCAGGTCGGCCCACTGCGTTTCGCCGCCTTCGTCGGTGACCGTGACGGCCGAGAGCATCGAGTACTTCACCGCCACGTCCTGGAAGGTGCTGTCGGCATGCCAGAGCTGGTTGGCAAGCACGCCGAGCAGCTTGGCGTTCTCGCGCCCGGCCACCGAGCCGTCCAGCGCGACGTTGCCGATGTCGATCAGTTCCTCGTACTTGAACCGGGTGGCGGCGCCGGTGGCCTTGCGAAGGCCGGCATCCAGCGGCCCGAACTGCCTCGACCAGGCGACCTGCTCGCCCTCGGAAAGCGGCTGGCCGCGAAATACCAGCACCGCGTATTGGTCCATTGCGGCGTCGATCGCCTGGATTGTCCGCTCGTCCTGCGGCTGCTTCAGGTCGACACCGCCCGCCTCCGCAGCGAACAGCGGATGCAGCGGCTTCAGTGTGAGTGCCATGCGATCCCTCCTGAGGATGCGGCTTGACTATAGCATCCGGGACGTCCGAGACGGACCGCGAAAAAGTGAAACCGGCAAGCAGGGCCGGGGCGGAAATTCCGATTCTCGGACTTTGCATCCGAGATCACCCCAGCCGGCGGGCCTCTCAGGGGAGTTTGTGTACCGGTACCAGTACGGTGTCGACCGCCGCGGGGGGCTTCTCGTCGACACGCCGCGGGAGGCGCAGCACCGCGGCGAGCCCGCCGCCCGTCCTGTCTTCGAGCGCAATGTCGCCGCCGTTTGCGCGAGCGATCGCCCGCGCAATCGCAAGGCCGAGGCCGGTGCCGCCCGTGTGCTTTGCACGCGAGGCCTCAAGGCGCACATAGGGCTCGAAGACCCGGTCGCGATCCGCCGCCGGTATGCCCGGACCGCGGTCCTCGACGCGGATCTCGACGGCATCGGCCGATTCGGCCACCCGCATGTCGATCGATTCGCCGCCGTAGCGGCGGGCGTTCTCGAGCAGGTTCGCGAGGCACCGCCGGATCGCCTGGGGCTGCGCAAGGATCGGTGCGCTCGCCTCCCCGTGAACCGAAATTCGCGCGCCCAAGGGCTCCATGTCCTCGACCACGCCTTCGAGGAGCGCGTTGAGATTGAGCCGGACCGGTTTCTCGGCACCCGACCCCGCACTCAGATACTCGAGCGTGCTGCGGATCATGGCGTCCATTTCGGCGATATCGCCTTCGATCTGCGAACGCAGCTCACCTTCGGGCAGGCGCTCCAGACGCAGGCGCAGCCGCGTGAGCGGCAGGCGCAGG
>JADMIO010606907.1_pt1 | contig 104865 bp, 108 predicted proteins | sample 8958161 | NCBI WGS metagenome assembly JADMIO01 (sample SAMN16585339, study PRJNA669376) | soil metagenome | isolation source: Crop rotation soil | place: USA: Cullars Rotation, Alabama | collected 2011 | reverse complement strand
TTCTCCGCGAGCCACTTCGCGCACCTCTGCATGTCGGGCTTGTGCTCAGGCTTGGTGCTGACCGAAGGAATCGCCAGCAACTGCTTCAGCGATTCAAGCGATTGCTGTTTGTTCGAATCAATCGCGGCAAGAACAGCGTCGAGGTTTGGCATGACGAGATTTCACGCGAAGTCATTCGACTTCGTCAAGCGATTTGAATTCCTCGGCGTAATGAAACGCACCGGCGAAGCTTGCGCGACTGGTCTGGCGGAGAATCATGAAGTGATCGTCGTCGACATAATCATTCTTCATGCCAACCCGCCGCGCGGATTCAAATCCGAATCGCGAATAGAACTTTGGATCGCCAAGGACGACGATCGCATCAATGTTCTTGCAAGATTCGATGCCGCGACGGCCTAGCATCGATCCGATTCCTTGACGCTGAAACTCGGGCAATACTGCAACCGGGCCGAGGCCGAGAATCTTGAGCTTCGCGGGATTCGGTTCGAGCGAACCAAGCGAGAAGATCGCGCTGGCGACAATCTTTTTGTCGACGATCGCAACGACTGAGGGGTTGGCTTTGTGATTCTGATGAAGCAGCCGCGCGAGTTTGGCTTCGGCGTGGGAATTGAACGCCAGCCGATGCACTTCGCAGATTACGTCGAGGTCATTCGGCCGCGCATCGCGAACTTCGAGGCTCATCGCTTGCCCAGTCGTTCCGCCGCCCTTTTCGTGCGCGGGTCGTCGATGCAGCTTTGGATGAATCGGCCATGCTGATCACCGGTCAGCGGCACGTATTTGCCGGTGGCGGCGACGAGCAGCTTGTTCGATTCGTCGAAAATCTTCGCACTCGGCTCAATGAGCTTCGGACGCGAGAAATCGATGATCGACTCCACACGAACCTTCTGCCCAACGATCACATTTTCACGGAAGCGCACTTGAATTTCGCCGGTGACGCAAAAGCGTTTGATGTTCCAGGTGGCCGCCCACACCATCGCTTCGTCGAGGATCGTCGCAACCAACCCGCCGTGGACGATGCCGTCGAAACCGACTTGCTTATCGTTGCCGGCGAATTCCGTCGTCACCTTTCCACTCGATGGATCAACAAAGAAATCAAGCTTCAGCCCGTGCGGATTCTGCCGCCCGCAGACTAGGCAGTTGGCGGTATGCGGCAGCATGAGCTTCGAGTTTTCCGAGACAGTGGATTCAGACATGAGTTGCTCGCTATGTTACCCGCTATGCTCAAGGCATTCATCCGCTGGCCCGATGGAAAAATCTCGCGCGAAACTGATTCCGCAACCCTCAGTCGCGCGCTCGAACAGAAGGCCATCTTCTGGTTCGACATGCAGAAGCCGGATGAGAACGAATTGAAGCTGCTGAGCGAGGTGTTTCACTTTCATCCGCTGGCAATCCAGGAAAGCATGGCGTACGCGCAGCGGCCGAAGATCGAAAACTACGCGCAGCCCGATTCGACCTGCCCGCACGGATATTTCTACATGGTGATCCACGGTCCGGATCTGGAAACGTTTCGCCACAAGCTGCGGACCAAAGAGCTCGACATGTTCGTGTCGGAGCGCTTTCTCGTCACGCACCACGACGAGGCCTTTCGCAGCATCGATGAAATTCTGTCGCGCACGGAGGCCGATCCGAAGCACATGCTCGAACAGGGGATCGACATGCTGGTGTACGCGATCCTCGACAAGATCACCGATTACTATCAGCCGATCTTGGATTATCTCGAAGAAGCACTCGACGATTTGGAAGACCAGGCACTCGATAAGCCCCGGCCGGAGCTGCTCGCAGCGATCTCGGTGAAGAAGCGTGAGTTGCTGAACCTTCGCCGCATCGTTGGGCCGCAGCGCGAGGTGGTTGCACAACTGGCGCGCGGCGAGATTCCGATCATTCGCGAATCAACACGAATCTATTTCCGTGACGTGCAGGATCACCTGATTCGCGTCGTCGAAATGGTCGAGCTGTATCGCGATCTGGTGCTGGGCGCACGCGACATTTATCTTTCGAGCATCAGCAATCATCTCAACCAGATCATGAAAACGCTGACGATCATCAGCGTGATCTGTTTGCCGTTTACGATCGTGACCGGGTTTTTCGGGATGAATTTTGACGAAGAGATTTTCCACAGTCACCGCGTGTTTATCGCGGCGTTGACGTTTATGGGTTGCGCGGTGGCGTTCATGCTGTGGCTGTTCAGAAAGCGCCGCTGGCTCTAATGAGGAACACGGGCGAAACGCCCGTGCCACTGGTCAGATGCGATCGACGACCGCTTCGATTGCGCGCGTTTCCGAATCGAGCACGACGAATGACGGCAAGCCCATTCGTCGCCAAAGTTGGAATGGGTCTTCGTTAGCCAGCGGCGCGACGAACAGAGACAGCACCGTCCCGTGAGTGACAATCGCGATGTTCTTCCCCGCGTGCCGTTCCACGACCGATTGAATCGCGTGGTCGATGCGCTCCTGCGATTGTCGCGCCGTTTCCTTTCCCAGCACCAGTCGACCGGGTTCCTTAAAGAATTGTGCCATCGATGAAATAAACTCGCGGGTCGGCATCACGGGAACATTGTCACGATCGTGTTCGTGCAGGTTTTCGCCGGATGAGGCGTCGATTCCGAGCGCCTCCGCGATGATCGCACCGGTCTCGATCGCTTTCGGCTCGTCGCTGGTGACCACCGCGGCAAGCTGAAACTCGCGCAAACGCTCCGCCAGCCGCTTCGCGTTTTCGCGTCCTTCATCGGACAGTTTCCACGCGCGCGACGGCTTGTTCACATCTTTCACCGGCGCGGCATGTTTGACCAGAACGATCTTCGCCATTGCTGAAGCGAATTGTATACACTGCCGCCCTTGCTACGACCAACCGACGACGATCATCGCCGCCAGCAGTCGCTCGGGCTGATTTACGGGATTGCCGCGTACGGCACGTGGGGGCTGGCGCCGATTTACTTCAAAGCCGTCAAGCACGTGCCGGCGCAGCTGGTGCTCGCGCATCGGATCGCGTGGTCGGTGCTGCTGGTCCTAATCATCCTCGCGATGAAAAATCGCTGGCGTGAAGTGATCGAATGCGTTCGGAATCGCCGCACGCTGCTCCTGCTGGTCGCCAGCACGATCGCGGTGGCGGTGAACTGGTACGTTTACATCTGGTCGGTCGGCCACGATCGCGTGATCACCGCCAGCCTGGGTTACTTCATCAATCCGCTCGTCAACGTGCTGCTTGGCGTGCTGATTCTTCGCGAGCGATTGCGGCCTGGGCAGACGATCGCGGTGATCCTCGCCGCCAGTGCGGTCATGTCGCTGATGATCGCCGAAAGGCAGGTGCCGACGATTCCGCTGGTCATCGCGACCTCGTTTGGTTTGTACGGATTGCTTCGCAAGCAGGCGGTCGTGGCGCCGATCATCGGATTGTTCGTCGAGACCGCGATTCTGCTGCCGTTCTCGCTCGTTTTCATCACCGCCGAAGGTTCGATCTTTCATACCGATGCGCGGACGTTCGGATTGCTCGCGCTTTCCGGCGTGATCACGGCAATCCCGCTGATCTGGTTCAGCGCCGCCGCTCGCCGGTTGCGACTGACCACGATGGGGTTCCTCCAATACCTCTCGCCCACGGGACAATTCCTGCTCGGATTGTTTGCGTATCACGAGCCGCTCGATCATCGCCGGCTGATCTGTTTCGTCGGAGTGTGGATCGCGCTGGGGATCTTCGCGATTGATTCGATGACCGCCGCGCGCGTTGCCGTCGCGCCGCCCGATTAGCGCACGTTCGCCTGCGATGCTTCGCCGGGCGCGCCGCTGCGATGGAAGAGATACACCCACTCGCGCTGGTATATGAGCTGAAACGCCGGATCGGCTTTGGCCTGCTCGAACATCGTCATAACCTGCGAACCTGCGGTCTTTGAGCTGTCGTCGGCGAGGTTGAAGAGGACGTAATCGTACTCGTTCACGGGCGACAGCGGTTTTATCAACGGTTCGGTCGAGAAATACTGAACCGTATCGCGCTGGCTCAAGTGAGGAACGATCTCATGCGTCGTCAGCACGCTGCCGGTGCCCCTAACGTGGGCGATGGCCTCGCGCGCGGCGAGCTGATTTTCGTAATCGCTGGCTTGATAGTGATTCATGCCGCGAAGTCGCAGTCCGACGCCGCCGAGCACGAGGAGGATCGACCATGCGGCAATGAGCTTCGGCCGATTGATCCACGCGTTGTTCGCCGCCAGCGCCGCGATCAGCGACAGCGCGATAAACGGCACGACCATGAGTGAGTATTGGCCGTTTGGAGTCGTCAGATCCATCCCCTCATCGCCGCGAGCGAGAATGTTCATTGCCATCGTCGGCAAAGCACACATGAGCGGCAGCATGTAGCGCGGCTTTAGGCCCCAGATCACCGGCACGAACAGGATCGCCAGATACTTCAGCACACGAAACGTGAAGACCTGCGACATCCACGACGCCGGGTGCAGGAAGACGTTCTTCGCGATTTCCCCAACGCTGGTGCCAAGGTAGCTGAAAAACTGCATGCCCGACGGCGGTTTGCCGTAGCCGAAGTGCGGGATCAGCCATTTGGAAGCGAAAACGAACCACCCTGCGCCGATCGCCATCGCAACGACGCCGAAGCTGTATTTCTTTTCGCCGACGATCAGGTAAAAGCCCAGTGCCGCGACCGTCAACCCGATGATCTCTTTTCCTCCGCACGCGATGATCAGCGCGATGATGAACGCGAACATCCGTTTCTCGCGCGCGAAGAGCACGGCGAACAAGATCGCCGGGACGGTGAACACCTCAGGGTGGAAATCGAAAATCGCCGCGGTTAGCACAATCGGGTAGAGCAGGTATGCCAGCGCCGCCGCGAGCGATTTCGTTTCACTCGCGCCCGCCAGCCGCGCCATTCGCCAGATCGGATACGCGCCGCTCGCCAGCGCGATCGCCTGCACCACCAGCAACGTGTACGCGCTGGGATAGATCCAATAGAACGGCGCGACGAGATACAGGTTGAACGCACCATGATCACCCAGTGCGTGGTAGCCCAGGATAGACGAGATCGGCTGCTTGCCCTGGCTGATGAGGTAGACGAGCTGATCGAAGAATCCCAAGTCGAGTGCGCCGGATCGAAACACGTTGTGACGCAGCGCGCTCAGTGAAAACAGCAAAGCCGCCGACAGCAGCATCAGCACGATGATCGCGGCGCGATGAATGTGCGGGTGATCGAGATTTGGAAGCCGCAGTCCCGCGGTTCGGTTGTCCTGCGAAGGTAGTAAGACTGGTCGCGTGAGTTGCGTCATGGCTGCTCGCCGTACATCCAAAAAATCGGTCAGTGCTGGCTGCTCGATGAGCCGTGGTCGCGGCTAGTAACCGTCTGATGCAAACCCCGAATCCCAAGCTGCGGTCCCCGTTTCCGGGATATTGGGACTAGGGAATGTCCGAGAGCCATTCCCTTTTCGGCTCTACACCACGGGATTACAACAGTGAAACCTTAAGAAAAATGGAAAATTTGCGCAGAAATAACCCGCAAAATACGGGTAAACGGCATCGTCGAGCGTGTGAGGTGGTCGTTCGCTACAACATGGGAAAGATGCCCTTTCCGCAACTTGTGGTTAGACGAGGACTGAAAACAGCGTCTTCCAATCGTGAGCGAGAAATCCGAGGCGGTTAAAACCGGCGCGGCGACCGGTGATGCCACGATTGATGACGCGGCGGCGCGTGACTCAAGCGTTCTTCGAAGCGGCGGGAGCAGGTTCGTTGGAGACTTCCGAGCGATTAGTCCGATCCGCGCAGGCGAAGGATGCCGGCAGCGCCGACGCCTTCGCAAGGCTCATCGCGCAGTACGAGCGCACGGCGCTCGCGCTGGCGTACTCGGTTACCGGAAACGCGACCGTCGCCGCCGATGTCGTGCAGGATGCGTTCATCCGCGCCTGGCAGAAGATCGGCGATTTGAAAGAGCCCGAGCGTTTCGGCGGCTGGCTTTGCCGCATTGTGCGGAACTTCGCCAGCGATGCGATCCGTCGCGGACCGAAGCCAACGTCGTCGCTGGATGAATCGCTCGGTGTTGCGAGCGGCGGTCACGAGCCGAATCGCGCGATGCAGGACCGTGAGATGTGCGATCGAATCAACGCGGCGCTTACGACGCTGGACGACCTGACGCGCTCCGCGGTGATGCTGAGGTATTACGAGGATCTGTCCAGCAAAGAGATCGGCGACTTGCTCGATTTATCGCCCGCCGCCGTCGATATGCGGCTGTCGCGGGCGCGAACGCAGTTGCGATCGACACTGGCCTGGATGGCTGCAGAAAATGGTCTGATGAATCATGATGCGAGATGAGACGAACAATGTCGAGCCGCAGGATGAACTGATCGAGGCGAACCTTCGCGCTCATCTGAAGTGCGAGCTGGATGCGCAGGTTGGTGGAAGCGCGCGGCGATTTGCTCAGTACCTTCTGGATGAAGGCCAGTCGCTGAAGATCGCGCCGGCCATCGCCGATGCGCAATCGCAGGGGCCGAAGTTTGGCTCGATCTGGCCGATCGGTCTGATTGGCGCGGCGCTGGCGGCGACGCTGACGATCGTTTCGATGCGGCACACGACGCCAGTTGCCCGTCCAGCATCCAGTCGACCGCAGATCACGCCGGTGGAACGGATGCGCGCATCGGCCGACATGAACTTCGATTCGCAGTATCAGGGCTTGAAAGAACTGGGCGACGGCACTTACGCACGTCAATATCTGCAGCACCGAACCAACGCGATCTCAGTCGTCGATCCGAAAACGAAAATCACAACCAAGTACATCATTCCGCACGAAGAAACAGTTTTTGTTGGCTTAAATCCACACTAGAACATGGATGACAGGAGAGAGTTATGTCGCACGTGAAGAGAATGCTGGGAATCGCGGCGATCGTTCCGCTTGCGACATTGGCGTTTGGGCAGATCCCATCGCCGGCGCAAGTCGATAAGACGGTCGTTATCAGCCAGAACGCTGATGGCCAATCGCCGGTCGCCGTGGCTGGTGGCAATGGCGTGAACTACTGGGTTCGCGCCGGCGGGAAAAAGGAAAAGGCCGCGTTCCTAGGCGTCACCGCGGAGGCCGCCGATTCGGCGCTGCGGTCGCAGCTCAAGCTCAATCGCGGCATCGGTCTGGTCATCAAGAACGTGCAGGACAAGACTCCCGCCGCCGACGCTGGATTGCAGGAGAACGATGTGATCACCAAGCTCGACGATCAGTGGCTGGTCAACCAGCAGCAGTTTGGCGTGCTGATTCGCATGCACAAAGCGGGCGATGAAATTACCCTCACCGGTCTTCGAGAAGGCGCGCCAATTGCCATCAAGGCCAAGCTGATGGAAAAGGAAATGGTCGTCAGCGACGACGGCATGTTCACGCCGATCGCAGGAGGTCTTGGAAATTTTCAGATCGCCGACGCTGAAAAAGCCGCTGAGGAAATCAAGCAGAAGTTCATGCTCGATGACGACGATGACACGCCGCTGCTGATCAAGGAACACGACCAGACGTTGAAAGTTTCGGTGAAAGACAAGCAGCGCCATCTGGTCGCCACCGACGAGAACGGCCAGATCCTCTTCGACGGTCCGGTTGAAACTGACGAGCAGCGCAAGGCGCTTCCGAATGACCTTGCCGAGGAGCTTGAGAAGTACAAGGAGCAGTTCAACCAGGTGAAAGAAGGCGGCCACCAGCGGATTCGCATCATCAACAACCGCTAGGCGCTGCTCGAACACAAAGCCTGAAGGCCCCCGCGTGCGACGAACGATGACCGTCGCACGCTTTTTTTGTCGAGTTAGGAGAAGGATCGCCGGCGCGTCAGTAATTACGACGGAAGCAAATCACTGACGCAAAGGAGATCAAATGAACATGGTGAATCAAAAGTTGAGCATGTCGATCGTGACGGCGCTCGCAGCGGCGATGCTAACGACGGGCGGGTTCGCTCAAGTGCCCCCGCAACCCGCGCCCCCTGCGGTGGTAAATGCAGATGCAGACCAGAACGGCGCCGCTGCCGACGCACAGCCGGCGGTCGTTGCAGTGCCGGGAAACGGCGTGAGCTGGATCGGCCGCTCGGGCAAGAAGGAAAAGGCCACTTTTCTCGGAGTGGTCTCGGTAGCGGCGGATGCTGCCACACGGGCACAACTCAAGCTTCCGCGCGGGATCGGTCTGGTGATCAAGAGAGTCGAAGACAGTACCCCCGCCGCCGATGCGGGTCTTCAGGAAAACGATCTGGTCACCAAGATGGACGACCAGTGGCTGGTGAACCAGCAGCAACTCGGCGTGCTCATTCGCATGCACAAGCCGGGCGATGAAATCACCCTCACCGGCCTGCGCGAAGGCGCGCCGATCACCATCAAAGCCAAGCTCTCGGAGAAGGAAATGGTGGTCGCAGACGACATGAACATGCCGTGGGGCGTGAACAACATCGACCTCTCGGGCCTCGATCAGCTCAAGGAGCTTGAGAACCTGAAGAACCTCGTCCCTGATGAAGACGATGCCGCCCCGCTGTTGATTCGCGATCCCGATCAGGTCCTCAAGGTCTCAATCAAGGATAACCAGCGCCATCTCGTCGCCACCGACAGCAACGGACAGATCCTTTTCGACGGTCCGGTTGAAACCGATGAGCAGCGCAAAGCGCTGCCGAACGACCTGGCCGAGAAGCTCGAGAAGTACAAGGACCAGTTCAACCAGGTCAAGGAAGGCAATCACCAGCGCATTCGCATCGTGAACGGCAGGTAGTGGCCGATCACTCACTTCAACAATTCTTCAAGGCCCCGCGTGCGACGAACGATGAGCGTCGCACGCTTCTTTTTTTGCACCTTCGATTGCGCCGATTAGAATTCGCGCATGGCACGACACGCCGCCGTCCAGATCACGACGAATGGCAACGACGCGATCGTCGTGCGAAAGCAGATTGTCGCCGACTTCTGCAAGCTGATCGGGGCGCGATTGGGGCAAATTCGTCCGACGGTTAATCCGCAGCCCAAGCACGCCGAGCTTCCTCATCTTTCGCCGCGCATGCAGCAGACGCTGCGATGCATCCTTGGCGGCGATAGTGAAAAGCAGATCGGGTTGAAGCTTGGCGTGAGCAAGCACACCGTGCACGTTTATGTGAAGGCGCTTTATCGCGGTTTTGATGTCAACTCACGGTCGGAGCTGATGTCGAAATTCGTGGCGGGAGGAGCGCAGAGCTTTCCCCTGCCGGCAGATGATCGCGAAACCAGAACGTCGGCGGCGCGATCGGCGGGATAGTGCTACGCCTGCGCGGCGAACGCGCCGCTTTCTTGCGGCAGCAGCGAACCTTCTTCCACCAGAACCTGATCGGCAAGCAAGAGCGCGCGTGTTGCGTGATCGTGACCGCGTTCGTGGAACTCAACTTCGTACGCTGTGGCCGGCGCGAACCAGGTGCTGCGCACCACGCCGATCGAACCGCGATGTAATGAAAGCTCAGGAATATCGTGGGTGAGTCGAACGAAGTCGTCCACGTGTGGTTGACGCATTGGCTACCTCCGTGCCCGGGACATCATTCCCCTTGCGCCATTTTTTCCCGTCCAGCTCCTGGAGTGCAGGCAAAACTTCTTCCGTGAAGTCTCGCTTCATCTGTAACAATATCGCGTGGCGCAGCCGGATGCAACGCGGCATGTACAATTTATTCAATGCTTAACACGGCCAAACTTCTGCGCTGGTACAGGAGGCATCATCGCGCGCTGCCGTGGCGGCGCGATGGCATCGATCCGTATTACGTTCTCGTGAGCGAAACGATGCTACAGCAGACGCAGGTCGCGACAGTAGTGCCCTATTTCGGGCGGTTTATTGCCGAATTTCCTGATCTGCAGGCGCTGGCGAATTCAGATGAACAGCACGTGCTGCGTTTGTGGCAAGGTCTGGGTTATTACAGCCGCGCGAGAAACCTGCGCGCGGCGGCGAAGCAAATCGTCGAACGATTCGGCGGCAAACTTCCATCCGATCTGACGGGCCTGCAATCTCTGCCGGGAATCGGCCGGTATACCGCCGGGGCGATTGCGTCGATCGCATTTGAAAAGCGCGCGCCAATCCTCGACGGCAACGTGGCTCGCGTGCTTTGCCGGGTTTTTCGCATCGAAACCGACCCGCGCGAGCCGGCGACGCGCGCCAAGTTGTGGCAGTTGGCCGAAGACGTGCTCCCGACGCGCAATATCGGCGCCTTCAACCAGGCGATGATGGAATTGGGTGCGACGATCTGCACGCCGCGAAATCCTGATTGCGCTTCATGCCCGCTTCGCCGCGAATGTCGCGCCTTCGCTGCGGGTGTTCAGGATCGAATCCCGGTTGCCCGAAAAACGCGGCCAACCCCGAAACACCGCCGGTGGACGTTCTGCATCCAGCGGGCGAAAGACAATCGCTGGCTGATCGAGCAGCGGCCATCGTCGGGGCGGTGGGCGGGGATGTGGCAGTTCGCAACGATCGAAGCACCTTCTCAAAGGCGGCCGACCGTACAAACGCTACATGCCGCACTTGCGATCAAAGCCGAGAAGATCGCGCCCATCGGCAAACTCCGACACGCGCTGACGCATCGCCGCTACGAGTTTGACGTTTATCACTGCATGACCAGCGACGGTGCGAATCTGGCCGCCGATCGCCCGCGGAAATGGATCGCGCTGAACGATCTGCATCGATTTCCACTCCCCGGCCCGCATCTCAAAATTGCCGATTTGCTGCGATTTGCCCGGCAATCCCGTGAATCGTATATCCCAACCGGCGAGCGCGCGCTCGCTTCGCGCTTATGTTCGGATCGAAAGCTCCAGCCCATGATTCTCAGGAAGCGATCGAACTCGACGCCGAGCTCGATCAAGCCTTCCACGCCGCCCATGATGAAAAAGCGAAGACCAGCACCGTGATCGTGATGCTGTTCGTCGGGGCGATGATCTTCAGTTACCTGATCGCGTATTGCCTGATCAACGCGCTCGTGGCGGCGGAAATGATGGCGCGCTGGCCGGTTGGCCGCGACCCGCGGCCGAAGATCTTCGGGATTGCACTGGTGGTTTCGCTCGGCGCGCTCGCGGCCATCGGCGCGTTCGCACGCTCTCTTAGCCGCCGACAGCTCAGCCGGATCGACCAGATGCAAGAGGAGTAGCCGCAAAGGTCGCAGCCAGCGCCAGCGCGAGTTGATTCAACAGCAGAGAAACGGTCACGTTCGCATCCAGATTGACCTCCGCCATCGCAATCGCATCGATGGCGGCACAGAAATGTTCAAGCTGATCTTCGTCGTCGATCTTGGTTAAGCGCCTGCGGAAATGTTCTGACGCGTGCTTGAACAGCAATGCAACGCCCTCGCGCATTGCCTGGTCTTTGCTCGACAACTCGTCGCGTTCGATTTGCTTGGAAGCGTAAGCGTCTGCGGATTTGCGGATGAAATCGGCGAGGTCGCCGGGCGCGCCCGTCTGTTCGATTTGTTGGAGCCGCGTGGTCAGATTCTCGACAATCTCGACCACGCCGTCGTCGATCCATCGCAGCGCCTGACCGAGTGAACCGTCGGCGATCGAAGTGGCGCGGTCGGCGGTCTTCTTGTCGATCTTTCGCTCGATCAGTTGCTCGCGCACCAGCTTGTCGTCCAACTGCGAGAATCGAATCAGCTGCGAGCGGCTGCGAATCGTCGGCAGTAACATTCCCGGCTGATCGGTCAACAGGATGATCAATGTTCGGCCGGGTGGTTCTTCCAGTGTCTTGAGCATCGCATTCTGAGCAGCCGGATTCATCAACTCGGCCTGCTCAATCACAAATACTTTTCCGCGATTCATGGTCGGGGTGAGTGCGGCTTTGTCTAGAAGTTCCGGCCGAATCACGTGAATCGATAGCTCGATACCTTTGCTCTTTCCCGTCTTATCGTGCTGGCGAATCAACTCTTTCGTGATGACGTGAAAATCCGGATGAATACCGTGTTCTAATGCTTGGCAACTTTCGCACTTGCCGCAGGGTGAATCGTTTTTAGGATTCCCGCAAAGAAACAGCGCGCCCAGCGCGGCGGCCGTCGTCGCTTTGCCGACACCTACCGGTCCCGCGAAGATCATCCCATGCGGTAACCGATTCGAAAGATAAGCGCTGCGAATCGCCTCGATCGCGTTGTCCTGCCCGAAGATGTCTTTGAAACGAGTCATTGCTCCGTGCCTTGTCATCCTGAGCCGTACTCGGCGAAGGATCCAGCCTTGACGCCAATGCCAGATTCTTCGCGGAACACCGCTCAGAATTACAGTCCCATCATTTCAGCGTCTTCACCGCCGCCAGCACGTCGGCGTGCACGGCTTCCAACGATCGATCGGCGTCGATCACGCGATAGCGCTTGGGATCAGCCTTGGCCTGGTCGAGATATTTCCGGCGCACATCTTCATGATATTCCATTGATCTCAGCTCAATGCGATCCTTGGTCAGCTCGGCTTTTACTTCTTCGGGCAACTCGATCAGAAATTTCGGTTGCACGCGCTGCGCGCTGCGCTGCGTTTCCATGTCAAGCAGGATCGTGAGATCTGGCCAGCGCCCTTTGATTGCGACTTCGGCTACTCTCTTGATCTCATCGCGCGTGAGCCCGTCGCCGCCGAGCTGATACGCCAGCGTGCTGGAGACGAAGCGATCGGAAATCACCACCGAACCCGCCTGGAGTGCAGGCAGGATCGTCTCGCTCATCATCTGGGCGCGCGCCGCCATGTACAGCAGCATCTCGCAGCGCATCTCGATATCGGTGTTGTTCGGATCGAGCAGGATCGCGCGAATCAATTCGCCAACGCGCGTCGCGCCGGGGTCGTGTACAGGCAAGACCTTTAACCCTGCGGCTTCGAGATCGGCGCGCAGCAGCTTCGCTTGCGTGCTTTTGCCGCATCCTTCGCCGCCGTCGAACACGATAAATTTTCCCGCGAGATGTTTCATGCCCAAGTTTGCGCATCGTACCGCGGATAAGGTCTTCGCGCAAGCCGCTTGACCGAGTGTAGGTGGCGTCCATAATCGAAACGATGCCTGCGACGATCGACACGGCCGCCATCAAATCGGAATTTGCCAGGCGCTTCGGCGCGGGCGCGAAAGTGCATCTCGCGCGCGCCCCGGGGCGCGTGAATCTGATCGGCGAACACACCGATTACAACGACGGCTTCGTGCTCCCGATGGCGATCGAACCTCAGGTGCTGATCGCGTGCCGCAGTCGCGACGACGGAAAAGTCCGCATCGCATCTTCCGCCTTTTCCAACGAGATTGTCGAGTTTTCGATCCAGGGAAAAATCGAGCGCGGCGAACCCAAGTGGAGCAACTACGCGCGCGGCATGGCGGCCGAATTGCTCGCGGCGGGCATTCCGCTGGTCGGGATGGACGCTCTGCTCACCAACACCCTGCCCGTCAGCAGCGGCCTTTCGAGTTCTGCCGCCACGCTCGTCAGCATCGGCACCGCCCTGCTCGCGACAGCTGGGTTGACGATGGAACCGTCGCGACTCGCGCTGATCGCGCAGCGGGCCGAGCATGAGTACGCGCTTGTGCCCAGCGGGATCATGGATCAGACGATCGTCGCCGGCGGCAAAGCGGGCCACGCCATGCTGCTCGATTGCCGCGATCTCAGCCGCCAGTTCATCCCGATCGACCCGAATGAGATTAAGATCGTGATCGCCAACACGATGGTGAAGCACGACAACTCCGCCGGGGAATATGCGAAGCGCCGCAAGGAATGCGAAGCAGGCGTTGAGCATTTCAAGCGGTCTACCGCGGAAATCAAATCGCTTCGTGATGTCTCGATGACTCAGCTTGAGCTTGCAAAAGGAAATCTAGACGACGTGATTTTTCGTCGTTGCCGGCACGTGATCAGCGAAAATTCCCGCACGCTGGATTTCGCAGCGCAAATTGGCAAGAAAAATTACGAAGTGGCCGGTGAAGACATGGTCGCTTCGCACAAGAGCCTCCGCGAGGATTACGAAGTCAGCAGTGCCGAGCTCGATTTTCTCGTCGAACAATCGATGAAATGCAAAGGAATTTACGGCGCCCGTATGACCGGCGGCGGGTTCGGCGGTTGTATCGTCGCGCTGGCGCAGCCACGCGCGGTGGAAAACCTGGCCGAGACTCTGCGAAACACGTACGCGAAAGAGTTCGGCCTAGTGCCCGAGGTCTTCGCCAGCGACCCGATGAACGGCGCGAGCGTGATTGAATAGGCGCGCATGCGCGAAATCCTTCTCAAACTTTGCAACCGTCATGACCTTTCGCGCGACGAAGCGCGGCAAGCCTTTGAATTGATCATGTCGGGACGTGCCTCCGAAGCGGAGGTCGGCGGACTGCTCATCGGGCTGGCGAGCAAGGGAACAACTGTTGATGAACTCGTCGGCGCGGCGACCGTGATGCGCGAGAAGGCAACGCGCATCGACACGGGCTTGGATCCGGATTCAACCGTTCTTCTCGACACCTGCGGCACCGGCGGCGATGTGCGCGGCACGTTCAACATCTCGACGGCCGCGGCGATCATAGTGGCGGCGTGCGGGGTGAAGGTCGTGAAGCACGGCAACCGTTCTGCCTCGGGCCGAAGCGGGTCGGCAGATGTGCTGGAGGCGTTGGGCGTGAAGCTCGACGTCTCGGGTGCGACGCTGAAGACTTGCCTCGATCGCGCCAATATCTGCTTTGCGTTCGCACGGCAGCATCATCCAGCCATGCAGTTTGTCGCGCAAGCGCGAAAGTCGCTCGCCATTCCGACGATCTTCAACATGATCGGCCCGCTGACGAACCCCGGCGGCGCAAAGCACCAACTGATCGGCGTTTTCGCGCCGGAGCTGACCGAGCGTCTCGCGCTCGTGCTGCGGGAACTCGGCAGCAAGCGCGCGTGGGTTGTGCATGCTGATGACGGGCTTGATGAACTCTCGACGATGGCGTCGACGCGCATCAGCGAACTGCGGGATGGAAATGTCACGACGTGGAAACTCGATCCAAAATCACTTGGGCTTGCATCGCCTGCGCTGCGCGATTTGCAAACCGATAGCGCACAAGGATCCGCTGACGCGTTGCGATCGATCTTTCGCGGTGAAAAGAGTGCCAAGCGCGACATTGCGCTACTCAACTCGGCCGCCGCGCTGGTGGTGGCGGAAGCCGCATCAGGAATTTCGAAGGCGTTGGAGATAGCGGGCGACGCGGTCGATTCCGGCAAGGCCGCCGCCACGCTGCAGAGCCTCGCGGCATATTCGCAGGCGTGATTTTCGCCGAATTCCGTGAGGTCCTGTCAATTACGACTTTGTCTGCTGCATCGGAATGAGAATTGCGTTATCAAGGCGCTAAGATTGACTGGCACCTCTTGCAGAAACGAAATTCCGTCGTAGGTTAGCCGTCGCTAATATATGAGCGAAATCGCTCCGCAAGCTCCTCCGCAGCCGTGCAAACGCGCGGATCTTCATTGCCATAGCGAAGCTTCCAACAAAGCCGCCGAGGTGGTTCTCAACGCGATCCACTGCCCGGAGTGCTACAGCAAGCCCGCCGACGTATTCGCGCAGGCGACCAATCGCGGGATGCAGTTCGTCACCATCACCGATCACGACACGATCGACGCGGCGGTGCGGTTGGCCGCTGATCACAGCAACGTCATCGTCGGCGAAGAGCTGACCTGCTGGTTCCCGGAAGATCGATGCAAGATGCACGTGCTCGTGTACGGAATCGATCGTGAGCAGCACGAGCATCTGCAGGAGTTGGCCGCGAACATTTACGATGTCGCCGCGTTCATCGAGCGGCAGCAGATCGCCCACTCGGTCGCGCATCCGATTTATCGCCAGAACGATAAGCTGGAGCACTGGCATCTCGAGCGGCTGCTGCTCATGTTCAAAGGTTTCGAATGCCTCAATGGCGCGCATAGCAGTTTGCATCGCGATGCGTTCGAACCGCTGCTCGATCAATTGACGAAGCAGGACATTCAACGACTGAGCGACACCCACAAGCTTCTCCCCCGCTGGCCGCAGCCGTGGGTGAAGACTCGCACCGCCGGCAGCGACGATCACGGGTTGCTCAACATCGGCCGCACGTGGACGGAGTTTCCGCCGGAAACGAACACAGTTGAAGAAGTTCTCAAATGCCTGCGCGAAGCGAAGACTCGACCGGCCGGTGAATCGGGCTCGAGCGCGAAGCTGGCGCACACGTTCTACTCCGTCGCGGTTCGTTACTACACAAATCACCTTCTGACGCCGGGCCGGAAGCCGAATTTCACGACGAAGGTTCTGCAGACGATCGTCGGCGAACGAGCGGCGCCGGCGAAGCTTGATGTCGCGAAGCAGTACGTGAAGAGCCGCATCAAGCGACTTGGCCGGAAGATCGCATCGCCGTTGAGTGGACATCCTCCCGAGCCAATTGCGGGAACTGCGGCGCTGCGCAAGGCGTTCGTGCGATCGGCGATCGCGCGTCATGATGCTCACCCTGAGCTGCGCGACATCCTCTCGCGCGGTTTGCCTCCGCTCGGTGAGCATCGCGAGATGTTCAATCTGGTGAGCGAGGTAAACCGTGACGTCTTCCGCGCGGTCGCGGACGCAATCAACCGCAGCATCGACGATGCCAGCTTCACAGGATTGTTCGATTCCATCGGTGCAGCCATCGCGCAGCAGTTCGTGCTTCTGCCCTACTACTTCGCGGTTTTTCATCAGAACAAGGAGCGGCATCTCCTTCGCGAGATCACCCGCCAGCACAAGCCGAAAAATCTCGCGACGATGAAGGTCGGCCTTTTCACGGACACGCTTGATGAGGTGAACGGCGTTGCGCGATTCATCCGCGACATGGGCGAGCAATCCGCGCGGCTCGGGCGACAACTGACGATTCACACGTGCTCGGACAACGCGATCGTCCATCCCGCGATCGAGCGTAAAAACTTTTCCCCGCTGCTTTCGCGCGAATTGCCGTATTACAGCGAACTGAAACTGAATCTTCCGCCGCTGCTTGATGTGCTGGAGTGGAGCGATCGTCAGCAGTTCGATGCGATCCACATTTCCACGCCCGGGCCGATGGGGCTGTGCGGCTGGATCGTTGCAAAGATGCTGCGCGTGCCGCTGCTGGCGACGTATCACACGGATTTTCCCGCATATGTCGCGAGCCTCACCCGCGATCACCGCATGGTCGCGGCGGCGGGTACGTACTTGAAATGGTTCTACTCCAACACAACCACGATGTTCTCGCGCAGCAGGCAGTATCTGTTTAACATGCGCGAGCTGGGCGTGGGTGAAGACAAGCTCCGCACAATTCAGCCGGGTATCAACACGATCAAATTCAATCGATCGCATCGCCGTGAAGCGCTTTGGAACGAGCTTGAAGTTCGCGAGCCGCTGCGCTTGCTTTACTGCGGGCGCGTAAGCGTTGAGAAGAATCTGCCGATGCTTGTTGACGCGTTCCGCAAGCTCTGCCGCACGCGCAACGATACGGCGCTGATCATCGCCGGCGATGGGCCTTACCGCGCCGAGATGCAGAAAAAGCTCGCGGGAACACCGGCATATTTTCTCGGGTATCAGAATGATGCGCAGCTCGGAAAGCTGTATGCGAGCAGCGATTTGTTCGTCTTTCCCTCCCGCACCGACACGCTTGGCCAAGTGGTCATGGAAGCGCAGGCGTCCGGTCTCCCCGCGATCGTGAGCACGGAGGGTGGCCCACGAGAAGTCATCGTCGAGGGTCAGACTGGTGTGATGCTGCCTGCCACCGACGCGCGGCTTTGGGCGCGAACGATTGATCTTCTGTTGACCGATCGCGAAAAGCTTGGCCAGATGTCGCGGGCAGCGCCAACATTAACAAAACGTTTCTCGCTCGAAGAAACCTTCGATGCGTTCTGGGCTGAACACCTCGCCGCGGTGGAACCGCCGGCGGAAGCACAGGCGCCGATGGCGGCTTCCAGCGAATTGCCGACTGTGTGATGTGAAAAATCAAATCGACTTATAACGCACTTTGCGTTCATCGCTGCCGAAGACAACGTACAATGCACGACATGCGAACTGGAACTTACTTCGTTCTGGTCCTGCTCTTGTCGGTTGCGAATTCGTTCGCGCAAACTCGCCCCACCAGCGGCGCTCCCACGGCGATCGTCAGCGTGCGCGGAACGATCGACGACTACGAACGCGATTCGCTAATAAAGCGCTTTGAGAGCGCGCGCGCCGCCGGCGCGCAAACCGTCATCGTTGAGATTGACACGTATGGCGGGCTGGTTAGCTCCGCGCTCGACATCTCGCGATTCATCAAGCGGCAGAACGATCTTCACACCATTGCGTTCGTGCACGACAAAGCAATCTCCGCCGGCGCAATGATCGCGATGGCGTGCGATGAGATCGTCACCCAGCCGGCATCGGTGATCGGCGACTGCGCGCCGATTGTTTTCGGCCAGGACTTGAAACTGGAATCGCTCGCACCAACCGAACGCGCGAAAGCCGAAAGCCCGGTGCTGGCCGAATTTCACGATTCCGCCATCCGCAATCATCACGACCCGCTGATCGCCGAGGCGATGGTGAGCATCGGGCACGAAATTCGATTCGTGCAGAGCGAATCCGGCGAGAAACGGCTTGTCGGCGCTGATGCATTCAAGCTACTCACGCAAGGCGGTTGGAAGCCAGCGCCGGGCGTGATCGATCCAATCAATTCGGATAACAAGCTGCTGACGCTGTATTCCCGAGATGCCGTCGCCATCGGCCTGAGTAACGGCGAGTTCGCATCGCCACAAGCGCTGGCGGATGCTCGCGGGCTTCGCGTGTTGGCCACCTTTTCGCCCGGCGCGGGTGAAGCATTCATCGAAGCGCTCGGCAATCCGATCGCACGCCTCGTATTGATCATTGTCTTCATCATCAGCCTGAAGATTTCGCTTTCAGTTCCAGGGCACGGCGCGCCCGAAGCTGTGGCAATCGTCAGTCTCGCGCTGCTGCTCGGTGTGCCGCTGCTTACGGGATACGCAACATGGTGGGAAGTCCTGCTCATCTTCGCCGGCCTTGGTCTGCTGGCGTTTGAGGTCTTCGTCTTCCCCGGCCATTTCGTGTCCGCGATCCTCGGCGTACTGATGATTGTTGTCGGCCTGGTCCTCACGTTCGTGGGCACCGAGCCATCGCATCCGGGCATCATGCCGGTGATGAACAGCACGTGGGTTGCGCTGGAGCGCGGGTTTGCGACGGTGACGGTCGGAATGCTCTGCTCGCTCTTGCTTTGGGTGTGGTTGAACCGATATCTGCCGAAGATTCCGTACCTGAATCGCCTGGTGCTAGTGCCGGCCGGGGGTGATCCGACGATGATGGGCGCGCTTGGCGCCGACATTGTCTGGCCGCTCGTTGGTTCGACAGGAAAAGCGCTGAGCGAGCTCAAGCCGGGTGGCACGGCGGAGTTTCTTGATTCCACGACGAACTCCTCGCGGCCGGTTTCGGTCGTCAGCGATGGCGGTTTCGTTTTGCCGGGCTCCGAAGTTGTCGTTGTCGAGTCGCGCGGCAATCACGTTGTTGTTCGACCGGCTGGCGCATCATGAGCACATGTCATTCCGAGCGTCCTCGCGAGGAATCTCGGGACGACAGTTGATTTTGGCTTTCGAGATTACTCGCGAGTACGCTCGCAATGACGTCAACGGAGACACACTTCAATGCACAGACTACTCGCCCAGAGTTCGGAATCATCGGGCATGGCGCCGTGGCTGATCATCACGCTGGTCGTGGTGTTCATCGTGGTGCTGATCATCTTCGGCATCCTGTTCAACTTCATCGGCCTGTATATCCGCGCGATGGCGAGCGGCGCGAGCGTGAGCCTGGCCGACCTGATCGGCATGCGGCTGCGAAAGTTCAACACGCCGCTCATCGTTAACGCGAGGATTCTCGCCGTTGGTGCTGGGCTGGATGTCCCGCTGCGCGAGATGCAGACGCACTACCAGGCCGGCGGTGATCTGGTTCGCGTCATCAACGCGATGATCGCCGCCAACAAAGCGAACATCGATTTGCCGTGGAAAACCGCGACCGCGATCGACTTGGCCGGGCGCGACATTCTCGACGCGGTGCAGACTTCGGTGAACCCAAAAGTCATCGACGTGCCCAGCCAATCGATGGGCCAAACCACCATCGACGGGCAGTCGAAAGACGGAATCGAGCTGAAGGTGAAAGCGCGCGTAACGATTCGCACGAGCATTCGTTCGCTGGTCGGTGGTGCGACCGAAGAAACCGTTGTCGCCCGCGTCGGGCAGGCGATCGTCAACGCGATCGGATCGGCGGAGGATTACAAGCACGTGCTGGAGAACCCGAATACGATCTCGAAAGCAGCGCTGTCGCAGGGACTGGCGGCGAATACGGCGTTTGAAATTCTGTCGATCGACATCGCCGAAATTAAGGTCGGCGACAACATCGGCGCGAAGCTAGCCGCGGATCGCGCGGGTTCAGATATGAAGCGGGCGCAGGCGGAAGCCGAGCAGCGACGCGCGATGGCGATCGCCCACGAGCAGGAAAACATCGCCAAGCAGGCCGAAAACCGCGCCGCCGTTGTGCTGGCGGAAGCGGAAGTTCCGCGGGCGATCGCTGAAGCGTTCCGCAGCGGCAATCTCGGCGTGATGGATTATTACAAGCTCAAAAACGTACAGGCCGACACTAGCATGCGTGAAGCGATCGCCAAACCGGGTGATGGTGCAAAGAGTTGATGTCGCCGATGACTTGGGTCACGCACATCCTCGCAGCGGGTTCCGGCGGTGGCGGCGGGATCGTCGTCAGTGCGATTGTCGTTTTCATCTGGATCATCATCGCGATCGCCAACGCCGCGAACAAGCAGAAGGAAGAGGCGAGGCGGAAGCAGATTCGTCGGCAGCTTGGGACGCCGATTCCGCCAGTGATTTTGGCGCCGCAGATTCAGATGCGCGTGCCGCGCGAAGCTCCCCGCCGACAGCAGCCGCAACAACCGCAACAACAGCCGCGAAGAGGCAAGCCGACGGGCCGCGTCGTTCAGCAGAGCGTCGCTCGTCCGGTGCCGCCGCCGGTTCCAATCCAATCACCAATTGCGGCGCGAGCGCCAGTACCGATTTCTGAAACGACGACAACCGCGGCGCATGCTCAGACCATCGCCGTCAACGCGGCGGCGCTGCACCGCTGGCTGCGCCCGGAGACGCTGCGTCACCAGTTCTTCGTGACCGAAGTTCTGCAGCCGCCGGTTGCGCTGCGACCGGAACGTGGACAGAGTTGGATGTGATGAGCCTCGATCAGCCGTTCTTGGTGTCGCCGCGCGCGGGCGCATTTTGCGTGCCCGCGCCGGGAAGTTGGCCGGCTTCAATCGCCTGCTTCTGGGCGCGCTCGATCATGTCGACCAAACCCTTAATCTCGCGGATTGATTCGGGGCTGCCCCACAGCAGCACCCAGTCGACGTGCCAGTTGCAGCGGTCGAAGTTGCACTGCTCGAGATGATAGATTGTCTCGCGCAGCACCAGGGTGCACGCGATGAACTTGCAGTTGATGAACGCGTTGCCGCTGATGTAAACGGTTTCGTTCTCAAACGTTTTGTTTTCGTGTTTTGTCAGAAGCATGGCGGGGAGTTTTACGCGTAGCCGCAGAGATGTCAATCTGGAGCAACAACTACCATGAAAAAGCTCAAATGGATCATCCTCGCCCTGGTCCTCGTGATCATCGTTGGGTTCTCGATCGTGGTGATGAACCTCGATGGCATCGTGCGCCGCACCGTTGAATCGCAGGCAACCAGCTCGCTGGATGTGAAGACCACGCTCGCGGCAGCGCATCTGTCGATCTTCGGCGGCAGCCTGGGGCTGGACGACCTGAAGATTGCTTCGCCGCCGGATTACAAGGCGCCGCAAATGCTGTCGCTCGACAAAGCCGGCGTCGAGGTTTCGCTGGGCCAGTTGCGCGATCAACCGATCCATATCAAAAAAGTGACGCTCGACGCGCCAAACATCGTCCTGGAAGCGAACGGAACTAAGCTGAACTTTCAGGCGCTGATGGATCGTCAGAGCAAAGAGCCGTCCGATCCGAAGCGGGCCGGCGAGCCGATGAAGGTGATCATCGACGAGTTGACGGTCACCAACCCGAAGATCTCGCTGCGGCCGGGCCTGAGCGTGCCGGGCTTGCAGGAGGAATACTCGCTGACGCTTCCGTCGCTGACGCTCAGCAACATTGGTACCGGCGAAGGCAATCAGAACGGCGTGGCGATCAAGCAGGTTGTCGTTCAGCTTCTGACAACGATCGCTGCGAAAGCTGCCGAGTCGGATCAGTTGCCGCCCGAACTGAAGAATCTTCTGCATCTAAACGTGCAGCAAGTGGCTGGTCAGCTTGGAAAGCAGGCGGCGGATCAGATCAACAAGCAAATCGAGAAGATCGGCGGACCGGTTGGTGATGTGCTGAAGGACAAAGATGTCGGCAAGCAGGTCGAGAAAGGCATCGGCGATCTGCTGGGCGGGAAGGAAAGGAAGAACAAGGACAAACAGAAGTGAATCGCGCCAAGAGCCCGTTGTGGCGATGTCCGAATTGCAAACGCAAGTTCGCGAACAGAAACCAGACCCACTTCTGTTCAAACGTGACGCTCGAATCGCACTTCACGGGCAAGCCGCCGATCACGCGCGAGCTGTTCGATGCGTTCCTCGGCGAAGTAAAAAAGCACGGGCCGGTCAAAGTTCTGCCAGAAAAGACGCGCATCGCGCTGCAGGTGCGGATGTCGTTCGCGGCAGTGATGACTCGCCGTGGTTACCTGCGCGGTCATCTCGTGCTGGCCGAGCGGTGCGATGATTCGTGTTTCTTCAAAATCGAGTCGTTCTCGCCGCGAAACCATGTGCATCAGTTTGCGCTTCGCGACAAATCGCAACTGAGCGCATCGTTCCAGAAGCACATCGCGGCCGCCTACGCCGTCGGGTGCCAGCATCACCTCAGATCGCCATCGTGTTGTTCAAAATCTGTTGCAGGACGGATAAAGCTTGACACTGAAAACGCAAAAAACTAGGTTTTACGGCTGTCAATCGCCCAATTCCGCAATTTGCGATTGATTTTTGTGTTTCGGGCGCGGGATTATGGCCCGGGACGCATTTCGAGATGCTTGGGAAAATGCGTCGCGATTCATTCGGCAACTGCCCGGATTGATCTGGGATGGCCAAAACTCGGATGGCGAACTCCGACAGCCACACGCTGGGCCTCACTTCAAACCTCGACACCGAGGTCGGCAAAGCCGTTGTCGAAATGGGGCTTGCCTCAAAGACGGAAATCGAGTTCTGCCGGGAACAACAGAAGCAGGCGTCAGATCCTAACCAGCGTTCGCTGGCCGATTTACTCGTCGAAAACCAGTTCATTACCGCCAACCAGGCCAAGCGCATTCGTTCTCGCCTGGAAGAAGCGCGCAAAAGCCAAATCCCCGGCTACCAGCTCCTCGGCCTGCTGGGCAAAGGCGCGATGGCCAAGGTGTACAAAGCCAAACAGCTTTCGCTCGACCGCATCGTCGCGATCAAAGTTCTGCCCCAGCGCATGAGCGAGAACCGCGAGTTCGTCGATCGGTTCTACAAAGAGGGACGCGCGGCAGCCCGACTTTCTCACAACAACATTGTGCAGGCGATCGACGTCGGCAGCACGCCGGATGACACGCACTACTTCGTGATGGAGTATGTCGAAGGCAAAACGCTGTACGACATCATGCAGCCGCCGCCGGTTGGTGAAGGCCGAAACTTCAGCGAAGCTGAGGCGCTCGACATCACCATCCAAATGGCCGAGGCCCTCACGCACGCGCATCGCCGCGGGCTGATCCACCGCGACGTGAAACCGAAGAATATTCTGCTTACGTCGCAGGGCATTGCGAAGCTGACCGACCTCGGTCTGGCTCGCGAGAAGGACGATAAAGACGCCGCCGAATCTGAAGCGGGTAAGGCGTATGGCACGCCCTACTACATATCACCCGAGCAGATCCGCGGCGAAGTCGATATCGATTTCCGCGCCGACATCTATTCGCTTGGCGCGACGATGTATCACCTCGTGACCGGTCAGCCGCCTTTCGAAGGCGACACGCCCAGCGCGGTGATGCACAAGCATCTCAAGCAGCCGCTCATTCCGCCGGATCATCTCAACACGGCGCTGTCGGCCGGAATCGGTGAGATCGTCGAAGCCGCGATGGCCAAGAATCGCGACGATCGCTACGCATCGACCGAAGACATGCTCGAAGATCTGCGTCTCGTCCGCCGCGGCGAACCGCCCGTTCACGCGCGGCGGCAGGTTGATGTCGATGCGCTGGAGAAAATCGAACGCAGCGCACAAACCGTCGATCTTGAACCGCAGACATTCCATCGATCGCTTTCGTGGAACCATCCGCTGGTCATCGCGCTTCTGGCCGGTTGCGGGCTGTCGGTACTGCTCAACATCATCCTGCTGCTGGTCGCCCTCACGCACTCGCATTGATCGCATTCTGACTCCAACAAAGTTGCGTCATTCCGAGCGTACTCGCGAGGAATCTCGACGATCGAATGCTGTTCGCGGCCCGAGTTTCCTCGCGAATACGCCCGGAATGACAGTGAAACGGTTTGTGGTAGAACACAGCGATGAGTTCTGTTGCATTCATTGGCTTGGGAATCATGGGCGCGCCGATGGCCGGGCACTTGCTCGCATCGGGTGAGAAGTTGGTCGTTCACAATCGAACGAAATCTAAAGCAGACGATCTGATCAAGCGCGGTGCGAAATGGGCGAAAAGCCCGCGGGAAGCCGCGGAGAGCGCCGACATCATCTTCATTTGCGTCACCGACACGCCGGATGTCGAAGAGGTGATCAACGGCGAGAGCGGCATCATCCACGCGTTGAAAAAGGGCAAGATCGTCGTCGATCATTCAACGATCTCGCCTGCCGTGACACGAAATTTAGCGGCGTCGCTTGCAACGCGCGGCGCAACGCTGATCGATGCTCCCGTCAGTGGCGGCGACGTCGGCGCGAAAAACGCGACGCTGTCGATCATGCTCGGCTGCGATGATGAAAAAGCAGTCGAACGTGTCGAGCCGTTGCTGAAAAAGATGGGCAAGTCGATCACCTACTGCGGCAAAAGCGGCTCCGGACAACTAACGAAGCTGGTCAACCAGATTCTCGTCAGCGTGACCAACCTCGCGACATGCGAAGCGCTCACGTTCGCGAAGAAGAACGGACTCGATCTGCTCAAGACGATCGAAGCGGTTGCGGGGGGCGCCGCGGGTTCGTGGCAGCTTTCGAATCTCGGCCCGCGAATGGCGAAGGCGGATAATCGGCCGGGCTTTATGGTCGATCTGCAACAGAAGGATCTGCGGCTGGTGCTGCAAAGCGCCGAGCAGAACAACATCTCGCTTCCGGCGACGAGCCTGGTGCATCAGCTCTTTGCCGCCGCGCAGTCCGCAGGTCATGGGCGGGATGGCACCCAGTCACTTTTCACCGTTCTCGAGAAACTGGCGGCAATACATTGAGAGCGATCCGATGGCTAAATGGCTTCTGAAAACCGAACCCAGCACCTATAGCTTCGCGGACCTTGTCCGCGAGAAGAAAACGGTCTGGGAAGGCATCACCAATCCCACTGCCCTGATTCACATCCGCAACATGAAAAAAGGCGACGAGGTGTTCGTATACCACACTGGCGACGAGCGCGCCGTCGTGGGAACGGGAATGATCGCGAGCGATCCGTACCCCGATCCCAAGGCGAAGAGTGAAAAAATCGTCGTCGTTGATTTGAAGCCCGGCAAGCCGCTCAATCGTCCTGTGACGCTTGATGAAATCAAATCTGACCCGGCGTTTGCGGGTTGGGAATTGCTTCGCATCACCCGCTTGAGCGTTGTGCCGGTTTCGGATGCAATCTGGAAGCGGATTAAAACGCTGTCGAAGACACCCGCAAGGAGCACGAAATGACGTCTCCGCATTCTGACATCCCGCCACAAGCCTCTGACGAGGCGCCGCATAAACCGGCGGACGACACCGAGGAAATCTATTTCAAGGGTTCGCCTCTTTTACGCGGCGAGACCGGCAAGATGTTCGGCTTCTCGGCTGTCGCGCTGCTGTGCATCGTCGCACCCTTCCTCTATCGCGTCTTCAGTAAGAGCGGCGAATGGCCCGTGTGGTGGGTCACGCTCGGCCTAGTGCTGATTGGAATCTGCATCGAGCTAATCCCAATCGCGAAGCTGAAGAGCAACCGGTACCGCATCAGCAACTACCGCATCGATTGCGAGCGCGGTTTGCTTTCGAAGAACATCGACACGCTGGAGCTCTGGCACGTCGAAGACATCAGCTTTCACCAATCCCTCCTCGACCGCATACTGGGCGTGGGCACGATCATCGTGCTCTCGCATGATGACACCACCCCTCGATTGGAGCTGAAAAGCCTGCCGAACCCGCGGCCACTTTTCGACCAGCTCAAGCAGCGGATCATTGCGGTGAAGCGCCAGCGCGGAGTCGTAAAAATGGATATCGGAACCTAAGCGCACGTACGCTCTACGGCCCGACGTTTGCTCCGTTGTACCTGACGAAAGGAGCAACCATGGCCAACAAGATGAAACCCGCGTCGAAGCACCTCGCGCCCGATGCCAGCGATTGCTACGAACGCGCCCACCCAGAGCACGAAGCCGGCATGGGCGATCTGGATACGAATCACGAAGCAACCCCCACAAACGCGCCCGATGTGATGCATCAAGCCGTGAAGAACCGTCAGGATGGCACCCGGCAATTGAACGGTGAAGATCAATCTCAGGCTCATGCTTCGAAGCGCGGGTGACCGATAATGCGCGGGAGAACTCTCTCGCATGCCCATTGAGCGCGCGTTCGAGCGCAAAGTCTGCTCGCTGGAACAACTTGTCAGTTTTCGCAACCTCGCGCGCACCGAGGGCAAAACAATTGTTCACTGCCACGGCTGCTTTGACATTGTTCACCCGGGCCACATTCACCATCTTGAGTTCGCGCGCTCGCTTGGCGACGTGCTGATCGTGTCGGTTAGCGCCGATCCGCACGTCAACAAAGGGGTAAACCGCCCATTGATTCCGGACGATCTTCGCGCTCGCGCGCTTGCCGCGCTGGAATGCGTCGACCGCGTTTACCTGAACACCGATCCGACCGCGGTTGAACTGTTGACCGCGCTTCAGCCGGATGTGTACGTCAAGGGGAAAGAATACGAGAACAACAACGATCCGCGCTTCCTTGCAGAGCGCGACGCCGTGAACCGGGCGGGCGGTCGCGTGATCTTTTCCAGCGGCGATATCGTCTATTCGTCGACTGCGCTGATCGGCTCGATGCGGCTGGCGGAATCGATGAACGGCGAGAAGATCGCGCGCTTTCGAAATCAGCACTCGCTGGATGCATCGCACCTGCACAACCTGATCCAGCGGTTCCGCGATCAGCGCGTTGTAGTGATCGGCGATTCGATTCTCGATCGCTACCATTTCTGCGATGCCAGCGGCGTGGCCGGGGAAGCGCCGATGATGGCGCTGCGCGTGCTCGATCGCAGCGACTTCGACGGCGGCGCCGGGATCATCGCATCCCATCTCGCCGAGCTCGGCGCCAAGCCCACGCTGATCACCACCTGCGCGGACGACGAGATCTCGTATCAATCCGACATGCGCTTGGCCGCTCGAGGAATCGACGTGCGATCGCTCAAGCTGCGCAAGCAGTCGATCATCAAGCATCGCTATCTCGTCGATCAGCAGAAGATGTTCAAGGTGGACGAAGGCAGCGTCACGCCGATCGATTCGCGCAGCGAGAACGTGCTTATGGAGCAGGTGCTCGACTGCATTGCCGCGGATGACATTGCAGCGGTCATCTTCGCGGACTTTGGTTACGGCACGATCAGCGCGGGATTGCTCGAGAGCGTGATGACGCTCGTGCGGAAGAAAGTGCCGCTGATCACCGCCGACGTCAGCGGGCAGCAGAGCAACCTGCTGCGATTCCTTGACGTCGATCTTCTCTGCCCCACCGAGCGCGAGGTGCGTGAGACGATGCACGATTTTTCGAGTGGACTCGGTGCGGTGGTTTCGCATCTGCTGCAACGCACGCGCGCCAAACAAGCCCTGATTACACTTGGCAAACAAGGACTCGTGACGTTCGACTGGCCCAAAGCGACGCCGGCTGAGTCTGACTTCCGTTTGCGTAGTGAATACCTGCCCGCGATGCCGTCGATCGCTGCCGATCCGCTCGGATGTGGTGACGCGCTACTGGCTACTGCAAGCCTCGCGCTGGCCGTGGGAGGCTCCCTGCCCGCTGCGGCGCTGCTCGGGTCGCTTGCGGCCGCGATCGAGGTCGAGCAGATCGGCAACGTTCCCGTCACAGCCAATGATCTCATCAACGCCATCTCGCAGCGCAACACCAGCGCGCTCGCGGCGTGAATGCTTCAAGATCGGTTCCATTTTTCGCCGATGAAATGATCTGAAGTTATCGGTCCATCGGAGGCGTACATGTTTGAATTGTCGATCGTCCTGCCCACCTGCAACCGCGCCGTCCTGCTCGAAAAGGCGCTGGCGGCGATCGAAGGCGGGATGCGCTGCTCTCATGAAGTCATCGTCGTTGACGGCGCCAGCCGCGATCACACCGCTGACGTCCTCTCGCACGCATCGCGCACGATGGGTAACCGACTGCGCGTGATCCGCGAAGACCAGCGCGAAGGTTTTGTCCGCGCAGCCAACAAAGGATTTCGCGCGGCAACCGGCAAATACCTGACTTGGCTGAATGATGATGCGCGTCCGCTTCCGGGCGCCCTCGATCTGGCGGTTCAACAGCTCGAAACGGCAAGCGAGCGCGACATCGGGTTTGTCGCGATGTTTCACCGCTGGCATTCGATGAAGAACGTCGCGTATGAAACCAGCCATCGTGGCAAGGTGTTTCGGCTGTGCCACGTTCGCGGAACGCTGTACGCGAACTTTCCCCTCGGCTTGCGCGAGACGTTCGAGCGCCTCTATTACTTCGACGAGCGCTATTTCATCTGCGGCGCCGACCCCGATCTTTCGCTCAAAGCCTGGCACGCGCGGTTGCGCATCATGCCGGCGTACGGGGCGCTGATCGACCACGATGAGCTCCAGGACGATCGCCGCGCCGGTGACTCGGCCTTCGCCGACCAGGACAACGCAAAGCTGTTCGCGAAGTGGAATCTGCCCGAAAAGAACCTCGCGCGCAACGATTTTGATCCGATGAATCCGTGCACGTTGAACGGACTGCGCTCCAGCGTGCAGAGTCTCGCTGCTTAAATTCATGATCACCCTGCCGAACGCCAACCTGCTGGTCAGTTTTGTGCTCGCGACGCACAACCGCCGCGATGAGGTGCTGAACACTCTGAAGCAAATTGGACAGTGTGGGCTGGCGCGCGACGCGTACGAGATTCTGGTGGTTGATAACTCCAGCACCGACGGCACGGCCGACGCGATCGCAAGTTCATTTCCGCAGGTGATGCTGCTGCGCGAGTCGAAGAACCGCGGTTCGTGTGCGAAGAATATTGCATTGCGTTTCACGCGTGGGCGATTCGTCGTGTTTCTCGACGATGATTCGTACCCGGAGCGCGGCGCGGTGCAGATGATGATCCGCTACTTCGAGCGCGATCCGAAGCTTGGCGCCGCCGTATTCCGCGTTCATCTGCCCGATGGCGCTGAAGAGTGCAGCGCGTATCCGAACGTGTTCATCGGCGCCGGCACGGGTTTCCGCCGACGCGCGCTGTCAGATGTCGGCGGGTTGTGCGAAGACTTCTTCATGCAGGCGGAGGAGTACGACCTTTCGCTGCGGCTCCTCGATGCGGGTTGGAAAGTGCAGCGCTTCGACGATCTGCACGTCGAGCATCTCAAATCGCCCACAGCGCGACGCAGCGATCGCGTGATGCGACTGGATGTGCGCAACAACTTCGTGATCGCCAATCGATACTTCGCTGATGAATGGGCGAAGGAATTCTCCATCGATTGGCTTCGACGATACTTCATGCTTGCGAAGCTGAAGAAGCAGCGCCGCGCGTTCTTTGCCGGCTGCATCCAAGGCGTGTTCGCGTCGGCGTCGCTATCGAATCGACGGCAGATCAGCGATCGCGCTTTCGAAACATTCGCGCAGGTTCGCTCGATCGAGAATCGTCTGCGGATGGCGAAGGAGTTTCTCGACCTGCGCACGGTGCTGTTCGTCGACATGGGCAAGAACATCCTGCCCTTCTTCCGCGCCGCACAGGTGCTGGGGATCGACGTTGTCGCCATCGCGGACAACACGTTCGCGCAGGTGAAGCGCGCTGCGTATCGCGGCATCCCGATCATCAGCGATGACGATGCACGCTCGCTCACCTTCGACGCTGCGGTGATCTCAAACCTTTCGCCGGTGCACGTCGCGCAGCGAAGATCAGCCTGGCGAAAGCACGAGCGCTTTCGCCCGGTCGTCGATCTATTCGAGCGCGGTCGTCCTTGGGATTTTTCCGCTATCGGAGATTCTGTCGCCGGCCAACTTGTTAACGGCGAGGCTGAATCGGCACTTCCCCGAATTGTTGCTCAAAGCGCTTGATCACCTGCGTGAGCGACGAAGCCAATCGCTTGGCGTTGCTGTAGCTCATGATCACGCGATCGGTCACCTTGAACAGGATCGACGGCCCGGGCCCTTGCGGATTCGGGTTGGGCATGTTGAAGCCAACGTCGACGATCACTTCCTCCGCCGACGTGTGAATGCGATACGCGTTGCTGTAGGTGGTCTTCAATTCGCGTTCGTCGAGCATGACCTGAACGTTCTGCTGCTCGCCCGCGCCGCCGCCCGCTGGTGGATTGTTCACATCTTCTGACATGGTTGTCGATCCTTTCTGCGAATCAAACTTCTGGCCAAACTTTTGGGCCGGGCATTGTGCGGGAAAACGGCCGGAATGACAACGCGCCAGAGTTTCTATGCACATAGGCTCTCAGAATCCGCTTCGTTTGTAATCGCCCGGGGGCGCCGTTCAAATACACTCGCTGAACCAAGGAGGTTGATTGCATTGAATCTCAGATCGAGCAAGGCTGTCACGCTGATGCTCATTGGTTCGATCGGCGTGCTGTGGGGTTTTAAGAGCTGCATTCACAGCGATTACGGCGATTACTACGACGACGGTTCTACGACGCAGCCCTCGGGCAGCGGCTCCAGCTCGCATTCATTCTGGCACAGCGGGTATCGCGGTTTCTGGGGCGGATCTGGCGGGGCGCACACGGGCACGGGCCGCGGAGGGTTCGGCAGCACCGGCCACGGCGCTGGGCACGGCGGAGGATCCTGACGATGCGACGATATCAAATCCAACCGCGCGAGAATTGGCAGAAGACCGTCGAGTCGCAGGGCTTTTTCTACCACTCAACCGAAGAAGCGCCGTACTGGGATGAAAGCGTCTACTACCTTTTCACCGCCGACGAAATCGACGTGATCGAGAAGGCGACGTACGCACTCGATAAGATGTGCCTCGATGCGGCTCAGCATGTGATCGACAAGAACCTATTCGAGCGCTTCCAGATTCCGCCGGCGTTTGTCGACTGGGTGAAGAACAGCTGGGATCGCGATGAGCTGACGGTCTATGGCCGCTTCGATCTGGCGTACGACGGGAAATCGCCACCGAAGCTCCTGGAATACAACGCGGATACGCCCACCGCACTGCTCGAAGCCTCGGTCATTCAGTGGTATTGGATGAAGGATGTGTTCGTGCAGTGCGATCAGTTCAACAGCATTCACGAGCGGCTGGTCGAGGCTTGGAAAACCGCTGCGCGCGATGCGCGAAGCGGCAATCGGATGTACTTTTCATGTATCAGCGGCAACGTCGAAGATTACATGACAACCCAATACCTGCGCGACACCGCGATGCAATCCAAGCTCGACACCACGTACATTGAGATCGAGCGCATCGGCTACAACGCGCCGCGGCAGTTGTTCGTCGATGAAGACGAAAAGCACATCGGCGCGTGCTTCAAGTTGTACCCGTGGGAGTGGATGATCCGCGAAGCGTTTGGCCAACAGCTGCTGCGCGACAACACTTGGTGGCTGGAATCGCCGTGGAAAATGCTGCTGAGCAACAAGGCGATTCTGCCAGTGCTTTACGAGTTGTTTCCAGATAGTCCGTATATTCTGCCGGCGAGTTTCGAGCCCCCTACTGGAGCTGGGAACAGTGCATCGTTCGTCCGTAAGCCGATGCTTTCGCGCGAAGGCGCGAACGTGACGGTGTTCGTCGACGGCAAGCCGACGATCGAAACCGAAGGCGATTACGAAGGACCGTTCGTCTATCAACAATACAACGAGTTGCCGAACTTCGACGGCAACTATCCGGTAATCGGCAGCTGGATGGTGAACGGGTACGCGTGCGGCATGGGCATCCGAGAAGACCGAACTCCGGTGACGCAAAACATGTCGCGATTCGTGCCACACATCTTTACGCAAAGAATTGCTTAGAAGGAGAACGCAAATGGAATGGGCGACGCACCCGACAACATTTGGCCTGGCGATCTTGTCGACGGCGATTTTTGGCCTGCTGGGAATCCTGCTTATCGTGTTCGGGTATAAGCTCTTTGACTGGATCACGCCGATCAACGTGCAGCGCGAGCTGACGGAGAACAAGAACGTTGCGATGGCGATAGTCGTGGCGGCGGTGATCATCGGCGTGGCGATGGTGATCTCGGCGTCGATCAGCGGTTGAACATCATGCAGCTCGTCATCGTTCAGATGATCCTGGCGTGGGAAGATAGCGCGACGAACCTGCGCCGGCTTCGCGAGTTGCTGCTTGCGAACCGCCCGCAGGCGGGCGCGCTGGTGGTGTTGCCGGAGATGTTTGCGTCCGGCTTCAGCATGAACGTGAACGCGATTGCAGGCGGCGACGTCGAGGGCGCCGTCGCGCAGCTTGCGCGAGAACTGTCAGTCTTCATCGACGCGGGCGTCGTCAATCGCGCGCCCACCGGCAAGGGCCTGAACGAATCGGTGATATTCGGACCGGATGGATCGCTGCTGACCCGGTACGCCAAGCTCCACCCATTCACCCTCGCCGGCGAGCACCTCGCATACGAAGCCGGACGCGAGATCGTCACCTTCAATTGGCACGAGTTCACGGTCGCCCCCTTCGTTTGCTACGACCTGCGCTTCCCGGAGATCTTCCGCATTGCCGGCCGACGCGGCGCGAACTCGTTCACCGTCATCGCCAGCTGGCCCGACAAACGCATCGAGCATTGGATCACCTTGCTCCGCGCCCGCGCGATCGAGAATCAGGCGTACGTGATCGGCGTGAACCGCGTCGGCGACGATCCGGGCCCCAACCACTACCCAGGTCGCAGCTTGATCGTCGATCCGCTCGGAAAAGTGCTTGTCGACGCCGGAGAGCGCGAGTGCGTCGTCGCCGCCGATGTGTCGATAGATCAGGTCAACTGGCTGCGATCGAAGTTCCCGTCGCTAAAAGATATGCGCGACGAGTTCGTCGGATCGTGATCTGCGAACTTGTCATTCCGAGCCGTACTCGGCGAAGAATCTGGCTCCAACGTCGAACGAGATTCTTCGCAGCGTACCGCTCAGAATGACGGCGCCGGCAGGACGAAGGATCATTTGCTCAGCGCGCGTTTGTAGAACTCATCCACATCTTTCTTCAGCTCCGCATGCGCGGATCGATTCAGGTAGAGCATGTGCCCGCCCTCGTAGTAATGCTGAGTGATGTTCGCGCGCAGTTCCTTGCTCAGCGGCATCTGGTTGACGGTGAAATCCGCGGCCGTAAACGGCGTGGCGAGATCGTAGTAGCCGCTGCAGATCATGATCTTCATCTGCGGCAAATCAGTCATCGCGCGGCGGAGCGTTGTCGAGACGTTGAGATATCCGCCCTGCGTGCCGAAATCCCATCGGCCGATGTTCGGCGCGAGGAACTCGTAGTTCAGCTCGTTCTCGTACTTGAGCGCGCGTCGAACATAATCGTTGAACGTGCTGGCGAACGGTCCGACATAACCGGTGAGCGTCGGATCAAAATCCGGCGTGTCGTTCAAAGGGTCGGCGTTGAAACCGCTGAAACGGCCGTCCATGCGCCCGATTACGCGGCTCTGGTCGGCGAGCAATTCCTTCTCAAATCGAGCCGGGTTAACGCGAAGATTGCTTCTTCGCACGTACTCAATGGGCAAGCCCGTGAACTTCGAAAGCTGCTGCGCAACCTTCTCGCGATCGTCATCGCTCAAGCCGGCGCCTTTATGCAAAGCAGCCGTGTAATCGTTCAAAGCCCACTGCTGCGCGTCGGCGATTGTCTTCTTCAGATCGGCCTGAAGTTCGGGCGAGAGCTTCTTGTGATAGTGCGCGATCGCCGCGTAACTGGGAATGTAAAGGGGATAGGATGTGTCATTGCCGGGACTGAAGTCGAGCGTCTGAAAATTCCAGACCGTCGAGATGAACGTGATGCCGTTGAGATCGATGCCGTAGCGATCGTGAAGCTGCTCGCTCAAGCCCGCAGCGCGCGTCGTTCCGTAGCTTTCGCCGGCGAGAAATTTCGGTGATAGCCAGCGCTGATAATTCGTCACCCAGATGCGGATGAATTCGGAGACGGAATCGATGTCGCCGCGCACGCCGTAGAATTCGCGGTTTTTGGCGGCGTCACCTTCGGCGCGGCTGTAGCCGGTGCCCATCGGATCGATCAGCACGATATCGGTCGTGTCGAGCCAAGTGTTCGGATTGTCGGCCAGCGTGTACGGCGGAGTCGGCGGCGCGCCGTTATCGGGGACGACGGCGACCTTCGGCCCGACGCAACCCATGTGCAGCCAGATCGACGCCGCTCCCGGCCCGCCGTTGAACACGAACGTCACCGGCCGATCCGAATGATCGCTGTCCGCCGGTGCATCCTTCTCGTACGCGATGAAGAACATTTTCCCGCGCGCTTTGCCTGCATCGTCCTTCAGTGAGATCGTGCCAGCCGTCGCTTTGTACTTGAGCGCGGCGCCGTTAAGCGTGATCTCATGCTCGGTGACGATCGGCTTTTCATCGGCGCTGGGTTGCGAAGTCGGTTGTGATGAAGGCGCTGTCGCATCGGGCCGAAAACCGCGCCCGCGCCGCGGGGGTTGCTGAGCCTCGTCCTGCGCGAAGGCGCTTACCGGCGCGAGCAACAGCGACAGAATCACCAAGCCAACCCAGAACGATTTTGATGTGGTCATATGCCACAAAACATCCGCGCAAGCGCATCAAGTTGCAAGCTTGAGCGGCGCCGGCGACGCGGATTCCTGATGTGAAATGGGTTCGTTTTGCATTTTCGTAACATCATCGTCCGACAACACTTGCGCCGCGCCCTTTGCGTCTTTGCGCAGTTGCCGCAGTGCGCGCATCGCCGCGAGGATCGAGCGCTCAATGCGCTGCTCGTAACCCTGCACCCGCTCAATCATGAGCTGCTCGCACTGAATGCTGCGCGACATTACTTTGCCGGGCGTGATGGGAACGCCATCATCCTGGTCTTCTTCGATCGCGTTCCAGTCTTCGCGCTGCAGACGCTCGCACTGCCAGTATGCCTCGCGCTCGGCATCCGGAATGCGGCGGATCTTCCAGCTTTGATCGACGATGCGATCGACGAGCACGGTTTCCATCGGCGTGGTCGGGCGAAATTCGTCGCGGATGCGCTGCGCGTGCGCGTCAAATTCATCCTGCTTCTCATCCAAAACGATGGGCGCATTTGCACTCAAACCATGCTTGAGCGAATTGCGGCTTGCGACGGTTTTGCCGTCGGCGGACGTCGGCCCCGTCGACTTGAGCGCATTCTGCGCGTTCGTCAGCCGTTGCTTCTTCGAGCACATGAGAGAACTCCTCCCCAGAAAGATATGACCCCCGCCAGCACCCCACGCGCCGGCGTACGCCAATTTTATGCGCGCATAATCGCGTTGTCGGCGGAAAAATGGGCGAATTCGCTCAATTCCAGGTGATCAGTCCCGGTTCGAACGGCGTGACGAGATCGCCGTTGCCGGGAAGCACACGCAGCGCGAATCCTTGGCGGCCACTGGTCTGGCAGGTGAGCCTGCCGGTGAACAAGTGCCGGCCCGGGCCCATCTGTTTGGAATAATCCAAGCCCACGATGTGCGGGTTTTCGATCTCGCCAGTCGCGTTGATCGTGCCGGCATACAATTGCACGTTGATGTCCTTCGGATCGATCTGCGGGAGATCGATCAGCGCTTCGATCTGCATCGAATCGCCGACGCGGTAATGCCCGTTGCCGCTCGTGTGCACGCCAACGACTTTCACGCCGTTCCAGCGATTGCGATAGCCGTCCTTGATGTGCGCCAGTTCGATCGCGCGCTTCATGTTGTTGTCGCCGAGCATCGAGCCGCGGCGCAGCGCGGGAATGTAAAACTTCTCGGCGTATTCACCCACCATGCGGTTGGTGTTGAACATCGGCGCGAGCTTGCGCATGCACTGCTTCATTCGCGCGATCCACTCGCGCGGGAAGTTGTCGACGCTGCGCTTGTAGAACAGCGGAACGATCTGCTTCTCGAGGATCTCGTAAAGCGACTGGCTTTCGACGTGATCCTGATAGCCGGTGTCGGGATACATTTCGCCGTTGCCGATCGCCCAGCCGGTGTCGGGGGCGTAGCCTTCGACCCACCAGCCGTCGAGAATCGAGCAGTTGAGCACGCCATTGCATGCGGCTTTCATGCCGGATGTTCCGGATGCTTCGTAAGGACGGCGCGGCGTGTTGAGCCACACGTCGACGCCCTGCACGAGGTGCCGCGCGACGTTGATGTCATAGTTCTCGATGAACACGAAGCGGCGCCGAATCGCCGGATCGCGCGCGAAGTTCACGATCGCCTTGATCAGCTCCTTGCCTTCGTTGTCGGCCGGGTGCGCCTTGCCGGCAAAGAGAAACTGAATCGGCCGCTTCGTATCTTCCAGCAACCGGCGCAGGCGATTCGGATCGCGCAGCAGCAGCGCGCCGCGCTTGTACGTCGCGAAGCGTCTGGCAAAACCGATCGTCAGGGCTTCAGGATCGAGCACTTCGTCGGCGATGTTCGCGTCTTCATACACCATCCCGCGGCGAACGAGCTGTTCGCGCAGAACGTAGCGGCACCAGCTCACCATGCGCTCGCGGCTGCGCTCGTGAGCGCGCCAGAGTTCTTCATCCGGGATCGCGCTGATGCTTTCCCACGCGCTTTGGTCGGCCGGGTTGTGAATCCACGCGTCGCCGAGATAGCGATCGAGCACGTACAACAATTCGGGTGAAAGCCACGAGCGGATGTGCACGCCGTTGGTGACGTGACGGATCGGCACTTCGTTCGCCGGCACGCGCGGCCAGAGGTTATGCCACATCTTTCGCGAGACCTCGCCGTGCAGCGCGCTAACGCCGTTGTATTGATCGGCCAAGCGGATCGCGAGAACCGCCATCGAGAAGCCCTGCTTCTTATTGCCCACATCCTCGCGGCCGAGCGCCAAAAATCCTTCATCATCCAGCTTGATTGACGGCACGAAGTTCTTGAAATACTTCGTCATCAGATCGGGATGGAACGTATCGATGCCCGCCGGCACCGGCGTGTGCGTTGTGAAAATGTTGGTAGCCATCACCTGCTGCCGAGCTTCGTCGAACGAGAGCGCGTTGTTCTTTTCGAGCAAGACGCGAATGCGCTCCAGCGCCAGGAATGCGCTGTGGCCTTCGTTCATGTGGAACGTCGTGGGCGTAATGTTCAGCGCTTCGAGCGCGCGCACGCCGCCGATGCCAAGGACGATTTCCTGCTTGATGCGCATCTCGGTCCCGCCGCCGTAAAGGCGCGCGGTGATGTCGCGATCGGCGGGCGCGTTGTCGGTGAGGTTGGTGTCAAGCAAGTAAAGCGGCACGCGACCGACTTGCGCTTTCCACACGCGGCAGAACACCGCGTTTTCAGGCAGATCAACCCGAATCTGCACCGGCGAACCATCCGTGTAACGCATGGGCTCGATCGGCAGGTTGTAGAAATCCAGTTCCGGATACGTTTCCTGCTGCCAGCCGTCGGCGGAAAGGTACTGCTGAAAATATCCATTGCGGTAAAGCAGCCCGACACCGATCAGCGGCAGACCGATCTCGCTGGCGCTCTTGAGATGATCGCCGGCGAGAATTCCCAAGCCGCCCGAGTAAATCGGCAGCGACTCGTGCAAACCAAACTCGGCTGAGAAGTACGCAACCTGCAGTTTCGCGTCATCGGGATGCGCTTCGGTGTACCAGCCCTTCGCGCTCAGGTGTTCCTTGAACGCATCGTGCACGCGGCGCAGGTGAGCCATGTAACCTTCATCATCCTTCGCCTCGGCAAGCTTGTCCTGCGTGATGGTGCCCAGCATTTTCACTGGGTTGTGATAGACGTCTTCCCACAGTTTTCGATCGAGACGGCGAAACAGCTCAACCGCATCCGGCTGCCACACCCACCAGAGGTTGTGTGCCAGCTCGAGCAGCGGCTGAAGCTCCTGCGGAACGTCGGGGAAAACCTGAAACGTCTTGATGGTGGGACCAATCTGATCGGGCATCGCGAAACCTTTTCTTCCGTGATCGTAAGCGCGCGGAACGCTTTCCTCGACCCAACCGGCGGCGGAGCCGCTCGGCTCCCGTTCCGAACGAGAGCCCTGCGGCTCCGCCGCGGGAGCGCGCGGAAACGGACAACTCTTCTTCGGCAATTCTGCCTAAACCGCACGACCGTTCAAGGCCATCCGAACTGCTTCGCGCTTGTCCGCGACGAGTCCGTTATCGGTCTTACGCGAATTATGCGCGATGCCAAGGTATTCGAAATTACTGCTATGACCACGGGAAGCGTTTTCGGGAGCTTTGATTTCGGCTCGCTCGTTTCGCAGCGGAATCTGAAGCTGAACAACCTGAAGCTGCAGCAATCGATGATGCGGCTGGCGACTGGTTCGCGCATCAACAGCGGCGCGGACGATCCGGCCGGGCTTATCGCGTCGCAGCAGCTTTATTCGACGCTCGCGACGCTCGACGCGGAGACTTCAGCCAATCAGCGTGCCAGTGACCAGGCCTCCACCGCCGACGGTGCGCTGGGCCAGGCGTCAGACATGCTGATTCAAGCGAAGACATTGATCAGCGCGAACGCGAACGATGCAGGCTTGAGCGCCGACGAGAAGGCGGCGAATCAAATGCAGATCGATTCGATCCTTGCCGGCGTTGATCGGCTGGCGGGAACGACGACCTTCAACTCGCAAAAGCTTCTCGATGGCAGCGCTACGATCTCGGCTTCCGGCGCGTCGCTCAACATCGCCAGCATCGCAACGTCGAACATCGGCAAAACGACCGTTGCAGGAACGACTTATTCGCTGGCGGACATCAAGAGCGGCAAGAATGCTTCGGTGGCCGGTGATGTGATCGATCAGGCGATCAAGGATGTCTCAACCGAGCGTGGTCAGATGGGCGCGTTTCAGGCCAACACGATTCAATCGCGGCTCACCACGATCGCGACGGCGAAGGTGCAAATCACCGGCGCCGTTTCGATGCTCCACGACACCGACTACGCCGCGGAGATTTCGAACCAGTCGAAATATCAACTGCTGCAAGCGGCGTCGATGGTGATGCTCAGCAAGTCGCATCAGCAACACCAGAAGAGCACGTTTTCGATTTTGGGATAAGCAGCGCAAGAACACACGAGGACTGTCATCCTGAGCGGTACTCCGCGAAGGATCTTCTCCCGATGCCAACGCCAGATTCTTCGCCGAGTACGGCTCAGAATGACAGCGTGCCAGCGCTTCATGCCATTTCATACGCGCGCTCAAGCCAACGGAGCAATTCGGCATCGATTTGATCCTTCGATTCCACGCTCACGCGATGTGAGACCATCGCGTTGAAGCTGCCGGAGCTTTCGAGACGCGCGGTTGGCTTTGCGCCCTTGAGGTTGATTCCCACATCAACGCGCGAACTGGCCGGTTGAATGAGTCCGAACTGCTTGCTGCGTCGAAGGCTGACGTACGTTTTCTTCGGCGAAATCTCTACATCTTTGCCAAGCTTCTTCACCGCTGAAATCAAGGCTTCATAAACCGGGCGCATTGCTGCTTTCGTGCCCGAGTACTGCGCGTCGATGAGCGATCCGCCATCACTACCTGCATCGGCCCGCAGCGTCGCCTGCGCGACCCCGGCGGCGTAACCGTGCGTCAGGCCGTGTTCGGTTTTGAGGTGCTTGACGATCTCGCCGTGCTTAGTGAATTTCGATTTGCGCGCGATCGCGATCCACCGCTCGAGGCTCTTGCCGGTTTTCTCCTCGAGATTCCGGAACATCGACGCCATGCCTTGCTCGGGCGTTGCCATTTTAATCTCCTTCACATCGGCCAATTCTCCGCCAGTGATCGCTTGGGAAAAAGCGGCTCAAGCACGCCGAAGATCATGTAGAAAACGCGTACACCAAACGAAGGCCGGCCAGTTTCTACCACGTTCTTCAGCGTGTTGACGATCAGCTTGCCGCCCTGCATCATTTGCTTGGCGGTGCGCGTGTTGGGCGGAACATCCTCTAACGTCATGGTGAAATCGACGCCGCCGGCCGCTTCGACCAGATCATAAATCACTTTGCACGGCGGATCATCGAATCGCGTGAAGCGGAACGTGTGCGCGTACCTTCGCGGCGGATCGAACTCCAGCACTTCGCCGACGATCGCGGTGTACTTGCCGCTCTTGGTGCGGATGCGAATCGGCGCCCCGACCTTCAACCCCGGCGTCACGAGCCGGCTGTTGAACATCGCCAGTTGCACGCCGTCGGTGCGGGTGATTTCGCGCCAGACATCCTGAATTGATCCGTTGATGTGAACCTGAAAAACAGCACGAGTTGGGTCGCTCATTTCTTCTTCCCTTTCGTTTCAACTGCGTACTTGATTTTTGTGATGTCACCGGCCCAGAGCGCGCTGTATTCGCTGGTCCAGCGATCGTAAATCATCTGGATCGGCACGGGGTTGTGGAAAAGCCGCCGCCGCCGCCCTTCCGGGCGTGCGACGATCAGGTTCGCACTTTCCAGGACGCGCAGATGTTTCATGAGCGCGATCCGGCTCGTCTTGAAGCGCGAGCAGATCTCGTTCAGGTAACAGCCCGGCTGATTCTTAACCAAGTCAAGAATCCGCCGGCGATCCCGGTGCGCCAGCGCCGCAAAGACGGCTTCCATGTCGTCCGCCATGATGTAACTAAAAGGTTACATTCGTTTGCAAATGAAGTCAAGAGAATTTGGTATTGCGCAACTCCGTGGCGACGCGCTCGATGACCGGTTTCCAATCGCCTGGTTGGGTCTGACGGAAAAGCCGCATCGTCGGATACCACGGGCTGTCGTCGCGGTTCAGGTGCCAGCGCCAATCCGCGGCCAGCGGCAGGAGCGTCCACGTTTTTTTCGCGAGCGCCCCCGCCAGATGCGCGGGGCCGGAATCAATCGTGATGATCAGATCCATCAGTGACATCGCTGCCGCGGTATCGGCGAAGTCGTGAAGATCGTCGCCAAGGTCGATCAACCGAAAATCAGCCGGCGCGCGCGGTACGTCAGAACCGCCCTTCTGAAGCGACACAAGCTCCGCGCCGGTCGCGTTGGCGGCGTCGACGATGGGTTGCAATAGCACGGTGTCGATTGATCGACCCGGATCCGGGAACGGTTTGCCCCACCAGTTCAATGCGATCTTTGGACGATCATTCGCAAAACGACTCTTGAACTGTTCCACCCGCGCTGGATCCGGTTTCACGTACGGCACGTCGCGCGGAATCGTTTCGATCGTCGTTTCGAAAATTGCCGGGAGATCGAAGATCGGCGCGTACACTTCAAACAATGGTAAAGTCGCGCCGGCGGGGATGACTTGCTCGACGCCTGCCACAGATTTCATCAGCTCAACCAGCTCGGGCTGGATTTCGAGGATCACGCTTCCGCCGCGCGATGCGATCAGCGGCAGATATCGCGCGAGCTGGATCATGTCGCCGAAACCCTGCTCGTGATGAATGAGGATCGTTTTTCCTGCTAGCGGCGAACCGTGCCATTTCGGCCGATCGAACTTGCGAGCGCGCGGAAGGGAAGGCACATCAAACCGCCGCGCGTAACCTTTCCAACCTTCGAGATAATTCCCGCGAGTCAGATTGAGCAGGCCGATCGTGAACTGCGATGGCGCGTGATCGGGCTGCAACTTTAGAGCGCGCTCCAGCGTCTGTTGTGCTTCCTCGTATCGCGCGGTGCGATACTGGACGATTCCTAGGTTGCTGATCGCCTCCACGTAATCCGGTTTCAGCTCGATCGCCCGGCGAAACTCGCGCTCGGCTTCTTCGCGCCAAAAAAGCCGATCGAGCGATCGTCCCAAATTGTTGTGAACCTGCGCATGCCCCGGCATGTTGCGGATAGCGGCGCGATAAAGCTCGACCGCTTCAGCATGTTCGCCGCGATCTGCCAGCGCGCTGGCGAGGTTGTTCTGCGCTTCGCCGAAGTTCGGATTCAGCGCGATCGCGCGACGGTAGCTTTCAATCGCTTCATCACGTCGGCCGAGGTCGTGCAGCAGAATGCCGAGATTGTTGTGCGTCTCGGGCGCGTTGGGTTCTTCGGCAATTGCGCGCTCGAAGTATCTAAGTGCATCATCGTTTTGCTTGAGCAACCGCTTCGCTTCGGCGAGATTTCCCCACGCGCCGGGAATTTCGGGATTGATCGCCAGCGCCTTTTCGATCAAGTCTGCGCCGGCCTGCAGATGACCGACCGACAAGCCGAGCACCCCGAGCATGTGCAGCGCGTCGGCGTGGGCCGGATTGTGTTGAAGGATCTGCCGATAAAGCTGCTCGGCCTGCTGCAATCGGCCGGCGAGATGATGCTCAAACGCGATGCGAAACGTTTGATCGGCCATCATGCGTCAAAAACTCATGGCTTGTTTGTATTCGTGCCAGCGATCATCAATCGATTCGCGCGTCGCTTTTTGCAAGCCAGTAAGCGAAAAGTCGGCGATCGTGTAACTCGCCAGAACAGTGCCGTACGCCAGCGCTCGCTTGATCGTCGCGGATGAAAACGTGCCGCCCTGCGTCGCAAGATAGCCCATCATCCCGCCCGCGAAGCTGTCGCCGGCGCCGGTGGGATCGACAACATTCTCAGCCGGAAACGCCGGCAACGTGAACGTGTCGCGATCGCTCACCAGAATCGCACCGTGCTCGCCCTTCTTCACGACGACGAACTTCGGCCCCATCTTCAGCACTTCGCGCGCGGCCGAGATCACATTGGTCTTTTCCGTCAGCAGGCGCGCTTCTTCGTCGTTGAGCACCAGCCCGTGAATTTTCTTGAACAACTTCGATAGTGCCGCTCGTTCAGTTTCGATCCAAAGATTCATCGTGTCCGCGACGATCAACTTCGGCTGCTTGAGGCTGGCAAGCATCTGTTCCTGCAACGCGGGGTGCGTGTTCGCGAGAAAGACGTACCGACTGTCAGTGAACGAAGGCGGAATGTTCGGCGCTTCTTCGGCCAGCACGTTCAGATCGACGCGCACCGTGTCGCGAACGTTGATGTCTTCATGATACTTCCCGTGCCAGCGAAATGTTTTGCTGCCGGCGCGGCGCTCCAAGCCGGTCAGATCGATGTCGCGGCCGTCGAACACGTCGAAATAATGCGTCGGGCAATCTTCACCGACGACGCCGACGAGACGCACCGGCGAAAAAAACGACGCCGCGTACGAGAAGTAGATCGCGCTGCCGCCGATCACGTCGTCGCGTTTACCGAAAGGAGTTTCGACGGTGTCGATGCCGATGCTGCCGGTGACCAGGAGGGACATGGTTGCTCGTTATAAGTTGCTAATTGCTGGTTGGAAGTTGTCGAATTTTCACGCGAGTCGCCGTGACGGTGTACAGCCGGCCGGGGCTCAATCTCTTGTATCGCTCGAACAATCGATCGATCGCGTCATCCTGCTCGACGTCGCCGCCTTCAAGTTGCAGGAAGACGATCACTCGATTGAACGGCACGCGCGACTCATAAATCGCATCGATCATTGTGCTGTCGGTCGTGATCACTTCAAGCTGTGATTTCGTCGCCGCTTTCAGCACGTCCTCGATCGGCGACTGCTCATTCAATTCGATCTCGGCGAGCGATTTAACGTTCTGCTCGTGCCGCTTCAGTGCCTCGATTGCCGCTTGTTTTACGTCGCCGTGAGCCAGCCACCGCATCGGGCGAATCGTAACGGGTTTTGGCCACCTCCGCACGCGCGGCGTAGAATTGTGGACCGATGCCCCTGGTTCACGATCGCGCAATCTGCATCCGCAAGGTTGAATACAGCGAGACTTCGCAGATTCTCACGCTGTTCACGCGCGAGCATGGCCGGGTGCAGACGATCGCGAAAGGCGCGCACCGCCGCACGAAAGCCGGCGCGAGCAAGTTCGACGGCGGCGTCGACCTGCTCGATATCGGTGAAGCCGTCTTCTCGCACTCGGTCGAACGCGATCTTTCGACACTTACCGAATGGCACCTAATCGAAGGTCACGCCGCACTTCATCGTGATCTTCGCGCGATGTACCTTGGACTCTTCGCCGCCGAATTAGTCACGATGCTCTTTGAGGAACACGATCCGCACCTTGAGCTGTTCGATCGTTTTGAGCGCGTGCTGGATGAGCTAGGGACAACCAGCCGCGAAGAAACTTTTCTCGCCTTCGAGTTGCTGTTGCTTCGCGAATCCGGTTACACGCCCTCGCTTGCCAATTGCGTGAGCTGCGGCGCCGAAGCACGTTTATTGCGCGATCGTGCCTACTTTTCGCCGAGCCTAGGCGGGCTTGTCTGCCGCAACTGCGAAAGCATCGCGCCAGATCGAATCGAGATCGATCCCCGATTGATTGGCGTGGTGCAAACGGTGCTTGGCTCGCCAGCGCGGCTGCCGAGGCTCACCCGGCATCAAACCGATCCGATCAACCGCGTGCTGAGCGCGCACATCGAGCACACCCTCGGTCGGCGTTTGCGCATGACGCCATGGATTCTTGATCGCGTTGCAAAGTCGTCTGCGCCTCAGATAACCCGCAATCCGCCAAGCGTCGCATCTTCATAGGAATACGCGACGATTGTCTCGAAGACACTCTGAACAAATTTCTCTGCGGCGGACACGTACTTGCCGCCCTCGTACGCCGCGATTGCGCTGCTCAACGTGGGTGAGCGTTCGGCGTCGCCGCTGATCGCGAGCGAGCGCAGGATGTCGCGGTTGGCATCCCAGTACGCGACGACCTCGCTTTCCGAAGGATCGATCCCTGCATCAGTTGCGGTTCGCGGCGCAAGCGATCGCCCCACCACGCCGCGGGAAGCAATCTCGTCGGCGGTTGTTTACGTGACAAGCCCGCCAGTGCCGAACGATTGATCGATGTCTCCGAAGGAGAGCAGCCATCGCCGCTCCAGAGCTTCCATGTGTTTCATCATTCCCCACAATCAGTACCGAGATGCTGGTCGCCAAATAGCCTGCTATGCGATTCATGGCCGCAGCCATCAGGACGAGGCACCGGCGTCGCGTAAGAACCGCACGCGGCCGGTTTTGATGTCGCAAATTGCACCGACGAGTTTCAGCCGTCCCTCCGCCAGCCGCGCCTTGCCTTCGGGGGACTGATGGATTCGCTTTATCGACCATCGCACGTTTGCTTCGACAGCCTTCGACAACAACCGGGAAGGCGACATTTTTGAATTCAAAGTCTTGATGGCCGGAACGATATTTTTGACTAGCTTCGCGATACGCGAGTGATGGCGCACGCCTGCAAACCTGGCTTCCAGCGCCGCGCTCACCGCGCCGCAGCCTTCGTGGCCCAGCACCACAAACAGCGGCGTCTTCAAGTGCACGCCCGCGTACTGCATGCTGCCGGCGATGTCGTCGGAGATCGTGTTGCCAGCCACGCGAATGACGAACAGATCGCCGAATCCGGCGTCGAACAGCAGCTCCGGCGGGACGCGCGAATCGCTGCACCCCAGGATGGTCGCGAACGGTCGCTGTTGATTGGCCAGTTCGCGCAGGATTGTCTTTCGGATCGTCGGGAAGCGCGTCTTGCCGCGCAGGAAGCGCTCGTTGCCGTCGATCAGGCGACGCAGCGCTTCCTCGGCCGTTAGCGATGTTGCAGAATGATCGGCCGAAGCCATGGCGGGAGAAGCTTACCGCGGGCGAATCGAGCAACGAAACGCGCTGTCTCGGGAAACCCGACCAGATTGCCTCTGCCGCGAGAGTTTCAGGTAAATTGCAGCGCATGCAGAGCTTCGAGATCAACCCTGACATCCGCGTGGCGCAGACGCCGCCGGCATGGTTCTACACCGATCCTGCGGTTTTCGATTTGATGAAGCGGAACGCGTTCGCGCGGGCGTGGCAGTTCGTGGCCGATGCGGATGTGGTGAAAGTGCCGGGAAATGTCTATCCGTCGGCGCTGCTCGAAGGCGCGCTGGATGAGCCGCTGGTCCTCACGCGCGATAACGACGACGCGATCCATTGCTTCGCGAACGTCTGCACGCATCGTGGGAATCTGGTTTGCGAGGGCGCGGGAACTGAGAACTCGCTGCGCTGCCGATATCACGGCCGGCGGTTTAAGCTCGACGGCTCGTTCATGTCGATGCCGGAGTTCGAGGAAGTCGCCAACTTTCCGACGGCAGCCGATGACTTGCCGAAGGTGCCGTTTGCGAAATGGAAACGGTTGCTGTTCGCATCGATCGATCCAGTCGCCTCGATTGAAGAGTATTTCAAGCCGATGATCGATCGCGTCGGCTGGCTGCCGATCGAGCAGTTTCAGCCAGAGCCTTCGCGCAATCGGGAATTTGTTTTTCGCGGCAACTGGGCGCTGTACGTGGACAACTATCTCGAAGGCTTTCACATCCCGTACATTCACGCGGCGCTGAACGAGCAGCTCGATTACGACAACTACGAAGTCGAGCTGTTTGATCGCGGCGTTTTGCAACTCGGCGTGGCGGACGAAGGCGCCGATGCATTCGAGCTGCCGAACTCTTCGAAAGACTTTGGCCGGCGAATCGCAGCGTATTACTACTGGTTCTTCCCGAACATCATGTTCAATTTTTACCCGTGGGGCCTCTCGATCAACGTGATCAAGCCGCTGGCGGTCGACCTGACGCGGGTAAATTTCATCAGCTACGTCTGGAAGCCGAATGTGCTCGATCGCGGCGCGGGCTCGGGACTGGATCGTGTCGAGCGCGAAGATGAAGCGGTGGTCGAGGCAACCCAGCGCGGGCTCAAATCGGGCTTCTACACGCGCGGCCGCTATTCCGTGAAGCGCGAAACGGGGCCGCATCATTTTCATCGCATGGCCGTCGAGTGCTTGAAATGATCACTGCACTTTGCCAACCAGCTGCGGCTTGCCGTGCGGCGCCGAATCACCGCCGGCTTTTTCGATGGTGATCGCGGCAGCGGAGATGTTTTTCAGATATGGCGAGATATCGACCAGCGCCGACCCGTTGCCGTCTTTATCGACGCCGATCACCGACGCCGGAACCGGATCGCGATCGGGCATGATGAACCACAACTGGTACGCCTGCTCGGCGCTGAGCGGTTTGAGATTGAACACCGACACGTGCCACCGGCGATGATCGTGGTCGTAAACCACTCGGCCGCTTGCGTTTGGTTGATCGACCTCGGGGGCTAGCGCGACGTATTGCACATCTTTCGAATTCAGCATGTTGACGATTGCGCGGCTGCGCTCGTCGCGACGTTGATACTGGATCGTGACCACCAGCATGATCAGCGCCGCGAGCGCGCCGAAGATCGCCAGCAGCGTTCGCCCATCGGCGCGGGAGCGGCTTGCTGGACCGGCCGGCGAGGATGAACCCGGCGACGCCAACACCCGCTGCATGAGTCGGTCCCGCGCTGATTTTGGCGGTGCATCGCCCGGAAGCGCCAGCGGCAGGTGCGCGAGCGTCGCTTCCGCTTCAGCCAGCGCGCCGGCGCACGAAGGGCAACCCGAAACCAGATGCGCGCGAAGCTCATCATGTTCCGCCGGGCTCAGCGCGCCGGCGGCGTATTCGAGGATAAGATCTTTTCGCTCTTCACAGGTCACGTCTGATTTGGCTCCTCATAAGCATTACGAACAATCTCGCGCAGGCGGATGAGGCCCTGGCGAATGCAGGTCTTGATCGTACCGAGCGGCCGATCGAGCTTCTGTGCGATTTCGCTGTGGCTGAGTCCATCGTAGAACGCGCACTCGATCGCCTCGCGCTGGGCTGAATCAAGTTGGGCAACCGCTTTCACGATCGCAACGCGCTGTTCCGAGTTGATCGACATTTCGGCGGGCGATTGCCGATCGATCGCATCATTTTCCTGAATTTGGCTGGTGATGCTGAGGCCGCGCTTTCGCTTGCGGTCGATCGCACGGCTGCGCGCGAGCATGGTGAGATACGTTCGCGGCGCTGATCGTGCGGCATCGTAGCGGGCGCGCTTTTCCCAGACTTCGAAAAATATTTCCGGCAGAAGCTCATCCGCTTCCGCGCGGTTGCCCAAAACACGAAGACACATCGCGTAGATGAGTGGCGAATAGCGATCGTAAAGTTTAGCTAGCGCCTGCGCGTCCCCCTGCGCGACAAGCTGCATCAACTGATAGTCATCTGGCCCGGGCACCATTCGTTGCGGATGAGATGATACGGAGCGATGGAAAGTGGTCTAGGTCACGCGCGGGCAGGAATTTGGAAATTTTTACTTCGCCGCCACGAAATGCAGCGCTCCAGAATCCATGCAATACCGGAGTCCGGTAGGCTTCGGGCCATCGTCAAAAACGTGCCCGAGATGTCCCCCGCATCGCGAGCAGAGGACTTCATCGCGATCACCGTCGGCATCTTTCGTGACCGTGACCGCTTTGGGCGCGATTGGTTGAAAGAAACTTGGCCAGCCCGTGCCGGATTCGAATTTCGCATCCGAGACGAACAGATCCTGTCCGCAACCGGCACACACGTACTTGCCCTTTTCGTGATTGTCGAAGTAAGCGTTGTGAAAGGCGGGCTCGGTGCCCTTCTGGCGCAGGATGTAATACTGGTCGGTAGTCAGAATCTTCTTCCATTCAGCGTCCGACAGCTTCACCTTGCCGCTGGCATCCGGTTCGATGATGCGATATGTGGGCTGAGTTGCAGGTTCACCACCGAAGCACACCAACGCAAAGATCCCGACGATCGCAACGGGCAGAAGAGAGTTTTTCATGATGGATTAGATGTTAGGCGCGAGAGTTTGGTTACGCCGCCTGCGGTTCCGCAAAGCGAATCGCGAAACCGCAAGCGGCGAACCGCGTTATTTGCCTCCGGGCGGCATGACGACGTTGTCTATCCAGTGAATCACGCCGTTGCTGCAGACGACATCGGTCTTGATCACCTTCGCGTTGTTGACCCACACATCGCTGCCGTCAACCTTGACCATCAGCGGCGCGCCTTCGATGGTCGACAGATCCATTGTCTTCACGTCCTTGGCCATGATCGCATCGCCCTTGTGGACGTGATAGAGAAGAATCCTCGTGAGCTTCTCCTTGTTTTCGGGCTTGAGAAGCTCTTCGACCGTGCCCTTGGGCAGCTTGTCGAACGCTTCGTTCGTCGGCGCGAAAACGGTAAACGGGCCTTCCCCTTTCAGCGCATCAACCAATCCGGCGGCCTTGATGGCGGTGACCAGCGTCGTCACCCGCTGCATGCCCGGCCCGACCGCGGTGTCGATGATGTCCTTCTTTTCCATTTGCATCATGCCGCCCCCTGCTTTCCCGCCGTCGCCTGCCAACGCGCGCGGTGATGAGAGGATCGCGAAAGACGCTGCACCGATTCCGAGCGCGCATGCGCTCGCGAGAATCCAATGACTCTTGTTCAACACGAGAATCTCCTTTCACACGCAAGAACCATTTCTCGCGTGGCGTGGAGATGTACGGAGGGCTATCTGAAGTGGATTTGCAGCGACAGATTTTGCAGCCTGTCACCGCGGCCCCGTGTCATTCTGAGCCGTACTCGGCGAAGAATCTTGATTCTACGGTGAAGCAAGATGCCTCGCGGAGTACCGCTCAGCGTGACAATTCTTGTTTGAGCGGAACGGTTTTGTTCAACCTGCGGGCTGCTGCTCGACCGGCGCTTCCTCGCTCGGCGTAACGCTGCGGGCGACAACGGTAACTTCGCCTGCGATTCCCGCTTCGCTGAGGCAGTATTGTGCGGTGCGCTGCAGGTTCTCGACGCTCTGGCCTTTGAACGAGCCGATCACCTTGCCGTCAATCAGCACATCGAACTCGCTCGGGTCGCTACCGGCTGCAATCGCGTTCTGGGCCGATTCACCGGCGGCCTTCAACAACGCGCGCTGAATTGGATCGACCGTTGCGGCCGAGGAAGACTTCTTCGACGCGCGCTTCTTCGGCGGCGCCTTTTCCGCTCCGTCGTCGGATTTCTTTGCGGCAGTCGACTTGCTCTTAATCGCAACCTCGGGCGGGAGATCGTCGGGGATGTACAGAATTCGCCGGCAGCTCGGGCAGAACACAAGCTCGTCGCGGCTGTGCAGTTTGTTGTAGACGTCGATTACCAATTCCATGTTGCACGCGGAACAGACGTATTCCTCGCGGCGGCGATCGGGCTTGCTGATGGCGCTCATCGCCTCGCCGTCGAAGCGGTCAGACATGCGATCGAACATCTCGCGCGCTTTGGGCGGGACCTGGTTGCCCGCTTCATCCACGCGCGGCTGGATGGCGGCGATCTCCGCCTCGATCGCGCGCAATTTATCGCCGTTTTTCTGCTTCAACTCTTCGAGCTTCACCCGCTCGGTTTCCGCGGCGGCGGCAAACTCAACCGTCTCTTTGCTCAGCCGCTCGACCTGCTCGAGCAATTTCATCGTCTCGTCTTCAACCTTGTTGCGATCAACCTTGGCGGTGTTGATCTCGACGAGAAAGGTTTGATATTCCTTGTTGTTTCGCGCGGCTTGTTGCTGGTTGCGCAGTTTTTCGATGTGGGCATCGCGCGCTTTCAGATCCAATTCGAGATTCCCGGCCTTGGATTGAATCTCGCGCTGCGATTGCTGGGCGAGCTTGTGCTTTTCGAGAAGGTCGTTGACGCGGCGCTCCTGCACGCGAACGTCCTTGGAAGCCGCATCAAGACGCTCCTTCGCCTCGCGAAGTTCCTGATCGACCTGAAAATATTTCACCAGGGCGACATTCGTCGGACCCATGTTTTCAAATCCTTCGTGTTCGCAAACAACCGGCAACAACTCGTGCGCGATCAACCAGCCGCAACACGTGGATTGTCCATTATGCGGAAGATCAGCAAATTGTGAAGAGGCGCTAAGTCCCGGTTTTCCGCAAAGCGCGCGAAAGCCGAAGAATCAATGCTTTTTCTTCATCTTCGCTGATGTTTCCGCGGCGATCTTTGCGCAACCAGACGGGCATCGTCGGATCGGCGTCATCCGGGTATCGCGGAATGATATGCCAATGGATGTGATGAAGCTGATTGCCGAGGCACTCGTAGTTGATTCGTACAGGCATCAGTTCGCGCGTAAGAGTCTGGGCAACGAACGCCACATCGCGCCACAGATTTGTTTGTCGATCGATTGGAAGCGCGGCCAGATGTTCGTGATGATCCTTCAGCAGCAAGATGCACCAACCGCGATAAAACTGCTCGTCGGAGAGCACGACGAACGATTCGGACAGTTCAGCGATAAAGCGCGGATTTTTTCCGGCGCGGATTTGTTCGATGCGATCGCACGCTTCGCAGGTCATCGCGCTGCCCGCGCTTCGGCAAGGTGAACCAGCGTGCGCACGCCCCATCCTGTCGCGCCTTTGCCGTAGTAAGGAAGCTCTTTCTCGGTGTCCGCGACGCCGGCTACGTCCATGTGTACCCACGGCACGCTGTCATCCTTCGGGATAAAGCATTTGATAAACGCGGCGGCTTTCAGTGAGCTGGCATCGCGCGAGCCGCTGTTCACCAGGTCCGCGACATCGCTCTTCATGCCTTCGCGATGGCCTTCGGTGACGGGAAGGCGCCAGATTTTCTCACCGGCTTGATCAGCCGCCGCTTGCAATTCAACGATCAACTCATCGCTGTTGCTCATCACGCCGCAGTGCTCGTGGCCAAGCGCGATCACCATCGCACCGGTCAGTGTCGCAAGATCGATCACCGCCGATGGTTTGTACGTTTCGATTCCCCACGACAGCGCGTCGGCCAGCACAAGACGACCTTCGGCGTCGGTGTTGGTGATCTCGACCGTCATGCCGTTGTACATGCGGAGAATGTCGCCCGGGCGATAGCTCGTTCCGCTCACGTGGTTCTCGGCAGCCGACAGAATTCCGATGACCGGATTGGGCAACTTGCGACGCGCGATCGCGACCATCGCGCCGAGCACCGCCATCGCGCCGCATTTGTCGAACACCATCTTGTGCATATTGGCGGCGGGCTTGATCGAGATGCCGCCGGTGTCGAACGTGATCGCTTTGCCCACCAGCAACAGCGGCCTCTGATTCTTCTTGCCGGAACCGCGATGCTCGAGCACGATCATTCGCGGCGGGGTTGTCGTGCTGCCGCTACCGACGGCGAGGATCCCGCCCATGCCGAGGCGCTTCATTTCCTTTTCGTCGAGCACGCGTAGTTTCAGGCCGGTCTCTTTCGCCGCCTGCTGCGCGATTTCTGCAAGACGCGGCGGATTGACCTCGTTGCCGGGTCGAAACGCGATCGTCCGCGCGAAATTCTGCGCATCAGCCAGCAGCCTTCCGCGATCGACCGCGACGGTGATTGCCTTCTTGGCGCTGGCGCTTGAGAGGATAGTGATGCGCTGCGAAAGCGGCGCTTCGTCGGCATCGTCTTTGGACTCCTTTTTCTTCGCCGCGACCGGATCGAGATACTCGCGATACTGAAACGCCGCCAGCAATAACGCTTCGGCCGTTACTTGCGCGCCGGTAGCGTCGCGTCCGTGGCCAATCACCGGCGGCACGATCGCCGCCTGCTCGACGCGATGCTTGCGCAGAGTCTTCAGAACCGCGCCAACCGATTCGCGCACAACTTCTGCCGTCAACTTCTCCGATGGCCCAAGCCCCGCAACGTAGATCCGTCGAACCGTGCCCTTGGGCGATTCAAGCAGATCGAAATCCACTTCGCGTGCCTTGCCGCGCACGATGCCCAACCGCACCATGCGCTGCGCGGTTTCAAACTCTGTCGAGCCCAGCACGAGGCTGGTATCGCCGGAAAACTTGCCGTCTTTGGTGACAAAAACGACGACAGCCTTGGTTGATTTGGAAAGTTTTGTATCGACGTCGAGCGTCACGCGAGTGCTGGTGGGAAGCATTCGAAGATTTCCTCAAAAATGAGCCGCGAGTATACGCGACATGCGCCGACTTGCGAGAAGTCGCGATGCTCAGATCGCAATCGTGATTGATTTGGTCGCCGGCGCGAGACACGAGGAGTCGTCGCAGGCCTGGTATCGCAACACGATCACGATTTCGCGTGTTGGGTGGTCGGTAAAGTTCGCAACGAACCGAACGGTCCCTTCAAAAACGTAGACGGGTTCACTTGAGTATGGGAATGTTTTGCGAACGGGTGACGGCGCGGTGATGGTTGCTCCCGAAATTTGCAGGTGAATTGTATCTGCAGTGAGGTGATACGGTGATTCGATAGTTAAATCGAGCTGGAGTTCGCGATCGCTTTTCCAGGTTGGAGCGATTTTGATGATGTCTCGTGGCAAAGCCACGGGCTTTGCCGCTAGTGTTTTCGCGTCCGCTTCGATCGGTCCATGCGCGCGCACGAACATGAGTGCAGCCTGCAACATCGCGCTCATTCCTTCTCCTTGCGATTCAAGCTGTGGTGCGAACGCCAGAATCGTGCGACGGGCGTCTTCAACATCTCCCGCCTGCAAAAGCGCCATCGCCGCGATCGCGTTGCCGCTGGGAAGCGGGCTGTCGGAGCCGATCATCTGCCGGACAATCAGGTCGTCCGAGGAGCGAGCGGTGAAATAAAATCCACCGTCTCGTGCAGCGAATTTCTGTTTCATCACGTCGATCACTTCACGTGCGCGAGGATCGTTCAGCTCAAGAAGTGCCTGCGCGAGGAACGCGTAATCGTCGAGATAACCGTCGTATTTCGCCACTCCATCGCGGCTGGTGCGGTAGAGCGTGCCGTCGGGTTTGCGATGATGCTGTAGCAGATAGTCGGCCGCGCGTTGGGCTGCGTCACGATGTCCGCACCGGTTCATGGCGCGGATCATCAGCGCGTTCCAGCTGGTGATGATCTTCGTGTCTGTGATCGGCTGCTTTCGACGACGTCGCGCTTCGTACATTTTGCGGCGCAATTCCTCGATGCGCGGATCGTCAGCAGGCTCGGCGAGGAACAACACATTACGATCCGGCACGTGCGAATCCCCGTGCGGGTCGGCGAAGTTAAAGCCACGATTGAGGCCGTAGACTCGATCGAACAGCTTGGCGTCTTGAGCGCCGAGCACCTCGATCACCTGCTGCGGCGTCCACAAATACGACTCGCCTTCGTGCGCATCGACTTCAGCGTCGATCGCCGTGAAGAACGCGCCGTCGGGGCTGGTCATTTCGCGCAAAACGAACTCGATAATGCCTTGCGCGATCGCCATGTACTGCGGCGCATCGAATTGGCGCGATGCTTCGACGTAGATCCACGCCAGCATCGCGTTGTCGTAGAGCATGATCTCAAAGTGCGGCACGAGCCATTTGGCGTCGGTGGAGTAGCGATGAAACGCCCCGCCGAGATGGTCGCGGATGCCGCCCGCGGCCATGGCGTCGAGAGTCTTGGTGATTTGTGATTTGCGATTGCCGATTTGCGATTGCAGGAGAAGTTCGAGCAGCGTTTCGCGCGGGAATTTCGGTGCGCTGCCGTAGCCACCGTTGACCGGGTCAAAGTCGTCGGTCCATCGTTCGATCAGGCGCATCAAAAGTGATTCGTCGATGAGAACCGGTCGGTCCGGCTGAGGTGGCACCGCGACGTGCTCGAGAATTCGGTGCAACTCCGCCGCCGACTGTTCGACGTCGGCGCGACGATTCGCAAACGCATCGGAGATGGCCCGTAAGACCGTCGGAAAACCCGGCCGTCCGTACGCGTCGGCGGGCGGAAAATACGTTCCGCCGTAAAACGGTCGCAGGTTGGGCAACAGAAAAACGCTCATCGGCCAGCCGCCGTGATGCGTCATGACCTGGACGGCGGTCATGTAAAGCTGGTCGACATCGGGCCGCTCTTCGCGATCGACTTTGATGTTGATGAACCTCTCATTCATCTCCCGCGCGATCGCTTCGTTCTCGAAAGACTGCCGTTCCATCACGTGGCACCAGTAGCAGGTGCTGTAACCGACGGAAAGAAAAATGGGCTTGTTCTCTGTGCGTGCAGCCGCGAACGCCTCCGGCCCCCAAGGGTACCAGTCCACCGGATTATGCGCGTGCTGCAAAAGATAAGGCGAGGTCTCTCGAGCGAGACGATTCGTGTGCGTCACGAACTGAGCGTACTAGCGCGCCGATCTGCTTTCCATTGCGAATCTTCGCCATCGCGTCGGCGTCAAGCCGGTTGCCTGTTTGAAGCGACTGGTGAAGTGGCTCTGGTGTGCGAAACCGCAGGCCTTGGCGATCTCAGAAAGCTCGCTCTGCCGCGCGAGCAATTTTTCCTTAGCCGCTTCGATCTGGCAATCGAGCAGGAAATGCTTGGGCGTGATCCCGAGCAGTTCAGTAAATCGGCGATGGAAATGGAACGGGCTGAGATGCACCGTGCGCGCGATCTCTTGGAGGGTCGGACCGCGACTGTACTGCTGTTGCATGAACGACAACGCGGGAACCAGTCGGGCCAGTTCCGGCTCGGCTGCAAAATCGCTGGCACGCAGTAGACCCCAATCGCGGCAATCGGGCTGGATGCAGAAGAAAACGAACGGCGTGTCGCCCAGCGCCGGGAACGATTGATGCGTCACGACGCGGAAGCTCCACAGATCACCGCGCGCATCGGCGAGCGCGGTGCGGTCGGTGGTCATTTCCGCGCCATTCGTTTGAGCAAACCGCTGGCGAGCGAGATCGCGCATGTTGTTGCGCAACACCGGGTCGAGTGCTTCGAATGATCGCGCGCCAACGCGGACGTTTAGGCTCGGTTCGAACACGAACACGCGCATTGCCGCGCGGTGGTTCATACTCTCAGAGCGCGAATCGCCGCCGCCCTCCGCGCGACGCGCGGCGCGATCGCGATCGATTGCCGCATCAATATCAGCCGCCGATTTGCGAATCGCGTCGATGTCGTTGGCGTTGAAAGCGCCGTGCTCGGGTGCGCGGAGAATTTGAATTGCGCCGGGATAACCATCGATCAACGGCGATCGCAACGGCGCGGCCAGCACATACTGCCGATCGAGCGGCCGAAGCAGGCCGTTCACGTACGGACTGGTTTCAAGCTCCGCCGCCTGCCAGCAATCGATGGCGCGAACGGGCGTCTCGCGAATGATCGCTTCCCAAGTTGGCCGGTCGTACGCGTGGTATGTTTTCGTGTACGCGCGCAGCAGTGCATCATTCACCCGGCTGGGCTGAATGATTTGCATAGTGCCGCGTGGCAGGCAGCTGACGACGAAGCCATCGTCGAATGGAACCTGCTGTTGCAGCGCATCCAAGATTGGTCGGTAAGCGACGGCATTACCGGGGGATGATGAACTCGTATTTGGATCACGTCCCGAAGGAGGCACTGCCATTCCGGTATTTCGTCCCTGTTGAACTTGATCGCGTAAGGTTGTCATCTATCAGTGCAGTGGGGCAAAGTTCAAGCCGCGCCACAAAAAACGGCAAGGTTTGAAAAGAAATCTCAAAATCCCGTCAAAATGTTGCCCACGATCACCATCCCGCATATCCCGTAAATGCTGAACCTTGCTGCCAACGGGGCTGTCGAAGAGCGGTGCGCGGTTTTGATCGCTCTGACGTAGGCCCGATATAGTCCCCCTCCGGCGCTTTCATCGGCGGTTTTTTCTGGCACGTGGCTTGTCTATTACCGGCAGGAACGGCGAGATGTTGAGATTCCTAAACAGACCGATCTTCTGGGATCGCAAGATTCGAATCGCGATCCTCACCTTGGCGACCTTCGCGGCGCTTTGCTAGATCACTACGATTTGTTCGAGCTGATTCCGTAGATGTGAAACCGATGCGACAGCGGCACGAACCCGTGTTCGCGGCAGATCTCATCGCGCACCTGCTTGAGCTTCTCGCTGCTGAACTGAATCACCTGCCCGGTTTCGACGCAGATCAGGTAATCGCTCGGATGTCGTCCGACGATCACCTCGTAATGCGATTGCTTGTTGTCGAAGAACACCTGACGGCAGATTCCCGCATCCTGCAGATGTGAAAGCGTGCGGTAAACGGTCGCGCGGCTGACGCGACGCCCCTGCTGCGTTAGATCGGCCACCAGTTGCTCAGCTTCGAACAGTCCCGGCTTACGGAGCACCGCATCGAGCATCATGGCGCGCTCGGGCGTGAACTTCAGCTTCCGGCCGTGAAGATAGCGGCGAAATGTGGCGCAGATGGGATCGTATTGCGAGCCGGGTCGAATCTCCGCCCCCGCAGACACCGGCTGCCGTGAAAGCTTCGGAAGAATATGCGGCTGATCGCTCACGTGAAGCAGTCTATGCAGTTACGATCGAGCGGGCAAAACGTCATGCCACCCGGTACGATTCGGCACTCATGGCGTTTCCGCTGGGCAAGCCGATTCTGGTTTTGATGATCGTCGCCCTGGCGGGCGGGGTGGCGATCGCACTTCATCCCTCGCAGACGCGCGCCCCGCTGGTGATGTGGACTTTCAACGATCTCCATGCGCAAAGCTATCGCGAGGCGCTCGCTCAAAAAGAACCACGAGTGGACGTGAAACTGGTCAACGTCAGCGCCGAAAGCATCCGGCTAGCCGCGATGTTCGACCGCGCCTCGCTGGATCCCAACCAGCCGGATGTCGTCGAGATCGAGATTGGCTCGATGGGTCGATACCTGCGCGGCCAGACGGATGAGATTGGCCTCCTGCCGCTGAACGAATTTCTTGATCGCGAGCACTGGCGCGAAAGGCTGGTTGAATCGCGACTAGCGCCGTGGTCGAAAGACGGCATCGTTTTTGGCTTCCCGAATGACGTACACCCCGTCACGATTTCGTACCGGAAAGATCTTTTTGACGAGGCCGGCGTCGATCTTGCGGCGGCTACGACTTGGCCAACGTTCCGAGATGCCTGTGTGCAATTTCAGCACTACTGGCAAGCACGCGGATACCTGCGGCGGGCGGCGATCGAACTTCCTCGCACCGCTGCCGACAATCTCATCATCATGCTGCTTCAGCGGCATATCAACCTGCTGGACGAGAAGAACCGCGTGCACCTGGCGGATGACAAAGTCGCGAACACGATCGCGTTCTACGCTCGACTCGTCGCCAGCAAGGACTCGATCGGCGCGGAAGCTACGCCGGGCGGGAATCTATGGGCGCGCGATTTCGCCGCCGGCGAAGTGTGCGCGCTTTTCACGCCCGATTGGCGGGCGGGAATCCTCAAGCGTTACGCGCAAAATGCGGGGGGAAAAGTCGCGATGATGCCTCTGCCTCGCTTCGATACTGGCGACGCTCCCACGGCAACGTGGGGCGGCACGATGGCGGCGATCCCGCGGCGAACGCGCGACGCCGCCGCATCTTGGGAGCTGATCACGCGACTCTATGCCGATCCGCAGACAGTCGAATCGCGCTGGCGCGACACGATGATCCTGCCGGCGATTAAGGATTGCTGGTCGCTGCAGGCGTTCCACGAAAGCGATTCGTTTTTCGCCAACCAAAAAGTCGGCGAGCTGTACACCGATCTGGCCCAGCAGATCCCGCCAGTCTACTGGAGCGCATTCACGCCGATCGCCAATGCGCAGTTGACGGCCGTGCTGTCGCGCGCGGTCGATCGCGTGCGCGATGGCGACGACGCAAATCTGGAACGCCAGATTCAATCATGGCTCACCACTGAGGCGGCAGAGCTGCAGGGGCGAATCGATTTCGGAAAGTTCGAGTGATGAGCCGCGCGAAGACTCATCGAAGTCTCTGGTCGATCCAGCAACACGCCGCGCCGTACGCGTTCGTCGCGCCGTTCGTCATCCTCTTTATCGTCTTTCAGCTTTACCCACTGGCGCGCAGCCTGGTGCTCAGCACGCACAAGACGATTGGCCCGCAGCACCAGATCGCGGCGGGATTAGATAACTATCGCTTTGTCCTGCGCGACCGCTACTTCTGGCTCGCAGTGGCGAACACGGTCGTCTACACGCTGTCGTTCGTTGCGCTTCAAATCCCTATGTCATTCGCGCTGGCGATGCTGCTCAACAGTCGCCGTGTATGGGGAAGAGCGGTATATCGCTTCGCGTTTTTTTCGACCAACTTGATTGGCCCGGTGTTCGTCGCGGTGCTTTTCGCGCAGCTCTTCGATACCCGTAGCGGCCTTATCAACTTGGCACTCAGTCGAATTCTTCAGCGGCCAGTTGAGATCGCGTGGCTCGGAGATCCGAAATTGGCGCTGGCGTCAGTCCTGATCGCCGGGCTGTGGCTGTCGGTGGGGTTTGGGATGATCTATTTCCTCGCGGCATTGCAGGCGGTGGATCATCATCTGTACGAATCGGCGCAGGTGGATGGCGCGGGGCGATGGTCGAAGTTTTGGCACATCACGCTGCCGAGCGTGCGGCCGGCGCTGATCTTCGTTCTGCTGCTCGACACGATCTCGGGATTTCAGCTCTTCGAACTGCCGTGGGTGCTCTTCCGCCAGACGCCCGGCCCCAACAGCCGCGCGCTGACAGTGGTGATGTACCTGTTTCAAGTCGGTTTCCAGGCGAATGATCTCGGCGTCGCTTCGGCAGTTGGATGGATTCTGGTTGCGATGATCCTTCTCGTTGCGATCGCACAGCTTCGCATCGCCGGAAGCGCGCAGGAGTTGCCCCACTGAAATCGACCCGCTTCATCCTCGTGATGATTGCATTGACCCTCGCTGCCGCGGTCGCCGTCGTGCCATTCGTCTGGCTGGTCTGCGCCACGCTGAAGCGCGGCGAAGACATGTTCAATTATCCGCTGTTGCCGTGGCACGATTTGCAGCGCCTCACACTGGACAACTTCCGCGTGTTGTTCGCGAACTATTCGTTCGGACGCTGGCTGACGAATTCGCTGTTTCTCGCATCGACGCAAACGTGTCTGTTGGTCATCTTTAGCAGCCTCGCCGGGTTTGCACTCGCCAAATATCGATTTTTCGGCAAGCGACTGCTGTCGTTGATCATGCTTCTTACGCTCTTGTTGCCCGCGCAGGTCTTGGTGCCCAGCAGTTACGAATTGATGTGGCGGTTTGGCTGGGTGGATTCATTTCGATCGATCTTGATTCCCGGCGCGGTGAGCGTGTTTGGGATTTTTCTTTTCCGCGCCGCGATGCTGCACGTGCCGGACGAATTGCTGCACGCGGCCCGCGTCGATGGTTGCAGCGAGCTGCGCGTCTGGTGGGAAATCGCCCTGCCGATTGTTCGCCCGATGATCGGCGCGTTCACTTTGATCAGCTTTTTATCTAGTTGGAATAGTTTCCTCTGGCCACAGGTGATGCTGCAGGATGAAGCCAAGTACACGCTGACGATCGGCCTGACCAACATGGTCAGTGACGTGTCGGCGGCTAGCGATTACCCAGTGCTGATGTGCGGCACGCTGCTCAGCATCGTGCCGGTGGCGATTCTCTTCTTCGCGCTTCAGAAAGATTTCATCGCGGGGCTAACCAGTGGCGCAGTCAAAGGCTGACCGAACAGCGTCATGTTGCGCGCGTCCGTGATCTTGATCTGCACGATCTGTCCTTTGAGCGACAAATCGCCCTGAAAACAGACCACCTGATCACCACCGGTGCGGGCGACGAGCTGCGTCGTTGCTCCGCTCGCACGTCGTTCCCAACCCAACTCGACCTTGGATGTTCGCCGGCTCACGAGCTTGCTTTCACCTTCCACCATCGCGTCGACCGTTTGCCCGATCATCTCGCGGTTCAATTCTTCGCAAACGCGCTGCTGCTCTGCCAGAAGTCGGTTATTGCGAACGCGTTTCGCATCTTCGGGCACATTGTCTTCGAAGCGCTCGATTGCCGTCGTGCCGGGACGCGGGGAATATTTGAAGATGAAGCTGTTTTTGAAGCGGCACTCGCGAACCAGATCGATCGTCTGCTCGAACTCTTCATCCGTTTCGGTCGGGAAGCCGACAATGAAGTCGCTGGCGATCGACACATCCGGCATCCGCTCGCGGGCACGGGCGACGAATTCGAGATATTGGCCGACGGTGTAGCCGCGGTTCATGAGTTTGAGAATTCGGTCGTTGCCGTGTTGTGCCGGCGCATGCAGGTAGCGGCAGATGCGCGAACAATCGCGCATCGTGTCCAGCGCTGCATCCGAAAAATCGCGCGGGAAGCTGGTGACGAACCGCAGCCGCGGCAGATCGGGAACGGCTTCGTGAATCTGGTAGAGCAAATCCGCGAACGTCGTTTTGCGGCCGTCGCCGTGTTCGAAGCAGTAATGATTGATCGTTTGTCCGAGCAGCGTGACTTCGACGGTGCCGGCGTCCACGAGCATCTTCACTTCATCGATGATGTTTGTGGGCGGTCGATGTACTTCAGGGCCGCGCGTGTACGGGACGACGCAGTACGTGCAGAATTTGTTGCACCCGCGGGTGATGCGTACGTACGCCTGCGAAATGTCGTCGCCCGGCGAAACGCTACGCGAGAGATCAAGCATCTCAAGATGATCTTCCGCTGCTGCGAGCGTCGATGAACGGCGGACACTCGCGCCCATGAGTGCAACTTGTCTCTTCCCTTCGTCGCTGCGTCGCTCCGTCGCTTCGTCGCTCGTGACAACCGCGTTGTGAATCAGTCTCGGCAGCTTGTCCAATTCACCCGGCCCGCACAGCACATCCACGTGCGGGAACTTCTTGAAGATATTCGTGCCGTCCCGCTCGGCCATGCAACCGATCACACCGATCACCACGCCCGGGTCGGCCTGCTTGCGATCGCGCAATTCACCCAAACGCGACCACACTTTCTGCTCGGCATGCTCGCGCACCGAGCAGGTGTTGTAGAGAATCACGTCGGCATGATCGCGATTTTCGACCGTTTCGTAGCCCTGCGCGCGGAGCTGGCCCAAAACCAGCTCGCTGTCGAGCACGTTCATCTGGCAGCCGAAAGTTTCGAGGTACAGCTTGCGACGCATCGCGGGTGATCATAGTCGATTTCATGCAAATTCCACCGTTGGACCGATAAATCAGGCATGCGAACCGCATTTTGCGTGCAGTACGGGCAGCGCCCGGATTGGATCGACGAACTTCGAACAACAGATCGCGATGTGTTTGAGCTGTGTTGGTCTAACGATCCGCCCGACGACGCGATTCATCTTTCGAACAGCACCTGGACGCAAGGCCGCAACGCACTCGCGCAAGCGGTGCGCCGCGCTGAAGCAGAATCAGGATTCCGGTACGAATATCTCGTGATGGCGGACGATGACATCAGCTTCGAGAATGCCTCGCATGCGCAAGGCATGACTCGTTTCGAAGCGACAATCGAGAAATACCGCCCCGCCGTCGCGGCGCCAATCTTTGGCTGGCATTACGAGAATTTGAAACATCTCGATCGCTCGGCTGAAGTGCAGGGAATTTACGCGACCGACATGCTGCTGCAGGCGTTGCATCGCGACGTGTGGTGGGTGCTGCTTCCATTTTGGGAAGAGTTCGATTCGCAATCGTGGTGGAACTCAGGGCACATCCTGAACCGCATCGCCGGCACGACGTACGCGGGTGCGGTGGTGAGCGTGAACACGGTCACGGTTCTTAACGCACGATCGAGCGATTACCCGCGCGACGGCCGGTGCGTCGCCGCCGATCAGATGCTTAGCGAAATGGCCAAGCCGAAGACGCTTTGGCATCGCCACGAAACGAAGGAATCGTTCCTGCCGCAGGAACTGCGGTTGAACCAGACGTTCCGCCGCACGCGCGTCGACCTGGCGCGGCTTTGGGACATGAACCACCGGTTCTGGAAATCGCGCGTCGAAGACGGTGTGATCGGAATGCGCGCCGCCGCGTGAGGAGGAACCAATCGTGATCAGCAACCTCGCAAGCTCCATAGAACGTCTAAAGCGCGTCACCGGCGGCAGTAGAAACTGCGGCTGGATGTGCGATGAAGTCGCGTTTCTGCTCTACGCGATGGTCAAGTTTTTCAAGCCGGAAGTGCTGATCCAGACCGGCCACCTGTGGGGTAAATCCGCGACGGTTGTGCTGGAAGCGATGACCGACGGTTTCCTCGCTGAACGCGGCGGACTCGAAACGGAATTTCAGAATGCCGATCAGAAATTCGCGACGTTTCTGAAAGAGCACTCACCGATCAAGCCGCGCTCGCCGCGTGTGATCAGCGTAGATCCGGAACCGATGGGCGTCGAGCACTGGCACGCCGGCGTCGAACTCTTGCAGAAATCATATCCTGGCGCGTTCCAGTTCAAGCAGATGACCAGCGCTGCGTTTTTCGCCGATTTTCAAGAAGATTTAAGCGGGCAGCGGTTGATGGGTATAGTCGATGGCGATCATTCGCCGGAAGGTTGCCGCTTTGATCTCGAGCATCTTGCGCGTTTGAACGCGAAAGTCATCCTGGTTGACGACACAAACTGGCTGCCCAAGCTCAAGCCGGTGGCCGAGTCGTTCGCGCGCGAGCGCGGGTACAACTTCATCAACCTCGATCTGTACAACGGCGTTGGATTGCTGACGAAGTAATCAGCGCCAGATACCACGCACCCATCCGATCAATCGATCGCAAACGCGCAACAGCTTCAACCGGAATTGCAAGCGCTGCAGCGATACATCGTTGGGCCACTGCGAAAGGCCGTCGCGGGTGACCGCAATCGCGCGATTGAAATCGCGGCGATGGCTTAGCGCCAGCGCCAGGTTGAAATGCCCGGCGAGATGCTGCGGATCAACCTGCAGCGCACGTTCGCACGCGGCGATACCGTCCGAATATCTGTTGCGCAAGAAATGTGTCACACCCAGATTCAGCCACGCTGAAACATCCTGCGGGTGGGTTTGCGTGATTCGCTTAAAGCAACCGAGAGCCGATCGCGTGTCGTTTACGTCGAGCGCGAGATTGCCCAGGTCGTAAAGCGTGCGGGGGTCTTCTGGTCGCAACAACAGTTCGCTTCGCAAGTGACCGCGCGCTGATTCGATCTCGCCAGCCTGAAGATCGATTTTTCCCAGGCACAAATGCGCGTTGTGGCACGTTGGATCGAGCTGAAGTGCTTTCAGCAGCGCCGACCGTGCCTCGACCGGCCGATCCACCAGCAGCAACCAGCGGCCGTGCGCGCAGTGGCAATTGGGTTCTTCCGGCACCAACTCGATGGCGTGGCGGATCTTCTCGCCGGCTTCATCCAGTCGTTGCATTTCGATGAGCAATTCAGCCAAATCGAGCAGCGCATCGACGCAGCCCGGATCCTGCCGCAGCCCCGAAAGATAATGCCGCCGCGCCTGCTCGAGATCGCCCTTGAGATGAAACGCCTTGGCGATGCGGAAGTGCGCCTCCGGCCAGTCGTCATGACGATCGAGCGTGCGGTTGAAGCAGAAGATCGCCTTCGCATACTGCCCGCGGGCTGCGAGGCTGACGCCGATGTTGAAGTAACACTGCTCACAATGCTCTTTGTACAGCCGGGCGAGATAGAACATCTCGTCGGCTCTCTCGTGATCGCCCAGTTCGCTGTAGGTGATGATCCGGGCGCAATACGACGGCTCGTACGAAGGATCGATGATCTGCACTCGGTTAAACGTTTTAATCGCGTCTTCGAACCGGCCGACTTGGTGCAGATCAAGGCCCAGGTGATGCAGCGCCTGCACATCGTCGGAATCAATTTCCAGGGCCTCGCGATACGCCCCGATCGCTTCGTCGAAGCGGCCCATCTCATCGAGGGTAAGTCCGATATTGAAGTACCACGAGGCGTTGTATGGGTTGATGCTGGTAGCGGCGCGGAGTTCGGCCAGCGCTTCGGGCCACTTGCGCTGCTCGAACAGTTCCTGAGCGCGCTCGACGCGTCGCTCGGCGTCATTCCAGTCGTTGGTTTCCATCGCGCGTCCGACCGTTCGACAACTCGGTGTGAGATTCCGTCCGCAGATACTTTACAAAGCGCGCGACAAAGTTTTCAAGCGTACAGTTTTCAGATTTGTTTTTTCATCGTGCTCGGAGACTTTGCCACGAAAACGAAATACTGTAGTCTTGAGATTTCGACGATAATCAAACTGGCGTGGCGCGGATTTTGGGACGCGCATCCGTAACCAGTGCGACCTTTCGCCGCAGTTTTCACGCGGCAGTCGTCGACCAATAAAACTCTGACAGAAGATTCGGACAGACGTGAGCAACGAGCGAAAGGAAATCGCGAACACGAGAATCACCGCAGTGGTGATTGCCATGGTGGTCATGCCGCTAGCGCCGCGCGCGTTCGCGCAAACCCCGGCAGCCACTGAACCTGCGACCGGCGCGGCACTGGCGCCGATCAATGTTGATCCCGATCAGACCGCGCGCGATCTGGGCAATACGCTGGTGGATGGTTCGCTGCCGCAGTCGGCACGGGATGAAGCGGCGCGACGCCTTTTGAATCTCAACCTCCCCTCCGCCGACGCGATTTTGAAGGCGGCGTTGGTTGATCCGAACCCCGCCTCCCAGACCGCCGTGGCTCGCGCTCTTGCCGATGATCCGCAGCCTGACGGCTCGTTCGTCAACCCGCTCTTTGCTGCCATCGGATCCAACCGCGCGTTAACCGAAGCAGCGTGCGCGGCACTGGCGAACTTCAACAATAATTCGGAAGTGCTGACCCGGCTGATCGATCTGGCGTCGAATAAGCAGCGCACCAGCGACTTCGCCCGGGCGGCGGCCATTCGGGCGATCGGGTCTTTTTCTGAGAAGTCGGCGGCGCAGGCGCTTCTGTCCATCCTGCACACGCCTACCGAATCTGCCGCCACCAAGCGTGACGCCGCCGATGCCTTGGGAGAGCTTTCCGGCATCACCTCCAACAGCGTCGACGCCAGGCGATGGGATGAATGGTGGGCAAGTAATTCGCAGAAACCCGAAGCGCAATTTCGTGAAGACCTGCTCACGCGTCGCTCGGCGGAACTGGATCGCAATGACGCCCACGCACGGCGATTGTCGGCTGCGATGGAAAACGAGCTGCGCCAGGAATATCAGCTCACACCCCAGTCGCAGCGCGAGGCGTTGCTCACGCGCTGGATGAAGTCGCCCGAGCCCGAGATCCGCGCCCGGGCGGCAGATCAGATTCGCGAAGATTTCACCGAAGCGCGAACGTTCTCCGATGCCCTGATCGATCAGCTTCGCACGATGATCGGCGACAGCAGTGCGCTGGTGCGGCAGCGAGTGACGCTCGCGTTCTACAACCGCAACGATCCGCAGGCGCTGGCGCCGCTGCTGCAGCAACTGGCGCATGAGGATGATTCGATCGTCCGCATGCAGATTGCCAACGCGCTTCAGAACATCGGCGACGTACGCGCCGCGCCGCAGCTCTTGAAGCTGCTCGGCGATCCATCGCCCGATGTACAGCGTGCCGCGGCGTCGGCATTTAGGAAGATCGCCGAGCAACTGCAGAAACAGGATCCGGCGTTGGCCGCGAAGGCGGGGAACGCGCTGCAAGCGATCATTGAACGCACCGCCGGCACGCCGGATCAGATCGAGCTTCGCGCCGCCGCAGTAGAAGCGCTCGCGCCCCTTCGGCAGGGTGATCTGTTTCGTCTGTTCCTCGGGTTACTGAACCCGCGGCAGGAATCAAACCGCGTTCGCATCGCAGCGCTTTCGGCGCTGGGCGTCATCGGAAACCACAATGCATCCGATGCGATCGTCGATGCGATCAACGATCCCGACGACGGCGTCGCGCTGGCTGCGGTGAATGCGCTGGGCAACGTCGCACCATCGGCGAATCAGCTTGAGCCACTCCGCCCGTTCCTGGAGGGCGACAACAAACGCGATCGCACGATCACGCAGGCCGCTTGGCTCGTTCTGCAATCGTCGCTTCCCACCCTTACGAAAGAGCAGCTCAAGCACTGGGATGACGCGGTTCGCGCCGATCCGAATCGCCAGCGGATCATTCGAATGCAGCTGCTGGAAGTTCAAACTGCCGCCAAAGAGCTCGACGAAGCCGCGACCACGCAGGGGCAAATCGCGCAGAACTACATGGATCTCAAGCAGCCGGACGCCGCGGTTCCGTTTTATCGCGCGGCGCTGGAGCAGCGGATCAACTCTGGCCGGCGCGGGCCGGTGCTCGATGCGCTAATCACTGATTTCATGAACGCGCTTCTGCAAAGCGATAAATACGATGAGGCCGTTGCGTTCGCCGTCAGCACGCTGACAAAGGACAGCGGCCAACGTTCGGCGCTGGGACCATTGATCTGCGCACGGGCCGAAGAGCTTTCGCAATCACAGCAGCCCGAGCAGCTCCGCAAGGCGAAAACGTTGATTGACTTGACGAACGGAATGTCGGTGTCGCTGGGAGCACAGTACATCGATCGCCTCAACGCGGCGGCGCGAGTCGTCGATAAGCGGTTGGCGGATCTCACTTCACAGCCCGGCGGCCCGCGTTCGGGAAACACGCCGGAATCCGGAACCAAGCCCCCGTCGGTTGCGGGCAGTCACGATTGATGCAGTTCGGCGCGATGCGGTGCGCTGATGATCTGAGCTCGCGCGACGCGCGAGCGATCAAATGTGATTGCCAGCGCAAGCTTCTGGTTGAAATCGAGCGGAAAATACCACGTGCGCGCGTCGCGCGCACGCGGCAAGCCGAGTGCTTTGGCAACCCGCGTTCGGTCGAGGCCGATGATCGTCCGGAGGATCTGACGCCGGACCTGCGCCGAAGCGTCGTGTTGCAATGAGCGCCAGCTTTGCCGCAGTCGACGGATCGCTTGATTGTGCGAAATGATAATCGTCGCAACAAAACCGCCGGCAATCAGCGCCGCGATCGCGAGAGGTGACAGTGCGAGCTTGCGGCCGAGTATCGCGTGCGCGGCCGCGCGTCTCGTGACATGAACTGGGATCACCGCCGCAGCCATCACTGGACCTCGTCGATTCAATTTATCGTCAAGAGCGGTTCAAAATGAATCGCGAAAATCACCGCTCGCCGGCGAGGACAAACCGATGCGCAAAATGCCGGTGAAATTTCGCGTACGAAAGGTCTGCCCGATCTCGCAATGCTTTGATCTCGTTCTCCTCGAAAGCCTGCCGCACGCTGACGCGGGCATCGTGACGCACCATCGGACCGGAAAACGCCGTGAACAGCGTGATCCAGGCCAGCGCCCGGCGGTGACGCAAAAGATCAGCGACGATCACCCCGCGGCTGGCGACACGATCCATCTCGCGCAGCACACGAATCACCTCGTCTTCGGACAGGTGATGAAGAAACATGCTGCACAAGGCGTAATCGAACGAGCGATGTTCAAACGGCAATGACATGGCATCTGCGCGAACGATCCGGATGTTGTCGAACGGGGCTGTTTCCTTTCGCGCGTGCTCGCTGGTCACTCCGTGAAGATCGATGCCGGTGATGTGAACGTTAATGCTGCCCTCTTGCGCCCAGCGCGCGATCGCGACCGGCACGTCCGCCGACCCGGTGGCGATGTCGATGATTCGGATCTGCTTGTTGCTGTCCCACCGGGCGCTAAATCGCGCGAGATGGGACAGGGTCGCCTGCGTGTAACGCAACCAGCGGTTGACGCGTCGAATGTATTCAAGGCTGCGCGACAACTCGCCCGCATCCGCGCCGGGGCGGTCCATCCATTCCTCTTCGCGCTGGCGCGGGAAGCTCAACATTCATTTCAGCGCGCTGGGATTGTCGGCGGTGACCGAATAATCGGTGTTAAGGATCACTTTCGCGCGATCAGAAAGCTTGTCTGCCTCGGCGGAAACATCGAGCAGCGGCTTGCCGACGTCGCCGAACATGTCGGCGAGTTGCTTATCGCCTGCGGAAATGGTCTGACAATCCTGGATCAATGACTTGAGATTGCTCATGTCATTGCCGATGAGCCCCTGCTTCTTGTAACGCGTGACCTGAATCGTCTGCCCGCCGTAGCCGCCGCTGTTGATGTGTTGGCGATCGACGACGTCGATGACAGTGTTGGCGCTCTTCTCGATCACATCAACGCGGTTGCGATCGTCGGCCAGCGCCTTGCTGCTGAGATCTTTCGCGTGCGCGACGAGCGGCGTGAGCAGCGCGTCCGCCATCGGCGTGGCATCGCCGGCAGCGATTTCCGCATTCTTCAGATCGCCCAGCGCATGCAGCACATCGACGACGCCGCGAAGGTTGGTCGCGGTGGTGGCGGCCTTTGCTTTCGATTGCAGGAGCGAATTCAGATCGGCCGCCAGCGCCGCGAACGCCTGCTTGCGATTTTCGCGATCCAGCACATCGTATGATTTCGGATCGCTCGGCTGCGTCCCCGGAACCTTGCGCTTGTAGACCATGCCTTGCGAACTCTTGATCAAGTTGGCGCTGGCCGAGGCAATCGCGGCTTTGTCGTGGGTTATGTTCGGTTCCTTGGCTGCTTCATTGAAGGCCGCAATCGCCGCGGAGTTCGCCTTGAGCTGCGTGTGCGCTTCGGCCTTCATCATCAAAAGTTCGTAATGGTCATACTGCTGCGCCGCCGCTCCCCGAAGCGAGACGACGCGCGAAAGCTTCTGCAAAAGCGGCTGCCACTGCTTATCGGCCATCAACTGCTGCAGCTCAGCCATGGTGGGAAGCGGCTCGTTTTGCTGGGCGAGAACGAGCGTTGGCAGGCCAGTCAGAAGAACTGCGATGATGCACATCCGAAGTTTGTGTTGCCGAATCATGGTGTGAACTCCGGTTACGAGGGCGCGGGAGATTGTGCCATCATTTCCGACACAATGCAGCGCGGTTGGTGAGAAAAAGTTCATGGCGAGCCGGTTTCCATCGCCGTAGTGGATTCATCCCACGATTGCTTATGTGCCGCGCGCCAGCGTTCGAAAGACTTGACGTCAGCGAAACCGGCCTCCGGAAGACCTGAAAAACCGGCCGCAAAACGAAGCGTGTCGCAATTCTTTTCGCAAGGGTCTCGCAACCGCTGCAAGAGGATTCCGCGAACACGCGGCTGTTCGAAGCGCAAGACTGTTTCAATGTAAGTAGCAAAGTGCGGCTGGCATGCCAGACCGCTGAGCTGGTGTCCACCGCCCAGTGCGCAGAAGGCGCCGTTTCCGGAACCCCAACTGAAGTACCAATTGTGCGCATGCGTTTGAAGCTCATTTGCCGCGCGCAACGCTGCACTGAGCGGCGTTTCGGATTCGGAATGTGTACTCCAGAGATTGATTTCCGTGAACGGAATATTCCAATCATCTGTGTATTGCACTTTGCCGCACAGGGGGCAAATTGAGTTGTAACTGAACCGTGCTCGCGCCATCGTTCGCAGGAACGATATTGCAAAAACAACCGCTGCGATGGCGATGACGATTCGTCTATGCTTCCGCAACCACGATGGACGTTCCAGCCGGTATTCGAGTTGATGAAGGTTGGCCACTGCAACCCCGCTATTTGGCGAGCTTTTCTTTCCACTGCCGCAAAAGTTCGAACGCGGCCATCGGCGTTAGCGAATCGAGCTTGAGCGATTGCAGCTCGGTCTTCATTGCCGCAATCGGATCGATAAACAACGGCAGCTGCGATTCGTCGATCTGCTTATCACTCTTCTTTCCACGACTCACGCGTGGTCTGCCGACGTGTTGGACGCTCAGCTCACCCAATAGTTGCCGGGCGCGGTCGAGAACTTCTCGCGGAACACCCGCAAGACGCGCAACGTGGATTCCGTAGCTGCGGTCGGTACCACCTTCGACGATGCGGTGCAGGAAGATCACCTGATCTTCCCATTCGCGCACGGCGACGTTGAGGTTTCGCACGCCTTTGAAGCGCGACGACAGATCCGTCAGCTCGTGATAGTGCGTCGCGAACAGCGTGCGGCATTTCAGTTCGCCGGCGATGTGCTCGGCGATCGCCCACGCGAGCGACAGTCCATCGAGCGTGCTCGTGCCGCGGCCAATTTCGTCCAGCACGACTAAGCTTCGCTCGGTCGCGTTGTTGAGAATGTTCGCAGTCTCGATCATCTCGACCATGAACGTCGATTGTCCGCTGTGCAGCTCGTCGCTCGCGCCGATGCGGGTGTAGATGCGATCGACAAGCCCGATCGTCGCTTCCTTGGCGGGCACGAAGCTGCCGATCTGGGCCAGCAACGTGATCAGCGCGACCTGCCGAATGTAAGTCGATTTGCCCGCCATGTTCGGGCCCGTGATGAGCGCAAGTGAATCGGATTCGCTGAACGACACATCGTTCGCGACGAACTCGCTGGCGAGCTGTTGTTCGAGCACGGGATGCTTACCGTCGATGATCTTCAGAACGCGCTCTTCAACGATGCTGGGTCTGCAGTAGCGACGCTCGAGCGCGAGGACGGCCAGCGACGTGAGCACATCCAGCCGCGCGATGCTGAACGCCAGTTCTTGGAATGCGTTCACGTGCGGCAAAAGCGTCTGGCGAATCTTTTCGAAAAGTGATTGCTCCAGTGCGATCGATTTGTCGCGCGCGCCAATCGCTTCGTTCTCAAATTCCTTGAGCTCGCTGGTGATGTAGCGCTCGGAATTGGTCGTGGTCTGCTTGCGCGTCCAGGAATCGAGCGCTTTGTCTTTGTGCGAGTTGGTGACTTCGATGTAGTAGCCGAAAACTTTGTTGTAGCCGACCTTCAGCGATGGAATGTTCGATTCTGCGCTGAGCTTTGCCTGGTATCTCGCGAGCCAGGTCTGACTGTTGGTGCCAATATCGCGCAGGCGATCGAGCTCGGGATCGAAGAACGAAGCGATAAACCCGCCTTCGCGCATATGCGCGGGAGGATCGGCCGCGATTGCGCCGGCGAGATATTTCGCTTGATCGGCGCAAAACTCTTTCTGCGCAAGCAGCTCCGGCGCGACGGCATCCCTCTCGGTCATCGCTTCCAGTTTTTCGAACAGCGCCGGCAACGCGCCAAGGCACCGCGCTAGTCCCGCCACGTCGCGTGGCGAAGCCCTTCCAACCGTCAGGCGCCCTACCACACGCTCGATGTCGCACGTTTCTTCAAGCGCTTCGACCAGCGCTTTGAGTTGAATCGGCGAAGCAACCAGCGTCGCAATCGTGATCTGCCGCGCTTCGATGTGCTCGCGATCGTTCAGCGGGAAGCGCAGCCATTGCCGCAAGAGCCGCGCGCCCATCGTTGTGCGCGTGCGATCGATCGCATCGAGCAGCGTGCCTTCGGTCGTGCCGGAGCGAACCGTGCGATCGATTTCTAAACTTCTCCACGACGCCGTATCGATCGAAAGATAATCTTCGACGATGTGCTTTTTCGGCGGACGAACATGCGCGAGGTTCGTCTTCTGCGTTTCGTGCAGATATGACAGCACCGCACCGGTCGCGATGATGCCCGGATCGTCCTCATCGAATCCAATGCCGACGGTTGCAGTTAACTGCCACTGCCTGTGAATTTCTTCGAGCGCGTGATGAACTGTGAATTGCCATCCACCGCGCATCGTGATAGCGCATTTTGATCCGAGCGAAAGCGCCTCGATCTTTGCGCCAATGTCGTGCGGCTGACCGCTCGGTAGCTCGGGAATCAGAATCTCTGCAGGACGAATCCGGGCAATCTCGTCCAGCACTTGCCCTTCCGAACCGCTCATTGCAAAACTCTGTCCGGTGGAAAGCTCAATCCATGCGAGGCCGGCTTTGTACCCGGCGGTTTTGGTGAGATGAAACGCAACCGCCGCCAGGTAGTTGTCGGATCGGCCATCCAACAGCGGGTCATCCGTCAGCGTGCCAGGCGTCATCAGCCGCACGACGTCGCGTTTGACAACGCCCTTCGCGAGCGCGGCGTCTTCCATCTGCTCGCAGATCGCGACCTTGTGACCGGCCGCGATCATGCGGCGGAGGTATCCCTCGACCGCGTGAAACGGCACGCCCGCCATCGGGATTTCGTCTTCAGCGCCTTTGTTTCGCGAGGTAAGCGTGACGCCGAGAACGCGATTGGCGAGCTTCGCGTCCTCCCAAAACATCTCGTAAAAATCGCCCATCCGGAAGAACAGAACGTACCCCGGATATTGCGCTTTGAACTGCTGATACTGCTTCATCGCCGGCGAGAGCGCAGACGTGGATGATTTTGTGCTTCCCTCGCTCATCAGCCCCCCGAGCATAATAAAAACGGTTTTGAACCGCCAAGAGTTCCGCGCTCACTTCATCCGTTCGATCTCTTTCCACGTTTCACCCGGCTTGTCGAGCGAATTGTTGGTAAGCATGTAATTGCCGTTGCCATCGCTAAAGACGTGCTTGTAGTGAATCGGCAGGTTCACCACCGCCCCACTGGTGTCGCGAAAATCTTCCGTTTCGTAAATCGATTGAATTCGTCCGCGCTGGGCTTCGTCCGAAGCGGCCATGGACTGCTTGTACGTTCGATAGTCGTCATCGTTGATACGATTAAGCTGCTTGCCGCGTTCCTGAATTGCGCGCCAGCGCTCTTCGGCGCGCAAACGTGAAAGCTCAGCAATTAGTTTCTGCGATGCCAGAAACCACTGCGGCGTCGGTTTAACCGACAGCGCCGCCTGCTGGAGCGCGGGAAGCTCCTTGTCGAACGAATCCGTCGGCGCCGAGAGCATGCACATGGGATAGAACGTCCACGTCTGCGAGCGAATGTTCTCGTTGATGATCGGCGCCAGCCGCGTATAGACCATGATGTCGTACTCTTTCCGCGGTTTTCCTTCTTCGAGATATTCGCAGGTCATCACCAGCACTTCGCGCTGCATGCCCTGAGTGTTGGCGTTGGTGTTGCGATCGATCTCATCGAGCGACGCTTCGATCTTTTCGTCGCGATGCGATTCCAGCAGACGCATTTGCGTGAAACGCGGGTCGCGCTGCTCGACCGTTTGCAGCAGCCAGTTCGGAAAATCCTCCGGCGCCGGCGTACCTTGCGGCGGCATGGGATCAAAGCCGGGCACAGGATTCATCTCGGTGTAGCTGAACGCCACCATCGGAAAAGTCCGCACGCGACCGCCGCCGGGTGAGAGCAAGTCGTATCGGATTTGCGGATACGACATGTCGCCCTGCGACCACTCCACCTTACCATCCATTTTCCACCCATCCGGAAGCGCGGCCGTGTGCGAGACGATCCCCATCGTCACATCACGAATTTCGTGCCTGGTCAGGCGCATCGGGTTTTGCGCGAAAGCCGTTATCGAAATGAATAGCGCAGCGAGAACGAAAACGATGTGACGAAGCATGTCGGTGCCCTCCGCGCGCATGATACCGTGCTCCGGTTCAGATTTGATACACTTTGAAAATGTCCGAACAAAAGAGCTGGCAAGCCCGCATCTCCGAAGCCACCGACGAGATCGCGCAGGAATTTGTCGAATCGGTTTCCTACGACTGGCGAATCTACAAGCAGGACATCGCCGGCTCGATCGCGCACGCGACCATGCTGGCGAAAGTTGGCCTGATCACGAACGAAGATCGCGATGCGATCGAAAAAGGCTTGAAGCAAATCGAACAAGAAATCGACCGCGACGGCCCGAAGTGGGCAGGTTTCAAGAAGGAACTCGAAGACATCCACATGTGCGTCGAATCGGCCCTCACCGAACGCATTGGCGAGCCGGGACGGAAGCTGCACACCGGGCGGAGCCGGAATGATCAGGTGGCGTATGACTTCAAGAGATGGGTGTTGAACTCGACCATTGCTATTCACAACCAACTTCGCGACATCTGCAAATGCTTTTACGTGTTAGCAGAACGATCGCGCGGGATTGTGATGCCTTCGTACACTCACCTGCAGCGCGCTCAACCGATCGACGCGGGAGCAGAAGCAGTCGCATGGCTTTCCCAGTTCGCAAAGTGCGCGGCGCGAGTTATCCATTGCGTCTTAGATGTAGACTGGTTGAATCCCTTAGGGTCCGGAGCCATCGCCGGAACCAGTTTACCAATTGATCGCAATTTCACGGGAACACTTGATCTAGTCTACAACTCGAAGTTTGAGAAAGTGGTTTGGCAGTGGTCGTACAACAGCATTGAATCGACTGCGTCGCGAGACTTCGCGTGCGATTTTCTGTACGCACTCGCCATGATCGCCCAGCACCTCTCTCGCTGGGCGGAGCAGTGGATCATTTACATGTCGACCGAGTTCGGTTTCATCACCATCGCCGATCGGTACACGACTTCATCCTCGATGATGCCGCAGAAGCGAAACCCTGACATGCTCGAGCTCATTCGTGGCCGCTGTGGAAACGTTTACGGCGATCTGTTCGCGCTGATGACGATCCTCAAGGGTTTGCCCATCGGCTACAACCGCGATCTGCAGGAAGACAAGCGCATCGTCTTTCGCGCGTACGACACGGTCTCGCAATGTCTCACGATGGCGGCGGCGATCGTCAACAGCGCTTCGTTTAACAAGGAAAAGATCGAAGCCACGCTTGATCGCGGGTTTCTTGACGCGACTTCGCTTGCGGAATATCTCGTCACGAAAGGCGTTCCCTTTCGCACCGCGCATCACATCGTTGGAACTCTTGTTGCGAAGTGCGAGAAGGATGGGAAGCACGCGCTGTCGCAGCTCAAGCTCGAAGAATTCAATGACGCGCTCAATGCCCACGGATTGCGATCCGTGGGCTTGACGGACGACATCTACTCCGCGCTCGGCGCCAAGAACGTCGTCAAGCGTTACCAAAGCGCCGGTGCCGCCGGTGGAAAGCCGTTCGAAGAACAACTCGCCGCGTGGAAAAAGCGCTTGAACCTCTAGCGGTTTCGACGCAGCACCTGCGCGATCACCAGGCTGAAGACCGCGATTGTTGCCGGTTCCGGCACGTGCGCTTCGGTGAAGTAGTAACCGACACCGTCTCCGATCGAATTCAGCGGCGGGAGATCGGCATATACGCGGATCTCGAGCGTCGTCGTCGGGATGTTGTACAGAAACGTGGCGTCGGTATGCACGCCGTTGCCGCCGTTGATCGGGAAAGTAGGCGACAGCTCGCCGGTGCTGGGATTGAAGTCGAGGTGATGCCGGCCCTGCACGTCGCTGGCGTTTTGATCGTTGCCGTAAGTCAGCATCATGCTGGGCGTGGTCACACCGTTGACCGAGTCGAGCAACTCGATGCGATAAGTCGGCTGACTGCTTCCTCCCGGTCCACCGGGCCAGGAAACCTCATCGGTGATGTTCCAGATTCCGAACAGCGTGTTCTGCGTGTCGATCGCGAAGTTCTGCATGTGAAACGTGACGACGGATTGGTAGTTGTAGACCGTCATCGCCAAATGCCCATCGACGGGCGCGCTGCTGAACAGGCCGGGATAGCTCGAGTTGATCGCGGTGTTGATGTTGTCGAACTGCCCCACGCCAGCGGGGTTCGGGAAGAAATGCGTCACATTGATTGTGCCGTTTCCATTCTGGCTGTGGAAGACGCTGTTCGCCGCGTTGCCGCTTTGTCCGTTGCCCGTGACGGTGAGGAAATCGTACGTGGTCGCAAATCCCGCGCTGGAAAGCGCGCACAGTGCGAGTGAGATTGAAGCTAGGAAAGTGCGCATGATGGGAAAGCCCTTTCTCGCGCGACGTCGTCGGCGCGCGGAGTCACTGACGTGAAGTTGCCCCCGTTTCCGCAATCAGGATTGAACAAAAGCCCGTTACCGCAGCCTGAAGCGTAAAGCTTCCGATCGCGCGTCGCAACGAAATTTCTACAATTCTATATTTCCCGATGGGTCAATCGTCGCGATGACAGAATTTCGTTGCTTCGCGTGCATCGTTCGATAGGCTCAAGCCTGTTGGGGGCAATTTCCGGGGGCTATGGGAGTCGGAGATGAAGGGCCAACACAGTTTTATTGTGCTTTGCTGCGCGCTGCTGGCGGCGAGCACCGTTCGAGCGGATGTCGTCAACGGCGGATTCGAAACCGGCACGACCGGATGGTCGATCGCCGGACAGGGAACGGCGCACGATGCGAGTTTCGGTGTCACACCCACGCACGACACGTGGGCCGGCTACATCGAAAACACCGGCAACGGAACGATCCCCGCTGCCACGATGGAATCGCTTCTGCATCTTCCAACCGGCACGGTGACGGGGTATGTCTCCGGCGCGCCTACCGTGGGAACCGTGATGTGGCAAAACGTGTCGGTAACGGCCGGCCAAACACTCACCTTCGATTGGAACTTCATGAGCGACGAGCTGAACGAAGATCCAATCTACGATGACTTTGCATTCTTCAGCATCTTCGGCGCGACGGCGGGATTTCAAACTGCGCCGATGCTTGCCAGCCGCAACAGCAGCAGCTTCACACCTGGCGGGCCGGTCGGTTTTGACGGCACGACTGGATGGTCAACCGTCACTTACAACTTCACCATTACCGATACCTACCGCATCGGCTTCGGAGTGATGAACGTGACGGATGGCGGACACAATTCGGCGCTGATGCTGGATGGCATCTCAATTCCCGATCTTCCTGAGCCGTCATCGCTTGCGGTTTTCGCGCTGAGTGCGCCGTTGATCCTTCGGCGGCACCGAATTTGAATGCATGACTTCGTCTCACCGACGGAGTCAATATGTCAACAATCGAACGCTTAGCGCGAGGCGCCGCTGCTGGTCTGGCCGGGACCGTGGTCATTCATTTTGCGGAGATGGCGTTGAACAAATCGGTTCCGCGGTCAGCGGCGCGGATGCGCGGTGATCCGGGCCAGTATTGGGTTCAAACCGCCGAGCATGCCCTTCCCGAAAAAGTGCGACAACAGGTGCCCGATGTCGTCGAAAACGTCGCGGCGGGTTCACTGGGATATTTCTATGGCGCAACCTGGGGCGCTCTATTTTCGCTGATTCGGCCTCAATCAAAATCGATCCTGACCGAGGGATTGATTCTCGGGCTGGTCTGCTGGGCTGCGGGTTATCTCGGCTGGCTGCCGGCAACGAAGGTCATGAAACCCGTATGGCGACAGCGGCCTCTGCAGGTCGCGAACCCGATCGCGACGCACGCTGCATACGGCCTGGCGACGGCGGGCGTGAGTGAACTCTTATCGCACGCCGTTTCAGATTAATCGGCTGAGAATGGTTTCAACCGCGCGAATCTTTTCATCCAGCTTGTGAAAAGCAGCCACCTGGTGAAGCTGCGGATGATCGCCCCAAAGCCGGTGGAGCAGCTTTCCGCTGGCAATCGCCGCTTGCGCATCCTCGAAGCGGCAGAAGTTGGATGCATCGTTATCGTAGAGCCCAAGCGCAGCCGAAGACTCGAGCCACAGCACGGCATCGTAGCGCGTGAGTTCACGGCTCAGCGTCGATCGCACATCGCGCCAGTAATCGTCCGGCCCCTCGGGCCAATACGCCGCGCCGTCGATCGTGCCACGATCGAGCAGAAGAACTTTGCCCGGGTTTGCGCGCAGGGTTCGATCTTCCTGATCGACTTGAAGCTGATAAATCTTGCGCTGCACCTCGCGCCGCCCGAGAAGGTCAAGCTTGTCCCAGCGCGTCTGCAGCGCATCATAAACCTGCGTGGCGGCCTCGGGCACGAGCGCGAAGCGATCGGGATGCGCAGCCGCGAGCCGGTGCGAAATCACCGTCTTCCCCGCGCCCGGGCCACCTGTAAGAACGATGCGATTCATTTCGCGCCAGCGTACTTCTGTGGATCCTTCACAAACTCATCGTGACATTCCTGGCTGCAGAAATAGTAAGTCCTGCCGTTGTAATCCGCGTGCGGAGTGTTGTCGTCCAGTTTCACATCCACGCACGCGAGATCAACATTCTTCTTGCAAACCAGACACTCAGCATGCCCGGGCTGCAAGGATGAGCAGGTTGACGATGAATTCGAAACACATCCGCCCGCCAGTGCGAGCATGATTGCACATAAAACATATCTCATCTTGTTTCCTCAGAATGAAAACGATACCGACACAGCAAGTTTAAAGTCCACTTTGCCTTGATCGCCATTAAGTTCCTGCCAGATTGGAATCGACGGCGCGACGGTCAGCGCGGCATGCTCGTTGAAGCGAATTCGCGCGCCGGGAGTGACGTACAGCGTGTTGCCGCCGCTGTTGTCGTCATCCTGGCCATCGATTTGATCCTTTTGCAGGTACACGTCGTTCAGTTCAACAAAGGCACTGTACTGCGGAAACTGTTTCACCGATTCGGTGATCCGATACGCCAGCGCCACACCCAGATCGAGGCGATCGCCGACTTTGAAATCGTCCTTCTCGAAACGAAACGTGTAAAGCGCGCTTGCGTCGATGGTGAGATTAGAGGTGAGGAAGCGCGAGTAGGCGATTCCGATCGGCAACCCCCAACGGCCGGTGCCCGGCTGATCGGTGGGCGAAAGCGCCTCGCCGTTGGCGAGGTGCACGTCAGCGCGTCCGGTCGGGAAAATCACGCCCGCGATCACCGCGATGTTCCCCGGTTCGCCGGAGATGAACCGATATTTCGCGAGTAGCAATGCGTCGGTCAGCCCGTCCGGATTCGTGCGCGACACTTCAACCTCCCCACCGTCGTCCTGGTCGGCGCTTACGAATTCGCTGCCGGCAAAGTAACCGATGCCAGCGCTGATCTGGAAGTCCTTCGTGATGCCGATGGCAAACTCCGCCGTCGTGATGAACCCGTGATCGAGCGCGTCGAAATCCCCGTTCGCCTCGGCACGACGGATGGCGGCGGATTCGCTGAAATGTTCGAACTTGGAAAAATCTTCACGCAACGTCAGCTCGAAATGCCCCGGCTTGAGCGTCTCGCCGGAGATCGTCGAACTACCGCCGCCCGATGCGCCGGGGCCGTGATTTGCCATAACAACTGATGAACAGACGAAAAGGGCTGCCACCGCGCGCAGCGCCAAGGTTGCTTGCATGCTTGCCTCACGAATTGTGGGATAAAAACCTGGAACGAGAGCGATCAGGCGAAGCAGGCAGGCGGCGCGCGGGCGAGATCGGGACGGCGCGGAAGTGGATTCACGATCGCCGACAACAAAGTAGGTGATCGATCGTCATCTCGAATCAGCGCGGGCGGTGTAACGAAAACGATCGGCGGTGGAACGTCGAGCGTCGCGATGAAATAGCACATCGCGCAACTCTTGACGGGCATCGCATGATTCGGTTTTTCGCAACAGGTTTTTGCAGGCGCTCCCGGCAGTGCGATCTGGCCGCGCGTGTGCCCGGGCACGAGCACCGAAAACCAAAGCGTCTCGATCAGCAGCAGAGCGATGCGAAAGGCGCGACTCATGCGTACGATCAAACTACCCATTTCGGTTGTACGAAACAATCTCGCCGATTTTTTTGAAGTTGAGAGATGAGTACAGCGACTGCGCCGGCACATTGTCGTGGGCTACGCAGAGAAGAACGTGCTTGAACAGCGAGCGGGCACAGATTTCCAACGCGCGATCGAGCATGGTGCGTCCAATGCCCTGCCGGCGGAAACCCTCGGCGACGAACACATCATCGATCCGGCCGACCTCTCCGACGGCTAATACAGCAACATGTGCCACAGCGCGGCCGTCGCGCAGGGCGATCAGCGAATCCCAATGGGGATCGTCGAGCCGCTGCATCGCGGCATCGGCAAGTTGCGGCTCGTTCCAGCGCGTGGATGCTTCTTCTGCCAGCGCGCGGGCGTGACGGAAACTGGCGCGGGAGGGAATGATCTTGAGATCGCCCGGCGCGCTGCGCGGCGTCGGAGGATTGGACGCGAGACGCATCACATCTGCGGTCTGCTTTTGATAAGCGTTCGCAAGCAGATGCTGCACGAGCGGTTCGGTTCGATCGGATGCCGACGACGGGTTCATCACCCACCGCCAGAGCGGCGCGCCGGCTTGCGCGAAATGTTCCTGCGCTTGCGCGAGCGTGTCGGCAGGCGAAAGCTCATCGCTCAGGGCTGCGTCGAGGATGCAATTCGCATCGTAAACGCGCGGTAGAGACGCATTGTGAAAAGCTGTACCGAAATCGAGAGCCGTTTCCTCGGAGGTCTGCCGCACGTAATCGCGCTCGGTCTGGTGAAACAGCCGCACGATATCGGCCGGCGTTGCAGCGGACGAAACATGAAGAATCGGCAGAGGCATTGCGGAGATTCTATCCATCGCGGGTTGAAATGATGAACGTCGCCGGGCCGTCGTTTTCGATCTGCACGCGCATGTCGGCTCGAAACACACCCGTTGCGACCGGCACGCCGGTCGATTTCACGCGATCGAGAAGTTTCTCGAACATCGCGCGACCGGTCTCCGGATCCGCCGCTGCTTCGAGCGTCGGACGCCTGCCCTTCTTCGTCGATGCCGAAACCGTGAAGTTACTGACGAGCAGGATTGATCCGGCAACCTGCTGCACATCACGGTCAAAATGCTTCGCGTCGTCTTCGCTGCGAAAGATTCGCAGGTGGATGAGCTTGTCGGTCATTCGGTCGAGATCGGCATCAGTATCGCTTTTCTCAACCGCGACGAGCGCGCAGATGCCGGTTTCGATTTCACCGACGATCCTGTTTTCGACGATCACGGAAGCGCGCGTGACGCGCTGGACGATCGCGATCATCCGTCGTCTCCGATCGCGATGAGTGTTCCGAACGCTCGCTCTGAAGTTACGCGATCGATGCGCACCCTGACAGAGTTTCCAGTGAGCAGTTCGGAATGCTTGAAATGCACATCGAAGTACCTCTCGCAGCGACCATGTTGGTAATCGTCGTGCATTGTGCGCTCGACGAGGAGTTCGACTTCCCGAGCATAAAATTGCGAAACAAACGCGAAAAGACAAGCCGCGGCTCGCGATTTCAGGGTCTCGATGCGCTCCTGCGCGACACGTGCGGAGATGAAATCCGGCTCCCATCTGGATGCAGCGGTGCCAGGACGCGATGAAAATGGGAAGGCGTGGATGTGAATGAACTTCGCGCGATCGACGATATCCAATGTCCGCGCAAATTCCTCGTCAGTCTCGCCCGGAAACGCCACGATGATGTCGGTTGTGATCGCGGGACGATCGAATGAAGCATTCACCCGGTCGATCATCCTCAGGTAATCGTCGCGAGAGTACTGCCGGTTCATCCTGCGGAGAATTTCATCTGATCCCGACTGAAGCGGCAGGTGAAAGTGCGGGACGACCTGTTCGTGCGATTTCAGGACCGCGATCAGTTCATCGGTCAGATCGAGCGGCTCCAGGCTGCTCAATCGCAATCGGCGAAGCCCGGTCACGCGTGAGCAGAGCGCTTCGATCAGCTTGGCGAAATTTCGCGCTGTTTCGACCGGTTGCCGCCGGCGAATCGCCGTGGGTTGACCGTACGCGCCAAGAAAAATGCCGGTTAGCACGATCTCGCGATGACCTGCCTTAACCAGTTGCTGCGCTTCGCGCACGGCGTCGTCGATTGATTTGCTCCAAAGCGTCGGACGCAGGTTTGGAATGATGCAGTAGGTGCAACGTGCATCGCAGCCATCTTGAATTTTGAGGAACGCGCGCTGGTGTCCGGTGTGCCGCGCATCAAGCAAAGGCAGCGAATGTGTCCCAACAAAATTAAATTTTTGCTTGACGGAATGCGAATCGTGTGGCTTACTGTAATTGCATTGCTCCACCCCGGGGCCTGCCTGGCGATTTATTGATTCTTCATCCCAACCACTACCCCGGGAACAGATGGAGCCCAGCGGATCGCGCGAGTCGGTGCCATCCTCTTCCGACCACCGGTCCAGCACGCGATTGAGCTCGGCGGCGACGTCTACGTTGTGGGTGAGGACCGCATAGTCGCTGCCGTTCGTTCCACCCAGGTTTATTGCTTCGATTTCATTACTGGTAGCCCAGCACCCGGTCACGATGATGCGACTCGGCTTTTTTGTGTTGGTTTGAAACCGGCTCGGTTGGAAAAGTGGCAGGCGGATGAGTTTTCGCGTTGCTTGGCGGCTTTTGGAGGCTGCCTCGGTGGTTACGGAACAGGAGTTGAGCACGCGAATGTCAGCACCGTCGGGCGAATCGACCTGCTGCAACCCGCGACGTCGCAAAAGCGTGGCAATCTGCTCGCTTTCGTACTGGTTGACCTTGCAACCGAGGGTTTGGATCGAAAAAGTTTTCATGAAGCGATACTCGCCGCCGACTGCTTTTCCACCGCAGGGATAGACAACATTGTCGCGGTCGGCGGCGTATAAAACAGGTGCAACCTCATGCCGAACGTTTACCGGACGACCCGGGCCACGTTTCGGGCCAGTTTTCAAGGTTGTCCCGCCGCAGTTCGAATGTTGAACCGGCTGGCGCTTGAGGTTACATCATAGATAGCCAAGGATGAAGGCAGAAGGATGAAGGATGAAAGAACACTCCTGATTCGTCCTTCCTCCTTCCTCCTTCATCCTCAGACCTCTGGAGTTTACACCAATGGCCTCTGCCCGATTTGCCTGGGGGATTGATGTCGGCAACCGAGCGCTCAAAGCCGTCAAGCTGATCCGCGAAGGCGACGGCGTGCGCATCGACGAGTTCGAGCTCATCGAGCACGAAACCGTCCTCTCCAACGCCGGCGACAACAAAGAGCAGCTCATTCAAACTGCGCTGGCCAGCTTCGTGCAGCGTCACCCGATGAAGGGCGGCGTTGTCGGCGTGGGCGTGAGCGGCCAATCGAGCTTTGCGCGCTTCATCAAGCTTCCGCCGGTTGAACCCAAAAAGATTCCCGAGATCGTTCGCTTCGAAGCCATCCAGCAGATCCCCTTTCCGCTGGATGATGTCGAATGGAGCTATCAGCTCTTCCAATCGCCCGAATCGCCGGATGTGGAAGTCGGCATCTTTGCGATGCGCAAAGAACTGGTGAACCACCACATTAAGTTCTTCACCGACTTTGATCTCAACGTGCAGGTCGTTCAGATGAACCCACTGGCCGTCTACAACGCGCTGCAGCACGATGGGCAGTTCGAGGGCGGCGCGTGCATGGTGATCGATCTCGGCGCCGAGAACACCGACCTGCTGATCGCCGACAATAACACGATCTGGATGCGCTCGATCCCGATCGGCGGGAACAACTTTACAGAGACGCTGGTGAAGGCGTTCAAGCTGCCGTTCCCCAAGGCTGAAGACCTCAAGCGCAACGCCGCGACCAGCAAATACGCCCGGCAGATCTTCCAGGCGATGCGGCCAATCTTTGCCGACCTTGTCGCCGAAATTCAGCGTTCGATCGGCTTCTACTCATCCGTACATCGCGATTCGCGCATCAAGAAAGTGATCGCCCTGGGCGGCACGTTCCGTCTGCCGGGGTTGCAGAAATATCTGCAGCAGAACCTGCAGATGGAAGTTGAGCGACTGGACAACCTCGCCGGCGGTGGGCCGGCGGATCAGAAGCTCACGCCTGCTTACAACGAAAACATGCTCTCGCTCGTCAGCGCATACGGACTGGCGCTGCAGGCGATGGGTGATGCGAAAGTCACGAGCTCGCTTCTCCCGGCCAAGATTCGGCGCGAGAAAATGTGGAAGGAAAAGACCAAGTGGTTCGCCGCCGCTGCCGCCCTGTTCGTCATCGGCGCGGCGCTCGCGGCCACCAAATTGGTCGTCTACAACTTTGCGAAGACCAGCGGCCAGGAGCGCTACGGCCAAGACATTCAATCAACCGCGTCGCGAGCCAGCGAACTCGACAAGCAGTGGTCGGAGATCGAAAGCGCCGGCTCTGCCGAGCGCGGGAAGGTCATCGAACTGCATCAGCTCGACAAGTACCGCACGCTATGGCGCGATCTTACGGTCGACTTGTACAACGCCCTTCCTTCGCCGCAGCCGCAAGTCGCCGGCGGAGATGTAAAGCTGATGAAACAGATCCCGCGCGGCCAGCGGAAGGTGATCTTGATCGACAAGTGGAGCGTGCGATTCGAAGAACAGCTTGACCCGCTTGTACGCGATCCCAACTTCGCGAACCTCGCGGAAGGCGGCATGCCGACGGCGCGCAGCAACGCCGCCGCCGATGCGGCCGCCGCAACGCCGCCGACGCCCGATGCCGCTGCAATTGGCAATGGCGTGCTGAAGGCCGATTCCCGCGGCTTCCTCATCACCATCCACTTCACCACGCCGTTCGCCAACCCGACGGCGCCGCAGGGTTTGATCGACAAGGATCTGATCGGCAACCTGATGGCCATCAAGCCCGATGCGAATAACCCCAAGAAAGAGTACGGGGTCGCGCGAGTCGCGCTGGTTTCAGCACGGCAGATTCGCAATAACGAAGAGCGCAAGAACAAGCTGAAGGCGGATTTCGAGGCGATGCAGCGAGCTGTGATGGCGAAGAACGCGCCGGCTCCCGGCGCTGCAGCGGTTCCCCCCGCCATCCCACCGGCGCCCGGTGGCGTCGCCACGGCGCCGGCCGATCCAGATGCGGCCTTCAAAGATCCGCTTCTGGAAGAATCGATGCTCGACGACTGGGAATGCACAGTGCTTGTCGCGGTGGCGATCGATCCGCCGCCGTTCACAGCGCCCGCCGGTGCGCAGCCCGGTCAGCCGGAGCCGAATAAGCAGGCCGATGCGTCGCACTGAACTCAATCGAAATCTGTTTCTCGCTGAGGACTGAAATGAACGTCGCGATGGACATCATCAAGAAAAACATGCTGAGCCTGATCTGCGCGCTGGTCGCGATCCTGGCGATCGTAGCGGTTGAGGTCTGGCCGCTGCCCGGGCACTACGACGCGATCGCGAAGGATCTCGAGAAGCGCAAGGGCGACTTGCAGAACTATGAATCGCTGGCACAAAAGCAGCGCAAGCTGCCGCTGCTCGATCCCTCGAAAACCGAAGCCGATCCGCTGCCGGGCTTCCCCACGCAGGAGATGATCGAACAGGGCAAGAAGATTCAGGAGCAGATCGCCAGCGAAGCAAAGTCGGTTGAAGATCTGGCCTTGAAGCTGAACGAACATCAGCCGCTGGTTCCCGGTTCGCTGCCGAACCCGACTCGGCCGGTTGAGTTTCAGTACGAAGAGGCGTATCAAAAGGTGATGGATTTCCAGAACCCTGATCCGTCGATTCGAAATGGCACGCTGCCGATCAAGGTGCTGCACGCGGCGATGGAACCGACAGCCGATGAGATCAACAACGAGCGTAAGCGGCGCGAAGCGGAAATGAAAGATGCCCTGCTCGTCCCGGGCCAGAACGACGCGGAAGTCACCGCCAAGATCGCCGCGATGGCGCAGAGCCTGCCCGAAGAAATGAAGCACGAGCTGGCCAGTAGATCTCAGATGTACATGGAGCGCGACGCGCTCGATGTGGTGCCGAAGATCATCGGCTCCGAGCAGCCACCATCGCCGGATTTGATCTGGGCCTCACAATTGAGCCTGTGGCTTCAGCAGGACATCTGCACGGCACTCGCCGAGGCGAACAAGAACTCCACGAGCGTGGAAGACTCCGCCGTCAAGCACTTGCTAAAGATCGATATCAATCGTGCGCCCGACCCGAACACCGCGAACCGTCCGGCGGAGGGCGGCGAAGGTGCTCCCGCGCCGGTGGCCCGCGGCGTCACCGGTCGCAGCTCCACTAACATCTACGAAGTCATCCCCTATCGACTGACAATTAACGTCGATGCCCGCAAGGTGCCCGAGGTGCTGGCGGAACTCGCGCGCAATCGCTTCACCACGATCACTCGCTGCGATCTGCAAAGCGTCGACGTCGGCGCGCAGGCACTGGCAGGTTTTTATTACGGTTCAAACCCCGTCGTTCAACTTCATCTGCAGTGCGAGACGATTTATCTGAAGAGCTGGATGAGCAAGTTGCAGCCCGCTGCACCGGTGAACACGAATCAGCCACAGGGATAATCGCGATCCCTTTTCTTTCTGGTGATGTATGAAAAAAGTACTTGAGTTCCTTGAAAAGCACGTGCAATGGCTCGCCATCGGTTTGGGCGCGCTGTTCCTGGGTTGGATGGCCTGGACGTACATCATCGGCACGCCGGTGTCGGTGACGGTCAACAACCAAAAGCTCGGATGGGGCGACATCGACAGCTATATCGCCGAGCATCCGATCTCCACGCTCAAGAGTCAGATGGACAAGGGCGCGCGGGTTCACCTTGACGCGCCGAAGTGGCTTGCGGACTTCAAGTGCGACATGGAGTTCTGCCGTACCAAGGCTGTGGAGATGGTGCGCTGGTGGGTCAATAGTTCCACCGCGTTGCCGAAGATTGAGGGTGGGCGGCCGATTGAGATGATCAAGCCGGTCGAAAAATTGCCCGAGGTGCCCGTCGCGCTCATGGGCGGTTCGAAAGTTGGAAGTTCGACGATCAATGATCCAGCCGCGCCGCAGAACCCGAACGACCGCACTTGGGCGGCGATTGCGTTCCAGATTCCCAACCACAAGCAGGCTGCAGACTTCGCCGCGGTGAAACTTCCCAGCGCGGCGTATCAGATTGCAGTGCTCGAGGTCACCCTCTATCGCCAGCAACAGGACTCTTCAGGCGCCTGGGGCTCGGAAACGGTCGTGCGCAAGATTCCGACCGAGACATTGATGCCGATGCCGGCCGCAGGTGCCCCGCGCACGCAACAAGTGCCGTTCTACGCTTGGGCGCGCACGCACCAGCGCGAGATTCTTCAGCCGAACTTCTATGAATGGGTGAAAGGCGATCAGTTTCAGAAGCCCATCATGACCGCGCCTCCCCCGCCTGCTCCGGTGGCGGAAGTCACGGAGGGCTTGCCGAATTTCGACCCAAACCGCTGGCAGTACACGGGTGAAGAGTGGAAAAAGATGACTCCCGAGCAGTACAAGCAGGCGCAGGCTGCGTTGAAGAAACACCAGGAAGAAGAACGCGAGAAAAATAAAGGCAAGGGCAAGGGCTCCGGCGGAAGCAAGGGCGGCAACGTCGGTCACGGCGGTGGGCCGCGCGCGGCGGATGATCCGGATCGCCCTGCCGACGTTCCGCCCGATGTCGTCCCCAATCCGTTTGCCCCCGAAGCAGTGGCGATGCTGATGCAGCAACCTCCGCCCGGTACGCCTCCGGCAGGCGGCGGGCGCGATTCGCACTCTCCGGCCACACCGCCCCAGCAGCAACCACCGCAAGATCAGCAGCCGACGAATCCCAATCCGCCGGCCGCCGACAACAAGCCTGCGGCGCAGGGTGAGGAAGCCGCGCCCGCAACGCAACCGACCAGTACCTGGCCGTGCCCGAGCGGCGAGTACACTCCCGACGGAAATCCCGACTGGGTCGGCTGGGCGATCGATGACACGGTCGAACCGGGCAAGGTCTACCGTTACCGCGTTGTCTACTCGATCAAGAACCCGCTGTGGGATCGTCCGCAGAACAGCGCCGACAAAAAGTTTGCCGACATCCTTTCGCTTTCCAGTGATCACGAGAAGACCGAGTGGAGCGCGCCGGTGAAGGTGGCTTCGCGCACCAGCTTTTACATCGCCCGGCAATTCCATGACGACACGTTCGGCACCGTGCCTTTCGAAGTCTTCGCGAACGTCGGCGGCGTGAAGAAGAGCCACGTGTTCGAAGTCGCGCCCGGCGACATGATCGGCGAACCACTGGATGGCGTGGATTTCGTCACCGGTTCGACGCTGGTCGAGATCGTGAAAGATCCGCGCAACGATCGGCAGGTCGTTTACGCGGTGGTTGCCGATCAGAACGGCAACCTCACGCGGCGTGATTTCAAGACCGACGCCGGCAGCGGCGACTACAACACCGACAAGCGCGCCGCCGCTTCGGGATCGGCTGCGTCCGCGTCGCCCGCGCCGGGTGCGGGTGCGCCTCCGGTTGCGTCGGGCCGCTGATGCATGACCTGCTGACACGGTGACAGGGTGACAAGGTGATCAGAATTCACCTTGTCATCGTTTCACCTTGTCACCTTGTCATGCCTCCCTTCCTTCCATACGATCCAATGCAATGAGCGCCTCGACTCCCGAAGCATCAACCAAGCCAGTGATCATCCGCATTCGCCGCCAGGATGGGCCCAGCAAGCCGTCGCGCTGGGAGGAGTTTTCCGTCCCGCGCCGGCCGAACATGAACATCATTTCGTGCCTGCAGTACATCGCCGCGAACCCAACGACCACCGGCGGCGTGCACACCACTCCGCCGGTGTGGGACAGCAACTGTCTGGAAGAAATCTGCGGCGCGTGCACGATGCTGATCAACGGCCACGTGCGGCAAAGCTGCTCAACGCTGGTCGACAAACTCGGCCACGGCGCGGAACCGAATCAGCCCATCACGCTTGAGCCGATGAGCAAGTTCCCCGTCGTGCGCGATCTGTGGGTCGATCGCTCGCGATTCTTCAACGATCTCAAGCGCGTGAAAGCGTGGGTGCCGATCGACGGCACGTACGATCTCGGCCCGGGCCCGGCGGTGTCGAAGGAACTCACCGATGAGCGCTATCCGCTGTCGCGCTGCATCACCTGCGGCTGCTGCCTGGAAGCGTGCCCGCAGTACACGCCGGTCAACAAATTCGTCGGCGCGGCCGTCATCTCGCAGGCGCGACTGTTCAACGAACACCCCACCGGCGCGGCGTTAAAGGACGAGCGCATGGAAGCCCTGATGGATGAAGGCGGCGTCGCCGACTGCGGCAAGGCCGGTAACTGCGTCGAGGTCTGCCCGAAGGAAATCCCGTTATTGGAATCGATCGCCGCCGTGCAGCGCTCGGCGACGATCTACACGCTGAAGCAGTTCTTCACCAAGTGAACGCTGACGGTGAACGCTTGACGTGCGCGCCTACGATCAGGCATGAATCTGACAGGCTTTCACCATCTCACCTCCATCACCGGCCACGCGAAAGATAATCTCGACTTCTACACTCGCGTCCTTGGGCTGCGGCTGGTCAAAAAAACCGTCAACCAAGACGACACCAGTGCCTACCATTTTTTCTACGCCGACGGCGCCGGTTCGCCGGGGACGGATATCACGTTCTTCGATTGGCCGCACGTCGTGCCCGAGCGGCGCGGAACGCGGTCGATCGTGCGGACCGGTTTCAAGGTCGCCAGCGAAGAGGCGCTGAACTACTGGTCGAACCGTTTCGCCGAGATGAGCGTGAAGCATTCGCCGACCGCGCGCCGCGACAACCGTGCCGTTCTCGATTTTGAAGACCCTGAAGGTCAGCGACTGTCGCTGGTTGTCGATGCATCGCGCGATGAAGTGAAGACGTGGGACAAGAGCCCGATCCCGCCTGATCATCAGCTTCGCGGGCTCGGTGCGATCGCCATCAGCGTGCCGCAACTGGAAACGACGGACGCGGTGCTCACACAGGTGATGAATTTTGAAATGACTCGTCAGTATTCGGAGAACGGAATCACGACGCACGTCTACGAAATGCTCAACAAGAAAGCCCGGCCCTCCGGGCCGGGACCGGCATCCCAGGAACTCCACGTCGCCATAGAACCAAGCGCACCCGTCGCGCGTCTCGGCGCCGGCGGCGCGCACCACGTCGCGTTCCGCGTGCCGACCTTCGACGAATACCAGAAGTGGTTCGAGCGACTGACGAGTTTAGGCGTCCACTCCAGCGGCCCCGTCGACCGCTTCTACTTCAAGAGCCTGTACTTCCGCGAACCGAACGGCATCCTGTTCGAGCTGGCAACCGACGGACCCGGTTTCGCATCGGATGAATCGATCGATTCGCTGGGAGAAAAGCTGTCGTTGCCGCCATTCCTTGAACCGCGCCGCGCGGAAATCGAAGCCAAGCTGAAACCGGTCTGAATCTAGTCGCCATCGCTCGACGCCGGCGCCGTCGTCTCGATGCGCTTCTCACTGGCGCCGAACAGAATCGCGCTGCTTGTCATCGCGGGGATGACGGTGGATTGAACGCCGTGCTGAATGAGTCGCGCGGCCAGTGCCTCTGATTGCTCTGCTTCTCCGTGGACGATGTGGGCGCGGGTCGTCGGCGCCAGCGCAGGTGTGAGGAATCGCATCAGCTCATCGCCGTCCGCATGCGCGCTCAGCCCATGGACCGTCGTCACGCGGCAGCGCACGTCATACCAGCGATCGAAAATCCGCACGCGCTTCTGGCCATCCTGAAGTCTGCGACCCAGGGTTCCGGGCGGCACGAAGCCGACGAATAGCACCGTGTCGTTCGGGTTTTCGATGCTAAACGAGAGATGATGCAGGATGCGTCCGAACTCGCACGTGGGGCTGGAAGCAATGATCACGCACGGGCCGCGGTCGGAGTTGATCTTGCGGCTTTCATCTGATGTCGTCGCGAGCGTCACGCCGGAGAATTTGAGCAGGTCTTTCGTGCCGAGAAGCTTCATCGTCTCTTCGTCGAAATGCGATTCATTCTGCGAATACACGTGGCTGACTTGCACACCCATCGGCGAATCGATGTACGTGCGAATCGGCGCAATCTGTTTCTGCGCAACCAGTTTCGCAATGTAATACAGCATCGTCTGCGTGCGCCCCACCGCGAAGCTGGGAATCAGCAATCGCGAAGCGTGCTGCTGGGCGAACTGAATCTGCTCCAGAAGCTGCGGCTCGATCGCGCTGATCGGCCCGTGCGATTTTCCGCCGTACGTGCTTTCGGTGATGAGAACGTCGCACGAGCCCGGCGGCGGCGCGGGATCGCGAATGATCGGCGTGTCGTAGCGGCCGATATCACCGGTGAACAGCAGCGTGCGTTTTGTCTTCGTCTGATCTTGCACTTCAATCCATTCGATCCAGATGTAGCACGAGCCGAGGATGTGCCCGGCGTCGAAGAACGTGAACGACACTTCGTTGCCAAGATCCGTCTTCTGACCGTACTCCACGTGCGTGAACGCATTCAAAACAGCCGGCACATCGATCGCGCGATATAGCGGGTTGATCGGCGGCGCCTTGGGGTCGACAGCGCGGCGATTGAGGTACGCCGCATCTTCTTCCTGAATCTTGGCGGAGTCTTCCAGAATGATTTGTGCAACCTCGTGTGTTGCGCTGGTGCAATAAATCGGCCCCTTGTAGCCCGCGAGCATCAACACCGGCAGTTTCCCGGAATGATCGAGATGCCCGTGCGAAAGAATCACCGCGTTCAGCGATTGCGGATCGGGCGCAACCTTCGAGTTTTGCTGGCGCGCATCTTCGCGATGGCCTTCCTGATACATCCCGCAGTCGAGCAGAATGCGCAGGCCGTTGACTTCAAGAAGATGTGATGAGCCGGTGACTGTTCGATCGGCGCCGAGAAAGCGAATGAGCATGATGGTTATTCGTTGTGGGTTATCGAGGGCTGATCGTGCGCGACGGATTTTCGCAACTGACGAACCTCTTTCGGAGAAAGTAATCGCGACTGACCGGGCTTGAGGCTGCCGAGTTCGAGCGGGCCAAAAGTCGTGCGGGTGATGTGCCGCAGCTTGTGCCCGATTTTCGCAAACATGCGCGGCAGTTCGCGGTTGCGGCCTTCGCGCATCACCACATCGAGCGTCGTGCGCTGGTGGTTTCGCTTCACGATCGAAATATGACTGCGGCCGGTTTTGAAACCGGTTCCCTTGTGTGGGTCGGCGAGCCAGATTCCGCGCTTCAAATCATCCAGCGATTCGCCCTTCACGAATCCGTCCACGACGACGCGATACGTCTTCGAAACTCCGTAACGCGGATGCGTGAGCTTATTCGTGAGTTCGCCGTCGTTTGTGAGCAACAGCAATCCCTGCGACGATGAATCCAGTCGGCCGACCGGGTAAACGCGCGTCTGAAAACCCGGCGGCAGGAGATCGATCGCGCGCGTCTGTTCGCCTTGCGCGGTGTTGGTGGTTACCACGTTCTTCGGCTTGTGCATGATGATGTAAACCGCCGGCTGGGTGCGCGAGTCCGGTCGAGCGGCGGAACGGATCGCAATCGGCTCGTCATCAATCCTCACCTTATCTTTGGCCGGATCGATCATGATCGGAAGGTGGGCCATCACCTTACCGTTTACTGAAACGCGGCCCTGCAAGACCATCTCTTCAATCGCGCGGCGGGAGGCCACGCCGGCAGCGGCGAGAACTTTCTGGATACGTTCTTTCACGGGCGAGATTATTGCCGACGATCGATGATTTGGGTAATCACGATGTTCGATGAGTGCAAACTGGCACATCCGACCGGCCGAAGAACGCGATATTCCCGCGATCGCCGCACTAATTCCGCTGGCGGTGCGTGCGCTTAGCCAGGGGTTTTATTCTGACGCCGAAATCGAGCGCGCGGTGGCGCATGTGTTCGGCGTCGATCGGCAATTGATCGAAGATGGAACGTACTTCGTCGTGGAATCTAACAATCAGGTGATCGGCGCGGGCGGATGGAGCAAACGCAAGACGATGTTCGGCGGCGATCAGACTTCATTCAAAGAAGCCGGTGATCCGCAGCTGGATCCGCGCGTTGATGCGGCTCGCATTCGCGCATTTTACGTGCATCCGGATTTCGCGCGGCGCGGAATCGGCCGGGCGATCCTGAAACATTGCGAGCAGGAAGCGGCGACCACAGGGTTCACAAAGCTCGAGCTGATCGCGACGCTTCCAGGCGTGCCGCTTTACGAGGCGTGCGGATACGAGGCAATTCATCCGTACAACATCGTGATGCCCGATGGTGGAAAGCTGCCGGCGCTGCGCATGGGCAAGAGCATCTGAGGTCACTCTGCCGCTGTCGGAAACGTGACCTCAAGCCAGTGGCAATCGCTCGTCGTTTTGATGATCGGTTTGTTCATTCGCGCCGGCAGCAAGACGGTCTGTCCACGGGTGATGCGCGTCGGTTCTTTAACGCCGGTGACGCGCACTTCAGCTTCACCACTTAGCATCATCCACACGACGGGTTGATCGTACGGAACGGGTTCCTCAACGCCCTCGGTCATGCGAACTTTTTCGATCTGAAAGTATGGGCATTTCACCAACCGCGTGACCGTCGTGAAGTAACCGGCCACATGCGAGCGCGGCTGTTTTTCCTCGGGTTTGCCGGAGAAATCGATGCACTCGAGCGCTTCCTGAACGTGTAGCTTACGCGGCTTGCCGTTTTCCAGGCGGTTGAAGTCGTACACGCGAAACGTTGTGTCGCTGGGAGTCTGCACTTCCGCGACCAAGATTCCGGCCCCGAGTGCATGCACGGTTCCGCTGGGAAGAAAATGGCAATCGCCCTCCTTCACCGGGATCGATTTGATCAAACGCTCGACCGTGCCTGACTTGATCTCGCCTTCGAACTGCTCGCGCGAAACACTTGACGTTAGGCCTTTCAAGATTCGCGCGTTTGGTTCGTGCTGGATCACGTACCACGCTTCGGTTTTGAGGTGCGCGCCGGGATGTGCATCGGCATACTTCTGGGGCGGATGCACCTGCACGCTCAAATCTTCGCGGGCGTCGAGGAACTTGATGAGGATCGGAAACTGCCCGTGCTCGGTGAGTTTCACATCACCCAGAAGCGATGGACCGAAATTGTCGATCAGCTCATGCAGCGTCTTGCCGGCAAGCGGCCCGTTTGAAACTTCGGCGCTGATCCAGCCTGTGGAACTATCGACGACGCCCGGCGGGAAATCGTAAAGTTCCCAACTTTCGCCGATCAGTTTTTCGGCGGGGATTTGCTTGTTAAGAATCGTCTCGAGCTTCCGGCCGCCCCAGATTTTTTCGACGAAGCGCGGCTTGAAGATCAGCGGGTACAAAACCGAATCCATGCCGGATTATCGGCCAACCGCCGCGCAAAAAAAAGCGGCGGATCGCGCGAAATGAATTCGCGCGAAACGCCGCCGATTCGACAGCCTGCGGTCGATAAGTCCAGCCGACGTTAACGGCCCGGGTTGTTATCGACCTTTTTCTCGGTGGTGGTCTCAACCGCACCGTTCGGTTTTTCCTTCACGGTCGTTTCCGACGAGCGCCCGGTGCCGTTTGAGTTGGTCTGCGTGACCTTGTCGTGCGAAATTTCCTTGTCACATCCGACGAGCAACGCCGTCGGCGCGGCAACGATCGCAGCGGTGAGAAGCAGTGATGTAATGCGAACTTTCATGGTGTTCTCCTTTGGATGGGTTACTCACAAATTGCGTGCCAGAGTGCTGCGGCGTGGAATTTGGGAAAGAGGCGCGTACAGTGGCAAGCATGGAAACGAACCAACCCACGACTTCTGCGACAAATGCTCCCGCCGCCGCGCCGGCCAGCGCACCCGCGACGATCACATACGATGACTTTGCAAAGCTCGCTCTCCGCGTCGGCACCGTGCTGGAAGCCACCACGATCGAAAAATCGAAGAAGCTTTTGAAACTGCAGGTTGATCTGGGCAATGGCGATCGCCGGCAAATCCTGGCCGGCATCAAGGAACACTATTCGCCCGAGCAGATTCTGGGCAAGCAGATCATCGTCGTCGCCAACCTCGCGCCGCGCGAAGTAATGAAGGGCGAAACCAGCTTCGGCATGCTGATGGCCGCCACGGATGCAGCGAGCGGGCGCGTGATCATCATGTCGCCCAGCGAGCCGACCGCGCCTGGCAGTGTCGTGAAATGAGTGATTTCTCCAATCGATACAACCGTCACAGTTTGCCTTCGCAAGATTTGGTTCTCATCGTCGAGTGCTCCACGCCGATCGATCTCTCGGAGGTCGATCATGAAATGCGAATGGATGTCGGCGACGATGCGACAGCTTGAAACCCTGACGCGGCGCGCAAACGCGGGTGACACTGCTGCGATGCTGGCGGCAACAAAGCTGGGAGATCTGATCGCATTGCATCGCACTCAATGCACCGACTGCGCGCAGCGGAAGAGTCAAGCCGAAACTCGCCCTCGTGTCGTCCCACCGGCGGCCGCTTGACTACTCCAGCAGCATCGCGTCGCCGTAGCTGAAGAAGCGATAACGCTGGTCGATGGCGGTTTGATAAACGCGCCGTTGTTCGTCGAGTCCAACGAACGCGGCCACGAGCGCGATCAGCGTGCTGCGGGGCAGATGGAAATTTGTGATCAGCGCATCCACATGCTTCCACTGGTAAGGCGGCGAAATCAGAATCCCGGTCCGATCTGATTTCGCTTCGAACGGTAACCCTGCCGGCTGCGATTCCAGCACGCGGGCACTGGTTGTCCCGACCGCAATGACGCGACGACGATCGCGCTTCGCCTCGTTCAACATCGCCGCCGTTTCCGGCGAAATCTGATACCGCTCGACGTGCATAACGTGATCTTCAATTGCGTCGGCGGTCACCGGCTTAAACGTGCCGAGCCCTACTTCAAGGGTGACGGCGGTTCGCTGGACTCCCGCATCATCGAGCCGGGCGAGCAATTCGTTCGTGAAGTGCAGCCCCGCCGTCGGTGCGGCGACCGATCCTTCCGAGCGCGCGACGACCGTCTGATAACGCTCGCGATCGAGTTGATCGCGGGCATCATGCTCCTTTTCGCGCTTGATATACGGCGGCAACGGCATGCGGCCGATGCGTGCAAGCAACGTCGTCGCGGATTCCTGCGTTGAAAGCTCGATGATGTAAGTCGCATCGGGCTCTTTCGAGACGACGTGTGCGGTGATGCCGGGATCATCACTGAACGACAGCTCGGTTTGCGAACCCACGTTCTTCAACATTACCCGCCAGCGATGGACGTCGAGTTGCTCGATGAACAGACCTTCGACGTGGCCGCCACTCGCTTTTCGTAGCGAAAATCGGGCCGGGATTACGCGGGTATCGTTGAAAACAAGTAGATCGCCCGCTCGGAGCAACTGTGGCAAATCGCTGAATGCGCGATGCGCGATCGATCGATCCGCGCGGCGATAATGCAGCAGCCTCGACGCCGCTCGATCGCGCGGCGGTTCCTGGGCGATCAGCTCGGGCGGAAGATGAAAATCCAGTTCATCAGTTCTCATGAATGTTGCTTGGTTGCATCATCCGGCATAAGCGGAACCATTTCACGCTCACGCGCGCAGCGCGTCCAGAATAGTTTTTGAGGCTGATATTTCGGGCGATTTCAGTGCAATTCGGCACGCGTCCATAATCGTGGCCGCGGCGCGCTATCGCGTTTGCTTTGCAAATGCGGGTGCCAGACCTACAGACACAAGCTAGCCTGATCGTCGCTTCATTCGATCTGAAGCTTGTTCAGCTGCTGCGCCAGGCGATCCGCACGGCCGACCTCTCCGGAGGGAAGGTCGGTCGTGATCTCGCTTGCGACACGTTCGGCAACGGCTGCTGCGAGCCGCGGCAGCACATCCATCCGGAGCCGCGTTATGAGCCGCGTCCGGTGCTGCACCCGACGCCACGCTATGAGCCTCGCGAGGTCCGCCGCCCGACGCATTACCTCCCGGCCTGCCCGCCGCCGGCGCCGGACTGCTGCGAAAAGACTGCAAAATCTGACACGAACTGCGGCCCGCTTCCCCCGCCGTGGCGGATGCCGGTGTCGAAAAATTCGTTACAAACCGCGCCTTTGGTAAAGGTTTTCATCCATCGCACCGATGTGCACAACAAGGGCTCGCTGATCGATGTGTTCCTCTAGTGCGCGAACCCAAGCGGCGTTCACGTCGTTTTAATGGGTGATGACCGGAGCGTTGACCATGTTGCACGCCGAACAAGTTGAAGAGCTGGTGCAGATCATCGCGGCGTTGTCGCGCTCAACGCTCTTGGTGCAATTCCAAACCTATCGCGCAAGCTTTCCGGTCGATTTCACCGCCGACTACCTCGATCGACAGAGCACCGAGCAGTTGCGGCACCTGTTCCTCGCGATGTGCCTGCAGAGCCAGCGCATGCCCGAGCTGCCCACCGCTGCGTGAAGTTCTCTCAACTTCGCGGATGATGTTTCTTGTGGATCGCTTTCAGGCGATCGGTGTCGACATGCGTGTACACCTGCGTCGTGCTGATGTCGGAATGGCCGAGCAATTCCTGGACGACGCGCAGATCCGCCCCGCCGCTGACCAGATGGCTCGCGAAGCAATGCCGCAGCACGTGCGGTGAGACTTCTTTCAGCAACCCGCTTCGACGTCCATATTTTTCGACGAGCATCCACAGCGCAATTCGATCGAGCTTTTTCCCCGTGCGCGAAAGAAACAGAATCTCGCTGTGATCGCGCAGCAGCTTCGGACGTGTTTCGCGCAGGTATCGTTCGATCGCCTGCGATGCCGCTTTCCCCAGAGGCACGACGCGCTCCTTCGAGCCTTTGCCCAGCACGCGCACGCAGCCAACCTGTAGATTCAAGTCCCGCACTTTCACGCCACACAGCTCAGTCGCGCGCAGGCCCGAAGCGTAAAGCAATTCGAGGATCGCGACATCGCGCGTGAACAGCGGGCTTTTCGGATCGGGTGCGGCGATCAATTGACCGACCTGATCGCGCGAGAGAATCTTCGGCAGTCCGCGCTCCGGTTTTGGTCGCTCGAGCTGCTGGAGAATGTGCGTAACATCGTGGCCCTCGGTGGCGCGGAAGTTCAGGAACACGCGAATGGCCGCCAGCCTTCTCGCGACAGTGCGGGTGGAATGCTTTTGCCGGGTTTGATCCTGCAGATACGCGCGGAAATCGTCGGCCTTCGCCTTTTGAAGCGTCTTCTTGCGATCGGTGAGATAGTCGCTCAGATCTTCCAGGTCGCTTCGGTACGCCAGCAGAGAGTTCTCCGCCAGCCCGCGCTCGGACGCGAGATAGACCATCAGCGATCGCAAAGTCGGGTTGGACGCGGCCAAATCCACAAGATCGTTATCGGTCTGATCCGAGTTCTTTCACCACGCCCTCGTCATCGCTGGCTTCAGGCTCTTTTTGCCGCGAAAGCTCCTGAAGGGCGCGCGCGATCGCTGTTTCATCGAGCGAGCCAAGCCAAAGAATGCTGCCTTGGGATGATTTGGGGTGGAACAGGTGATGCGTGACGATTCCAACCTTCTCCGCATCAACTCCGCTCGCCGCGCGATGTTCGCGCGCGATTCGCAGAAGCTCAGGCGAGGTCGAGGAATCGATCGGGAAATCACCCAACAACTCAATCGCCCCGGGCGAAATTAAAAACGCTTTCACGAACTTCGCGCGCGAGCCGCGTTGAATTGCGAGATAGCGAAAGTCGTGCAGAGGTCGCAAATGCGCGCGTGCGCCTTTGCCGATTGAGCTGATCTGATCGACGTGCTGCTTGATCTTCCCCGCCGCCTCAAACCGCAGCTCGGTCGCGGCGGCGCGCATGCGGGCGATTTGCTGTTCGACCAACTCGCGCGGATTGGTCAGCACCTGCGTGCTCCATTCGATCATCTGCCGATATTGCGGCATCGAAATCGAGCCATCGCACGGGGCCGGGCATTTGCCCATCTCCTTGTACGCACACGGCAGCCCGCGCGGCGCTTGGACGAGAATGTGGTAGTAGCGGCACAAATCGAACCAGTCTTCGATGTCTTCGACCAGTTGTGATGCGTCGTTTCGATCTTCGATCGGTCCGAACAACGTGCCGGTTTGAATGCTGAGGTCGGTTGTCTTCGTGTAACGCGGAAATTCCGAATCCGGATTCACGTGTACGAACCACGCCTCGCGCATACCGATCATGCCGCGATATGTTTGCGGGAAAAAGTGACGCGCAGCTTGGAGATAAATTGCATCGGCTTCGAATGCGCTGTCCACGCGCGTCCACGAGACGGCGCGGACGATTTCGCGATAGTTCACGCGCCTGCTGGGCAGCACTTGCGCATCCAGCTCGCCGCTGAGCCGGCGCCGCAAGCTCGATCGCAGGTTCTTCACGCACAAGAGTTGAAACGGGCGATCGCTCTCGTCGCGCATCAAATAAACGACCCATTTCGCGGGCGTGGATTTGAGGAATGCTTCGAAATCAGCAGTGGGCTCGAAGCGGGTTTCGCTTTCGAATTGGAACTCGCCGTTCATCGGCCCCGCCGTTCGTTTACCGTGACGTGATCGACTCGGCCTTCGCGCAGAACGAATTCGCCGACCAGCGCATCATCGCCGAAATGCACGACCACCCGCGGCTGCGCGCGCCGATCGCCTGTGTGCTCGATGAGAAAAACCTCGTTGCTTTTCATGCGGTTGCCGACATCCGTCATCGCCGCCGCCAGCAGACTTTTCGGCAACGCATCTTCCGGGGCGCAATTCAGCTTGCCTGCCGAAGCAGCGGCGGCAAAGTCGGGCATGGATTCGAAGTTCTGACCGGCTGCGTACGCGCGGGCGACGAAGCTCGTCAGGGTTGAAACCGTGGCCTGCCGATAGAGATTGTCGCTCGGGTTCGGCGGCAGCTTCGTCCAGTAATCGCGCCAGCGCTCTTCAAAACCGCTTCCAGCGCCGAAGTTCGCCCGCCACGCCTGCATCGGGTTGGTGTGTTTGCTGATCGCGCGCATGAAGTTATTGAATGCGGTTTGGTACTTCCCGCCGTCACCGTGGGCGAGGAACTGGATCATCGACCACGCCTGATCGTAGTTCACCGGGCTGAGCTGGGCGTTCCAGTCGCCCAGCGAAATGTGCATCATCTGCTCGACGGTTTTAAAGCGGTTTGCCTGCAAGGAGTTGATGATCCGCTTTCGCCGCCACTCCGGGACGATGCCGGTGATGAGATCATCGCCGGTGAAAACGCCTTCGCCAAAGTACTCCGCGAGCCCTTCGTTCACCCAGGTCGGAATATCGCCACCGATTACCGCAGCGGCGAATTGATGGAAACCCTCGTGCTGTACCACGTGCCACGTGCGCGAAGAAAGTTTCTCACCCGCGATTGCGATCAGCGCCTTGCCGGTGAACAAGCCCGCACTGCCCTTCACCCCGCCGGCATCGATGTAATCGTCTTCGTTTCGATAAAGCACGAACGGCAGCTTAGTTCGAATCACGCCGGAGAAATCTCGCGTGCGGTTCGCGTACACCTCCGCAACCCGCGTGATGTGAACGCTCGCTTCCTGCACCTGATCGCGATCGAGATCGGTGTAGATGGTGTAATAGCGCGTCGGATACGCCGGCAGCTTCAGCCACGGCGCATCGTCGCCGTGCGTTAGCAGCAGCACGACGTTGATCAGCAATCTCGCGATCATTCAATGGATTGTATCGGACGGGCGCACCGCAAATGAACTATCCGTAGGATTGTTGATAGTGCTTGCTTGCATCGCTTCGGCGATCGGCATAAAAGTCTGATCGATGTCGCCCTATCGACGCAATGTTCTGCTCGGAGCCACGGTGCTGTGCGCGCTATGCGTGCTGGCGTGGATGATCCTGAAATTCGGCGGCAACGTCGCGAGCATCTTCGCCCAGGCGACGATTGATGTTGAATTCATCACGCTTCGCGCCGACGGTGTCGCCGACGGTTCGCCCGTCACTTACCTGGGGCTGGAATCGGGTCACGTCACGCGCGTCTGGCTGGATGAAGACCGAAAGCATGTGCACTTCATCGCTGCCGTGAACCAGAGCCCCGCCCTGCCCGGAAATGTGCGCGGTGTGATCAAGACGACGAGCCTGCTGGGCGCCGGTTCGTCGGTCACCCTGGTGACGGAAGGCGGGCCCCCATCGGAAACGCTGCAGCCCAATCAGAAGATTCAGGCCGAGTTCATCGGCTTGGGCGATGTGCTGCCGACGCAGTTCGGCGATCTGGCGTCGGAGATGGCCAGCACGATCAAGCAGCTTCGAGATTCGGGGTTGATCAATGATCTCGATGCGCAGGTTAAAAACGCCGGCCGATTGATCAGCGCGATGCACGATGTGGTAGGCGACGCGGGCACGCAATCGGATCTCAAGCAATCGATCTCGAACATCAAGCAGGTGACCGAGTCCGCCAAGTCGCTGGCGAGTAAGCTCGACAAGCTCGCCGACGACGTTCAGAAGACTTCAACAACCGCAAACGAGACGCTTGCCAAAGCCGGCACGAACATTGATACGCTTTCGCGGCAAATGGGCGAGCGGCTGACGCAGATCGCCAAGCTGCTTGAGCAATTCCAATCGGTTGCCGACAAAGTGAACCGCGGCGAAGGCACGGCTGGCGCACTGGTGAACGATCCCAAGTTGTACCAGAGCCTTGTCGATACCAGCCGCGATCTCAACGAAACCATCAAAGACTTCAAGCGCCTTGTCGAGCAGTGGGAACAAGAAGGCGTTACGCTGAAGCTGAAATAATCGTAATCTTTCCGCGCAGGGCCATCCGTTTCGGCCGGTATCCACCGGCATGAAACGCCGCAATCCATCCATCGAGCCGCTGGAAAACCGGCAAATGCTTTCGATCAGCGCGCAGATCGTAAAGGATCTGCTGCCAGGCCCGGGCTCCGGCGTGAGCTACCTCGATCGCGTCTCTGGCGTCCTCCCACCGGATCTCGCATTCACCGGCACGAACGGCTCGGCGCTTCAACCATGGCTGACCGAATCGAGCGACTTAACGCGAGTGGACGCCTTGGCACCCAACGGCACCGCTGTGTCACCGTCGCCGACAAAGATAGCGGCGCGGCATCGCAGGCTCGAAAGGTTGCTCTACGCGCGGTGATCGAAGCGGATGAAACATTGATCGCGCTGGGTGTTGAAAAAGGCATTCACGTAGTCGGTACGAGCGGCAGCGATCGAGTCAGGATACAGAGCATCGAGGAATCGAATGTCTCGCTCATCGACTTTGTGATCAACGGCATCAGCCAGGGGAAGCTTAATTTCACATCGAATGAAGAGACGGATATTTACGTCGATCTGGCGGATGGGAACGATCGTTTGGAAATCGGTCCCGGTCTGAGCAACCGCATCGTCGCCGAAGGCGGCGCCGGCAACGATACGTTGGGCGGCGGCGACGGCAGCGACTTCCTTCGTGGCGGCGCGGGAACCGACCGCTATCTCCGAAGCGGCGGGAAAGACCGGCTGATCGCGTAGCGCTAGCCTTGGTGCAACTGGATGCTTGCGTGGTATGCTTTGCGCATGCCAACGCCGCGCTCTTCGGACAGCAACGACGATCGTCGCCTCGTGTTTCGACCCCAGGGTACATGCACCGCGGTAGAGTTGGTGCACGAGATCGCGGATGTGCTTTTCGATGCCTGCGAGGGTGGATTGGAGGATGCGCTCTTGGATATCCGTCAGGTACACGGATTCGAATCACCCGGCCCGATGTTCCGTGCCTGGGCGGTGGGTCAATGGGCGCAAGTCGCCGGCGAGGTGCGCGTTGCGATGGTCGCCCGGCCTGAACACATCAGCCCCGAAAAAATTGGTCTCATCGTTGCCGCCCAGGAAGGCCTGCAAGCCAACATTTTCGACGCCGAAGAACCCGCCGTGAAGTGGCTGGATGGGTTCAGCGCGTCGCGATCCGATGTTTGATTGAAGATTGTCCGAGCCGAATCACTAAACGAAAAACCCACGGCAGAACCGTGGGTTTTCGCGTTGATTGAATGTGTCTCCGATTAGGAAGCGCTGGCTTCCTGACCGTTCTGGTACTCGTAGTAGGTCTTGATATTGCGGCCGTAGTAACCGCCGCCCTGCGAGCGGACGCCGTTGAGGACGACGCCGAGGTGCTCTGCCTTGAGCTGCCGCAGGCCGTCACGCAGACGCTGCAGCAAACCACGGCTGTTCGAAGCGGCCTTGACGACACTGACCACGCCGTCGACGCGCGGCGCCATCGCAGCCGTCTCGGAGACGAGCAGCATTGGGCCGGTGTCGAAGATCACGTGGTCGTATTCTTCCAGCGCGCGTTCGACAAAGTCGGTGAAGAGCTGGCTCTCCATCAGCTCCGTCGGATTCGCGGGACGCTGGCCGGTCGTCATCACGTCGAGGTTCGGCACCTGGGTGCTGCGGATCGCGCCTTCGAAGTTCTCGACCGAAGCGATCGCATTGCTGAAGCCGACGTCGTTGGGGACGTTGAAGATCTTGTTGAGCTCCGGACGGCGGAAGTTGGCGTCCACCAGCAGGATCTTTCGGCCGTTGAGCGCGAGGCCCGCGGCGAGGTTGCACGCGACGGTGGTCTTGCCATCGCCCGGGGCCGGGCTGGTGACCATGATCGAGCGCGTCGTCTCGAGCGAAGCCGCATGCTGCAACCGCGTTCGGACCTGGCGGTACTGCTCGGCGATGATCGAAGTCGGCGCCTGGAAGATGATCAGCGGCGCCGGCACACCGGCCGCTTGCGGATCGTCTTCTTCGTGCGGGATCATTCCCAGGAGGTTCATCTGACCGACGCGGGCGATGTCGCGCGGGCTGCGGACGGACGTATCCATCATCTCTCGCAGGAACGCGATGCCCAAGCTGAGCGTCAGGCCAAGCACGATCGCGATCGACATCGTGATCGGCAGCTTCGGGAAGCTCGGAAGATCGGGCTTCTCAGGGTGCTGCGCCCAGGCGACCTGCATATCGGCGTTGGCAGATGCGATCGTGTCGAGCTGGTCCTTAATTTCTTTGTAGTTGGTGCGCGTGGTGTTCAGTTCGTCGGTGATCGACAGGTAGTCGCTCATCGCGATCGCGAGATCGCCGAGCTGGCCCTTGAGCTGTTCGATCTTCTTCGACGTGGTTTCCAAAGCATCCTTGGCGCTTTGAGCCTGCACTTGCGCGGACGAGAGCAAGCTGGCGCGGGCGGCGATCAGCTTCTCCTCGCGGACTTTTTGAAGCTGCTCGATGAACCCGTCGCGGCTCATTTCAAGATCGCGGACGGTCCGGGAGTTGGCGCCGGCGGCGATGGCCGTGCGAATGTTGACTTCGGTTCGTGCGATCATGTCGCGGTACGAGACAACCTGCATGTCGCGTTCGACCATGTCGATCGCCATCGCCGGATCACTGCCGGCGGCGATCTGCTGCTGCATCTGCTCGTACCCTGCCTGCGCAGCCATCGCGCCGGCCTGCATCTCAATCTGCTTGCTGATGGTGGCCTGATATTCCATGTCGGTCGCGGTGTAGCGGCCGGTGGAGTTGCCGACCTGACCGAGGTTCAAGTGCATCATCAGGTTGTTCTGGCGGTCGCTGAGCTCGCGAATGTGCTGCTCGAGCCGCAGCTTGAGGTTATTGAGCGTCGAAGTCTTGTCGAGCATCTTGTTGGTGCTCTGACTGCGCTGCTGGTCAAGATGGGTATTGACGATGTCGTCGATGATCTTGACCGCATCCTGCGGATCGGCGCAGCTCATTTCGATCTTGATCAGCTGGCTGTCGGGGATAGCGGTGGCGGTGAAACGGTCCTGAAGCTCGAGCTTGGCGGCACCGGTATCGACGACATCGCGGCTGGCGCCGTCGGCTTGGGGCTGGTTGTAGACGAACTGCTTGAACCAGCTCGTCTGGCGAATCTGAAGATCGGGCTTGGACAGCACGCTGCTGAACAGCGAGTCGCTGGTAAGCATTGCGGCGTGCGTACGCTGGACGATCTGCAAGCCGCTGTAGTCTTCGTTCTGCTGGTCCGACTTGGGATCCATCGGGTTGAAGTGAGTTTTGGGTTCAACCGCGACCAGGGCCGAGGCTGTGAAGCGCGAATGGTATTTCGCTAGATACCAGTTCATGCCGTAACCACCGAAGGCGGAGACGATCAGAAGCAGGATGATCAGCCACGAATTGGCGCGGAGAACGCGCCAGATATCGGCGGCCGTCATGGTTCCG
>JADMIO011210276.1_pt1 | contig 104874 bp, 79 predicted proteins | sample 8958161 | NCBI WGS metagenome assembly JADMIO01 (sample SAMN16585339, study PRJNA669376) | soil metagenome | isolation source: Crop rotation soil | place: USA: Cullars Rotation, Alabama | collected 2011 | reverse complement strand
GCCGCGACTTCAAGTCACGTGAATTCCAAGCTTCGGATCCCACTGTGCTGGAAAGCCGTTACCAGGAAACGGTAACCGCGCATCAAACCCCGCCGGCCGCAAAGGTATCTGCCCCGCCTGCCAGTACGCGATATTGCCGTTCTTATCGGCGTAGATGAAATTGTGTGAAGTGGGTATGAGTTTTACTGCTGCTTCGAATTGCTGGATGTTGCGCGCACGATCAAAACCTATGAATGCGTGCACGGCCTCCAGTTCTCTTTGCCAGTGAGATCGCTTTTGTGTGATCAGGCTGGCGCCACTGCTGCCAACGACCGGGCCGTGAGTACTGCGCAGCACCGGCTGGTTCACCGCGCTTGCGCCGCGCACATTGATCGTTTCCACCCGCACTTCAAACGGCGTGCACGTGCCGTTGAACATGTAACCTGAGCCTGGTCCACCACCGGCGTTGCAAGTGGTTTCAATGTAGTGATCGAGGTTATCGCCAACTGCAGTGGTTGAAGTCCACGCGATGTGGTCGTTGCGACCGATGAGGACGGAAGGCACACCCGCGAAAGCCATGCCCGCCACGTTGAATCCGTTTCCTCCGTTGAGCTGCACTTCATGCAGGACCTCCGGCACACTAAAGCCCATCTGTGGACCACCATAAAGCATCGCAAACCCACTGGCGCTGCGAGCAGCACTGACTGCCCATGCATAGCTGCCGAGTTTGGTCGGCACGCCCAGAGACTGCCACGTTGCGCGCGCTTCGTCTTCCGAGACATCCAGCTTATGAGCGGAGACGATCTGTAGCTGTGCGTTGTTCAAAGGTCCCGGCTTCTGTCTCTTACCAAAAGCTCCGGATGTCGGTACTGTCACGGGAGAGTCCGGATCGTTGATCCACCTCACGTCACTGAAGATCGCGAAGCCGTTCACTGGACCATGAGCAGCGATCAAGCTGTCGAGCAGGGCAAGATTGGTCAACTCACGACCACCGATTTCGCCGAAGCGACGTACCATGAAAACTCCGAATGCGACTGAATCGCGTCTGGTCCATGGCTGTGGGAAAAATCCGAGAGCGTGAAACTCGAAAGGTAGTTTTGTTAGTGGACTCAACGCGACCTCGCCTATGTAGCGATTGATCCCCGCGACGTATGCGTCGAAGATGTCCTGCTCCTCGCTCGTTAGCGTAGCGAATTGCGCATCGAGCTCGGCATCGGTGTAGCCGGTTATCCGCACGGCACGGTCGGCGTTCACCGTCGAGGGGCCGAAGATCTCAGCGAGCCGTCCTCTAGCGGCGCGGCGGTTCAACTCGAGTTGCCAGAGCCGATCCTGAGCAACCGTATAACCGTATGCCTCGAATAAGCCTCGATTCGTTTCGGCAAAAATGTGTGGAGTGCCGAAATCGTCACGATAAATCTTCACTGCTTCGCCATTCACATCGAGTGTCGTAAAGCCTGCGCTAGCTGCGATCGCGGAAATGGAAGCACAAAGAAAGATGGTGACTAAAGTGAGAGAGATCCTGAGGCGTTTGAGCATAACGGCTCCTTTCAGATTTCGATAAGTTTTGAGTTGGTGGCGCGTGGCTGTGAAGTCGAGACTCACAATTCGCGAGTGAAAGGTATTCGCAGTGAGTGGTCACTGTCAATCTTTGAACGGAGAAACGTTTCGTCAAATTCTGACATTGCTATTAAAGCCGTCCTTAAAGGAACAACCTAATGGCAGGCACAATTGTTGAAGGTCGCAACGTCAATACCAACCTTACCTTGACGCCAGACTTCTGCATCATCGGCTCAGGCGCCGGTGGTGGAGTGTGTGCGCTGAAACTGGCTGAAGCCGGTTTCGACGTCCTCGTGCTCGAAGAAGGTCCAAACATTCCGCAAGTGGATGGACCAGCACCCGCACAGAAACGCAAGATGCTCAACGAACGCGAAGTCGACATGTACAAGCTGCTCTACCAGGAAGGCGCGACTCGCCTGACAAAAGACGGCGGCGTCAAGGTCCTGCAGGGACGCTGCCTGGGCGGCGGTACCGCAGTGAACTGGTCAGCCTGCTTGCCGCCTCGCAAAGAAACGTTGGACGAATGGCAGAAGCGCGGGCTGCCGTTCACACGACAGAACCTCGATCCATACCTGCGTGAAGTGGCGAACTATCTTCCGATCGTTCGCAACGACAAGTACAACACTTCGGCGCGAAAGTTCAGGCTGGGCTGCGCGAAGCACGATATTACGGCGGAGAACCTGCCGAACAATACGAACGACTGTCGCGAGTGTGGCAGTTGCGGAGTGGGTTGTCCTTACGATCGCAAGATGAGCGGCTTCGTGAAGTGGCTGCCTGATGCCGTTCAACTTGGCGCTACGATTTACACCGACACGAAGGTAGATCGACTCGTAGCCACCGGCGATCAGATCAGTGAAGTGCAGGCACACTTCATCGACGGCAAAACACGCCCAACCAACCGCAAACTCGTAGTGAAGCCGGCGAAGGGAGTCGTGTTGGCCGCGGGCGCTATCGGCACTCCCAGCATCCTCATCCGTTCGGATCTCGATCTCGACAAGCGCGTCGGGAAGTTCACGCACATTCACCCGGTAACGATCACGATCGGGAAGTATCCCGAGAGCACGTTTCCGGCCTACGGCGTGCCCGACAATATGTGGACGTCAAGATTCGGCGGTGGTCCAACCGGCTATCTCATCGAAACCGGATCTTTCTACCCCGTGCTTTCCGCCTCGGCAACGCTGCAGCACGGTGACGAATTACACCGGATCATGCGCGATTACTATCCGAACGGCGCGATTTCTTACGCCCATCACATCACCGGATTCGATCCGAAAGAGAAGTACGGCACGGTCGAGCTCGACGACAACGGCGATCCCGAATTGGACTACAAAATTCCGAAAGCCAACGTGAAGCCGATGCAGGAAAGCCTGGTGATGATGGGCCGGATTCATCTCGCCGCAGGCGCAACCTCTGTTTACATCCTGCGCAACCCGCCGCTCGAGATCAAAAGCGATACGCAGTTTAACGAAATCAGAAAGATCGACTTCACGCAGCCGCAACGCTCAACCGTTTTTACAGTCCACGTCATGGGCGGCTGCCAGATGAACAAAGACGACAAGCGCCGCTGCGTCAATAACGATTTCACGTTCGTGGGAAAGAAGAACCTGTGGGTCGCCGATGGCTCGCTCTTTCCGACGGCACTCGGTGCGAATCCGCAAGTGACGATCTACTCGCTGGCGCTCTGGGCAGCACGCGAGATCTGTGAGCGGCACCAGGCGCCGTTCCAGCTTAATCACCAGCAGGGAGGTGATTTGCCATGGCCGGGATATTGAACTCAGTGCTTAATGCAGCCGCGCATCCAAAAGAACGAAGTGAAGTAACCGCAACTACATTCGACTGTCTCAACCGGAAGACGGCATTGATTCTCTTCGCTGTCGCGGAGGCGGTGCTCGGTGAAGGGTTCCTGCTCAAGGCGCCGCGATTTATCGAAACTGTCGATGATTACCTGAACTACCAGCGAGCGGCGCAACGCGAACACTTTCTGCTGGCGCTGCTGCTTGCGGAGACGACTTTTGGCTTTACTCTCGGCGGCACGTTCCGGTCCTTCTCACATTTATCTGTCGCAGATCGAAGAAAGATTCTCGAGAAGCTGCGTTCCAGCAGCCAATCGCTGCGCCGCAACATCTACGCGGCGTTTGTGAACGTCTCTGCGTCGACTTACTACGCCAGCGATCTGACCTGGCCGGACTTGAGTTACAAGGGCGTGAGTGTGGACCATCCGGAGATCTTGCAGCAGGCGCCGCCAATCCCGTGGCGTCCGGACGATCCGCGGCCCATCGAAAGCTAGTCGAGTTGCACCTCACGACGCTTGCTTCAGGAACTTCCCTTCCTTTTGTAGTTCACGGCGGACGCCCTTGACGAGATCGCTGGCGCGGATCTCTGCAGGGTTGCGGACTACGGCTTTCAGGCAAGCATAGCGCAGCACGTTGATGATGCTGCCGCCCGAGAGCTCGTAATCGTGGGCTAGCTGCGCGAGACTCACATCAGCGGCAAGTCGATAAGGTTTGTTTTTAAAGTTCTCCTCCCACAGCCGTAATCGCTGCTCAGCATTCGGCATCGGGAAATGAATCATCGATTGAAAGCGACGTGCGAAGGCATCGTCGAGATGTGAGCGCAAGTTCGTCGCGAGGATCGAGATGCCGTGGAAATCTTCGATGCGTTGCAGCAGGTAAGAAATCTGCTGGTTGGTGGCGCGGTCGTTAGCGTCGCGTGATTCGGTGCGCTTCCCGAAGAGTGAATCCGCTTCGTCGAAGAACAGGATCCAGTTCTGATGTTGCGCGTGGTCGAAGAGGCTCGCGAGGTTTTTCTCTGTCTCGCCAATATACTTCGAGACGACTTTCGATAGATCAATCCGGTAGACCGGAAGTCCTGTGATCTTGCCGAGCAGGCTCGCCGTCAATGTCTTGCCCGTTCCCGGTGGACCATAAAACAAACTGCGGAAACCGGGCTTGAGACGTTTCTTCAATCCCCACTCGTGCAAGAGCGTGCTTTCATGACGAACCCAGACGACGATGTCCTCAACCTCCTGACGCGCCTGCGGCTCGAGCACGAGATCGTCCCACTCATAAGGCGTGGTGATTCGCTGCGCCGGAAACTCCGGACTCAACGGCGGGTGATAGGAAGATCCGGTGGTGAGACGCTCTCGATACTCTGGTGACAGCAGCAGCAACGAGGCAAGCGGCGGCTCTTCCCGCGACTCTCGCGATTCGAGCCGGAGAATGTTGTTAGCGAAGAGGTAGTGCTCGTGGCTGAAGAGATAGTGAAAGCGGAGCCGGGCCTTGATGTCGTCGCCGGCGAGAAGAAACATGGCCGTCTCACCGGTTGGCACGATGCCGCCGTGCGCGAGGCCGGTTAGACCACCAAACTCCGTGAACCGCCGTTGCGTTGAAGGGTTCTGGATGAAGAAAGGATCGAGTAGATCGGGTTTGACGCTCGGGATGTAACTAAGAATGAGCAACAATCGCTCGGCCGGTTCCATATCGAATTCTCGGATGACGTTAGCATACGGAGCGTTAACATCCGGCAAGCGCGGAGGCTCGATCTCGGAGAGTGGATCGCCTTCTGACGCTTCACCGTGGAGTTTGAAACGGCGTTCCAGTACTTCGCGAAACCACGACATCTCGTCCTGGATTACGGCTGCGTTGTTGACGAGCAGTTCTGCGTCCATTGGCATCACCAGTTTACGTAGAGCGGCTGCGGCATCCAGCGGTGATAGACAATCGCGATACTCCAGGGAATCTGATCGACGAGCACGTCAACCGTCTTGCGCTGCACTTTCAGTTTCCAATTGTCTGCCGTGTGCTCGAGTCTTCCTTCACGTTGGAGGAAGGTCTCGCGTAAGCCTGCGATCGAGGTGTGCTCGATGATTTTCCAGTTGGCGATCATGGCTTTCAGCAGCCGGTCGCACGTCTGGCGCTCCCAATCGGTGAGCTCGATAGCCTTTTCGATGGGAGTGCCGACGGGAACGCCGCAAAGGATCTTATTCAACACGAGCAGCGGCTCCGGCGTATCGGTGCGTCCGTCGACGAGATATTGCAGCAAATGGACCGCGCGCGAGACAGTCGCGGCGTCGCGCCAGCGAGTCGCGTCATCCGGATTGAACATGTTGAGGGTTTGAAACAGATGCGGAAGGAATGGTCCTGTCAGCACCAGTCCGGCATTGTTCACGTAGATCGGATCTTTCACATTGTCGTCAGTCACTTCGCCCTCCAGACTGAACGCCATCTTACGACGATTTTGCCCGGTTGCTGGTGATCGTTCGACGACTTCTCTCGACGCTTCTGCGCGCGATATATCAGTGGGCGGACGGATCGGTTTTTTAGCTCCCGGCATCCAGGGTGCGAGCAGCAGCTCACGGTCGCGTTGAATGACGGCGAGCAGGCTCGTCTGTCCCGCGTTGCTCGCGAGTTGCCAGGCGTGGTCCAACATAACTGCGCCGACGTTTGCGCTGTCGCGCGCGCCCAGCGAAGCGGCGAGGTAACGCGAAGCGAAGAACTCGGAGAAAGCCAGCACGAGCCGGCCGACGGAGCGGTTGCTGCCGGTATTACGATCGAGAAACTCCAACACGAATCCCCAAAACAACTCGCGGCTCGTAAGCGTCGGGTGACCGTGCGGAACGGTCTCGAGCCACGCGGAGGCGAGCGCTTCGGCGGCGCGCAGCAGGACGCGATGTTTCCGCGGCTCGAGCATGTAGACCACGCGCACGAGTGCGGATTCAGGAAGCACCCTGGCCCAATGCTCGCGCTTCAGAGGGTCTGCGCTGTGCTGGCTAATGAAAGCGGAGAGATCTTCGGGAGATTCTTCGGCCATCAAGTTAAGGGCATGAAGAAGCGCGTCGTTCGACAAGTATTGCGCTCGGGGTCGTTCAGCCTGTCTGGTAGTGGCGTGTCGCGGTGCGCGGTGCTCGCCGAGCAGGAATGCGAAGACTGCTTCGCGCGGGATCGGAGGACGTCTCCTCGTCGCGGGCGCAGCAACTTCCTCGTCATAGACTTCGATCGATTCAGGTGTGGCAGTGGACGCGACTGCTGCCGTGAATGACGCAAACTGCTGGTCTTTGTCTAGGAACGTTTCGACTTCTTGCAGCAGAAACCGGCGTACAGGCTCGGGCGGTGGCCCGCCGCACAACCGTCGGAGCAAAGACTGGTAGAACGTCTCAGTCAAAGGCTGGCCGTCCTGTAGCAGGAGTAACTCGTCAAGCATCGCCTGTCGCATGCCGTCTTCAGACTGCGGCCGGTACGGCGCAGGGATACGCGCAAACAGTTGCTCGAGCGCGATCAGCATTGCAGCTTGGCGTGGACATAACAGTCGAAGCACGTCTGCGAACAAGGCGTCGGCGCTCGCGATGACGGTCAGAATCGCGGTCGTGTCGTGTAACGAACGAAGGAAGTGCTGCGCATCTGCCGGATACCTCCTGATGAGCGTGCGCATGATAGAGCTTGATGCTTTACCGGATGGGAGTTGGGTGAGGAGAAGTGACTTCAGTACGTGTGCTTCGCGTGTAGATGAAAATGAAGATGCGCGCGGGTGTATAGCAATGTGCGACGCAAACTCTTCCACATCGAGCAGGCGGCCGTCGAGAGCAGCCGCGACCAGGTTCGAGTAGAACTCGTGTTTGTCCGCTGCTTTGGTGGCGAAGTCCACGAGTGCGGACCAGAATGGATCATCAGGACGTTGCGTGTACTGGAGCAGAGTTTGCAGCAGCTTCACGACGCCGTCTTCCGGTAGCTCGCGCACGGCACGCCAGATCGCCTCGGGCCGGTGTCCCGTGCGCGCGTGTGCAAACACGGCGCGCAGCATTGAGCGTGGTAAGCCCGGCAAGGCGGCAAGCGCGACTGCGGGCGTGAGTGCCGGGTTGCGAACGAGCGCACTCCAGGGCAGGAAGCCGTGGCGCAAGTAGTAACGGAGGATCGCGATCTTGTCGTAGAGATCGAACGGTTGCGACGTCGTGCCACGTCGTTTCGATCGCTTGTCGAAAGCTGGTCCACGATCGTTTCGTGCTTTGAGTGGGTAGGTGAACTCGAAATGTAGTTCGTCTCCGGTGTACCCGTGCGATGAATCGAAGTCGAGCTCATGCACTAACTCAGAGATGATCGCGGGCAACGATGATTTGAACGCGCGCTTCTTCCCGGTCTCTCGCAGGCCGAGGTCGAGCGTTCGAATGATCTTGACGTAATCCAGTCCGCCGCTCTCGGCCATTCCCTCCAGCAGCGATCTGACGAAGCTCTTGCGGTTGAACTGCGAGCCCGCATCCTGCACGAGGTAAGAAAGCACGAGCACCCACAGGAGCCGTGCAAACCGCTGGTCGCTCACGGCAAGCAATGGCGTGACCTTGTGCACATCGCGTAGATCGATCATGTAGAGGACGATGAGCATCGCGTGCTGCGGCTCCAGCAGGGAGAGGAGGGTGCGCAGGGCGGTGTCGTCGAGTTGCAGGACGATGCGTTCGAGAAGGCTTCTGTGCCGGCCGTGCCTGCGAATGATTGTTTCCACACGCTGCGGAGCGGTGTCCATCAGACTCGTCATGAGCTCTTCAAACGAGAAGAGCGACTCGCGCGGAGCCCAGAAGGGCAGCGTTCCGTGCAGCAGGTAGAATTCGAGCAGTTCGAGTTGTGCTGCTTCCTCCGGTAGCGAGCGGACGGTTGGGTTTTCGTCATGGAAGATCCCTGTGAGCGCGTCACGCAACAGTGTCTCGAGTCGTTCAGCGGCCGCGTCTTCAAATCCTTCGAGAGGAAGTACGCCGAGGTCGAGGTTGAGCGACGGGATCTTGATCTGTTGGCCTGGCGTGGCGAGCTCGTCGAGAACTTTTTCGATGACCGGCAGAAAGCGACGCCGATTGAATTCGCTCAGTCGTGGCTGCAGCAGCAACGCCAACGATTCAGAGTTGACGGTGAGCGCGAGCGTCTGCTTTCGGATGCTGTTCTGTAGTTTCAACTTGGTAAACCCTTATTTCAATTCAAGCCTCATTGGGTCAACTGTAGGGGCGGCCCTCTGTGGCCGCCCCCTGGGTTGACTCCACGCGGGGGCGGCCACGGAGGGCCGCCCCTACAGTTGCTCCTGTCGGCGCAGGAAGTCGCGTAGGCGCGTTGAGGCGACGATGAGGGGTTCGCGTTGACGTTCGCGTAGGGCACGGCGCCAGGCCCAGTAGAGAGATTCAAACTCGCTCATCTGCGATCGCGTGAGGAAGCAGTAATCAACGACGAGGTGCGCGGGCGTGTTGGCGCGAATTACGTCGCGTACTAACGTCCGGTCCTGATTGCTCAGCGTACCATTGTCCGTTGCGATAACAGCCGTGATCGTGAAGTCGTATATGAAATCCGCCGCGACGCGGTCCAGTAACGCGAATCGCAAAAGCGTGTGCTCGACGATATAGAGCTGCCGGGAGCGACGACTCCACGCGCGCGACTTGTCTACTGAAGTTTTGGCAGCGACTAACGCGCTCTCGAGATCGTCGTGCCTGCTCAAGATCCGCCAATCCGCCTCGGCAGACGGCTTGAAGATCAGTGAAACCGTGCTTTCTCCCGGGAACGTTCCCACACGATAGCGCTCGGGAGCGACAGACGTGATCGGCGCGAAATGTTCTTCGATGTAATCAGCGTAACGATCGAGTGAGCTTCCAATCACAGGCCCCGGATCACTCGAACCGTCGAGCACGTCGAACGGTGGTCCGTCGTCGAACACGTCCAAATTCAATTCGATCCGGCACTTGATCTCCATGCCCGCGATGTTTCGACGAGAGGGCGGCGTGAGATAGTCGAACCCGCGCCCGCGATTCTGAGTGCTCGCGACGAGGTGATGCAGGAACGAGAGCTTTGCGTCCAGCAGTCGTTCGCCCTCTCCGCCGGAGATCGCGCTCAACGTCTCAGCGTAGAGTGCAAGCAGGAAATCGAGAAAACGATTGCGACGCTCGACGAATGGATCGTGTCTCTCGACGATGCGTTGTAACCCCGCGAGATAGTTCTCCTTGAGCAGCGGCTCGACATCAGGAACTGACGCGCTCAAAGACTGGAAGAAATATGTTTGACGCAGATCGCGATCGATCGAGTAGAGATCTTTAGCGCACGAGAGCTGCGCAAAGAAGTCCGCCAGTAGTTGCTCGAATGCGAGCAGGTAACCCTTGAACTGTTTCGCCTGCCCACGGCGTCGCGGCGTGGCTCGCGCGGGAACGCCGAATGAATTGATTCCATAGACCGCCGGATACTGGTTCTGAATCGAGTAGTACTCACGCAGATCGCGGTATTTGCCGTGCGGAACACCGAAGTACATCTCATACTGCGGCAGCAAGCGATAAGTGCGGCGATAGTCGGCCCAGAGTTTGTCGAGCTCACGACGCACGCGCGTCTGGTCAGGCTTAATCTCCACCCCATTCTGAAACAGACGAATCGTACCGGCACGCGTGTCAAGTTGCAGGATGTCTTTCTCCGCAACCGGGATCGAGCTGGTGCCCGAGTAAATTGGTCCATCACCGAGTTGCACAGAAACTTTGCTCACGCTATCGACACCTTCAGTGCGCACGAGTGTGCGAACGACATCCTGAACCGCGATCATCGTCGCCTTCGGCTGCAGTTGGTCGTCGTCAATGAAACCGTTTCGGAGCAGTGGGCCATTGAAGATCTGGTCAGGTGTCTCGCCACGGTCGAGCAGGTTCTTGAGCGGCTGGCGGCGCAACTCCGGGGCGAGGAACTTTCCCACATTGAAGAGAAGAGTGGCGAGAGTTGCTTCGGGCGTGCGCGTGCTGTTGATGCGCACTTCGGCAGACACGACAGCCCGAACCGGTTCGAGAAACCGTATCGCGCGCACGTCTTCACACAGGTTCCGGTGGCGACAGTAGACGCGCCGCACGCGCCGGCGAATCGCCTTCGCACTGAGCTCTCCACAAGAATCAGCGTCTGGTCCATAAAGCCAGATCTCGTAAAGACCCTTGACCGCCGGGTCATCTCCTCGATACGGCTGCAACCAGACATTCGCGACCTGCGGAACACGATCGACGATGAGCTTCCGGTAGTCATTCTCGGTGAGCGGGTTACAGGGAAGGATGCGTCGCGGAATGAATAAAGCCTGGCCGCGCGCGTCGATCTTGCCGCTCTGCTTCTCCGCGAGCAGGTCCTGAAGCGGGAACTCAGCCCGATACGACAATTCCGTGAGGGCGTAGCAGAGTTGCTCGAGCGTGGTGACGCCGGGATCGTGCTCGTTGTAATCCGTCCAGATCTCACCCGCAAGCTGCTCGACCAGAGCAATGCCCTGTTCCCGCAGCGAGGCATAATCCAACCCATCGTTAGCTAACTTGAGTGCGGTCATCAGCAACCTTAGAAGCCGTCTACATTAGGGTGAAAAAATTTCTTTACCTTCTCTTTGGTCCAATCCTCAATTTTTTCCGGGTCTCCATCCTCCTTCAGGCCCAGCTCCGTCACCGCGATTTCCAACTTATCCGCAACCAGTTCTCTATCTTTTCCCTGGAGTATCAGAGCGAGAGCGCCTGGATTGAAACGCACAACTTCACTTTCGTACTTAATGACTTTGTCGGAACGCAATAACCCTTCAGCATAAGCCTCGGGTGTCCGCATTGGACCTTGATTGAACTCATTCGTGTAAGGCGCCAGGTTCGCCGGCCAGGCCGGACCGCCAGCCTTGCTCGTGACCAGGTGCCCTGCAACGAACGTCTGATATCTGCCGTATTTCTCTCTTAGATATGCGCTGGCCGGACTGCCGCCCGCATCCTCTCCCCTTGTCGCCCCTCTGCTGCCTGTCGTCGTACTAAAGTGAACTCCGATGTCAAAGCTATGGCCGTCTTCACTCTGCTTTGTGACAGTACGCGCGTCGTCGCCGTAGATGATTCCGTCCGGAAGAACAGTCTTTCCTTTTCCGGTTGCCACCCCCTCGAGTTCTCGCACTCCCTCGCTGATCGCGGTTTTTGCGCTAAGTAACCTGGGTTTTTGGTCGGCCTTACCCGAACCCTGTTCACTGGAAACGCTTATGTAGGTCTCCTGCGCGGCCAGTATTTTCCGGATAATTGGTTCGACTTCCTGCGGCGTGGGCCTGGGCTCAGACGCGGTGATGGCTTCGAGGGCTCTCAGTGCGTTCGCTCTGGCCTCTTTATTCATTCTCGTATTGCCGCCCCAGGCATTCAGGCTCGCGGCCAATGATCTGAAAGTGATGTTAGACGTGGAGGGAAGTGGGGCCGCCGCAACTTCGAGACTCGAGGGTGTGCTGAGAACCGGCGGGGGTGCAAAAGTCTGTTGAGGCGTGAAGGGTGCGCCGACAGGTAAAGTTGTCTGCGGCACGAAAGCAGGCGGTGGCGCTGCCGATGAAAGTGAGGGCAGCGAAACCGAAGGAGCCTCCACGCCTGCGAAAGCGCTTGCCGGCTGCGGCACCCGTGGGGCCTGGCTTTCTTTCTGCCGGTATGCTTCCTCGCTGATACGACCGAAAGGATAGTACACAAGTCGCGGCGGAATATCGTCGTACTTCCAGTTAGCCATTGGCAGCTCAGGTCCGGCATAGTACATGATTGGACCATTCACGTACTGCCTGTACCAGAACGCTCCCTGAATCACGTTGCTTGTGGGCCTCAACGACGGTGGCGCGCGTACCTGCGACAGCCCCGCAGGGCGATCGTCTGAACACAACTGCGTGGCCTTCGCTCCCATCACATCGGCCTCGCGTTCGAGCGACTCGTCGTCGTTGACCGAGACTCCCTGCAATTGCGTCGTCGCTTGTACTCGTCCCTGTTTCTGCTGCACGGCGTGCCAGGCTTCGTGCGGGAGGTGTTTCTCCTGGCCTGGTCCAACGTGTATCTCAGTTCCCTGTGTATAGGCATGCGCGTGTAGCTGTGAAGGTTTAGGCGAGTTGTAATGCACCTTCACATCGTCGAGCGCGACTCCCGACATTCCTTCCAGTCCTGCTTTCAAATTGGCCGGCAGTCCGCCACGATCTGATTTCAACTGGAGCGACTCCTCATCCTCGCCTGAGGCAGTCTGCTGCTGAATGAGATCCTCTTCGTCGGTCGCCGGCTGAAGCTGCGCGGTCTCCTCTTCTTCGTCTGGTATCTCTTCGCGCTGCACGAGCTCTTCGTCGTCCTGCTCTTGTCGCTGGACCAGCTCTTCTTCGTCTGCTTCCTGTCGCTGCACCATGTGGGCCAGTCGCAACTGTGCGGCCGCACGCGGACCGCCGCCGAGCAATTGGCCGAGACGGTGTTGCGACTCAGCATGCGGTCCGTGATGCGCGGCGTCGCGTGCCACTGTTGGCTGCGCCTGAGTTTGAGCGATGCCCTTGCTGCGTTGTTCCGATGCGAATGTGTTCATGTTTACTAGTTCTCCTCTCGCAAACCTACGCCGGCGGTATGAGCCGATACAGATGTTCCTGCAACATCATTCCCTTATTGAGCAGAAAGAAAACTTGCCGGAGGAGGTTTGCGTTCTCCTGCTCCGTCTTCGTGTTTCTCTCCAGTCTCGTTTTCAACTCTTGATAAGGAGCCCGCAGTTCCTGGTCTGCTTCTCTGATCATGTTGAATGTCTCTCGGATGGGGGCAACGTTGGGCCCGGCGTAGTGATCGCCGAGTCTTGCCGCCACTGTTCTCGTTATCCCGACCATTTCTACATATCTTTTGTCTGCGTGTTCGAGAGCCTGTTTGAACGTCTGAAGACGATAGGTCGTGATTTTGCTCACATCCGATTTCTGCCTGAGCTTCTCGGTCGGCATGATGTAGGTGACTCCGAAATTCTGCGCCATGTCCATCACCTCATGCAGCGTGTGGTAGGCGAGCGGGGCACGGTGGTCGTATTCCAGCCGCCAGAAGGCGAAGAGGTTATGGGCCAGCGCCGATAGCTCGGCAACGTCGGCGCCGCTCCACTTCGCCAAGTGGAGCATGCGAACGGCTGTCAGAGACTGGCTGGCCCACACCGGCAAGTTCAACTGCCGTGCGAGTTTGGTGCTCTCCGCGTCTTCGTCTCTGGTTGAGGAGGTGAGACCCTTGCCGCGCGCTTTGTCCCCAAGCTCTGGTGTAGCTTGCTTTGCCGAGACGGCGGCTGAGCGCCGGCCTGTGGGATCCACCGCCGTCGTGATCATGGACTCTTCTTCTGTCTCAGGTGACACCAATCCTTCCCCCACAACTTTCGGATTCCAGTCCCGTTTTGTCCCGAAGTACTCCATCAGGTCGTGGAGTAAGCTGATCTTCGCCTTGATGCTGTAGTTTTCGGGACGGCTCAATATCTCGAATCTGTTCTCGGGTACGCCGCTTCTCAATTCCGCACGGCCTTCCCTGTCGGCGATTCCTTCGTAGTATTCGCGGTAGTGGCCGATCTTGCCGCCTTTGACTGTGTTATCGAGGATGGAGATGCCGGTGGTTAACTCCCGGTAGATGGCGTCAACGGTAAGGTCCACGTCTACTTCTGGTCTAACCTGACCTCGCATCTTTAGATCCTCGATATACGGCTTGAGGGTTTGAATCCTGCGGTAAAGCTTGTTGACGAGGCTATCGAGTAGTACTGAAAGGGTCTGATCCCGGTAGATTCCTTCGGCGACCTCACCTTCGCCTTTGCGAATTTCCTTCGCCTCCACCCAGCCGAGGAGTCCGCGCGCCAAATCCGTCCAGTTCGCGTATCTGCGATTCTGCTCCTTGCGCCCGTAGAGCAGGTGCGATCGACTGTGAGGCTTCGTACCCTCCGTAGGCCCGCGGTAGCCGGGCAGATCTTCAACCCACTTCTTAATTTGCTTTCTGATGGCTTCCTGGTTTTGCACGGCCGCTGCCGCCAATTGGGGCTCAGCACTCAGCGCAATCCTAAGCTGATCAACGACCTCGTTGAGCACGACCACCTTGTCTGCTTCGGTCATTGCGTTGTTATATCGCTCCGTGTAATCAACATCTCCGACGACCAGCTTCCGCTGCACGATACCCTGCACGGGCGCAGTGAGCTTTGCTGCCGTTTGCTGTTGCGTTTTGACGCGTGGACTCCTGGCGAGCGCGTCACCGAGACGCAACTGCGCCTGGACCATGGCGCTCCGTTGCAGCGTCTTCGACAGAGCGCGCTGTCTCGTTGCGCTGCCCGAGAGTTGAACAGACGGCAAGGCGTCTTTTGCAGAGTCGCCGTGGGCTATCGCTCGTCGATCGTGGTCGCGCTGTTGCTGTGGTGCGTGTGTGCTCATGCTCTTGAATCAGACCTCCTGAATCGAATGCTGTTTGGCTGAAGTCAGGAAATACCAGTCGAGTGTCTGCGGCTCGGGTTCGTACTGGAACGAGATTGAATCCATTGCTTCGACATAGGGCCGTGTCTGGATGAATTCCGAGATGTCTGACTCGGAGGCGTATCTCGCGCCACGCTCGGCGCGCGCCGCGTCGAAAAACCATGGCGACAAATACTTCACGAGCTCATCGTTCAGCCGCACCACATTCGCGCCCGGATCTTCGTCGTCGCGAAACTGAACAAACGTACTGACGCCGATGCGGACGTAATTCGGGTTGACCACGTGCAGTTGCACAAACGGACTGACGCGATCTTCGAGATACGTTTTGATCTGGAAAAGCAGATCGGGGGCGGCGAGCGGCGCCGTGGGATCGACACGCGAGATGCTGTCAGGCCCGGCTACGACCACGACCAGCACGTCGCCCGGGGCGTTGCCCTGTTGCGGCTTACGAGCAGGCAGTGCCTGCACCTGCCAGACTGCCGGAAAGCGCTCGAGGATCAGCCGCTCATAATCCCAACTGAGAATCGCGCGGTCCTTGTGACGAAGACGTTCACCTACACGAATAATGAAAGCGCGATCCGTCTCCGGAGGACGACCGCCAAACGACTCGATCGGCTGGTTGATCTTGTCGATACCAGGCATGGCTTCAACTGCGCTGGTGATGGTGTGCGCGGGCAATGGCTGACGAAGGTTGTCTCCAGTGTTGTTGTTGTCGAGCCAGGTGCAAAGGACGGCGTGCGGGTAAAGGCCCGCGGCTTTGGGAAACGATGCGGCGCGCGTTTTCACAGAGGCGAGCAACCATTGCTCGCCGGAAGAAAGCAGCGTGTTGCCACTTGGATCATAAGACGGCAGCGCGAGTGTGACGATGCCTGTGTTCTGAAACCCGTTCGTTGTGTCGGCGCGAAGTTGTGACGCAGTCAGCGGAGTCCAATGATTCTCGGAAAGATAGTCCCACGTGACTGGCGGTGAATCGCTATCGTCACCACCGCCAGCGAGCTGAAACAACATTGTCAGGTTCTGCGGCGGTATCAGACTCGAGAAACCGAGATACAAACTGCCGGCGCAATCAAAGCGCGGAAGCAGACGCATAGTTCCGTCCGCCGAAAACCTCACCGGTTCGAAACCATCGAATGGCAGCAGGTGAAATACCTGCGCGCATGCATCGTCATTGTTGATCGTGCAACTGGCGCGGTAGTTGACAGTCAAACTCTTCGCCACCGGCACGTAAGGCTCGTTTGGATACTTCAGCTCCTTCTTCAAGCTCATGCATTCTTCCGTACACTGCTCGATGCAGGCAGCGTGAGCAGCAATCAAGTGTTTGTGAACCGTCTCGAGACAAAAGCTCAGTGCCGGAGGGTCATTCTCGACCGGAATGCACAAGAACACAGTCAGCATCGCCTCGATAATGACGAGACACTTTTCCACGCATGCCTTGAACGGCGAAGGCAGCCTCTCGCCTAACCATTCGAGGTAGTGCTTGAGCCACTGCGTCGATTCCACGTCCGGCGGCCTGTCGCTTTTCCTCATCCGCGTCATGACGTGACTAACTGCATCCTCAAATGGCGATCCCTTCAACTGGCGAAGACACCGGGCCAGACATTCCGCCGCCTGCGCGAGCAGACATTCAAAACACGAGGTCAGGCAATCGTCGACGCACAGCGAGGGGGGTGAAGTTGGACATTTGGAGACGCAAACAAGACATTCCTTGATGCAATCAGCCGCGCGGGCCAGGGCCCGGCACTCGGCCTGGCACTTCGACTGACATCGATCCGGATCCGGCAAGTCTTCGATGACTGAGGCGAGCACGTTCTGCGCGTAGATGCTGCTGCCGAAGGCGTACGACGGCGCGATCAGCTCCAGCTTCAACGCACTGGCGGAGGGATCGTAGTAAGGCGGTGGATCGGCTTCGCAAACGGTGATGTCGTCGAACGAGGTGACGTTGCAGAGTGCGCCATCGCTCGACGGGATCGGGTCGTCGCAAATGGGCAACGTACGAAACAGGTATGCGTCCGACTGTAACGGCGAGGCCAACGGGCTGGGCGGTGAGCACGCGCTCGCGATGGTCCAGCGACCGGGATTCCGCACGTCGATGCCGGCGACGAAGCTCTGGTTGTTGAAGAGATTCGCCTGTCGCTGGCCATCCGGCCCGATGACATAGTTTTTATAGTAACCGGCAAACCCCTGCGGGAGATTGAACCACGAGACGGCCAGCTGAAGCTGGTAGATGGTCTTCACAAAAAGCTCGCGGTGACGAATCAGCACGTAGGAGCCGAGCACGGGAACAGCACCCAACAGGTAAAACGGCGTGCTGGTGTCAACTGGACCATCGGTGGTTTCGAGCTGCACCTCGGAGAGCTCGGAGACTTCCGTGTCGATATAAAAGGACGTGACCTCCATCTCGCCGAGGATTGAGATCGGGTACACCTCCACTAGATCCGGAGAGCCTGACAGTATGACCGGGGCCTGTTGCAGGTAGACCTTGAGTGTGGGATCCGGGCTGGCGTTGGTGAGGCTCGGATCCACAGCACTGATCGACGGCGCGGTTGGCGGCAGCTGGAATTCCAGTGTGAACGACGGATCCGAAGACACAGTGACTGTGTACTGCTCGATTTGAAACCATCCGGTTGCAGTCGACGCGTAGAGCGTGAACGCGTTCTCGATTACCTGGACCAGGATCTCATCGGCGCTAAGTCCGGTCGCAGCGGAAAGTGCGGTTAATAAAGGATCGAGTACGTACTCTTTAAACTCGCTGGTATAGACCACCTTCAGCGTGACGATCCTCGTGCCCCCGGTGAGTAATAGATAAGGCGTGGCGATCGCGAAGCCGAATGTCGCCGGCTCTGTGACTTGAATTCCGGTCGTGCCGGTTTCGGTGTTTCCGAAGATGGTCCACTCGGCATGCTCGCCAGGGCTGGCGGCGTCTGTTGCCTTGGCCGCGTCTACGACAGACGCGAAGACGCGCTGCACGACCTCGATGTCGAACAGCGACTCACGCTCGACGCGCAACATCTGCAAGTTTGTGATCTTCGCGCCCGTGACGCTGAGTGCCTTGTCCGAAGCATAGAGGATGTCCTGCTTGTTGAGATCCTGTCCCGCGAGGAAAGTCGTACCCGAGGCGACAGGCGCGCTGATCACTCCGTCCTTTTCGGCGAGCGTGAAGGTGAGATAGACGTTGTCAGGGACAGGCCCGCGGTTCAGCTCGCGCAGGATTTCTCGATAATAAAAGTCGAGATAACGATTGGAGAACGTGTTGATGGTTTCCTGTGCCGAACGGAAGAGCTCGACAAAAGCGATGTATAGCGCGATCTGCGGTTTGTGATCCGCCTGCGTGAATATTTCCGGGAGGGTATCGATCGCCAGCCGCTGCAATTCGGAAAGCGCGCTGAGGAACGAGTCAAAAATCGGAACGAGGTGAGGGACTGCGCGCACCACCTTGCGGCTGTCTGTTCGTCCACGATAGATCGAGCCGTCAGGCACGGTATAGCCGAGGTTCCAGACGCTGAGAAAGCCGTCGTAGTTGAGTCCGATCGGCCGGCCGAGCGCGTCTCGCAAACCGGCGCCCTCGTCGTACGCTTTGAGCAAGCGCAGTTGAGCGCCGAGGTCGAGCTCGATTTCTGAAGTGATGACCTGCGCACACAGTCGCGCTGCCTCACCCGCGCCGTTCACGTCGAGCTCAGTGAGCCAACGGTTTATGCGTCTCGCGAGCTTGAGGATGAGATGGAAAGTCTCGCGCAGGAATTCGAACTGTTGCTCGAACGGCCGTGTGTCCTTGGCGAGCTGTTCGAGACGGGCGAACTCGTTCCTCGTCGCGACGAGATCGCTGCTGCTGATCGCAGCGAGAACCATCGCCGGGTCACTCAGAAAGAACAAAACCCAGTCGCCGTCAACTTCGTCGTGAAGATTGTAAAAATTGACGAGGCTGCCGAACTCGGCGGCGAAGTTGAGTAGCTCCGCGGTTGAACGCCCGTCAACGTCCGCGTAACCCGGATCGAGCGCGCGCAGCCAACGGTCGTACTGGCTCGTCGCGCCGTTGATGATGATGGCTTCCGGTGTCATAGCTACGGGACTTCGGGCGAGATGGTCTTCTCATTGATGTAGAAGGGATAGACGAAATTGTTGCGCGCGTTCGTCGTGCGGATCGTGTAGTAGACGGTGATGAGGACTACACCATCGAGGACGGCGTCGGCTTGCACGATGATCTGGTCCACGTTGATACGCGCTTCCCAGTAGAGGATGGCCTGGCGAACGTAGTCCTCTAATTGAGTGGCGAGTGTGGTGTTGATGTCGCGAAAGACCAGCTCGGAGATCTGGCTGCCGTAGTTCGGTAGCATGATGCGTTCGCCGAGCGAGGTGGAGAAGAGGATGTGCAGGCTTTCATGGATGTCGCGGTTGTCGCTGACGAGATCGATGCTGTAAGTCAGGCGCGAGAAGGTGGGCGGGAAGCTCCAGCCCGTGCCGAGAAAAGATTTCTCCAGGTTCTTCATCGCTCCTACTCATCCTCCGATCATGACCGTGGGAAAGCCGGCGACGATCGTGCCGCCGTGGGCCGTCTTGTCGCCGAGGCGCGCGGCCGGCAGTCCTAACACCTGGACCGTGGTCGAACCTTTGACGATCGCATCCGGAGGTCCGACGCAGATGGCGATGTCTCCCACCTTGGCGGCCGGGAAGCCGCCGATCAGCACAGTCGGCGCGCCTGGACCAGCGATCGGACCACCGACATGCGGCACCTGCACCGGCCCCACGGGCGTGCTTAGCGGGCACTGGTGAAAGTCCATGAGTCTGGCAGCAGGCGGCATATTGTGCGTCCATCTCTGCGTTTCCTCTGCGTTCTCTGCGTCTCCGCGGTTAACTCACCGCAGAGGCGCAGAGAACGCAGAGGAAACGCAGAGACTTAATTGATCTTCACGAGCGCGCCGCGGATGGTGAGCATGCCGGAGGCAGTCACTTCGGCGGCCACGGTGCCGTTCGCCGAAAATTTCGTCTTGGCTTTGTTCGCAATCTCCAAACCCTCGACCGACGTATTTCCTGTCGCGCCTAACGATAAATTTCCACCCGCTTGAATCGTGATGTTGCCCTTCGCACCGATCTTGAGATTCGAAGCGCTTTCCACATCGATGCCGCTCTTAGAGAGTGTGACCTTGTTCTTGTTGCTGTCTTCGATCGAGATTGAGCCGTCCTTGTCGCTCATGCGAATGACATGAGTGCCCGGCGTCTTTATCTCGATAACCTTGTCCTGATCGTCAAAGAGGATTTCGAGTTTGGCCTTGGTCCTGACCGCCTTCTTCGTGTTCTTGTCGTCGGGAGGATATGGCGGTGCGATCGTCTTGCTGTAGACACTGCCGAGAATGACCGGATAGCGCGGGTCTTCATTCATAAACCCGACAATCACCTCGTCGTCAACTTCCGGATAGAAAACGTCGCCGCAATCTTTCGACGCGTAGAACGTGCCGAGGCGCGCCCAGATATTCTTGCTACTGTCCTGCAGCAGCGGCAGATTCACGAGCACGCGAAACTCTTTCGCCGGATCTTGCGCCACCTGCTTGACGATGCCCGTTTGCAAACCCTTGATCGGCGGCAGTTGGCCCGACGCGCCGGGCGCTGCCAGCATCGGCGCGGTCGCCGCGAACCATTGCGCTGAGAGACCGAAGCTCACGGTCGTGAGCCAGATGCCTTCGCTGATGCGATGATGGACGCCGCTGATGAATGCGACGCCGTCGAAGCGCTCGCCGAGTCCGCCGAGCTCGATGGTCTTGCCGGTCAACGCGAGTGAGCTCCCCTGAAAACTCACGTCGCCACGTATCTTCGACAGCTTCGACTTCAGCAGCTCCGCCGAAGACCAGTCTTTCAACGAGTTCAGCTCCACCGCCCCGCCGGTCTGCTGGTCCAGTTTTTTCACACCAAAGACTTTCGCGAGGTCAGCCGAGGACACGTTTCCCTGCTCTTTCACCGTCACACTGGCTGGTCCAGCCTCGAGCAGTTTCTGCGAGGCGGCGTCCCACGAATAACTCTTGATGGCCGACGAGTCGTATTGCGTGGCGGCGTCCATCTCCGCCTGCAAGTCCATGATCGATTCCCCGTAAACGACGCGCAGTACTGGCGACTGCGACGTGTCGGGCTTCTGCACCGTGACCTTCCCGCCGGCGACGATCACGACGTAGCTGTTCAACTCCGCGCGTGTCAGCATCAAGTCCCAATCGCTCACGTAATATTGGACGATATCTTCATAGACCACGCTCGTCGCCGCCACATCCTTCGCGAGACCATTGGCTGAGATCAGCTTCTCGATCACGTCACTGTCTTTCATCTTCTCGAAGATGGCGTTGTTGCGCTCGAGCGTCATCTTGAGCGCCAGGTCCGTCAGATCGACGATCAGCTTCGAACCGGTGGCGCGATTGATCTCGAGGCCCTGCTTCACGATCACGCCTTTGAAGATCGTCGCGTTCTTACCTTCGTACCCGGCAGCGATTTCGACGTTGTTGCCGGGAAGAAATGTTTTCTCGTCGCTGATTTTGAAGTCTCCTTCGGCGGCGCTGCCGTCGAAGAGGACAACGCGCGCCTTCGGCACTTTGTTGACGCTCGACCAGGTATCGATCGAGACGACCTGCCACTCAGACGGAATCGCCTTGCCCTCCACCTTGATCGAAAAGGTGGCGAGCGCAACGTCGGATGCAAGCGGCGAAGGTGCAGTCATGTCGCGGCGTCCCGAAGCGGCGGAAACAGTAGCTGACTCCCGACGACGAGGTCTCTGAAATCGGTCAGTCCATTTATCCGCGCCACCTCGATGTAATAAGCACTGCTGCCGTAGACGCTGTTACACATCAACGGCAACGTATCCCCGGCCCTGACTGTCAGCACGTGCGAGAGATCGGGAGAGCTCTTGTTCGCACTCAGCGCCAGCTCCGTCTCGTCGTTGTAACCGACGAATGTCGCGTCGGCGCGCGCGCGCAGCGGCATGCCATCGGGCTGAAATAGCGTGTAGGTGATCACGAGCGACTGTAGCCGGCATTTAAAAAGGAGCGTGCCCCACGAAAGCTTCAGGAAGTTTGGGCTGTGAATCTTGCCGTTGAAGGTGAAGATCAGTTTCTTGAACAGATCGAGTTGCTTCGTAACACTGTCAGTGGAAGAGCCGGCTCCGGTTGTCAGGCTCGGCACGACGCCCGTACCGTCGAAGACCAATTCCAGTTTGATGGTGTCTGACGGAATGCGATTGAAGTTGGGCGAGCCGCCCGAAGCGCCCTGCGCCTGCACGTCGTTGTAGAAAATCTTGTAGGTGTGGGAATACTTCTCCGGATTGATGTAGACCGCGAACTCGCCGGCTTTGTCCGTGAACCCGCCGTTCAGGTAAGCGACGATCTGCATTTTTTCGAGACTGCCGGAGGTGCCCATGCTAACGCTCCCCTCCGGCTTTCAGCGCTTGCAGGACGCGCCGCACACAATCCTGCACGAGTCGCTCGCGATCGAGCTCAGCGGGCGGTGTTACCTCACCTTCCTGCTCCGGCCGCCGTGTCTGCGGTTCGCCGATCGAGTCGGATACTTGCATGCTGATAGCGATTTCGTTGATCTCAAGCGGCATTGATCCTCGTCTACACGATGCGTTCGAAATAGTCGTAGGATAGCTCGAATGTTTCGATCAGCACTTTGTTGTCCATCGAGTTGAGTGGACCAAGCTCCCAACGCAACGGGTAGGAATTGGCGAAACTCCAGGCGGCCGCCGGCTGGCCGTCGGTGGCATAGAGCGTCACCTTGATGGTCTTCGTCTTGATAGGCAGCGTGAGCTTCGTACCGATTGTCTCGGTCGCCCATTTCGCGAGCGCCGAGTCTTTGATCACGAAGCCACGCTTCAGCACGAGGTTCGGATATTTCGTGGCTTTCGGGAGGCGATACGAAAAGCGGTTCTCGCCTCCCTCGGTGACCTGTTCAAACTCGAGCTCCGCGCGGATACCCGACACGTCTTCGAAGCTTGCATCAATACTGGACGCCTCAGCGCCGAGCACCTCGACACCGAAGTAAAACGCCGGCGGCGGGTAATACTCCAGGCTCATCCCTCAGTGACCCCCATTTGTGCTTCAGCGATCCCATTCGTACTGCAGTGCCCCCTCTTCGTGCTCAGTGCCCCCTCTTCGTGCTCAGTGACCCCATTCGTGCTTGCGAAACGTCGAACCAGAGCGCCAAAGGCGCGAGATATGAAAGCCAGGGGCAAGCGCGAAGCGCGTCGCCCCTGGTTGGCTAATAGTTCAGAGATCGAGGCCTGAAAGGCCGAAATACCATCCACGCTATTACGCCCTTTCAGGGCTGGATCGATTTGATTGCTGTTCACCAGGGGCGACGCGCTTCGCGCTTGCCCCTGGCTATCATATTCCGCGCCGTTGGCGCTGCGATCACGTGCCGTTGGCGCTGCGATCACGACGCCGCCACAGTCAGCGTCTCGAACGCGATCTCCACTGACTCGACGGCCACTTCGTTACCTTCAGACTTCAGATCGGTGCCCGTGATCTTCGTGGGCCAGGCGTTGTTGAGGGTCCACGTCATCTTCGGGTTACCTTTCTCATCAAGAAGGTTGATGACTACCGTGCGACGCTTGACCACGTTGAGCTTGATCTCGCTGTACCATGCAAAGAACTTGGCATCATTGACAAAGATGCCCTTGCGCATCGTCACATTGCCTACGCGACCCAGTCCCGGCATCTTGATCGGATAAAAGACAGGGCTGTTGCCGTGCCGGTATTCGATCACCTGCGTCTCGCTATTGAGCCCGTCCACTTCCTGAAAGTTGATGGACTTGTCATCTCCCAACTGCACCGAGAAATAAAATTTTGGTAGCGGCCATACAGTGTCTTGAACTTCTCCTGCCATAATGCCTCCTGATTAATGTTTCAGTTGTGAACAAGGGTGAGGCTCACGAGGCCACGCCCATCTTCTGTTTGAACGTCAGTATGATGAACTCCGCCGGATGGACCATCTGCAGGGTCACCTGCACGATCATGTAGCCCTGCAATATGTCCGTCGCAGTCATCGTGCTGCCGAGGCCGCATTGCACGGTATAGGCTTCGGCGGCAGTCGCTCCCATCAACCCGCCCTGCGACCAGAGCGTCTGGAGGAAGTTCGAGGCCATCGAAACTACCGACGTCCACGTGTTGCCGTCGTTGGCTGCGAAGATAAATTGGTTGAACGCAGTCTGGAGGGATTGCTCGATGTAGATGAGCGTGCGGCGGACCTGGATATAGCGCCAGTCGTTGCTGTTGCCGTCGAGAGTGCGAGCGCCCCAAACGACGGGACCACGGCCGACGAAATAGCGGATGACATTGACGGCCTTGCCGTCGAGCGGCAGGTTAAGGTCGCCCTGCTCGTCGTCGTTGAGGTTGATAGTTGGCGAGTCAACGGACTTCATGTCGACATTGGCGGGTGCGTTCCAGACGCCGCGATCGTTGTCTACCCGCGTGAAGACGCCAGCCATCCCGCCGCTCGGCGGCAGGACATTCATCTTCTGGGCAATGATGCCTTCCATCTGCCCGAGGATCGGCAGTGCATTGACGAGGTTTTGATTGTTCTTTTTGACATCGATCGGCGTAGGAGGAGGAGTGGGCGGATTCGGGTTCGTGTTATTGATGTATTCCTCGACCTTCGCTAATGCTGTTGGACTCGTGTAGAGCGCCTTGGCCTGAGTATCAAGGATTGTCTGGAATAGCGTGAAGTCGTCTGCGAGGTTGAAAAAGTTGTAATCGATGTCGGTCCCGCTAACCACAGTCGAGTTGAGCCAGGGGAAGTAGCCCATACCATAGTTGAGGTGGTCGTCACCCACGTCTTTATGGAACTCGTCGATAATTGCATCAATGTCAGCCTCAATCGTGGTCTTCGTCTGGTTCGACTTGATGTGTTCCGCGCCATAGACGTCGAGGATAGCAACACGATCCTGCTGCTTGTTGCACTGACTAATCATGTCCTGTACGAGCTTCTTGAAGTCAGCCGATTTCGGCAGGGTGGAACCAGTGATGGTGTCCTTATCTGCGGGCAGCAGGGTCGCGTCCGGGATGACGAGCATCGTCGGACCAACCTGGTCAGCAATCACATCAAGGCCTTGCTTGAGAGCGTCGTAGGTGATCGTGACGCCATCAGGAGAGGTGCCTCCGTCCGTGTAATCTCCGACCGAGACGATGTATGCGTCGCCGCCGCCGTTGTCGTAGAAGAGCTTGAGGCTGTGATAAAGGTAGAACTTTGAATCGTGGGTCTGGCTGATCCGGTAGTTGACCCCGTTAAAGGTGAAGTCGTAGTCATTGGGGTTCGGGTCCTTCGGGTCGAGTTGCTTGATATCGTAAAGGGGTTGGAACTTCTTACCGAAGCTCTGCTCGTAATCGGCCATCGAGCGGATCTTGACCGCTTTGAAGAAGGCCTGCTTTCCGTTGTACACCGCTGTCTCGGTGTAGCCGATGAAGGCCGGAACGGCCGTCTCGACGCCGGCGACGGAGGGTGGAAATGCGTTTAATTCCTGGATATAGACACCAGGAGTTTTCTTGTCGTATGCAACTGACATGGGGCAACCTCGCTTTCAAGTCGAAGACTGTGGTTGTCAGACATACACAAAGATGTCTGAATAGTTTTTTTCCGATAAATTCGGTGGACTTTCCGTGCGGCAAACAAACTCAACGAATTCCTCGCACTTCTTCGCCAGCTCTGCGGACGGGCAGAGACTGTCCTTCAGATTGCGGCAAACTTCGGTCAACTTGTCGGGCAACACCTGATGGCTGGAAGCAACCGGCAGCCGTTTAATGATCAATTCGTCACGCAGCGGCGCGAGTTGGTTCCGCAACTCCAACTCCATCTCTGATTTCTCCTGCAGCGGGATCGGAGTCTTTGAAAGAAAGCGGAAGGCCTTCGTCTCACCATCGGGCAGCTTGACGCAGCATGGACCAGCGAAATGGACGAGCGGCTCGCTCTTGATAAAGAGCTCCTCATAACTCTCGCCTGGGGGCGGCACGACGTAGTAGTTCCAAAAGGTCGCGCGGCGGTTGAACCAGATTTCGTAGTGGACCGGATCGATTGTGGTCGCTTCTTTCGGGAAGAGGTTTTCGACCGGATAGATACCGGGTTCGGCGCTTGTCGGCCTCGTAAACAGCAGGTCGATGAAACAAAGCGGCAGCGGGTACGAAGCGGTGTAGAGGACTTCGGCTTCCTTTGGCTGACTGTTTCCGTAAGGCATCAGCTCAATCGTGTATTTGTCTTCCGGCAGGAGGGAGAAATCGAGATAGATAGTGTTAGTGCACGTACAATCCTCGTCGCCTTCAGTGCAACTGGCCGCATCGTCACAGGTGATCACCGCTGCACTTTTTTCTTTCAAGAGAGATTTCGGCACGCAGCGCGGACGGCATATCACCACCTCACCAGAGATGTCGAAGACGTGCACTTCCTTGATGTGTTTACCCATCGACACGGGAACTTGCGTCCCCACCACGCGAAGCGGATCCAGCGCAAACTCATCGAGCGGATCTTCCGGGTTGATAACGACCGCGCCGTCCGTATCAAGGTGCGCATTTTGGTTGGTGAAGTAGAAGTTCTCTTCGGTCGGGTTCGTATCGATAGCGATGTCTGTAAAATTGACGAAGTAAGGATTGGTTAGCGAAAGCAGGAACGAGAGCCGTGTCCAGACTGGTCCATCAGTCAGTGGGCCGCGATCGCGGCGTGCCTGTTCGCGTAAGTAGTTCGTGAGACTGTCCTCACTGGCTTTATTAAGGAGGACTGAGAAACCTGCGCTTTCAGTTTTGAAAAGCAGACCGAGCGATTTCATCAGCGCCGCGGAAGATCGAGTCGGGCGAATCTCGAAGTCAGGGCACTTGTTGTTTGAGTTGTTGTAAAAGGTGTGCTTGATCGAAACTTTCATCAGCCGCTCGTAGCGCACATCCTCGAGACGGCGAACGCCCGAGTCCTTGTCGCGTTTAAGACGCGGCCTGCGCATGACGTGTTCAAACGCGCGTCTATTCGGCATCAAGCCTCCCGTCCGCACCTTGATCATCCGGCACGTCACTGAGATCTCCAGGCGCGTCGACACCGCGCACGCCCGGCACGAGTTCCCGCATCGCGCCGCTCTGGAATGGAATCAAACGCACTTTGTAATAGACCGACGGCAGATACTTCGCGCCGAGCATACCCATCAGGTAATTGAGATCGGTCATCTCCAGATTGCTGAACTCGAAAGCCAGTTTCTTGATGTCCGGGTCGAGGCCGGGAAGATTGTCGGGCGTGAACCACGGGTTCTGCTGAAAGAAGCTGATCGTTTCGGAAATCATCTCGAGGCCGTCGGTGTAGTTCTTGTTTTCGAAGTTAGCGAAGAACAGCACGTAGAGATCGACGTAGAGAGGTGGTGCAACAACGACGAAGTGATCGTTATCAGTCGGCACCGTCCGGTTGTAGGTGCTGATCATTGCTTCGTTCTGAATGTTCGCGAGCAGCATCACGACTTTGTTCTTCGCCTCTTCGTGGGGCTGGCCCTCCTGGTCGACGATGTTCGAAAGCACGACCCAGTCGTCAGTCCGCGGATGGGCGTTCTTAAACGACTCGTTGAGCTTCTGCCTGACCAGGTCAAGCGTCGTGAAGATCGCGCCCATACGTTGTTAGAGCTACGACACTGCTTGAGTGAAACCCTTGAATTTAACAACGACCATCCCGCCCGCCTCAGACGCATTACGCTGGACCTGACAAATTGTCGCGGACTGGCAATTTCCGTAAGGCGGTGGTGGAGGCTGGTTGCCACTACAATCGGGTGGACTTACCCGCTCGGTGCATCCGTCGCAGCCGTATGGGTAAACACCGATCACGCCGCAGTTCTCTTTGAACCGCTTATTCTCGAACTCGGTGACATTCGGATACGCCGAGCTTGCGTTCCAGGCGCCGCCTCCGATCATCGAGAAATTGATGATGGCATTCACGCCGGTAACGGCGCTCACATCGATGGACTCCTGCGGGTTCCCGGATTGAAAGCCGTTATTGAGATTGAACTCGGCGACGTTTATGCCCTCAGGATAGTCGTCGGTAGGGCAATTTAGTGGTGGCGAACCGAAACAATAGTTACCGTCGATGCCGACCCCTTGCGGAGGAGTGTAGGACACCGTGTCGCCGCTGTTGAGCGTGAACCAGCCTTGCAGGTCGTTGACGACGTTGGTAACGAAAGGAATATCGGAGACATTCTGAACGCATCCCGCGACCGCGCCGAGTGTTATATAAACCTGTACACTGTAGTCGGAGTCGTTCGTCAATACTAACTCGGTTTGACTATCTGCCATGATCCGTTCCCTCCTTCACGAGGCGGCTATGAGAATCCCCTGCTTGAAACTTGAGAGTGGGCGAAACAGAGAAATGCTGGACTGAGTTGAGACTCAGTATCGTGAAAAGACTTTTCTATTAATTAAAGACTGAACTTGAAGCTAACGAGGGCTCATTATAGTGAGAGCCTTTTCGGATTAGTATGAACGATGATTCATAAAGCGAGTTTTTTCAAACTGATATGAACTATAGTTCATAAACATCAACCTCCCCAGCAATTACACTACGCCCGTCTCTAAACAGTTCCTTTGCCTGCTAAGGTTTCGGTAGTCCCATCACCGAGTCCCAACCTTTAGGCGCTTTCCTATTCCAGTTCGTTCATATCATGAGGCGAAGATGGCGCAAAGATCTCACTACATCGTTGAAATAGACTTCGACGAAACCATACGCCGCCGAGAGTTGCTTGTTCGTAAAGCTGTCGGAGATCTGATACGGACGCAACGTAAGAAGCAGTTCTCCGGCCTGACACAAGAGAAGCTCGCGGGTTTATCTGAAATCTCTTTCGAACACCTCAATCACATCGAGAACCACAAAGCGACTGCCTCCCTCGAGGTGCTCGACCGGATCGCAAAGGCGTTAGGCTACCACCGGCTCTCTGACTTCCTGGCCCTCGACGAACACCAGATACTTTAGGGTCTCCTCTGCGCTGTCTCTGCGTCCTCTGCGTCTCTGCGGTTAACTACGCCGCACGACTATGTAACCGCAGAGACGCAGAGGACGCAGAGACAACGCAGAGAAGAGCATTTTATTGACGCCCTCCGACCCTCCTGATAGAATGCGCCGCGACTTCAGCGAGCCAACAAAACCATAGGGTGCAACGAGTTCCTCGATCTCACGATTTACTGAAATCATCTGTTAACAGCTCGCCCGACACAGCGTGTCAGAAAGGGCAGTCATGGCTGACCATAATGATCCAAACGCAGTCAATTCAATCTTCTCAGACATAGACGTTAGCGCTGCCGACCTCTACGACTTCTTCGGCTTCCCGAGCGCCGACACCGACGGCGGTGAGAAAGTTGTCATGGCGCTCACCTTCGCTTCCATTCCTGAAACCGGTGTCTTTGATACTGACATGCTTTATCGCATTCAGATCGCACCGGCTCCGCGAGTGGGTGGCGTGGGTGAAGACGACCACTCGCTGCCGGGACTGCTGCGCTACTTTGACGCTCTCAAAGAAAAGTTCCTCGGACCGTCGAAGGCTGCCGAGATTCGCGTCACTGTCGATCAGAACCAGCGTGCCACAGTTAAGTTCATCGACTTTCACGGCGGGAGCTTCTCGACCGTGGTCGACACCAATAAGGTGACGTCGATCAACACGCCTGATGGTCACTCGATCAAGACTTACATCGGCGGCCGTGATGATGCCTTCTTCAACGATCTGACTGGCTTCTTCCGCTCGATCAACTACGCGCCGCAGTTCTATCACGTGCCTCACACCATGGCGAATTGCCGCGAGCTGGAGATTCCGAAGACCTTAATTCAACTCGAAGGCAATCACCTGTTCAATCGTGATCCGAATGATCCTGAATGGGGATACCACGGCAAGAAGCGAGAGCTGCCAGACGACCTCTCGTGGAACGGCGACAAGTTTATGAAAGACGAAAATGGTAACTACATTTTTGTCTACGACGGCAGAGACTGCCAGTCCGGCATAAACATCAATGCCATCATCCTCGAGATTCCGATGGCTTTTCTCACAACTAATCCAGCTCACGATCGAGTCATTAACTGTTGGGGCGAGAGCTGGGTGCTGAAAGCGGCGGACAAAATTGAAACGATTCCCGATGATCCGTTCTGGCTGGAGCATCCGTTCGCACTCCTCGAGTCGCACAAGCTCGATGACGAGTTGAAGAAATACAAACTCGTCGACACGGATGGTCAGCCTTTCGCCGACGCTGCTTTAAGTGAGCGTGAAGACAATCGCCAGCTCGGCGCGAACAACTTCTGGCTCGCCCCGCACTTCATCAAGCGACTGGCGCACCTGGGCTGGGGCTTCGGTCCGTCGATCAGCGCGCTCGGTTTGCAGACGTCTTTCGATCACGACAACTCGCCCGTGTCGATTCATAAAACTTACCATCTTGTCAGTGCGGCATTTCCGCGTGTGAAGAAGACGCTCTTCCAGCACCTCAACATGCCCGATGACTCGTGGAACCCGAAGGGCATGGACATTCCGCTGCGTCGTCCGGTTGAGATCTTCGTGCCGAATGTCTGCGCGATTGATATGGACACGACCGGAACGTGGCCGTACGGGCGGCGCCCGGAAGATCAGGTCGCGACGCGATTCCTGTCGATGTTTCTCGACCATACGGCGACGTTGAACGGGAAGAAATACCATATCGAATTACTCAACCATCCATCGCTGTGGGCGGCATCGAAGATCGAACCGAAGACGGTGCCGAACCCTCAGAAAAACGACAAAGAATTTCTTACCGACTTCCCTTATCTGGCCGAACCCTGGTAGTGGTCAGCGCCAAAGGCGAGTATGTCAGCGCCAAAGGCGAATATGTCAGCGCCAAAGGCGAATATGTCAGCGCCAAAGGCGAATATGTCAGTGCCAAAGGCGGATATGTCAGCGCCAAAGGCGGATATGTCAGCGCCAAAGGCGAATATGTCAGTGCCAAAGGCGAGTATGTCAGCGCCAAAGGCGCGGGATATGAAAGCCAGGGGCAAGCGCGAAGCGCGTCGCCCCTGGACCCGAAGCAAAACTCATTTGAGCCCTGAAAGGGCGTAATACTGCCGTTCGCATCTCGGCCCTACAGGCCTGCTAACGCCCATTTTTGTATTACCAGGGGCGACGCGCTTCGCGCTTGCCCCTGGCTTTCATATCCCGCGCGTTGGCGCTCAAACATCAATGGATAACAACAAAACCGATTTCGATATTGACCTCGAGCGAATCGATCAGGGGATTGCGGAGCTCGAAGACAACGCGCTGGAGCTTCCGGTCGATCGTGTGAAGATAACGAAGCTCGCGTACCTGCAGTATCAACGCGCTTCGCTTACGGGAAACCTCGATGCGCTCACCGTCGCCAACCGCACGTTGGACCACGCGCTCGAACACCTCGGACGTGACGGCGATCTCTATTTTCTCAAAGCCAACATCCACTTCAAGGTCCACCGCCTCGACGACGTCGAACAGGATCTAAACGCTTCGACAGATCTCTTCGACAGTCCGCAGGGTAGAGCGCTCCGAGCCGATCTCGATTTTCAGCAAGGGCGCTACGACGCCGCGAAAACCGGGTACGAAACCCTGATCGAAGACGAACGATCGTGGGACGCACTCGCTCGCCTCGCGTACTTGCATTTCAAGATGGGCGACTTCGAGCGCGCGGATAGTTTGTATGACGAAGCAGTCGATGAGCTGACAGCGAAAGAGATGCGCCACTACTCGTGGGTCGAGCTGCAACGAGGCGTGGTCGATCTCACGCAGGGCAACTACGAGAAAGCTCGCGAGCATTATCAACGTGCGGAACGTGCTTACTCCGGTCACTGGATGGTGCAGGAACACTTGGCCGAGCTGCTCGGTGCTGAAGGTAAAAACGATGAAGCCGAAGCGATGTACAAGCGTGTGATCGCACGCGTGCCGCGCCCGGACTTCCAGCAGGCGCTCGGTGAGCTTTACCTGTCCACCGGTAAAATTGCAGAGGCTAACCAGGTACTCAAACGTGCGGAAACCGCGTTTCTCGAATCAGCGCAACGCGGTGAAGTGCACTACTACCACCATCTCGCGGATCTCTACGCCGATGTGTTCGAAAACGGCGCCGAAGCCGTGAAGTGGGCCCAGAAAGATCTCGAGCTCAGGCGAAACTTTTCAACCCTCGCAGCGATGGCGTCGGCGTTATATCGCGCGGGTGACTTTGCCAAAGCACTCGAGCTGATGAACGAGTCGCTCGCCTCAGGCGTAAAGGACGCGCGCCTATTTCGTCTCGCGGGCCTGATTCACAAGGCTTTCAGTCCAAACGGCAAGGCCGATCAATACCTGCAAATGGCCGCTGCCATCAATCCACACTACGAAAACTTCCATGTGCATCGTTGAAGCAACTGTAGGGGCGGCCCGCCGTGGCCGCCCGATCGGACTCATCCATGTTGTTCCCTCCGATCGGGTGGCCCACGGAGGGCCACCCCTACAGTTAAGAATCGCAGACTCGAGAAACAAAAGGGCACAAACGCACATATATAAAAAAGGAGCAGACCCCCGTGCCACGAAAAAGACTAAGAATCCTCGGCATCATCGTCCTTCTCTTAGTTGTTGCCGTCCTTGCCTTCATCGCCTACCGCCTCTTCGTACATAAAGGACCGAAACCCGGCACCGTGCTGGACGAAGCACGACAGGCAAACCGTCCGGCAACCGACTTCGTCGCCGCCGATGAAGATTACTTTCACGACATGGACGGCGCCGTTCCGCTCACACCTGCTGAAGTGAAGGGCCGCAATACGTGGGTCATCTGGACCGGCGGCAACGATCGCTTCTGGGACACCATCGGCACCAGAAGCTTCGGCGCGCTCGACCTGCTCAAAACTCTCTCGTCATATCCGAATGACATCGATCCCCAACAGCACCCAGGCGAGAAGTTGAAGTTCAAACGCGACAATCGCTGGTATTATCTCGGACTTGTCAACGAGCCGTGCTTCGAACAACCTACTGGTCCTGATCCGAACCGCTTTGGACTCTGGCTGGACAAGCGCAGGGCCGACTGCCCGCCCGATCCATTTGAAAATGAACAGAAATATCCCGGCGTGCGCATCGGCTCGCGCGGCCAGCCGCTGCCCGCCGGTCAACCGAATCAACATCTGCCACAGACAATGCCGGTGGGTTCATACTACGGTTACGCGACAGGCATCGTCGGACTGCGTCTCTTCCCTAACCCGGCCTTCGATGCCGAAGCCGCGCGCAGATGGGATCCCGAGCGCTACTACAGCGATCCGACTTATTACTACGATCCGAAACTGGTGCGCCCGTATCGCGTCGGTATGTCGTGCGCGTTCTGTCACGTCGGGCCGGATCCGGTGCGACCGCCGGCTGATCCCGAGAAACCGGAATGGAAGAACCTGAACAACAGCGTCGGCGCACAGTATTTCTGGATCGATCGCATCTTCGACTGGCGCTCAAACGAGGAGAGCTACACGTTCCAGATGTTCCATACGTCACGGCCGGGCTCACTCGACACTTCCCTCGTCTCCTCAGACAACATCAACAACCCGCGCACGATGAATGCGATCTACAGTCTTGGCCCACGTCTCGAAGAGGCGAAGCGTTTTGGAAAGGAGACGCTTGGACCAGGCAGCATCGACAACAAACAACTGAACGACTACGTACCGCCCGACAATCCCCTCGCGCAGTTCTTTGTGAAGCCCTCGACGGTCTACTCGCCGCGTGTGCTCAAAGACGGTGCTGACTCCGTCGGCGCACTCGGCGCGTTGAATCGTGTCTATCTGAACATCGGTCTGTTCAGTGAAGAATGGCTGCTGCACTTCAATCCACTCGTCGGCGGTAAGACAGTTTCGCCGATTGAAATCGCCGTCGCGCGCAAGAATTCGAGCTACTGGGAAGCGACCGAAGCGCAGACAGTAGACATGGCGCTCTTCTTTTTGAAAGCCGCTACCCCACACAAACTGGCTGACGCACCGGGCGGCTCGAAGTACCTGGCTGCTTCGACAGACCAGCTTAACAACGGTAAAAAGGTCTTTGCCGACACGTGCGCGCGCTGTCACTCCAGCAAGCTCCCCACGCCCGACACCCCCAAGCAGATCTTCGCTACCAATGGTTGTGCCGGACCAAACTACCTGAAGTGCTGGGATGAATACTGGAATTGGACCAAGACGGACGAGTTCAAGACGAAGATGGAAGCCATCGTGAATGCGCCTGACTTTCTCGACGGCAATTACCTTTCCGCCGAACATCGCGTCCCCGTGACGTTGCTGCAAACAAACGCTTGCAGCCCCCTCGCCACCAACGCGATCAGAAACAACATCTGGGACAACTTCTCCTCGGATACTTACAAAGACCTGCCGTCGGTCGGCAGCATCAAGGTCGTGCACCCGGTTACAGGTGAAGAACGAACGTACGAGATGCCCGGCGGCGGACGCGGCTACACACGTCCCGCTTCGCTGATCAGCCTCTGGTCCACAGCTCCTTTCCTGCTGAACAACTCCGTCGGACCATTCATGTGGGAACCGTCAGTCGACAAACGCATGGAGTCGTTCCAGGCCTCGATCGAGCAGATGCTCCTGCTGCGTGAGCGCGACAAGGATCCGATCCTTGCGGCCAAGGGTTTGGACGTCGGCGTGATCGATCGGACCACGAAGCAATCGTCAATTAATGTAATGCCGGCCTACGTGCCAAACCTCGTCGAAGGCTTCGGCGACGTTCTCTTCCCGAGCATCTTTAGCGCGGACGGCGGCGTCGTTATCGGACCGATTCCGAAGGACACTCCGGTCGGACTGCTCGCCAGTCTCAACCTGCGACCTGAAGGTCTGGGTTTCTGGGAACGCGTGCGATACGACTGGCGTCTGCTCGGACTCGTGAAGGAGATCAAGGACAAACTCAAAGCGCTGCCTCAGAATGCTCCTGAAAACGTTGTGAAGCAGACCTTCGCGCCACTCGCTGACAGCCTGATCGCTTTGAGCAAGTGTCCCGATTACGTTGTCAATCGCGGTCACTATTTCGGCACCGGCCGTTACGGCGATGACTCTCCCTTAACCGAGCAACAGAGACGCGACCTGATCGAGTTTTTGAAAACGTTCTGAAGGACCAAACATGAGCACCGCACAGTATGACTACATCGTGGTCGGATCGGGTGCAGGCGGTGGCCCGCTCGCCGCTCGTCTCGCGCGCGCCGGCTTTAAGGTATTGCTTTTGGAAGCGGGCGGCGATCCGTGTGCCGATCCCGAAGTCAAAAACGGCAGCTTGATGTATGAAGTGCCGATCTTTCATGGACTGTCGACCGAGTTTCGTCATTGCCAGTGGGATTACTTCGTGCGGCATTACGAGAATCCTGAGCTCCAGGCTAAGGATTCAAAAATAGAAATGGTCGATGGGCAGCCGCGGATTTGGTATCCGCGCGCGGGCACGCTTGGAGGTTGCACGGCACACAACGCTATGATCACGGTCACTCCGCAGAATAGTGACTGGGACGACATCGCTAAGCTGACCGGAGATGAGTCGTGGCGTGCTGACAACATGAACGAGTACTTCACGCGTCTCGAGAACTGCGGCTACGTCCCGAAGCCCGGCAGCTTCAAATACATCCTGAGAGGTTTGGCCTGGTCGTATATCGCCTTGCGGCACGGTCGTAAAGACTGGCGTGATTGGCGTCACGGTCACGGGTTCGAAGGATGGCTGGCCACGAGCGAGGCCGATCCACGGCTCGTCTTGAAGGATTGGAAGATCGTTCGCATTTTAATCAAGGCAATCAAGCAGACGCTGAAGGGACGGCGCGACAATCTGCTGCTGAGCATTCTCACGAGGCTCGATCCCAACGACAAGCGCGGCAACATCGATGCCCGCGAAGGGCTAGCGTTCACGCCCCTCGCGGTCACAAACGGCAAGCGAAATGGACCTCGTGATTTTCTGCTGAGAACGAAAAAGGAGTTTCCGGACAATCTCACGATTCAACTTCATTCGCTGGCGTCGAGGATTCTGTTCAAGGACAAGCGCGCGATCGGCGTGGAGATCCTGGAAGGTAAACATCTCTACGAAGCGGATCCGGAAGCACGCGACGGTAAAGCAGACGAACCCGTGAAGCGTGAGATCTTCGCCGCACGCGAAGTTATTCTTTGCGCCGGCGCCTTCAACACGCCGCAGTTACTGAAACTTTCCGGCATTGGACCAGCAGAAGAATTGAAGAAATTCAATATCGACGTCGTGGCCGATCGACCGGGCGTCGGTGAGAACTTGCAGGATCGTTACGAAGTCGGTGTGATTGCAGAGTTTGACAAACCTTTCGCCTTACTGGAAGGAGCTACCTTTGCACCGCCTGAAGATGGTGGTCCAGACGATCCGTTCTTCGCGATGTGGAAAACGGGTAAAGGGATCTACACCACCAACGGCGCGTTGCTGGGAGTTTTGTTGCGCTCGAATCAAAAATTGAAAGAGCCCGATCTCTACGTCTTTGCTCTCCCCGGATATTTCAAAGGCTACAAGCAAGGTTACTCCAAAGAGTTTGAGCGCTTGCGCACGCGCTTTACCTGGGCCGTGCTCAAGGCGTACACGAACAACACTGCGGGCCGGGTCACGCTGCAATCGAAGGATCCGCGGAAGTGGCCCATGATCGATTTCCACTACTTTTCTGAAGGGAACGATACGAAGGGTGAGGATCTGGATGCGGTGGTTGAAGGCGTAAAGTTTGTAAGAGAGATGAACAGGTACGTCGGCCATCACTGTGAGCTCGTACCGGGCCCTGATTATCGTGACGAGAAAAAACTCAGGCAGTTTATCCAGGACGAAGCATGGGGCCATCACGCCTCGTGTACCTGCAAGATTGGGGCTGACGACGATAAGATGGCGGTGTTGGACAGTCGCTTCCGCGTGCGCGACGTTGAGGGTCTGCGCGTGGTTGACGCCTCCGTCTTTCCCAAGATCCCCGGCTACTTCATCGTCTCGGCAATCTACATGATCAGTGAAAAAGCCGCGGACGTGATCATCGAAGACGCCGGTGGCCCACAAAGAAAATAGCCGCAGATTTACGCGGATAAACGCAGATCTGCGTGAATCCGCGTTAATCCGCGGCAAAAATTACCTGGAGGTTTTGTGGCGAAGCGGTCGTTGATGCTGGCGGGTGGTGGACTCAAGATCGCATTTCAGGCGGGTGTGCTTCAGGTCTGGCTCGATGAAGCGAAGATTGAGTTTGATCATGGTGACGGCGTCAGCGCCGCAGCGTTCAATCTTGCGATGTGGGTGCAGGGGTTTTCCGGTACTCAAATCGCCGACAACTGGCGCCGTTTCAAGCCCTTCGCCGCGGTTGACGTCAACTGGCTGCAGTTGCTCAAACTCTTCTACGCCGAGTCGTTCTTTGAGCTGAATCCGTTTCGCAAAAAGTTCTTTCGAGAATGGGGTCTCGACTTCGAAAAGATTCGCGCCAGCCCGCGTCAGGGGACATTCAACGTCTACAACTTCTCGAAACATATTCTGCGTCCAGTTGAAACTGCTGAGCTCACCGAAGACCTTCTGATCGCCGCTGGATCGTTGCCGCTTTGGTTTCCACCAGTGCGGGTCGACGGCAATACGTATATCGACGCGGTCCTGAACACCGCGACAAATCTCGAAGAGGCGATCCGGCGTGGCGCCGACGAGCTCTGGGTGATCTGGACCACGAGTCAACGCGGACTATGGCGCAACGGCTTCGTCGGAAACTTCTTCGGCATCTTCGAGGCGACTACCAACCACGCTTACAAGCAGGTGCGCGCTCGCATCGATGCCAACAACGCCGCTGTGGAACGCGGTGCGCCTGGTGAGTTCGGACGAACGATCACAGTTCGCGAGATAAAAGCAGAAGTCGCACTGCACTACCTTTTCAATTTCAGCCAGCGCCAGTTCCGCAACGAGGTCGAACACGGCGTCGCCACGGCGCGCGCGTGGTGCGACGCAAATCTTAAATAGGTCATATTTCGGACTTATCTAACCATGTCTAAAAACCGTCTGCTCGTAAAACTTCTTCCAACCACTTCGCTCGCCGCCGCCGATCCGCGTGCGAACCTGCGTCCACTCTTCGACGCCGCGCCGCAAACCGCGGCCTTCGGTCTCGGCGCCGCGCCGGCATGGTTTCTCGCCGACCTGCCCGACGAAGCGGCGACGCCCTGGGACCTCGCGCACAGCCAGGTTGCCAGCCAGCTAGGCGTCGATGAATCCGCCGTCGTCTTCGCCGAGCCCGATCTCGAGCAGAGCTTCGCTGATACAAACGAAAAGAACCCCGGCGGCGGCGCGATGATGGCGTTGGACCACGGCTGCGCCTTCGTTCCGCAAGAAGACGACGGCCGCAAGATCAAAGGCCCGGATCGATTTGCCTGGCACCTCGACGACGACTTCACACAACTACGCAAAGCACGCGCGGCAGTCCCATTCAACCCACCACGCACGCGCATTGGACACATCGACACCGGCTACGATCGAGACCACAAGGCGCGTCCGCAAAATATCCTGCAGAACCTCGAGCGAAGTTTTGTAGACGGCGACAACAATCCGAACAGCGCCGACGATCCCAACCGCGGCAATGCATTTCCTGACAACTCAGGTCACGGCACCGGCACGATCAGCATCCTCGCCGGCGGCCACCTCGAGCAGTTCAACGAAACACTCGGCGGCGCGGCAGGCGCTGATATTCTCCCGCTGCGCATCTCGAATTCCGTCATCCTCTTCCGCACCAGTGCGTTTGCACAAGCGCTGCGTTACGCAGTCGAACAGAAGGTCGATGTGATCTCGATCAGCATGGGCGGCGCGCCTTCACGGGCATGGAACGAAGCGGTGAATGCTGCTTACGAGGCGGGCATCTGCATCGTCGCCGCGGCCGGCAACAACATCAACGGAGCGCCCACGCGTCACGTCGTGTATCCCGCGCGCTATCACCGCGTGCTCGCTGCCTGCGGTGTAATGGCAGACGGCAGTCCTTATGACAATCTCGGTTTCCGCGTGCTGCGTGGCAACTATGGACCAGACAGCTCCATGACCGCGGCGCTTTCCACTTACACGCCAAACATTCCGTGGGCGGTTTTCGGTTGCGGCTCAACAGTCCGCCTGAACGGCGAAGGCACGTCTGCGGCAACTCCACAGATCGCTGCTGCGGCCGCACTCTGGTTCGAGAAGTACAAAAACGTTCTGCCGCGTGACTGGCGTCGCGTGGAAGCGGTGCGTCACGCGCTCTTCGTGTCCGCGAGTCCTGCTGCGGATCCGGAACGCATGGGCCGTGGGATCTTACGAGCTCATGACGCACTCGGCATCTCGCCGGTGCTCAATCTACCGAAGACTCCAGCCGACAGTGATTCGCTTGCCGTGCTGCGTGTGCTCACCGGATTCGGTATCGCGGATCCGCCGCCGCGACAGAACATGTTTGAAATCGAGCTGGCGCAGCGCTGGCTTTACAACCAGACGTTGAATGAGCTCGTGCCCGATCCGGATGTGGCTCAGAACATTCCCAAAGATACTTTGAAGAGTTTCATGGACGCGCTGATCCAGGATGATAAAGCCTCGGTCGCGCTGAGGCGACACATCGCTTCGCGATACGCGTTGATGTTTGGTGGTTCCGCCGTCAATATCCCCGTGAATGTGGTCGCGAAACCGCCCGCGGCATGTCAACCATCGATTGAGCCTTTCGATCCGCCTTACCGGCGTATTCGCACATACGCAGTCGATCCGAGTTTGTCGACGCGCCTCGCGACTGCGGGCATGAACGAGATCTCGCTCAAGGTGCGTTGGGAAAAATTGGAGAACGGGCCGAAGGGCGAGTACCTGCACGTCGTCGACGAAGATGCTTCCGGTAAGACTTACGATCCGGTTGACCTCAACGATCCTCGCCTAATTGCAACTGACGGCTGGCAGCCTTCTGAGGGCAACGCTGCTTTTCACCAACAGATGGTTTACGCGGTGGCGATGAAAACGATCGAGCACTTCGAGCGTGCGCTCGGGCGTCCGGTTCTCTGGCGGCCTGAAATGAACCCGGAGAACGAGTTTGACGACAGCAAGTATGTTCCGCGTCTGACGATCTACCCGCATGCGCTGCGCCAGGCAAATGCTTATTACAGTCCGCTCGCGATGGGACTGTTGTTTGGATACTTCGAGGCTTCGGCCAGCGATCCCGGCGATCACGTGCCCGGCAGCAAAGTCTATGCTTGCCTCTCGCACGATATCGTGGCGCACGAAACCACGCACGCGATTCTCGACGGCATGCACCGTCGCTTCAACGAGCCCACGAACGACGATGTCCTCGCGTTGCACGAAGCATTCGCTGACATCATTGCGTTGATGCAGCACTTCACGATACCCGAGATCCTCGAAACCGAGATCGGTCGCACGCGCGGCGATCTGCGAACGCAGTCGATCCTCGGCAGCCTCGCATTGCAATTCGGACGTGCGACCGGCAAGCGCGGCGCACTGCGCGATTCGATCGGACGCTTCAACGATGCGGGCGAGTGGGTCCCGTTGAAGCCTGATCCGGCTGATTACCAGAACGTGAAAGAGGCACACGCGCGCGGAGCCATTCTCGTCGCGGCTGTGTTCGACGCGTTTACCGCCATCTACGAAACGCGCATCGCTGATCTGTTGCGCATCTACACGGGCGGAACCGGGATCCTGCCGGACGGCGCGATTCACCCGGACCTGGTCCGTCGTCTGGCAAACGAAGCTTCGAAGACAGCGGGCCACATTCTAAACATTTGCATTCGTGCGCTCGACTACCTGCCGCCGGTTGACGTCACGTTTGGAGAATACTTGCGCGCCATCATCACGGCTGATGCGGATCTCGTTCCTGATGATCGTTATCACTATCGCGTCGCCTTCGTCGAGGCATTTCGAAAACGTGGGATTTATCCGCGTGACCTCGACACGCTGTCAGTCGATACGCTGCGCTGGCAGGGCGTGAGTATCAAGAACCCGCCGCCGCAGTACAAGCAGATCCTCAGACAGCTCAAGACGTACGCTGATGCTTGTTTTTACATCACCGACCGCGAGCGGTTGTTTCATGTGACAAGAAGTCAGCGTGAGTTGTTACACGAAAGGCTGAAAGAGATCTTCAAAGAGTCACCTGACTTTGCGACGACGCTCGGTCTGAATTTTAGTCTTGATCCGACGGCGTCTTTCGAAGTGCACGCGTTGCGTCGTTCGAATCGTATTGGACCGGATGGTAATCACCGGCCGCAAGTTGTCGTGGCGTTGACGCAGTCGAGTGAGATCGAGGTTGAGGGATCGTCGCAGCCGCAGAAGTTCCGTGGTGGCTCGACTTTGATCGTCGATCTCGCGAAGCCGGCGGTGGAGTACGCTATTATCAAGAACATCGGCAGTCCGAAGCGTCTGGAGCGCACGACCAACTTCCTGAAAGCCGCGCTCCAGGATCCGGTTCAGGCGTTGTTGATGGCTCCCGATCGCAAGGAGCGCTTCGCCGCGTTGCACTCGCTCGCTGAGCTGGGATAACTAACGATGGATAGCCAAACCATATTCACAATCTTGCTGGTCGGCCTCTTCTTAGGACTAGCGCTCTGGGAGCTGACGCTCAGACTCCGCATCATCAAATTCCTGATCAAACTCTTCCGCCGAAGGTAATCTCCGTACCCTGCTAACCTCGGCAACAACTGTAGGGGCGGCCCCTCCGTGGCCGCCCGATTGGCAGGTCGTGATGCTTGGGTCGCCTACAATCAAATACTTCGCCTGGTAAGCAAGGCGATGATCGCTACAAACAACGCGGAGCCGATGATGGACCAGACGATCGGGAAATTCGTTGTCCCGATACGGACGGCGAACAACTCCGGAAGACCCATCGTGCGTGCCAGCCACATACCGACGACTGCACCGACGAAACCAAGCGCGATCGACACGAGACACCCACCGCGCGAGAAACCCGTAATTGCCTGTCCGAGCGCGCCACACAGTCCCGCCACCAACAGCAAAATCAAAAGATCGAATAACGTCATAAAGCCCTCCGCTTAGATCTCTAGTAAGCCACAAAAACCACAAAACGCACCAGTCGCATTCTCCGCGGCCCTCTGCGTATCTCTGTGTCCTCTGCGTTATGGGTCTTTCGACGCAGAGATCGCAGAGATACGCAGAGGGCCGCAGAGTATGATAATTTCGCGGACTGTGGAGCACGTGGACGTCATAATCGTGGGCGCGGGGCTGTCCGGAATTGGCGGCGCTTGCCATCTGAAGATGGAGTGCCCATCGAAGAGCTTCGTCATCCTCGAAGGCCGCGAGTCGATGGGCGGCACGTGGGATCTGTTTCGTTATCCCGGCATCCGCTCCGACTCCGACATGTACACCCTCGGCTATCGCTTTCGCCCCTGGCGTGACGCGAAAGCCATCGCCGATGGTCCCGCGATCCTGAATTACATCCATGACACGGCCGCCGAGTTCGACGTCGATAAAGCGATCCGTTACAACCATCGCGTGCGTCGTGCCTCGTGGTCGTCGGACCACTCACGCTGGACAATAACAGTCGAAGCTGGACCAGACAAAACTCCCGTCCAACTCACTTGCAACTTCCTCTATCTCTGCACCGGTTACTACGATTACGCGAGCGGATACACGCCCGAGTGGCCCGGCGTCGCGCGCTTCCACGGCACGATCGTGCACCCGCAGAAGTGGCCCGAAGATCTCGATTACGCCGGCAAGCGCGTCGTCGTGATCGGCAGTGGCGCAACTGCAATCACACTCGTGCCCGCGATGGCCGAACGTGCGGCGCACGTCACAATGCTGCAGCGTTCTCCGAGTTACATCGTCTCGCGTCCCGCGGAAGACAGGATTGCAAACACATTTCGTCGCTGGCTGCCCGACCGCACGGCGTATGCCCTCACGCGCTGGAAGAATGTGTTCGTAACCACGTTCTTCTTCAGTCTCGCGCGCAAGCGGCCGGAGCTCTTCAAGTGGATGGTGGCAAGAGGAGTTCGAAAGAACCTTGGGGAGAAATACGACGCGAAGCATTTCACGCCGCCATACAACCCGTGGGACCAACGTCTCTGCTTCGCTCCCGACGCAGACCTCTTCGACGCGATACGCGAAGATCGCGTGTCAGTAGTGACCGATCACATCGACACGTTTACTGAAGATGGTCTGTTGCTCAAGTCAGGTGAGCACCTCGACGCCGACATCATCGTCACCGCCACCGGACTCGTGCTACGACTCTTCAGCGGAATGCAACTCGTGGTTGACGGCGCGCCCGTGGAACTTCCGAAGACGCTTGTTTACAAAGGCATGATGTTTAGCGACATACCCAATGTCGCCTTCGCTATCGGCTACACGAACGCGTCGTGGACTTTGAAGTGCGACCTGACGGCAGAGTATGTTTGCAGGCTGCTGAACCACATGGACCAGCACGGCTTTGCGGTCTGCACTCCGCGCGTGAACGATCCGGAGATCGAAGAGGAGTCAGTGATCGACTTTAACTCAGGGTATGTGCTGCGCGCGCTGCACACCCTCCCGCGCCAGGGATCGAAGACGCCGTGGCGCTTGCACCAGAACTACATGAAGGACCTTCGCATGATGCGATACGGGCGCGTTGACGACGGCACGATGGAGTTCAAGACGGCGCGTGCCGAAGCGAAGGCGGTTGCCGGTGGCTGAGCGCATGCGTCTCGAAGGACGAACGGCTGTGGTCACGGGTGCGGCGAGCGGCATCGGGCGCGCGCTTGCCGTGTCCCTCGCGCGTCGCGGCTGTAATCTCGCACTGGCTGACATAGACGAAGATGGAATGGCGGGCACGGCGGAGCTGATCCGGAGTAACGGCGTGCGCGTGTCTCGACATCGCCTCGATGTCGCTGACCAGATCGCAGTGGCTGAGTATCCTGAGATCGTCGCGGCTGAGCATGGTGGCGTCGACGTGCTCATCAACAACGCGGGCGTTGCGGTGGGAGGCACGTTCGAGCAAGTCTCAGACGAAGACTTCGAGTGGCTCTTCGAGATCAACTTCTGGGGCGTGGTGCGCATGACGCGCGCGTTTCTGCCACACTTGCATGCGAGCGAAGACGCGCGCATTGTGAACCTCTCGAGCATCTACGGAATCGTCGCGCCCCCCGAGCAAACGGCGTATTCCGCGAGTAAGTTTGCGGTGCGTGGGTTCTCTGAGGCGCTGCGACACGAGCTCGAAGGCTCGCGCATCGGCGTGAGCGTAGTCCATCCGAGCGGAGTCGCAACGTCCATCGCGGAGAAAGCACGCGTACCAGCCGGTACTAGCGAAGAAGAGATCGCGCGACGTCACGCGAAGTACCGGAAGCTTCTGCGACTGCCGCCCGAGATCGCGGGTGAGACGATCGTGCGCGGCATCGAGCGCCGCCAGTCGCGTATCCTCGTCGGCTCAGACGCGAAGGTGATATCGATGATCGCACGGCTCTGGCCCGTGCGATATTGGAAGGTGCTGGTGCGACGCGCCGGAGACTAAGGAAGATAGGCAAACATTAACATGCGTGTTGGTCCTGACGGTTGTGACGCGAGTTGCGGATACTGTGCTGCGCAATTTGGAGTGATGTTCCTCATGAAGCTCGCTTACGAAGAGTGAAAAACAGGTAAAGCATCACTCCCATAATTGCTCCGAAGACCAGATTCACAACCGGCGCATAACCAGTAACGACGAAGAGCGTTCCCGGAAGGAGTGCGTACGCATAGCGCAGCACTGCTGCTGCGGTAACCCCGGGTTCATACGACAGCACCACCAATGTGGCGATGATGTCTTTGACGAGAAAGAGAGCCGCCGGCAGAAACAGCAGCCAAATTGCAGGTCGCTTCTTCGTGATCATTTCCATCGGCGTCAACCGCTAACCTCCAACCCCGCCTGTTATGACAGGAGTTCCATTCAGCTTTCACTCACTATTTGCAGTTCTCGTTAAAGCGTTTGGCCTTACACTGCTCGCACATCTCACTCGGTTTAGGCTTTTCTTTCGTGGTTTCGTAATTTGCTTGGGGCCAGTGACGGCAATTCGAGCAAAAGTGCCATACATCTCCGTTGCGTTTGCGTCGATACGTTTCTATCATACTGCGCCGCCAGAGTAGCCGGCGCGGTCGCAAAAAGTCCTTAGAAAGATCTCAAAAAAATCTTAGAATTCAATTGTACGGGCGGCCCTCCGTGGCCGCCCGTACAGCGATGTTGCACATTCGACTCATCACGGAATAAGAGATATCGCATTCAGGACCACTCTATTCGTGAGCGCAACGTGGGGTTTTGTAAAATGATGAATGAGTCCAACGCGCTTCTAAAGATCGAGATCATTCCATCACGGAATTGTTCCTCAAACCGAACGGAGTAAATATGCAAATCTTTGTCTTTAGTTCTAACAACCTAACTAACATTTGGGCTGGCGTGGGTGCCGGTATGTGGGCAGTATCTCTAAATCTGGCTAAGAACAAGAGCACGATTACGAAATCGCAAAGACTGAGGATTGGCTCTCTCGGACTTCTTTATTGTTCCGATACTGAAGAAGCCACTACTCCTTTCGTGGTGAAGAGCATACCCGCAAAGGATATTGAGATCTCTCATGTTTGGGAAAGAAAGTGGGGCCTACCATTTGAGATCTCACCTCTTGGCTCACCGCTTAAAAGGCTTTCAAAACAAATTCTTCAAAATGATTTGCCATCAGCGAAAGTGACGGGCAAACGGTGGAACAAAATTCTCTATGTGCAACCCAACTTCTCCTTCCAACCTTCAACAATAACTGAGGAAGATTGGGCGTTCCTCTTCGCGGCACTTGCACATTAACGGGACAAGGGTTAAACAAACCTTCTCACCGCGATGGTGAAGCGTGAGCGGAATGATTGTATGTCTTTCCAAATAATTTTCAGAATTCCCAACCCGTGAAGCCCTAGCGCCGTTACAAAACTTCGCATAATCTTAACGCAATGTCTGCAACCGCCACCTTCTCAGTTTGGAGGATTGTCAGCAAGCTGCTGATGCTGCTCGCCTTCGTAGTGTTAACCGGAATAGGGATCAGGACGATTCCGGGAGACCCGCGAGTTGGCTGGCTTGCAACGATCCTCTTCGGAACGATGGGTGTGGTCACGGTCGTGGAGATCGTTCGCATCTGTGGCGTCGAACAGAAACAAGGCCACGCTGTTAAAGCGCCATTACGTCTTCGACAGACGCTGGTCTATGCAGGCACGCTGATCATCACGCTGTTTCTCGGTGTGACGGATAACGTGATTTCCGAGTTGTTCACCCACTCGTTTCCACGACCGGGAGTCTGGCTCGGCACGTTCCTCACAACGCTCGTCTTTTACCCACTGCGCGAACAGAAAGAGAACTACCCAAACTTTACCTTCTGGGCCATCTACTGTGCCTTGCTGGGTATGATGAGCGTCGGCCTCTCCTATTTGAAAGACTGGATCGAACGAGCGTTATGAGATTCATCAGACTCCTGGGTGCGGTAGTAATCTTCTACGGCTTGAGTTATTTCCTCCACGCAGTTATGCAGATCTACTCTGTGATGCCTCATAACATTTTCAGGCCGGTGGCCCTGATCATCATCGGGCTCAATCTGACGATTGGCACCCTGGCGCTCGTTAACGGCGTCGGCTTACTGCTTGCGAAAAAGTGGTCGAGAATTTCCTGGCTCGTCACAGTCACGTTACTCCTACTGTTTCACAACCTGCTCCTGTGGCTGACGTATCTGATCGGGCAGGATCTTACTGGGCAGATCTTGAACGTGTTACTTGCGTTTCTTCTTGCCGTAATTTCATGGGCCAAGCTCGGCGACTCAGCGGGGAAAAAGTATTTCGATTAATGAGGCTATACACTCAGCGTGGAATTTTGCCTACCGTCAATATCAGACATTACCGCAACAATAATGAAACTTGAACCTCAACAACACTCGGTGTAAGCTCCCACGCACCCCCAATACAATCACCTCATTTAGCATGCTCGAAGTGAGTGACTGCCCAGAATAGCCCAGCCCCGATATGTCTCCTGAGAGAAACGTCCTCCCAGGGTTCGTTCACAAATAACAACCCCGACGAAAACATTGCAACCAAAGACGCTCAGGGTTTGGGCCCTGAGTCTTCATCACCCCCTGCCTACTTACAAGTTGGACCATAGTAGAAAGGACCTTACTCGATGAAAAACTCAAACATGGGGAACAAGCTCCTGAGAAGAGGCTTGCTCGTATTGTTGTTCGTCGCATGTGTGACCATTCTTCTGAGCCTGACGGGCTCGCGGCGAGTGTCGTCACAAACCTCAAACCCGACACCACCGCCTCAGGCAAGGAATGAGGCGAAACCTGTTTCACTCATGATCGATAACGCAAAGCGGGCCGGGCGAAACTTTCCATTAGCCGAACCCTTCAATCCGCAGACGCGTTCTGCCGCAGCCGATGCGGCGCAACGACGCGCCGTCAAGGCCGGCACTGTTCTCCAGTTGCGACAAAATACTCTCGCAGATCTGGTGAACAGAAATGAGCAAAGCCTGACACTACGCCTACCGAGGTTCGGCGGTCCTCCCGTTGAACTCGAATTAGTCCAGGTCAACCTCTTTGCGCCAAACTTCAAGGTCACGACCAGCGATTCGCAAGGCGCGGCGGTAGCATTCGAGCCGGGCGTGCATTACTGGGGAGCGATCAAAGGCAGCGCCGGCTCGCTCGCCGCGATCAGTATCTTCAAAAACGAAGTGATCGGTTTTTACAGCTCGCAACAGAACGGCAACTTCGTGCTGGGCAAGCTTGGCGGGAACAATCCGCGCCGCGATCACATTCTCTACGCCGAGAAAGACCTCAAGGGCTCTATCCCAGTCGACTGCGACATGCCTGACGGCAACACTACCTACTCACCGGAGCAACTCGATGCGCAGTCGACGGCTGCGGTGTTCAGATGCGTCAAGGTCTTCATCGAAGCTGACTTCGATCTCTTTCAAAACAAAGGTAGCGTTAACGAAACAATCAACTACATGACCGGCGTCTTCAACCAATCAGCCGCGCTGTACAACAACGAAGGCATACCGATCTCGATCTCCGAGATCTTCGTCTGGACTTCGCCGAGTCCGTACAACGGTGGAGATTCCCAGACGCAGTTGATTCAGTTCCAGAATACGCGCACGAATTTCAACGGCGACGTTGCGCACCTTGTCGATCTCGAGAACCAGGGCGGAATTGCCGCGGGCTTTAACGGCTTCTGCAACCCGGACAGATCGCAGAGTGAGTGCTACAGCGGAATTTTCCCGTTCTTCGAAAACGTTCCGACTTACTCATGGACCGTCTACGTCTTTACACACGAGATGGGCCACTTGTTCGGTTCAAGACACACGCACGCGTGCGTCTGGAATGGAAACAACACGGCTATCGATGGTTGCTCCGGATTTACGGAAGAAGGCTGTCCGCTGCCAGGGATTCCAGGCGACGGCGGTACGATTATGAGCTACTGCCACCTCCAGTCAGTAGGGATTAACTTTACGAAGGGCTTTGGGCCGCAGCCTGGAAACGTGATTCGCAATGCGTTTAATAACGCAGGGTGTCTGGGCACGTGCGGTGATCCCGGCAACGGCACGTATACGACGGCATTTCAGTCCGTCTTCGGCTACTTCGTCGTTGCTGAGGGTGGCGGCGGTGACGTTTTGAATGCCAACCGTACCGCCATTGGACCATGGGAAACGTTTACCGTTATCGACTTGAATGGCGGCACGCTCGACAATGGCGATCTGATACATATTCAGAGTGTCGGCGGTTACTATGTCGTTGCTGAAGGAGGTGGCGGCGATGTCGTAAACTGCAACCGAACAGCCGCACAGGCATGGGAAACGTTCCGCATCATGAAGGTCGGCGGCACGGGTACGATTCACTCAGGCGATTCGATTTCGTTACAGGCGTATAACGGGTGGAATTGCTGTGGTGGAAATTATGTTGTTGCGGAAGGTGGTGGTGGTGCGAATGTGAATGCAAACCGCGCTGCGGTTGGAGCATGGGAGACGTTCACGATCCACATCTTTTAGCTTGGACTGGACGATAACGCCGAAGGCGTTCGCTAATTTCAGTACAGGGTTGGAGCGCAGCGACAACCCTGGGCTAGAATCAGCCAACGCCTTCGGCGTACTTTATGCGAATAATCCTTCTCTGCCTTCTGACCGCTTTGACGCTGGCGCCCGCCGCGGAGCAACGTGCTGCGTCGCAAGCCCCAGACGTCACCAAATACATCGGACTCCGTCACGGTCCAACGTTGCCGCGCGAGCTCAAGTTGCTCGGTGGCTCGCTCGTGTCAGCAGTCGGGGATGAAAAAGAATATGCGATGTCTGAGGTTCACAGAGCCAAGACCAAAATGCTGTGGTTCGATCACCTGACACATCGCGACGACAAAGGTGTTGCCTATTGGGAAGTGAAGGACGTGCTGGTCCTACCGGCGATCTCAAGGAGGCAGGTCCTCGTATATGCCATGTGCTTATTGAACAACAAACCCGACGGAGAGATCGCCGCAGTCGCCGACTATCAGGAGGGCGTGCAGTATTTCACGCGCGTCCGTAAAGCGTGGCGAGCTAACCGCACGACGGAGAAGTTTGAACCGATGCCAGTCAAAGGTGTCAAATGCGAAAACCCCGGCTTCGGTGTATAACCTCGCTGAATAAATGTAGAAGTAGCGTGACGCGCCGAACACATTTTTAGGCTCATACTGGCATTTCATCCGTGCCATGAGCAGTCACCCAAAAGAAAGAACCATCGGGCGCATGCTTACGCTCGACGCGATGCGCGGAGGAGCGGCACTGGCCGTCGTCACGTATCACGCGCTCGGCGTCGCGCCACGGACCGCATTAAGCGGATGGGAATCGTGGCTCCCGCAGATCGCCGCATTCACAGTTCACTTCGCTTTCGCCGGCATCTACCTCTTCTTCGTCATCTCCGGATTTTGTATTCACCTGTTCTGGGCCAAGGCCCGCGCCGCCGGTGTGCTCGAACCCACGATCAACTTCTTCACCTTTTGGAAACGACGCGTGCGACGCTTGTACCCACCGTACTTCGCCGCGCTCGCGTTGTATCTTTGCGTCCTCGCGTATAAGACTCCGGTCCACGTCAACGCCTTCTACCTCTGGGACGTATTCCTTCACCTCTTCATGCTGCACAACCTGGACCTCCGCACGACCTACACGATCAACGGCGCGTTCTGGACGCTCGCGATCGAAGAACAGTTGTACCTCGCTTATTTCCTGTTACTGTTTCTGCGGATTCGCTACGGTTGGACCAAAACGCTGCTCATAACCTTCTCCGCGCGCGTTGTCTGGTTACTCATCGGGCGCGCGCTGAGCGCATCGCATGGCATTCATATCCCGGTGACTGAAGCAGCAGCGACGAACTGGTTTATCTGGGCCTTAGGCGCTTTGAGTGTCGAAGCGGCTCTGGGATTAATCAAGCTGCCCGCATGGTGTTACAAACTTTCAGCAGCAGCCATAGCTCTGGGTTGTGCAATGGGTCTCGCGCAATTCTTACCACTCGTGGACCAGCAAACCTGGATACACGACACGGGCTGGCTCATTATGCACCCGGCCTGGGGCGTAGGATTCTTCATCCTTGTAAACTACGCCGTCGCAGCCGAGCAGCGCTGGCGACAGAAATCGACACCAGTGCCGCGGTTGATCCCTTCGCTCGCGGCTGTCGGGCTGATGTCATACTCGCTTTACCTCACTCACTCGTTTGTACTGATGCACTGGTACTGGTTCGGCTTCACCAGACTACACATTCTCACCATCTCATTGCTTATAATGACGCCGCTGGCAGTCGCGTTTGCATGGGTCTTCTTCCGCGTCTGTGAACGGCCGTTCATGACGTCGAGCGCGGTGCGCACGGCCGTTAAAGAGAAAACCTTTGACAGGATTTCAGGATTAACCGAATTTACATGATTGCTCGTGTAAATTCTGTCCTGAAATCCTGTCCAACAGACTTTTGTTTATGACGCGAGGGCTTTCTCCGCCTTGTTCCTCACAAGTGCATAATTCAAGTTCGGTAACGAGTTAAACTTCGCTGCCTTCGTGAAAAACGCCTTCGCATTCGCGGCGTCGCCCTTGCCTTTGTACGCGACGGCCGCCAAATAAAGCACGTCCGGGTTTTGCTGGTTTGCCTGGCTGAGCTCTGAGATCGCGTTGTCGTAGCTCTTCTCTTCGAGCGCGATGCGGCCGGCGAGCTCGTGCACCTGTTTCAATTGGTTCGCGTTCTTCGCAGCCTCGGCGTTTTTACGGAAAGTCTCCGTCTCCGTCTTCGCGGTCGCGAGATCCTTTTTCGCAATCGCGACGCGCGCGAAGTTGTAATGACTAAACCGCTCGGTGTTGTCCTTCACCTGCTGCGACAAACTCGAATCTGCCGTCGTCTTCACTGCCTGTTCAAACGCCTGCTTCGCGGCATCGTATTTCCCTGCCTCAAGTAAAACGTTTCCCTTCAGTTGCAGATCGCCCGTCATCGCCGCGGCATCATTGTTCTTCTGTGCGACCGCGTATTGCTTCTCGACTTCCGCGAGCGCCTGATCCAACTTGCCGCTATCGATCGCCACCACCGTCTGGCCAAACAAAGCGGTGCGACGCTCACCATCGGTCCGCGCCTTCTGCATCATCTTCTGTAGCTCCGCCTGCGCGTCGGCGGGCTTACCTTTGTAAATCAAGGCCGCCGCAATTCCGAAATGCGAGTTGATGAAGTTGGAATTGATCGCGAGCGCCTTGTTGTACTGCGTGATCGCTTCATCAAACCTTCCCATCTTCAGTAACAACTCCGCGTACGAATCGTACGGGTTCGGATCGTTCGGAATGAGCTCGATGTATTTCTTGAAGGCATTCTCGGCATCGGTGTAAGCCTCGTTCTGGCGGTAGGCGTAACCGAGGATGTTGAAGGCGGTGGAGTAGTCAGGCGCGAGCTCCGTTGCGCGTTTGCAGTGACTGATTGCCTGCTTGAAATCCTGCTGGCCGAAGTAGAAGCCGCCGAGATTGAAGTGCGCACGCTCATCGTTTGGATAAGCAGCCACGAGCTTCTCGAGGATCTCGTTCTGTTTGCTCGGATCGCCGTTGGCGCCGGCTTCATTTGCCTGGATCATCATGCGCTCGCCGTCAGATGCTTTGTCGGCGAGGGCCACTGCTTTCTTCAAGTGATCGAAAAACTCTTTCGCGGTCGGCGAGACATTTGCGCGCAGGAGCTCGGCGTACGCGAAGTTTGGATCGAGGGAGAGCGCCTTGTCGAAGTGCGCGATGGAATCGGTGATGCGGAGTTTTTCAGATAAGTCACGTCCGGCGAGAAACTCCTTACGGGCGTCTTCAGACGAAGTAGTGATGGGGATCTTGCCGTTGGTTCCGGTTGACGAGGCGGTGGCCGTGTTTGGCTCGACCTGCTGGCAGGCCAAAGACGCGAGCGCGATGATGAGCACCGCCGACAAAAATGATCTCGAGAGATGAGCACGTCGCATTGTTCTGACTCCTTTTTGGGCAGACAAATCCATTCGGGGAGATCAATGCGGATGCTGTGATGGGGACGGGAGAATATGCACGGTCCCGAACGGCAGTCAAGAACTTTGTGATAAGGATGTCAAGAATTCCTGTAAAGTTATCCACCCCACAGACAAACCGTGTGGTAATCCATATACTGCATGCGAACGTTTGCTTATTGGTGCCGACCTCTGCCCAGTTTTCACCATTAACCGACCATGATGACGGTGCCGCACAACAGCATATTGGCTCGCCTGCCTGCGCCAGAGCGGGAAAGACTCACACCTTTTCTCGAGCCGGTCGACCTCTACTTTGGCGAGGTACTGGTCGAGTTCGATAACCGCATCGAGTACGTCTACTTCCTTGAGACGGCCGTTACTTCGACAGTCGTCCGCACGCCGCACGGCGAAACACTCGAGGTCGGCATCATGGGCGCGGAAGGCTTCGTGGGCCTGTCGCTGCTTTATGGCGTGTGGCGCAGCAACGCCACCGTCGTCGTCCAGATACCTGGACGAGCATTCCGAATGAAAGCCACGGATTTCAACCAGCAAATCAAAACGCCTGCGGGACGGTGTCTGGACCTCCTGCTCCGCTACGCAAATTTCTTCCAGATCATGGTGCAGCAACACGCGGCCTGTAACGCCTCGCACCGGGTCGAGGAACGTATGTGCCGCTGGATCCTGTTGACCCAGGACCGTGCCACTACCGATACCTTTTCGCTCACGCACGAGTACCTCTCACTCATGCTGGGCGCGCGGCGCGCCACCGTTTCCGATATCGCGCATAGGTTGAAAGAGGCGGGAATCATTAATTACACGCGCGGCAAGTTGCGTGTGACCGACAGACAGCGTCTCGAAGGGTGCTCGTGTGAATGCTATCGCCTGATAAAAGATCAGACGGCGCGCACGTTTGGTTAAGATCGGGCTGCCGAAAGTGTCACCAGTTGAACACAAACTCACGTATCAGGTTTGTACCGAACCCGATCAGCAGGTTTGTGGTCCCACTCCTGAGTCCATCTTTGTAACTGTAGCGCTCCGGATACCAGGTCTCATGTGAAATGATCGCACCCGTGTAGACCCCGGCGAAGCGCGGCACGGAGATCACGCGCTTGCCGCTTCTGGTCCGCGATGTGACGTTCTGAATAAGCGCATCTTTCAAGCGTGGCCCGAAACCTTCGCGCTTGCTCTTTTCGAAACCGGTGTCGAGCCGGAACGCTTCGTCGAGGCCGTAGGTTACAGTCTGCTGGATCGCATTATGGCCGAAGGAGGATGCATACCGCTTACCGTAACCCTTCATGCCTTGTCCCCATTCCTCCGGATGATCTTGTGCCTGGTGGATACCGGCCGAAGCCGCCGTCCACGCGAGCCGGAATGGACCAACCGTGCTCTTCATATAACGATTGAAGCGCTGCCGGTGTGTTGGGAACACGTAATCCTGCGTGGTTGTTGTCTGCTGCTGATTGGCAGTCGTGGTCTGTGTCTGACTCTGCGAATCGTCTTTTTTAACTTCCTGACTATAAACCGAAACGGCAGCGGCAATCGCCACCACCCACACCGCTACTAATCTCAAAACCATGTTCATGAATTGCCCCCCTGTTTCCTCTATAAGCAGGAATTGACACGATCTTTTGTGCTCTTTGTGCCTTTTTGTGGCTACGGTTTGTCGGTGACTTTGAGTTCCTTGACGGGGACGCCGTCGCTCCAGACACCCATGAAGCGCTGTTGCGGGGTGTTGCCGAGCGCATACTCGCGATTCTTGCCGGTGAAGGCGGCGTCAGTGAGACCGTCGAAAAGTTTCCAGGTGCCGTAGAAGTCCATCGCGTTGACCAGCATCGTCTCGGGTCGCACGCGTCTTGATACGGCGCGCGCGTTGCCAATCGGATCGGGTGAGCCGGCGGGCGCGCCGCCGACACCTTCACCGCTGTCGTAATCCTTGTTCATCGCGGTCGGCGCGCGGTGGGTCGCCTCCAACCCTGGCTGCCCGTGCGAGTCAGAAACGAGCATGATGAAATCCTTGTTCTCAGCTGGGATACGTGTCGACTCGTAATAGATCCGCTTTGCGTCCACGTCGCGAACGAGTCCGTCCTGATCTCCGGCAACAGCAAGCAGCAAGGTGTCAGCCGGAATCTTCTTCAAGTCTGCAAGCGGAACATTGATTGGCGACTCGGTTATCCCCGGCTCAACCGACATCACCGCACGCACGCGCGGCAAATTCGATTCACTCGCGAGCGCCGCGACATTCGCCGCCAGCAAACCACCAAGCGAATGGCCCACAGTCGCAAACTTACTGAAATCAGCAGTCACATGCCCACGCTCAGTTTGCAGACGATGCACAGCATCTTTGACCGCCGCGAGCGTATTCGGCAGGAAATCTTTGATCGGCGTCAGCAGGCTGGCTTGGTAACGCGGATAGATCACGATGTTCCCACGCTTCACCAGGTGATCCACCCACGCACCGTAGTACAACGGATTCATCCCACCCCAACCATGCAGAAATACGATCACCGGCGCGGTGCGCGGCTTCGGCGCGTCAGGCTCAAAGATCCAGTATTCCTGCCCGCCGTTGCCGTACCGGTTTTTCGTCACGCTTGCGTGAACATACCGCTTTCCGCCCGGCCCTGTAGCAGGCTGCGACGGCGGAGTGATCGTTTGCGCCGAGACGATCGAGAAGGAGAGAATTAAACTAAATAAAGCCGGAACAAAAATCCTCCGAAACATCTCTCCTCCCCTTCTCGCCGGGACGGAGCTCGCTACGCCCGTTCGGCTAATACCTCCATATATTCGGCTTCGACTCTGGTCGTGCCGTCAGTCGCCTGATTGTGAGTGGTGTACAGTTCTTCGAGTTCCTTCCGCAACGCGGCGCCCTTCGCTTCCTCGAGCGTGCCAAACGCTTTCTGCGCCGGTCCATAATATAACCGGAAGTGCTCGACGACATCCGCGGGAGAAAAAGGAAACACCCAGGTGATCTTTTGAAGCCGTGTCTCCAGCTTCGAGATGCCCTCGCTAAAACGCTCGCGCACCTTTTCTTCCACGCCCCAAAGCACCGGAGACGGCATACCCGGCGGCGGCGGCACGTGCGACGCCGTGATCTTGAACATCTGACCAATGAAACCAGTCGGCGTCCAGTTTGCCATCGCAATTAAACCACCGGGACGGCAAACTCGCTTTAGCTCAGCCGCCACGAGTTCCGGACGCGGCGCAAACATCGCTCCGAACATCGTCACCACTGCATCAAAACTCGCATCGTCGTATGGCAGCGCTTCCGCGTCGCCTTCGTCAAACTTGGCATTCAACCCTTCCGCCTTCGCGTTTTGACGCGCCTGCTCCACCGAGTTCGCCGCGATGTCGACGCCTGTCACATTCGCGCCTAACCTCGCTGCCGGAATTGCCAGGTTACCCGTGCCGCACGCGACATCAAGTACCGTCATTCCCGGCTTGAGATCGAGCCGCTTGATGAAATCCTCCGCATCCTTCGCGTAATACTTGGCAATTTGTCCGAAATCTCCCGCACTCCATGTCGCCTGCAGTTTCGTTTTCAGGGCCGATAGTTCCGAAGTTGCTCCACTCTCCATTTTTCTCCCCTTCCATTAGACGGAATTAATCCGAATTAGGTCTTTCTTCTATATACATTGCGTCCCCCGATTTATTCCTCATTTGGCACGGCTCATGCGATGGGCGTCGTCGTCGCGCATTTTGCGTAACAAAAGAATTCACCTCGCGACCAGTGCCAGTAGTTAGACAGGGCTGACGTATGTTAACGCGTAAACAATACCTTCTTTGTACCTTGCTGGTTTGTTTAGGAGCAAGCACAGCACTAGCCCAGGCCTCGATGGCCGAGTTTCAAAAGGTTCTTCGCGAAAAGGCATCATTTGACGAGCCTGACTTCGCGGCGTTGCAGCTCCAGCAGCCGGTGGTGCGGCTCGCTCCGACCGCGGACAAACGAGAAGTGGCCGTCAGTGGCCTCGTAAACATCAACGCCAGCGCCGAAGAGTTTTTGCGGTCATATCGCGACAGCATGATGCGCAAAAACAACGCTGCGATCCTCGAAATCGGCAGCTTCGGCCACGAACCCACACTCGCCGACCTCGAAGGTCTCACGCTCGAAACGAACGATATCGACGATCTAAAAGAATGTGTTGTCGGCGACTGTAAGCTAAAACTCTCGGCGCCGATGATCGAGCGCTTTCGCAAAGAGATCAACTGGGCTGCGCCTGATTACCAGCTCCGAGTCACAAATCTCTTCAAAGAGATGTTGCTCGCGTACATCAAAGACTACCGCGCGCGTGGCGAAGCAGCGTTGATCGAGTACCACGACAAACAGGATCGTCTAAGCGTCGCTGCGCAACAACGCGAGCTGAGCTCCGCGGCCGGTTATGTCAACAGCTTTCTTACCGGGGCAAAGTCAGATTTACAACTACTGGAAGAGACACTCGTCTGGTCCAAGATCAAGTTTGGACTGAAGCCGGTGATCGCCGTCAATCATATCTCGATCTACAGACGGAACAGCGATGTTGGTCCACAAGTTCTCGTCGCGTCGAAACAAATTTATGCGAATCATTACTTCAACGCTTTCCTTGCGTTAACCGCCTTTGTTAATGTTCCCGGTGCAACCAACGGGTCTTTCCTGGTCTACGAGAATCGTTCACGTGCGGACGGCCTCGAAGGACCATTTGGTAAGTTAAAGCGAGGCGTAGTCGAGAAAAAGGCGCTCGAAGGTTTGCGCGGGATTATCGTGCAATCCAAGGCGAGTCTCGAAGGATCGGCGCTGGCCGCGACCACTGCCGAGTTTACGTCGTACCATTCGGACAGCTGGGGACATAGACTGTTTGGCGGGATTCGTCCGCTGTTATGGCTACTGGTGCTTTCGGCCTTGATTGCATTACTGGTGCTCGGCCGGCGACGTACAGAGGGCTCAACTGCAGCGAAGGCCAAAACACTCAAGCCAGAAAGCGTGAAGAGTTAACCTTTTCAAAGGAGAGAGAAATGATACGAAAACAATTTATTACTTGGATCATTGCTGTGATTGCAATTGGAGGACTGCTGTCGTATGCCTCCGCACAACACGCGGGCGGTCATACTATTGAGTTGAAGAATGCGAACGGTGAATCGGTGGGCACGGCTACCATCACCGCAATCAACAATAAAGGTGGCGTGCGGATCAAGCTGGATCTGAAGAATCTATCCCCAGGACAGCACGGGATTCACATCCACCAGATGGCAAAGTGTGAAGGGCCGGATTTTGCTTCCGCCGGACCGCACTTCAATCCGGATTCTAAAATGCACGGTCTGAAGAACCCGCAAGGGCCGCACGCCGGCGACATGCTGAATTTCACGGTGAATGCGAAGGGGATCTCGAAGCAAACCGTGACTGATACGCGCGTCGTGCTGGGCGATGGACCGAATGGGCTTTTCTCGAATGGCGGCACGTCGCTCGTCATTCACGAGAAAGCGGATGACATGAAGACTGATCCATCGGGAAACTCAGGCGGACGTATCGCCTGCGGTACGATCTCGATGTAGTTTAGCCACAAAGGGGCACAGCAGGCACAAATGCACCGGCGTTTGTGCCTTTTGTGTGTTTGGGTTGTAGACTGTCCGCACGGAGGCACCTATGAAATACCTGCTCGCACTCATCGCGCTCATCGCCGTTATCAACGTCTACGCCACGCAACAGACAGTAAAGATCAGTCCCGGTTTCTTCGCGGCTAAAGACTATCTCGACATGAGCGACACAGAGAAGCGAGCCTACGTCACGGGGCAGATGAACGGCATGCTCGTCGCGCCCTTCTTCGGCGCCCCTGAAGAGAGCCTGAGCTGGTTAAAAACCTGCAGCACCAAAATGTCAGACGAACAGCTCGCCTCCATCCTGACCGCCTACATCCGCTCCCAACCCAACCAGACCCAAAACCTCAACATCGTGACGTTCACAGCATTACGGGAGGCGTGTCGAAAATAACGGCGATTTCTCTGCGTTGTCTCTGCGTCCTCTGCGTCTCTGCGGTGAAGTTATCCTGTAAAAACAAGTAAACCGCAGAGGCGCAGAGGACGCAGAGACAACGCAGAGGAATACGAAAGCATTGCAAAATCTGCCTCGTGGCCGTAATCTATGCACGAACCCGCAAACCTCTTCCCGTTGATTTACATCTGTAATTCGTTCTCCCCAGCACAATGTCATGCTTCGTGCCAAGTACAACTTGAACGGTCATCGGTCACTGAAGGGAGCTACGAAAATGAGAGTATTCTGTCCCGAGCACAAAAGAGGATTTTTCGCTCCTCGGCAAAGTCCCATCAAGTGTGAGAATCGCGGCCACCTTCTCGGCGAGATCGATTTCGAGGGCCAAGCGACATCCCCCGCCGAACTGCAGTGGCAATACTGCTGTAACTGCGAACACTTCTGCCCCGTCGATTTTGACCAGTACGGCCTGCAGCGCTGCCCCGTCTGCACCCGCAAAAGCTCGCTCCTTTACCTGTGCGACCGTTGCTACGTCATCAGCTTCGAGTCGAATACGCCGCTGCAGACCAAGAATTTCACAATCACGGCGGAGGGCGTGCCTCAGCCTTCGTGTCCCGGCTGCTTGCGGCCAGCCTCCGCAGATCTGCACGAACACACCTGCGACGCAGTTAACGCTTCGTTCATCACGGGTCTCAATGCGTGTCCGATTTGCGAGGAACGACTCGACATCGCCCCAGCGTTTCCATCACTCGTCGCGAATTACCTGAAGCGAACTAAAGCGGCGAACAAGGTGAACGCCACTTTCGACTACGAGACGGGAGCGTTTGTGCCGGTCGAAGACGGCGAGTTTGTAGTCGTTACCAACCAGGATCAGCCAGTCGTCCTCCCGCGCGCATCGAAGTTTGCCACCAAGCGCGACTTCTACGAGTTTTACCAGGACTATTATCATTGCCCGAATCCGGATGCAGGCGACGTGCAGATCCTTCAGCCGGCGTTTGTGTCGCGGTCCGGCAACGGCTGGACGCTCGTGGCGACCGGCATGCTCGACGTAATCAAGGAACAACCTAAGAAGAAGGTGGCCGCTCCAATCATACAACCGCGACCACAGCCACAGCCGCAGCCGCCCGTCGTGAAGCGTGAAGAACCCGAGCCGGAGCCCGAGCCAGTCGTCAAGGCGAAGAAAGAAACGCCTGGTGTCAAAACATGTTCTGAATGCGGATCGCAAATCGAGGAGAAGTACGCTTTCTGCTGGAAGTGTGGACACTCGATGCAGAACGAGCGCAAGCCGCGACAGATACTTTCTGCTGCGGAGCTTGATTTAGACGACGAGCTCACGATCCAACACGAAGCACGCTCGCCGAACTCGACAGTCCTGCCCTGGACCACTGCGCACGCACCGGAGCATCCTTCGTCGAGCCGCGGATCAGTTTTGAAGCTGCTTGCGATCGGCGGCGTCGCGTTCACGCTCTTGTCGCTCGGTGCGTTTGGTTTGTTCCGTTCAGACACGCGTACGGCTTCGGCTACAGCAGCGCCACCACCGCCGATTTCCGAGCCCACGGGCCAGCCGCAACCGAGTGTTGCGGTCACTACGGAAGTCTCGCGCAGCGCGCCCGCTGAGACGACGACTCAGCAAGTCACACCTGCTAATCCGGAAGATGAGCTGAAGAAACTGCGTGAACGACGAATGACAGCGTCTGCTTCGGAGCGTCCGAAGGTTTTCCAGGCGTTTGCGAAAGTCGAGAAACAGTATCCACGCGACTACAGGTTTCCGTACGAGCGTGCGAAGTTCGCGGTGAAAGGAGCGTCTCGAACTGAGGCGTTCAAAGCGCTGACGGTCGCCGCGCAGAAAGCCATTTCGACGGGCAAGGCGAACGAGATGTTGAATGGTTTGGAGAGCGATAAGAGCGGCGATTTCAGTCGCCTGTCGCAGGGACGTTTCGAGTGGAGCCGCCTCGTGGCCGCACTCAAGCGCAAAGACACCAGTTTGCTGGGCGAATAAAACAACCACGGATTACACGGATAAAAATCCGGATTTCGATCTGTGTAATCCGTGGTTACTGTTTTACCTATTGGTCGCGACTGATCAGCTTCGAGAAGCGGCTCTCCTTGCCGTCCTTCGTTTCCTCCTGATAGAGAAACGCGAGGCCGTTCTTGTCAAACCCCTCAAAAAACTCGTCCCAGCTAATCGCCTCGAGCGAGTCGCCGCCGGAGAAACCCGGATAATCGATGCGTAACAATCCCGGGCTGTTCTTACTCTCGGTGTCTTTAACGCGGGCCGGATGCCCTCCCCTGTCTTCCACCCAACGACGAATCTCATCGTGATTAGTCGTGACTTTTGATTCAGATGATTCAGTAGCCATATCTTTTCCCCTCCCAACAACCAATTTTTGGTGAGAGATGTAGCAAAGATCTAACTATCCTGTTAAAAGACTGTCTATGAGATCCTGGACCAAATTACTTTGCTTACTTTCCATCATTTCCATAACAGCAAACGCGCAGCAAGTCGTTCGCATCACGGCGCCCGACGCGATCAATCCTGCTGAAGTCTCGATCGCCATCAATCCGAAGAACCCTGACAACATGATCGCTGCTTCGTTCCAGACAGGAGTGCCGCCAAAACCACGCGCAGGCAGTTATCACTACGTCACGTTTGACGGCGGCAAGACGTGGAAGACTATTCCGACACCGAATCCGACGAATCTCACGCAGGGAGACGACGTGCTCGCGTTCAGCAATGACGGTGTTGCTTATCACGCTCATTTGTCGTTCGACGGCATTCGCCTCGCTCGGCCCGTCCGTGCTGAGAATGGAATGATCGTAAACATCTCGAAAGACGGCGGCAACACGTGGACCGCCGGCACTGCTGCAATCAATCACGTCAACACTGTCACTCCGTTCGAAGATAAACCGGGTCTGATCGTCGACAATGCTCCGGGCTCGCGGTTCAAAGGCAACGTGTATCTCGCGTGGACCAGGTTTGATGTTTACGGCAGCCCTAATCCCGAGCATCGCTCGCACATCTATTTCACACGCTCGACCGATCAGGGACAGACGTTCTCAATGCCGTTCCGCATCTCGGATACGAGCGGCGATTGTCTCGATAGTGATAATACGGTCGAAGGTGCTGTGCCCGCGATTGGTCCAAACGGCGAGGTTTACATCGTGTGGGCCGGGCCACTCGGGCTCGTGTTTGATAAATCGACTGACGGTGGTCTGACGTTTGGCAAAGACAAAGTGATTGGCAGCATCCCCGGCGGCTGGGATTTTGAGATCGAGGGACTGAGCAGGGCCAATGGCATGCCCGTGACGGGAGTCGATCTGAGCAATGGACCAAACAAAGGAGTCCTCTATGTCAATTGGATCGATGCGCGCAACGGTGACCCCGACGTGTTTGTGATGTCGTCACGAGATGGTGGCGGGACGTGGAGCGCGCCGGTGCGTGTGAATGATGATGCGATTAAGAATGGGAAGGCACAGTTCTTTACGTGGATGGCGATTGATCCGGCGGACGGATCGGTGAATGTGGTGTTCTACGATCGGCGCGATGGGAAGGGCACGCAGACTGGTCTGACTTTGGCGCGAAGTGTCGATGGTGGGCAAACGTTTGTGAATCACAAGATCGACGTGCCGCCGTTCAGTGCGAATGAGCGCTCGTTCTTTGGGGACTACAGCAGCGTGTCGGCGTACGGCGGGCGCGTGGTGCCGGTGTTCATGCACTTTGTGAATGATGGTGGGAATTTGGCGATATCGGTCGCATTGTTTCGATTTAAATTGGGAACGCAGGAAAAGCATTAGACAGGATTACAGGATTTTCAAGATTTACAAGATTCAATCCTGTTCATTCAGTAAATCCTGAAATCCTGTCTAACTGGATCGCGCGCCATCCCAACGCTCCGCATGCCTTCACCAGTGCGCCGAGCTGCGCGAAGCGCGGATCGCGTGTTAATCCCTTTTGATAGCGGAAATAGATCTGCTGCACGATCACGGCGATCTTCAAGAGGCCATACGCAAAATAAAACACCGGATCATCAATCTGTCGCCCAGTGCGTCGCTCGTAGTGCTCCAATAACTCGGTGCGCGTGAAGCTCCCGGGCAGGCTCGTCAATCCAAACCCGTATCGCTGCCACTCTTCCGGATCCGTCGCTTCAACCCAATACCCGAGACTCGTCCCGAAATCCATCAACGGATCGCCAATCGTCGCCATTTCCCAATCAAGCACGGCGATCACACGCGCGAGATCGTCAGGCGCGAGTACGAGGTTGTCGTATTTGTAATCGTTGTGAATGAGCGCCGGGCGCTCGGAATCAGCCGGAAGATTCTGGTGCAACCACTCAGCGAGATTCTCGATCGACGGAACATCATCGGTGCGGGCGTTGTAGTAGCGTTTGGTCCAACCTTCAACCTGACGCTTCACGTAACCTTGCGGTGAGCCGAGATCGCCGAGGCCCGCAGCTTCGTAATCAATCGCGTGTATCTCAGCCAGGTTGTCGACGAATGTTTCAGAGAGACGTCGCATCAGCTCCTGTGAAAGATCGAGGCCGGGCGGCTTCTGCGCGCGCAGGATGATGCCCGTCACACGTTCCATCACGTAGAACGGCGCACCGAGTATCGACTCGTCGTCGCAGAACAGCAGCGGGCGCGGGACTTTCGGATAGACGGGATGCAAGTGCGAGAGAATGCGATACTCGCGACTCATGTCGTGCGCCGTTTTGATCTTTGCGCCGATCGGTGGACGGCGCAGGACGAGCTCACGATCGCCGCTGCGGATCAAGTAAGTGAGATTTGAGAAGCCCGAGGGAAATTGTTCGATGGACGTGATGGGTTTATTTAAATAATTAGAAAGGCGGTTGAGGGGGAGTTCTTCACCCTGGCGGACTGACGTTGAACGGTCAGTGTTAGACAGCATTACAGGATTTTCACGAGACATCTTGTTTATCCTGTTTCATATACTTCTTCAGCACGCTGCGTGCGACGACCATTTTGTGTACTTCGTCTGGACCATCGTAGATGCGCGCGGCGCGCTCGTGCCGGTACCAGTAAGACAACAGCGTCGCATCGGTCAGTCCGAGCGCGCCGTGCACCTGAATCGCACGATCGATGACCTTCTGCAGGATACCCGCGACAAAAAACTTGATCATCGAGATGTCTTCCCTGACTTCACCCGCGCCCTTCGCATCGATCGCGCGCGCTGTTTTCAGCACGAGCAGCCGCGCGGCGTTGATCTCGGCACGACTTTCCGCGATCCACTCCTGCACGTTCTGTTTGCTCCCGAGCAACACACCCGGCGACAGCTCACGCCGCGCAGCGTAGCTGCACATCAGATCAAACGCGCGCTCGCAGATGCCAATCCAACGCATGCAGTGATGAATTCGTCCAGGCCCAAGCCGCTCCTGCGCGATCGCAAAACCCTCGCCTTCCGTGCCGAGCAAGTTGCTCTGCGGCACACGACAGTTTTCGTACCTGACTTCCGCATGACTCGCGTAATCACTGCCCTCATCACCCATCACACTGATGTTTCGCACGAGTTGAAATCCCGGCGCCGGTATCGCGACGATGATCTGGCTCGCACGTTTATATGGATTCGAGCTCTCGGGACTTGTAATCGCCATCACGATCGCGAAGCTCGCACCTTCCGCAGACGACGTGAACCACTTGTGACCGTTGATAACGTAATCATCACCATCTTTGACGGCCGTCGTACTCATCCACGTCGGATTCGATCCGGGATGCTCGGGCTCAGTCATCGAGAAACAACTCCGCACGTCGCCACGCGCTAGTGGCGTGAAGTAATTCTCTTTCTGCTCGGGCGTGCCGTGGGCCAAGAGGATTTCCATGTTCCCAATATCGGGCGCCTGGCAGTTGAAGAGGTAATGCCCGATTGGTGTGCGACCGAGCTCTTCGCTAACGAGCGCAAACTCCGAGAGCGTGAGACCGAGGCCGCCGTGTTCTTCCGGCAAGTGTGGCGCCCAGAGACCGAGCGCTTTAACTTTCGCGCGTGTGGCGTTCAATGTTGGTGTTAGATCGCGAAACGGGCGACGCAGGAAGTCAGACTCGAGTGGGTATGCGTTAGTGCGAAGGAAATCTTTAATTCGATCGAGCAGTCCGAGCAGTTTCTCGTTGTGGTGGTCGGTCATGATGCCGACACAACGTATCACAGATCCGCGTCATCTGCGGCTGAGTTGTTTGAAAAGATAATTGCGCGGATACTTCTCGGCCAACTCGCGGGCCATCTTCTCCGCATCGTCAAAGCGCTTTTCACGCTTGTAGAGATCGATCAGCAGCATGCGTGCGACATCGCGCGCCCACTTCCCTTCCTTCGCGACACGTTCGAGAGCTTCGAGACCGCGCTTCTTCGATCCACGTACACCCATCGTCGCCGCGATCATCTTCGCCGGTAATGGAAGTGAGCCGACGACGTAATTCATCAACCCGATCGTCAGCTCCGCGTCATGAAACTTCGGCTCGAGCTTGAGCACTGCACGATGGCGCTCGACCGAGTCTTGTCCCGAGCGGAATGCGGGCATGTATTTATGCTCGATACCCGCGGCGTAAGCTGCTTCGAGTCCTTCCGCAGCACCGAGAAAGTAAAGGGCCTCGACGTCTTTGGGATTTTTGCGTAGAAGTGCTTGAGAGAGTTGCTTTGCCTGCCGCGTCCAGCGCTTGAACTCGTCAGCCTGTTTACGATCGACGCGCGGTTTCTCATCGGAGGCTTTGTCGTTGTAAAGAGAGGACTTGAGTTTCCATTGTTCGTTCAACTGCTCAACCCACAGACTCGATGCGTAACACTGCGCGCCCGCGGGATGATCGGGCGCGAGCTCCATCATTTTCTTAAAGCGATTGCGTGCTGTTTCGTAGTCGAGATTGTAGAGCGCTTCGTAGCCTTCGGCGCGCAGGGCGTCGAGCCGCGCGTGATTGTCTTGTGCGGATGATGGGAGCGCCGCAAGGAGGATGAGTGTTAGTACGGCGAGTTTCATGTTGGACAGGATTACAGGATTCTCAGGATTATCAAGATAGTTCAGTGACAGTTCTCGAACTGTCCCATATAAATACGATTGCACGCTTCTTACACGGCATTTCCAAATGGCCCATCAATTGCACAGCGAAGGGTCATGAAAGACGAACAAGTACGCGAACTCTTGTACCAGGCACTCGAAACCGAGATCGGCGGTGTTCAGGTCTACACAACAGCGATCCGCTGTGCGGAGAACGACGATCTCAAAGAAGAGTGGGAAGAATATCTGGAACAGACAAAGAACCACGTGACGATTGTGGAAGACGTGCTGACGAAGCTCGAGCTGGATCCGAACGAGGAAACTCCGGGTCGCAAAGTCGTGCGCACCATCGGCGAAGCGCTGGTCCAAGCGATGGAGATGGCGTTGGCAGAAGGTCAGCCAGGCGCGGCGCAACTGGTGGCCGCCGAAGCCGTTGTTCTGGCTGAGACAAAGGACCACCAGAACTGGCATTTGATCGGCGAGGTATCGAAGAAAGTTAAAGGCGAGATCGCGAAGGTCCTCAAGGAAGCTTACGACGAAGTCGAGCACGAGGAGGACGAGCATTACTATCACACTAAAGGTTGGGCGCGTGAGCTGTGGATTGAATCACTCGGCATGAAGGCTGTGCTACCGCCACCGGAAGAAGTGAAGAAGGTGGAGACGGCGATCGGCGCCGCGCGTGCAGAGAAAGCTCGCACCCAGATGGCGAAATAGTTTGTCGGCGGGTCAGCCAGCAAAAGCACAGAAGGCACAAAGAATCATCTTGTGACTTCTGTGCTTTTTTCTGTGGCTGCTGATCCGGAGCTGACGTGCCAGTGCAGGTGTTTTGAGTCCTGGTACTTTCCGAGGTTCGTCAATACACGGCACGCACCGTGTTCGTCTAAAACTTCCTTCGCAACCTCACGCACTACACGAAGCAACTCGAGCAGCAACGAGTCGTCACTTTCTTCAAGGGTCACGAGCGACGAGATGTGCCGCTTCGGAATGACGACGATGTGCACGGGCCAGAACGGCCGGGTGTGGTGATAAGCGAGTACGTTGCCGGTTTCACGGACGATTTTCACAGGCGTGCGCCCGCTCAATACTTCATCACAGTAGAAGTCTTCAGTCATCGGCCACGGATTTTAAGCGATCACAAACAGCGTTTCGTGTTATTTTTTGGAACTCACGGCGATCTTGTAAGTGAGATGGCTCAACAAAACCTTCTCTCCCTTGGAGTTTCCCATGTACCTGAGAACGATTCTACTCTCGATATTTGTGTTGTTCTGCGCGGGCACGGCGCTGGCGCAGCGACCGGGACCCGAGTTCTGGCGGAAAGTTGGTTGTGAGCCACTCGAGCCGCGCACCAAACTCGAAGCGATTGACGACAGGCACAGCACCGTGGTGATCAAGGGTTTTACTCGTATCACGACAGTTGAAGTTCGCGGTGTGCGTATCGATGCGATCGAGATGCGCGAGCTGGGGAATGTGGCGCGTGCGAAGGGGCTTGTGGTCGTTTTGAGAGAGGGTGGCGAGCGGCCGGACGAGAACCGCGCGTTTGTTGATTATGAAGAGATCGAGCCGCTGTTGAATGCGATCGAGGCGATCGGGCGCGTGGATGAGACGGCCACGAAGCTGGCGGGGTTTGAGGCGCGTTACAAGACGCAGGGCGATCTGGAGATTGGTGTGTTTCGACAGACAACTCGCGGCACGGCGGTGATCCTGTCGACTGGTATCTGCGACCGCGCCACGGCGTCGCTCTCGCTCGATGATCTGGCGAAGGTGCGGGCCATGATACAGGAAGCGAAAGCGCGCCTGGACGAGATAAGATAGTTAATCCAAGTAGCAGCGGGGGCAAGCCCCTCTTCCTGACTTATTCTGTTCCAACTAGCTCAGTTCCCCTGTAACCTGAGAATAGAACAAGTCAGGAAGAGGGGCTTGCCCCCGCTGTTTGGAGGATTAATCCGTAATCCTCAAGCGCGTTTCGGCGCCATTGGTCCGTATCTCCGGGACGTACATCGCATGGCCCAGGACGGGGAGGGCGTGAAATTGGCCCGGCACTTCGGCCCGCATCTCGTAACTCAACTGCCAAATACCTTCCGGCAGTTTATCGATGAACAGCGCCACCTTCCGATCGCGCAGCTCCTGGTAAACCCAGCGCTGCCGCCCGGTAAATCCACCACCTGACTTCAACTCGCGCACAAACAAACTCTCACCACTGCGTATCTGCACCGCCTCGAGTCCCGCAGGCTTTAGATCTTCAAACAGCAGGTATTCGTAATTGTTCTTTGCTTCCACCGTCAACACCACTTCGATCCGATCCCCGCTCTTCACCGTCTCACCATCACTCAACGGCACTCGCTCCGCCACGAACCCTTTCAAGAGCGTCGGATGATTCACGAGTTTGAAATATTGGCGCCGCACGAAGATCTCGTTACCCGCCGGCTTCAAAGGCTCTTCCAGACTGAAGAACTCTGCCGCCGCCGAGAAGTAGATCGGCCCACTGCCACTGTTTCGCACGATGCTGATCTCATTCGCACCGTCACGCAGCAACTCGCGCGAGATCGCAAACTTGCTCGGTGCGCTCAGCGCATCGTCAGCAGTGATCTGCTTAGTCGCGATCGGATTTCCATTCACGACCAACTGGTAACTCATCGCCGGCTGCACTTCACCACTGACACGCAGGTAATCGTTCAGGGTCAGCACCACGATCGCCGTATCACGCGTGTTGCTCCACTGCGCGCCACGACGGTTCTTCACGAGCCAGTTTGTCACCGGCTCGATCAGCTTGTTCTGCGGATCGATCGCAAGCAGGGCGCGCAAAGCAAACGACGTTGCCTCTACACCACCATCGGACCAGCGCCAGTACACACCATCCTCGCCCCAGTGCGCGGTTCCGATCACGGAAGGATCAGACGATTGCGCGCCTTGCTGCACGATCGAAGTGTCAGGCCGCGAATCGATCTTCACACCGTTTTCGAGGTTCGCGACGAGCGTTTTCGCCTGTTCGCTACGCTCGTAGTTGTGCGCCGCGAGCGCAAGCAACGCGCGCGTGTAAGCATTCAACCGGTCGCGGTTCTTCCAGAGATTGTCGAAAGCGACACTCTGAAACTTGCTCACTTCCGACTGTTTGGACAAAGCGTGATACACAGCCAACGAGTGCAGCATCCACGCCTGCGAATCATAATTCGCTTCTTCTTCAACCAGCTCCTTATCGAGAAATGCTGCGGCACGCGCGACAACGTCTGACTTCACCTCGACGCCGGCCTGGCGAGCGAGACTCATTCCCCAAAGCACATAAGCCGTCATGAAGTGATCGCTCTCGCCGTCTTTCCACCAGCCCCACCCGCCGTCCGCGTGTTGAAAATCGTAAAGACGTGCCGTGCTTTTCTTCGTGATCTCGTCGAGCTCTTTCAGATCTCTGCGGCCGTTCGGATGAGTTGCTGAAGCTGTTTCCTGTTCGATACCGCCGAAGATTTTGTGCATCGCAGTCTCGGGCTTGAGACCAAGATCGCGAAGCGTCTTGGCTGTGATCACTGCCGGCAGGAAGCGGCTCATCGTCTGTTCCGTGCAGCCGTACGGATAGTCGATCAGGTACGGGAGGGCGTCGAGCATCGTGATCGCCATGCTCGGCGCGATCTGCACGGTCAGCTTCGTCGAATCAACACGGCGCTCTTTCGGAATGTCGAGCTTGATCGAGACACTGTCGCCACGCATCTTGCCGGACCTCGACACAAACTTCTCGATGCCGTGCTCGAAGATCGTGAACGTCTTTTCCATCGCATCGGCATACTTCTCGCCACGCGCCTGGATTTTCAATTTCGCTTCGCTCGCGTGATTCACAGCCACGAGCCAATCGACTCTCGCTTCGCTGTTAGCTTTCACTTCAACCGGCGTTTGCGCACTGTTTACGGGTTTGCCGTCGATGAGCAATCCTGTCACAGACAGACCATCAGCATTCAACTCCGGCATGACCTTCATCGCTTCGTTGGTGTTGTTGTTGATAACGCCTGAGACAGTCACTTGATCACCAACGACGAAGAAGCGAGGCGCCTGGAGTCGCACGATCAGCGGTTGCTTCGTTCGTGTCGACGAGTTACCGATGCCGAACTGGTTACCCGTAGTCACGACACGCGCGGTTGCGGACCATGTCGTCAACGAATCAGGGTATTTGACCTTCACGATCGCAGCTCCATCAGCGTCGGTCTTCACGTCGGGCAACCAGAGGATCGTCGAGCGAAAGTCGCTGCGCACTTGCACCGTCGGTTCCTGTGCGGCCATACCGCCCGTAGCCTTTCCGGCAACCGGAGTTGGAGCAGGCAACCCAAAATCGGCAGCGCCTCGAGCCTGGACTGGCAATCCGGTGATCTGTTTGTTTCTAAGTCCATCAGCTAAGTAATTCGTCTCAGATGAGACGTCGGCACGACCCACGGCGCCAGGAGCAAGTGCGGCGAGATTACTATACCGATCCTTGCCAGCAACTACATCCTCGTCTTCCTCTTTCGCACCGCTTTTGCGATCGCGCAGCACACCTTCGGCAACTTCCACATACCGCGCATAAGTCTTCTGGCTCAGCGTCGATTGCGTCTGCACGGTGTGTTGCCGCTTCTGGCCGTAATAAAACTGCCGCGGATCACCGGCGTAGTCCTGTTGAATGTATTTCACCGATTCATCAACAAGGCCGAGCGCGATCTCCGCTGAGACTGGACGACCGTTCGCATCCTTCGCACTGATCGCGAGCGTGCCTTCTTCGCGCGGCTGGTACTGCTCGCGATCGGCGTTCACTGCCACTTGCAGAAAACGCTCGACCGGCGGCACGACGACCTGTTTCGTGTCCGTATAAAAATCGGCATTACTGATCATCACCGCGCTGAGATAAATGTTTGGAATGTGCTTCTCTTCGATCGGCACTTCGATCAGCTTCGTATTGCCGGTGACGTGGACTACCTGGTAACTAAACAAGTCGTCACCCTCGACACTGAACAACACGTAACGGTCGGGCACGGGCACAGAGATCATGACCGGCGCGGTTTGTCCGGCGCGGAACGTGTCTTTATCGACAACGAGCTCGATCCCTTCACGGCGATAACCGAGATCCGTCGTCGTGTTGGTCGCCACGAACACGTACGTTTCAGCTTTCACTGGCGGCAGGAGCCGATCGCGTTTCGCATCACCGCCCTGGCTGCTCTGCCATGCCACACGATAGAAGCCTTCGCGATCAGGCGTGAAGTTCAGTTGCGCAACACCCTCGCTGTCAGTCTTCAACGTTTGGGTAAGAATGTCGTCGTGTTGATAACCGCGAAACTTCAGTCGCCAGCGGCCCTGACCGCGCGCGGTGAGCGGCGGAAAGAACTCCGATCGCTGTTGTAACTCTCGCAGCTCTTGACCTTTCACTTCGCGGCCACGCGGATCGATCCAGATCTCCCACCAGTAATCACGCGTGACTTTCACGGTGCCCTCGGTCTGGACCGGTTGCTCGTTTGCATCGAGTGCCTTGATGTCGACCGTGACCTTATCCTGCGGGCGATAGATGTTCCTCGCCGGACGCGGGTAGACGTAATAACGCTGGCGCGTCACGCGCACTCGATCGCTCGAGACGATCTCGCGGCGCGACGAATCCACCACGCGCGCCTCGATGCGAAACTCAAAATCCTGATTGTAGTTCTCGCGTGGCGTGTCGAAGCTCAGCTTCGCTTTGCCGGTCGTATCGGTTTTGATCGTCTCGCGTTTGATAACCGAGCCCTGACCGCCGTAGTAGTTCTGGCGCTGAACCTCCATGTCGTCGTAATACCAGGGGTACTCACGATACGGGTACCAGTACAGGTAGAACGGAAGCTGGTAAACAACGACTTCAACCGAGGCGTTACTGACTGGACCACCGAAGTAATAGTCAGCCTGAATATCGACATCGACTTTCTCGCCCACCCGGAAAGCTTTCTTCTTCCCGTCCTGCTCGGGCGTCTTCACGGCAACTTTAAACTCGGGCAGTTTGTATTCTTCGAGTCGAAACAGCTTTGCGCCACCTATGTTTACCTTGCGTCCTTCTTCAAAGAACTGGATGCCGTACTCACCGAGCGGCAATTGTTCACCGAGGTCGAGCGATCCCCACGCACTACCAAAAGCATTCAGGGTAGCCTTCCCTTCAGTGACTTTCGTTCCGCGCGGATCGTTGATGACGTATTCGACGACCTCGTTTGCGGGAGTTGTATAAACTCCGCCCTTCGCTTGCCTGGCGATGAACTTCCACTGGAGTGTTTCTTTCGGACGATAAGCAGGTCGATCAGTGAAGGTGTAGATGCGCCAGCCGTCGTTCTGCCCCGTGGTGTAAGCATAGCCCGTCGCGAAAGCCTGGCGATCGTTGACCGCGGCAGCCGCGAACAGGTTTCGATTTTCAGAACTGCCTTTCAGTTGAAAGCGAGCGAGGCCGTTAGCGTCAGTGGTTTGACGCAAACGACGCCAGCGATAGCGATTGTTCCAATAGTAGCTCTCCCAAAGCGCGACGCTGGCATTTGCGATCGGCGCACTCGTCAATGCATCTGTGAAAAACACGAGCGCCTGGTTGTTTGAAGATTTCAGAACTACGGTCGCATCAGAGACGAGAACGATCTCTCGTGCTGACAGTGCACCGCTCTTTGCTTCGAGCAGGTATGCGCCCGTGGGCAACTTCCCTTCGATCCGGCTCTGTTCCGCGTAAGGTGTGTGCAACCGGCTATCGGGGATGTTTTTGCTCCACGTCTTAACAGGCGAACGGCCGGCAGTCGGAATTCTCTGAATCCACGGTGCCGGGTCGCCTTCGCCGTCTTCTTCATCGGCGGAAGTGATGAAGCGCACGTCGCGCGTCATGTCGATCTTGTAGAGCGCAAAGTTAACGCTTGCAATGTTGCGAGCATTCAAGACAAACACGAGCTCCGAGTCAGGCAGGAAATAGTTCATGACTCCGATCGACAGCGACGGCTCGAGAATGTTTTTGATCTGCTGCTGGGCCAGATCGTAATAACGCGTCTCGCCCTTGGAAAACTCTCGGAGCAAACGGCGGTAAAGCTCGAGTGCTTTTTCGTGATCGGGCTGCTCCTGGATTTGGCCATCTTCGAGCTGGCGAAGCGAGCCGTAATTGCTCATCCACTCCGCGTAGTAAAAGAGCGCGTCGTCGTACCACTCGGTTTGTTTGCCGGCGCTGAGTGCGTCTTCAAACTCATCCGCAACGCGATAACGGGCGCCGTAACCACCACCCGTGACCCGCATCGTCATCGCGAGGAGAAAGTTCACATGTGCGATGTCGTTTTTTGTGTTGGCGATCTTGAGTGCGTTTTCGAGGACGTCGAGTGGGATGTAGTTACCGTAGTAAGTGTAGTAGTAGTCGTTGTTCGCGCGAGGTGGTTGCGCGGCGCGGAAGACGATCTTGAGATAATGATCGCGCGCAAGATTGATGTCGCGCTGACCGGCCCACCAGTCGAGGGCTTGCTGGTAATGAGGCCAGGCGCCACTCCAGTTCATGTTGTTGCGACCGGTCCAGAAGAGATCGCCAAGTGACTCGTGGGCTTCCGCCCAGACCAGATCGCGATCGGTCTCTTTGTCAGCCACGCGGATGAGCTCTTCGAGTTGTTTCTGTGCGTTGTCGTAGGGTGTGTTGTCGGAGGTTTGTGTCGCAGACTGAGAGCGCCAGGCGGTGTCGGCAAGACGAAACTCAACCCAGCGGGCTTCGGAGGGATTCAGTTTGGACTTATCGACTCGTGAATAGAGCTCATTGGCGCGCGCATACGAGCCTTGCGCGTACTGTGCTTCAGCGTCGTGCTTGAGTTGCGAGTAGTCTGGTTGCTGCGCGACGGCGTTGAACAGCAGGAAGGCAAAGGCAGAGATTGAAAGGATTATGGTTTTCATGGCGGTATTGGAACGAACCAAGTTGAGGAGACTTGCAAGACGTTAGTGAATTTAAGCACCGAGTAACGCCGAAGGCGTTCGCTAATTTAAGCCCAGGGTTCGAGCGCAGCGAGAACCCTGGGTAATTAAATGAAGAATTTATGGGAACCCTGAAAGCATAGGACGCGGGGCTACCCACGTCATCACTAAAAGGCACTAGACGCTTAAAATTGCTCTGTTGAAAACATTGGACTTACGCGCCTAGTACCTTAGGAGGGTTGGGCGGCTGGCGAACCCTTTCAGGGTTGTCGTGATTTTTTGTTTGCTGACCCAGGGTTGTCGCTCCGCTCCAACCCCGGGCTGAAATTAGCGAACGCCTTCGGCGTTCAATGCTCGTTTGAAAGCAGAAACACGGCGAAGGAGGCGAGCCAGTGTTCACCGGCATAGTCGCCGCTGGCGACGTGGGCCAGGGCGGCGGCAGCGTGTTTGTCGGCGGCGGCTGATAATACTTTCCGCGCCGGATCGTTTGCGGGAAGCGCGGCCGCGATGCTGCGCATGCACCACGCGCGGCTGAGGTTCAAACCGTCGAGATGCACGAGTTTAGGATCGCTGCGATCCGTCACAATTGCCGGTTGCACTAACGCCGCTGGACCACCTTTCGCGACGTCCGGCAAGAACTTGTGAAACCACGTCGCAAACTCCCCGGGCTTCATCACACGACGCATCAAGTCGGCTTCCATGAGCGCGGCGGAAAAGAAATCCTCACCGCCAGGCTCCCAGCCACCCGGATAGTCTGTGTCTTTTGCGAAGTACGTCCGGCTGCGTTCGTCGAGCAACGCTTCCAACTGCCGCTCCCCGACTGCTTTTGCATAGTCGAGCGCAAACGCCAAACCAAACGCGGTGTTTGGATGCACCCCGGTGCGAATCGGATAGGTTTGCTTCGGAAGAAAATTGAGGTACGACTGTGTGAGTGTCTCGGCGAGCGGGTGGAGGTTCTCGGACCACTTCTTACCATCAGCGTCATTCCACGAATGAAGCTCTTCAGCAAGCTTCAAGGCCCACGCCCAGCCATACGTGCGCTCGAACGACTGCCGGTTCGGCTGCTTCATGTATGCAACTTCGGCGCGGATGTTTTCAGCCGTGAGGTTCGCTCCGAGCGCTGCACGTATTTGGGCAGACTCCGGCAGGTTCGGAAACGTCTTCAACAACCGCACCAGCATCCAGTGGCCATGCACCGACGAGTGCCAGTCGTAACAACCGTAGAAAGCCGGATGCAGCAGCTTAGGACTGCTGACTTCACTCGCGTTGTTGATGACGTGCTCGGGCTTGTTTGGAAACTCTCGACTCACACACTTCAACGCGAGTGCAGCGAAGTGTGACGCTTGTTTCTCCGTAATAGACTCCCCAGTTTTCATTTGAGCAGTGGCGACGGCTGGAAAAATTAATATCACCGCAGAGACGCAGAGGACGCAGAGGTTACGCAGAGAAGAATGATTCATAATTAGTAGCGGTGAGATGGTCTGCCGATGTGTATGTGTGGACCAGTGGCGGTGCCCGGGATTGCAGCGCGAAACGCAAGGTAAGGAATGCCGTTCTTCTGTAAGAAGTCCAGGAGAGCGCGGCCTTCGAGGCCGTCCGGATGAAGCTGGATATCCATCGCGTTGTGATGGTCCAACCGCCAGCGATCGTGAATTGCGCCCTGTCCAAACACTGCGATTGGAAGCTGCTTTTTGAACGTGTCAGAAAAGAAGCGCTGTACTTTCCAGGCGTCGCTGAGGCTCCAGCCACCTGCACCCGTGTAACGCGTGAACGCCGCGGTGCGCACGAGGTTCTGTTTTGCGAGTCGGAGGTTCTTCGCGATCTCGTCGTTCGCCGCGGCTTCAACCAACACTGCCGCAATCTGCTCGTCGGCACTCGTCATCGCGCGATTTGTTTCCGCTATCTTCTGCTTTGCAACTGCTAACTCGCGCTCGTTATCTTCGACTTGCTTCTTGGGAATCAACCCTTCCGCAAGCAGCTTCTTCGACTTCTCGAGATTCTCTTCCGCCCGTTTCACTTCGGTTTCGTAATACGGCAGCAGTTTCCCGAGGCTGGCCTTGTACTCGTTCGTCGCCTTGACGTATTCCTCGCGCAACTTCGAGAGCTCACTCGGCGGCTGCGCCGGCGCAGGCTTCTTCTTCGTCCGGCGCTGCGCGTACACGTCCATACAAAGTGTGAGCACCGCCACACACACCCACGCCCACAACAGTATTCGCTTTCGATAAACCATCCCTGTTATGTGCCTTCGTGCCTTGTCGTGGCTATTTTACGAGAGTGCCGGTGCGGCTCCAACGCGTGTTGCGGAAGAAGTCGATCACGACACCGAGGCCAAACGGGGCGTCGGTCGACTCCGCGCTCTCGTCGTAGGACCAGTAAACAAACATCGCGCGACCAATGACGAGATCGCGTGGTACGAAGCCCCAGTAACGACTGTCTTCGCTGTTGTTCCTGTTGTCGCCCATCACGAAGTAACTCGCCTCAGGCACGACGAGCTCTTCTTTACCCTGAAACGCGTCATATTCCTGATCGTCGTCCGCAGGGCCGGGCCTGTAATAGACGTCGTAGAGCTCACCGGGTTTACGCGGAGGATTCTCCAGGATCTCCAGAGGATCCTTACGGTTGTGATCTCTGGCCGTGATGTGATGCTCGGGAACAACCTCACCGTTAACATAGACGTTGTTTCCCTGGATGCGAATGCGATCGCCGGGCAAACCGATCACACGCTTCACGTAGTTGGTGAGTATGGGACGGTTATCAGGTCTGTCGTCGCGCTTGGGATCAAAAGGGTTGCCGGGATACTTGAAGACGATGATGTCGCCATGCTTGATCTCGCGCTGCGGCAGAAACGGCAACGACTTTCCGGGTGCGAAGATGAATTTGTTTACGAGCAGGTGATCACCGATCGTTATCGTGTTCTGCATCGACCCGGTCGGCACCTTCACCGCCTGGACGATGAAAGTCATGCCAAACAGCGCCATGATGACCGTGACCACTGCTGATTCGAAATATTCACGCCAAACAGACTTCGGCGGACCCTGCGGTTTCACGGGGGGCAGCGGCTGTTTGTCGTGACCGTTGCGGTTGAAGAACCGCGAGAACGTGGAGGGTTTTGCCTCCCCAGTGTCGGGCTCGGTCGTAGATGACTTAGTGGTACGGTTAGTCGCCATTCAAAAACATCCTAGATACGTTGCTGGCGGTGGTCAAGTTATCCTGAAGAATCTTGTAATCCTGTCTGAGTTAACTCTCGACCTCATTATCGCTATCTTCTTCCAGAAAGTTCAGTCCCTCGAGTGCAGACTTTGCCGCAGCGGCCTCTGCCGCTTTGATCGACGGGCCTTCGCCGCGAACATTGCCGCCATCCCACGACACTTCAACGTGGAATATACGTTGATGCGGCGGACCGAGGGTTTCGATTACCGCGTAACGCGGCGCGGCGCGGCGTTCAGCCTGAAGATGCTCCTGCAGCATCGTTTTGTAATCTGCTTTGGCTGCGGTCAACGGATCGGCGCCTTCCAACTCGTCGCGCAACGCATAACAGACAAAGCCTGTCGCCGATTCAAGACCGCCATCGAGAAAGATCGCGCCCGTGATCGCTTCGAACACATCAGCCAGCAACGCATTCTTCTGGCGCCCGCCACTCTTCTCTTCACCACGTCCGAAACGAAGAAACTCGCCGAGGTTCAACTCCTGCGAAGCCTTCGCGAGTGTCGGCGCACTGACGAGTCGATGCTTCATCCGCGACAACTCGCCTTCCGTCCCACCGGGATATGAGCCGCACAAGTAGTTTGCGACGATCAAACCCAGGACAGAGTCACCAAGAAACTCGAGCGATTCGTTGTGGAGTTTGCGCGCTTCGAGCTCATCGCCGGGCGCTACTTTCTCATGCGCCCACGAACGGTGTGTGATGGCTCGTTCGAGCAGCGCACGATCTTTGAACTTGTAAGCGAGAACCGTTTCGAGGAGGTCCAGATCGGGAATCGTTTCGGGATTTTTCAAAACACGGTGAATTATAAGCAAACGCCGGAAGCTTGTCTCCTAAACAACGAGCTTCCGGCGCAAGAGGGTTAAGACTGGGACCGTTTAGTGATAACGGTTGTTGCGTGGCTTACCGGTTTTTGGCGCAGTAGTGGAGGCTTTGGTTCCGGTTGGCGTCGTGGCGGCCGCACCATTACCGGCGCCGGAACCACCATTGACCGATTTGGCTCCGGCAGGCGGAGCGGCTGCGGCGGCCGCACCGTTACCCGTTGCGTTACCACCATTGCCATTGGTCTGCGCCGTGCCTGAATTTCCCGCAGGTGTTCCGGTGGCGGCAGGCGTCGACGGCGGCAGCGACGTTAGCGGTGTCGGCTCCGGCGGCAACGGCTTCGCCAGGACACCGGCAATCAACTCGTTCATGCCGTCCGTCTTGTCGCCGTTCCGGTACTTGTACCATTGTGTCAGGCTCTCGTTCCAACCGGTTTTCGCGGAAGCAAACTTCGCATCCGCGCCGGCCAGTGCGACCGCACGCGCATAAGCATCGATCATGCGGTCGACGAGCTGGTTGATGTTTGCCAGCATGAGTTTGCTGTCCGGAGTCTCGTCTTTGCCGAGGTACTGGACCTTGTACTGTTCGGCAAGCTTGGCGTATGGACCAGTCTCATAAGCGCCGGCGATGTAAGCATAGGTGTAAGGCGACTTCTTCAAAGGCGTCTCAAACTGCGCCGACTTGATCAGGTTTTTCAGCGCGCCGCCGGGATCTTTCTCCAGAGTGAGCGTGCCGATGCTGTAGTTCAAATAGGCCACTGCTACATCCCTGCTGGCGAGTGGATCCCATTTCTCGAGAGTTTTTCCCGCGTCGAGCGCGGCCAACGCTTGCTGCGCATAACCGAGACCTTCAGCCGTTAGCTGCGCATTCTTCAGCGGCGGCAGCAGGTACGCATTGGTGCCGAGATCGATAAGCACCTGGAGGTTGTCAGGCTCAGCCGCGAGAATCTCTTTGCCGAGCGCATACGCTTCCGCATATTTCTGCTTGTTGTAGAGCCAGTCGCGGAAGTTGATCTTCTTCGTGGCGTCTTCATACTTCGTCACGAAGTTCTTCAGGTAGTCGATGATCTTCTGCTGTGCTTCAGTGACTTCGCCGGTAGCGGGACAAGCCAGATACTTCTTGGCGTCTTCGTAGGCTTTATCCTGAGCGGTGGTTCTTTTCTCACGGAAAGACGCGTATAAGGCGTCTTTAGCTTCAGGTGTGCAGGCAGCGTCTTGAATGGAATTCTCTGGTTGCGCGATGAGATTACGCGCTGCAACGGGCAGAGCGAGTATCGCGACTGTGGTGCAAATACTTAAAAACGTTATCAGCTTTTTCATTAGTCGTTACAAACCTCCAAAACAATTTCAGCAGTCGCGCGAAGGGCCCAGCCCTGTCTCGATCTACACGGGGACTTTTACGATGCCGGTGATACAAAGACCGGTTGCCGATCTTTGCAAACAAGGGGACGCGCTCGGTGCCTGGGAACCTGGGTAGATAGAACGTCCGCAATATTCATGCAACTCGATGAAATGTGTCAAGGAATTCCACGCTTGTAGAAGAAAAAGATGACAAAAAAATGCGCCGGAGGAGGAAATCTCCGGCGCAAACCATAGAGGGGTCGAGCAAGGGTCTTTTGTCAGGGTTGAATGCGCCTGGGTCGTTGCTCTGTACCAGGCGTAACAGTCGCGGGAGTTTTAGTCGTAGTGTTTGACTGGTTGTTGCTCTTTGGAGCTTCAACCGGTTTCTTCTCGAGCGGCATCAGCACACGCTTCACCGTATTGCGTGGTTCAGGTGTGGCAGGTTTAGCGGCAGCGGGTGCAGCAGGCGTGGTGGTAACGGGAGTCGCCGTTGCAGTTGCCGCTGGTGTCGTTTCTCCATTACTTGTTTCAGTGGTTTCGCCGTCTGCGGCAGCATCTGCTGCGGCTTCAGCGTCGGCCACTTCCTTCTCTTCATCATCGAGTGTCGATGCGACCTGAAGGTTGATGGCGGTTCCGAAGCGATGATTCAGTTGGCGATAAATCTCTCCGGCCACAGCGGTCGGGAAATGACGGCGGCCGTCAGTTCCCTGCGCGATTACGACAACGGCGAGTCGTGGATTAGCGAGCGGAGCATAAGAGGTAAACAATCCGACCCAACCACCGTCGCCGATGCATGTTCCAGTCTTGCCGGCCACAGTTTGAGTTGGATCATAAGACTTGCGGGCGGTGCCGTAGTTGACGGCCCCAACCATTCCCGGAACCATGCGCTGCCAAACGTCTGTGGTGATGGGCAACTGGCGTCGCACTTTGACGCCCATCTTGTTGGCTTCCCTGGCGCTGTGCGCGATCTGCGGCACGAGCAGCTTGCCACCGTTGGCCATTGCGGAAACGAGTGTTCCGAGCTGCAGCGGCGTTACGGCGAAGCCGTCAGCGTGTGAAAACATGCGTCTTTCAACGATGCCCGGCTTAACTTCCGGCAACTTGCCCGGGAATTCGAATGGCACATTGATGCCGGTTTTCTCGCCGAGACCAAGCTCACGCGCATAGCTGACCATCTTGTCAGAGCCGATCTTTGTGCCGACCGTCTGGAAGAAGTAGTTATCGGAGTGAGCTAAGGCGGAGGTCAAATCGATGCGATATCCATCGCCGACAGTGTCGACAGCCGGAATCGCATTCTCGGAAAGTCCAGCGACGCCGGTTACGAGTTTGATCGTCGAGCATGGTTTGAAGCCGCGACGCAGCGCCCATTCCTGATTGACCATGGAATAGACGCGACCCGTCATCGGATCCATCACGACCACTGTCCCTGCGTGATTGCCGAGCGCGTTGATAGCAACCCTACGCACTTCCGGATCTTCACCGGTTAGATCGTCTTTCGCGATGTATGCCTGCACTTCATCACGCATCGCCTTATCGATTGCCATCTGGCGTGCGATTGCAGCACGACGAGCCGCTTCCGCACGACGACGAGCTTCGAGGAGTGCGCGACGATTACGCGACGCAATCTGACGCATCGCAGCCGCACGCTCACGCTTCGTCAAGGGACGGCGCAGCTTTTTCTCCATCGCGCGAACCGCATTCGACTGCTCGCGTGCTACGAGTGCTCGCTGCCGTCGCACGTCGCGCGCTGACATTCGTCCGCCGCGGCTGCGACGTGACGCGCGTGCAACCTCGCGTCCTCCACGTCGTGACGTGGCGCGGGTTCTTGCTGAAGCTTTTCTACTTTTCTGAGCGCGGGCACCCCGGCCCGAGGAGCTTTTCTTCTTCCCGAAGGCTGTACCGGAAAAAACCAGACAAATTAGGACAAATGCAACATAGATAACCCGGGTTGACTTAGGGGAATGGAAATGCAGAGTCATCAGGCCCAGTACCTCTCAGTTCTAGATTCTTAAAACTTAAAACGCATAATCCTGCTTGCAGTGCCGAGCTTTTTCAAAAACGCCTCATTTCGTGTTTTCGAGCAAACCTTCTGCTGCATCTTGAGGGCGGGAAGAGTTTCCCTAACGGGCGGTCTCTGGGGACATTGATTTGAGACCGCCGCAAATATAACATCATTCAACAGTTGGGGGCAATCAAAAAGTAATCGATTTTACATATTTCACTGGAACGCCATGTGCTTGAACCCCGCTGTCGTTCCAGAACTCGTTCGCGACTCCCTTCGTTTTTCGCGGACCTTAAAGTAAGGATAAACGCTTAAAGCGCCACCTTTACCAGTTGCGACAACGTCAGATGCCGATTAGCCCCTCTTAGGTTTCGTATGAGATTTCCCGACCCGGTACAAAGCTTTCGCGCCCGGCTGCTTTTGCTGCTGGCATTGATGCTCGGGCTCACGCTCGGCATCCAGTATTACTTCAACCTGCGACAGGTCCGCGCCAACGCGCGCATGATCATCGAGCAGGAACAAGCCATCATGACGGGCATCGCCCTCGGGATGGAATCCCTGCAAAGCGATCGATATCTCGACCAAATTATCGGCGACCTGCGCGAGCCCCTTTTGAACGACAAGAACGTTCGCGTCAAAAACATCCTCGTCGTCGACGACGATGGCAACGTCATCGACAGCATCATTCCCGAGTTCAATCCGGGCGAGCGCGAAGACAAGACGCCGAAATACGTTCAGTTCAAAGACATTCAGCTTTTACCACTCAGAAGTGCAGTGCAGTTTACGAGCCAGCACGAGCAGCTACCGTCGTGGATTCCACCGTCAACCAATGTCGACTTTGGTGAAGCAGGTGCTTTCTATTTTCCGGTGCAGACTGATAAAGGACGCCGCTTCGTCATCGTCGTCCTCGACTCAGCCCACACGCTGACGAACGTTTTGGAGCGACAGTCGTCGCGCTCTGCGCTTTACACGCTCGGGGTTCTGTTCGTGACCACGCTCGTCACCGGATTCTTTGTCTGGCGATTCACTCGCCCGATCAAAGAGCTCTCGACCGCGGCGCGAAAAGTTGCGGGTGGTAATTTCGACGTTCAAGTGCCCGCTGATCGGCTCGACGAGATGGGCACACTTGCCAGCGCATTCAATGAGATGACGGCGAAGCTCGGACGCGCGCGCGAGCTCGAGATGCAACTGCACCAGGCTGAGAAGGGCGCGGTAGTTGGACGTCTCGCTGCCGCGATCGCACACGAGATTCGCAATCCGCTCAACTACATCAACCTGACGCTCGATCACCTGCGCTCATCCTTTGCTCCAGCCGATCTGAACAAACGGGAAACGTTTGTCAGGCTTACTGATCAACTGAAGACTGAAGTCGCGCGCATCAATCGACACATCAGTGACTTTCTGAAGTACTCGCGGCCTTCGAAACTCGACTTACAAAGTGTCGATATTCGCGCGGAAGCAGAAGACGCTTTGCGCCTCGTCGAAGGCAGGGCGGAAGAATGTGGGATTGAGACTACGATCCATCAGGACGCTCCCCTCCCCCTCGTGTTGGCCGATCGCGAGTCGCTGCGATCAGTGTTTACGAATCTCGTTATCAACGCTGTCGAAGCAATCAACGGCGGGGGCGGCAGTATTGCGATCAAGCTTTCTAACACGGCAGCGAACTCTGTTAAGGTTGAGATTACGGACAGCGGTGGCGGCATTGCCGCGGACGATATTTCAAAAATCTTTGAGCCGTACTTTTCGACGAAAGAGACGGGGACGGGTTTGGGTCTCGCGATTGTGAAGAAAGCGATTGACGATCACGGCGGCACGATCAGTGTCGCGTCAAAGGAAGGCAGCGGTACCACGTTCACGATAATTCTACCGTCTAGTGAGAACATACATGCCACGAAAGAACATTCTGGTAGTTGATGACGAGAAGTCTCAAAGAGAGATTCTCGAGATGATCTTGTCCGAAGAAGGCTATGACGTTACCACCGCGGCCTCGGGCGAAGCAGCGCTCAAGTTTGCCAGGGACCGCAGGTTCGATCTCGCGTTAACCGATCTCAAGATGACGGGCATGGACGGCATCGAGCTGTTGCAACAACTGCTCGCGTACGATTCATCGATCATCGTGATCCTGCTGACGGCGCATGGCTCGATCGAGTCGGCTAAGGAAGCGCTGCGGCGTGGCGCGTTTGATTACCTGGAAAAACCTTACGACAAAGCCGCGCTGCTCGAGACGATCAATCGTGCGCTCGATCGTCTCGATGCGATTGATATCGAGATCATTTCTGCGTCGCCGAAGATGGAGACGGTGAAGAAGATGATCTTGAAAGTAGCGCGCTCGAATTCGACCGTACTCGTGCGTGGAGAGTCAGGCACGGGCAAAGAGTTGATCGCGAGGGCTGTGCACAACCAATCACCGCGCGCGACGGAGATGTTTCAGGCGGTCAACTGCGCGGCTATTAATGAGAACCTGCTCGAGTCGGAGTTGTTTGGGCACGAGAGAGGTTCGTTTACGGGCGCGCATGCCGAGAAGAAGGGTCTGTTTGAAGTTGCCGATCGCGGGACGTTATTTCTCGATGAGATCGGTGAGCTCGATGTCGGCATGCAGGCGAAACTCTTGCGCGCGCTGCAGGAGCGAAAGATCCGGCGTGTTGGCGGTACACACGAGATCAATGTAGACGTGCGCGTGATCGCCGCCACGAATCGTGACTTGCGTGCGATGGTGACTGACGGTCGGTTCCGTGACGATCTTTATTACCGCATCAACGTGTTGTCGATCGACGTGCCGCCGCTGCGTGAGCGCCGCGAGGACATTCCGGTTTTGATCGACTACTTCCTGAAGAAGCACACGAAGAACACGTCGCGCCTCGTGACTGGTCTCACGCCGGAGACGAAGAAGCTGATGAATGAGTACAGTTGGCCTGGGAATGTGAGGCAGTTGGAGTCGGCAATCGAACGCGCGATTTTGTTGAGTGAAGGTGATCTGATCACACCGGAAGACCTGCCCACCGAAGTGCGTCAGGAAGTTGGACCAGCCGCAGAAGGTGCGTTCAAGCTGCCGGCTGAGGGAATCAATTTCGAAGACGTCGAGCGCAACTTGATCACGCAAGCGATGGAGCAAACGGACTACAACATCACCAAGGCCGCCAAACTCCTCGGCCTCACCTTCCGCACCCTCCAATACCGTCTGGAAAAATTCGGCATCAAAAAACCCGACGACCGCGATGGGGATGAAGGCGAGTAAACCATTGCGCTCAACGCGCACGCGTGCAAGATCAATGTGTTTGCGCTTGTGCTGACAAGTTTTCTGGCAGAGCTAGGAAGTTGTCGGCGAAGACTAGGAAGTTTTCCGGGTAGCTAGGAAGTATTTAGTTTCAGCTGAGAAGTTCCCGGGAAAGTTTGACGCGTTTTGCTCGAGGCTTTACGTGCTTGAGCCCGCGCTTAACGTGAATGCCTCTTTGCAAGTTGAACTTGGAGCCACATATGACGCGCGTGCCTTCGGTTTTGACCTGTATAAACGTGATCACGTCAAGCTGTTCGATTAACTAGCCAGCTTTTGTTTTAAGCTTCCCTGCATTCGCGGCAAACTTCTTAAGCTCGTCGACGATCACGTCAAACATGGGTCCCAAAACGTCAAACTGAGACGCAAGCACGTCAACCCGCGCCGCGAACTTCCCTGCTTCGGCGCGATCACGTCAAACATGTGTTCTAACACGTCAACCTCAGATACAAGCACATCAAACTGCGCCCGGAAGTTCCTTGCTCATGCGCGATCAAGTTGTGGGCTGTTGCGGGCATAACAGAACCGAGCGCGCGTACTGGTTGAGTTTGAAAATACGCCGAAGGCGTTGGCTAATTTCAGCCCCGGGTTCGAAGCGCAGCGAGAACCCTGGGATACGAACAAAAATAATTGTTTGAACCCTGAAAGGGTTCCGCAGTTGGCGAACCCTTTCAGGGTTTACCACTAATTTTAGAATCCATTTCCCAGGGTTGTCGCCTGCGGCGCCAACCCTGGGCTGAAATTAGCGAACGCCTTCGGCGTTATCCAAGCTGTTGAGGTTTTCTAGTTAACCAGTAACTCGCCTTCGATTGCTGCGATCTGCGCGTCGACCATGCCAAAGCAGTTCAGCTCACCGCAGCGAATAAAGGCAATGTGCTTTAAATGGTTGGCGAGAACTTTCGGCTCGTTTGAATTTTCAAGTGTCGACATCAAAACGAGCAGGGCCGCGGATCTGGTTTCAAGCTGACTGCCAGCCTGGCAGATCATCTCAGCGAGCCGTTCGACTTTTTCTTCGGTCGAAATCTCGTCGATAGCTTCCAGCATACATGATTCATCGATGATCGGTTCACCGGCGTCAGCGCGGCGCACGAGCTCGGCAAGCCCGGCGACATCATTTGTTGCGAGAGCGTAACGGATAAAGGCGCGGTCGCTTGCGTCGATGGTCTTGTCGTTGATAAGCGACTGCGCCCGGCGTCTGACAGCATCGCTGAATGTTTGATTTGTGGTTGAGTTTGTTGCGTGAGGTGTTTCGTCGCGCAGTTGTGCGCTATGATTAAGCATGACTTTCTGCCTTTCGATAGAAGGTGGACGTCAAGGGTCGATTTTGTGTTGTTACCACAAGGTCGGCCCGCTGCATTTTAAGTGGGTGACGCACTGTACCGCTCCGATCCTCATCTGTCAATAAGGAAGTTTGGTCACAAAAAGCACAAAGATTGATCCAGCATTCAGGAACCTGGTTGCCGTAGTTGCAGTGTAAAAGAATGAGGGCACTGCCAGATGAAGCATGTTCGTCGACTTGGGATCGCGCTGCTCACATTTACGCTCGGCGTAGCCGTTTCTCCCATTCGCTTCTACGTTGAAGGAATGGGCTGCGGAAAGATGATTGATGGCGGCGGCTGGTTTTCAGTTACTGCTTACAAGTCGTCGTATTTCGTAAAGCTCTGGCTTGCTCACGAAGGATATGTCTCACCAGAAAAGGCCAACGAAGTCTTCAACGACCGTCTCAGCACTGCGGTGAGGATCATTGAGGTTGGACCAAAGGTCAATGGAGAAGGTGTCGTGGTGGGCCGCAGGGCCGTGGCTCTATTCTTCGCACCTGAAGCCTCTTCTTACTACACCGAAATACTCTGGACAGACGGTCGCTTCCTGCATTACATATTCTCAACCTCCGCCCTACACGCGAAGGAATTCGAAAAGTACCAGCGTTAATCATTGTCACTGTCCCACTCAGGGCTGCCGTGAAGCTTAAGTTAATTCAGCGTGCCTGATCGGTGATAGTTATTACCTTTGTCGTGAGTCCCGGTGAGGAAGTATGCCTAGAAACAAAAGAGCAGATGTCTCTGAATTGCACGCGCAGGAATTGCAGCGTGTTCGCGACCAACAATTAAGCTATCTGTTTATGTCCGATTGGGGACTAACTGAGATTCCTGAAGACGTTTTTGAAATGAAGGATCTCGAGCTCATCTTTCTAGATGGGAACCAATTGCGGACCCTTCCAGAAAGACTTTGGGACCTGCCTAACCTGAAGCATGTAGAGGTGCATAACAATCCTATCGAGTCACTGCCTGATCGCCCTGGTATATTCATTGACCTACCTATCTTCGGTCGCTGTCGAACTCAAGTTAAAGGGGAGAATATCAACCTGAGGATCGATATGGATGTCTGGCAAGAGCGCAATGCCCTCTGGGCTTCTCACCTACGAGCAACAAAACGAATAAGCGCTGTAACTATTGAGCAAGAGCATCCTAGTACTGGGGGTAGTGTTCAAATTGATCCGCAAGTTCGCCAGATTATCAGTTTGCTAGCTGATTCGGAGTTAAAACATTTAACGTTGCGCGACCTGGGGATAAGTTCCATACCAGAGGACATTCGCCTGCTTCACGGATTGAAATATCTAATACTTCAGGGACTAGCATTAAAGGACCTACCAGACTGGATTGGTCAGCTGGACCTTGAAGTGCTGTCAGTCGGGGCCAATGAGCTTTCTGCTATACCCGATTCATTGAGAAATCTTACGCATTTGAGAGTCCTGAGCCTAGACAGAAATCCCATTATCAAAATTCCTGAATTCGTCTTTGATTTGGTTGCTCTTGAATACCTAAATCTGGACGAATGTGATTTACGTGAAATCCCTCCAGAGATACTTCGGCTCGATAAGCTGAAGACAATTCGCTGTTCGCGCAATCCTATAGAATCACCTCCACCAGAAGTAGTCCAAAATGGACTCGATGCAATCCGTGACTACTGGCGCCAACGTGCGGATACCGGCGTGGACTATTTGTGCGAGGCGAAACTGATCATTCTGGGTGAGGCCGGTGCAGGAAAGACATCATTGGCACACAAGATTGATAATCCAAACTACAAACTAAACAAGGATGAAAAATCGACCGAAGGGATCGATGTAATCCGTTACGAGTTCCCCACTGCAATCCACACGCGAGACAACGGAGACGAGAAAGTTCTGGAACGTATGTTCCAGGTAAATATTTGGGATTTCGGGGGACAGGAAATCTACCACGCAACCCATCAGTTCTTCTTGACGAGACGTTCTGTCTACGTTCTGGTTTGTGACGACCGCAAAGAAGACACTGATTTCTCCTACTGGTTACAGGCAGTGGAAATGCTAAGCGCTGGCAGTCCGATATTGATTGTGCAGAATGAAAAGCAAGATCGAACACGCGATATCAATTTGAGCAATCTGCGCGCGCGCTTTGCGAATCTACGAGGCTCGCTTCCAACCAATCTCGATACTAATCGTGGACTCGAGGATGTGATCAAGCTGATTCGAAAGGAGCTTGAGAGCCTGCCGCACGTAGGCGTTGGACTACCAGCCACTTGGAAGCGCGTGCGAGAGGCACTGGAACAAGATAAGCGGGACTTCATCAGCCTTGAGGAGTATCTCATTATCTGTCAGGAGCGAGGATTTACGCGACGCAAGGACAAGCTCCAGTTAAGCGGGTATTTACACGATCTCGGTATCTGCTTGCACTTCCAAGACGATCCTCTTTTGAAGAACACTGTTGTCTTAAAACCGTCTTGGGGTACTGACGCAGTCTACCGCGTATTGGATGATCCAGAGATCATCACAGCGCGAGGCTTGTTCACGCAGTCAGATCTTCAGCGTATCTGGTCTGAAGAACGGTATGCAGGCATGCAGGATGAGCTACTGCAGTTAATGATGAAGTTTCAGCTTTGCTATGCCCTTGACAGTAATCAAGCGTACATCGCGCCGCAACTCCTTTCATCTGAGCAGCCACGTTATCCCTGGGACCAGGCAGGGGGATTGGTTGTGCGTTATGAGTATCAGTTTCTGCCAAAAGGAATCGTCACTCGGTTCATTGTAGCGATGCATCGGCTGATCGCCGGCGGAAGACTGGTGTGGAAAACGGGTGTAGTGCTGGAAAGAGACGGTTCACGCGCCGAAGTTATCGAAGAATATTCCCAACGAAGGATTCGTGTTCGCGTAAGCGGTCCAGATCCTCACGGGCTTTTTGCCATCGTTGATGAACAATTAGAACGTCTCCACGCCTCATTTTCACGGCTCCAGTACGAGCGATATCTTCCCTGCCCATGCAAAGAGTGTAGCGAGAAAGCTGAGCCTTACGGACTTGCGTTAGAGAAGTTGATTAAGATGGCCAGGAAGAGCCAAAAAATCCAGTGTCATGAGAGCGGTGAGATGGTTGACGCTGAGCAACTAGTTCGCGAAATCCTACCTGGAGCCTTGCGTCTTGAAGAGTATGCGATGGAATCCCGTTCAATCGGTACTACGCCGGTAGTCGTTCCGGCACCGGCCGCTCCCGAAGTGTTTGTCTCGTACGCTTGGAATACCGAGAGTAGCGTGATAGTTGATCGAGTCCAACAAGCTCTTGAAAAGGACGGTATCCGGCTGATTCGCGATCGCGAAGAGGTACGTTATAGAGACTCCATCCGTGATTTCATGCGCCGCATCGGTCGAGGCAAGTGCGTCGTTGTCGTGATCTCAGATAAATATCTGAAGTCAGAGAACTGCATGTTCGAAATGGCAGAGATCGCCAAGGAACCTGGGTTGCGAGAGCGAATCTTTCCCATCGTGCTTTCGGATGCAAACATATACAAAGCTACCGGTCGCGTGAAATATGTGCATTACTGGGAAAGCGAAATTCATGAGCTTGATGAGGCATTGAAGACAGTTCGTGGCGATAATCTGACAAAGCTTCAGGAAGATTTAAACATCTACTCTGAGATCCGCAGGCTGTTCGATGGCATCGCTGACACTCTTCGGGATATGAATGCGCTGACGCCTGACCAGCACGAGGGCTCAGACTTCGAAGAATTGATCCGTCGCATACGTACCCAACTTGGTGTTTGAGTTCATGTGCCGAATCATGAAATTCATTCCAGAATCGATTTAAGGTAGAATCTCTCAGATGAGCACTCCGAAACAGGTAGTCCAAGAGCTGTTGAGCAGATTGCCGGATGATTGTTCGTTAGAGGCCATTCAGTACCATCTTTATGTCATCGCAAAAGTTCGAAATGGCCTCAGGATAGCCGAGAACGAGGGGACATCGTCCCAAGAAGAAGTCGAGATGCGGCTAGAATACGACTTGCGAACACTACGTGTGAGAAAAGTCGGCCTGGGCCGAAAAGGGTTTGGCAAAGTACCAAAATCGAACCCTAACGCGTCCGATTGAGATCCACCTACCACGGCTCCCACCAAGCTAGACTGTGGAAACTCACGTTGGCCCGGACCGATGGGCGTGCAAGTGTGGAGGGTATCTGACGTTCAAACGTAGTAATCCCGATACTGCATGGAGGCCAATCATGAAGACTGTGATCATTCTGCTACTTGCTCTGTTGAGTTTCTCGTGTGCTGCTGCGGACCAACCTGGGGCCACTAGCGCCCCCGTCGCGCAAAAGGACGCGGCGCCGGCGAAGGAGGTTGCAAAGACGCAAAGCTACGGCACACAACCGCAACAAGTCTCGCTCACTGAAGTCGATAAAGAGGGTTCAACGGCCGAGGCTGCCGAGCGAAAGATTATCCGCAACGCCGACATCACGATCGAAGTTCCTTCCACTACAGACGCACAACACAAAGTGATATCAATCGCCGAGAGACACAGCGGCTTTGTCGTCACTTCAGAAGCAAAACAACGCGAGAGTAACGATCCCGCACAACGGACGCTCGACATCAAACTCGTAGTCCGCGTGCCGTCTAATCAATTCGGCAGCGCGTTTGACGAGATCAGGAAACTGGCCGGCAACACTCCCGAAGAACAGGTGACCAGCCAGGACGTCACGGAAGACTTCATCGATCTCGAAGCGCGCATCAAAACTCAGAAAGCGCTCGAAGCTCAGTTTCTCGAGATCATGCGCGGGGCAAACAAAATCGCCGATGCACTCGAAGTGCAGCGCCAGCTCGCCGAAGTGCGCACAGACATCGAGAAGCTCGAAGGACGTAAGCGCTTTCTCGAAAATCGGTCGAGCCTGTCGACGATCAATGTGAACATTTCGACGCCCAAACCCGTCATCGCCGTGACGAAGGCCGGTTTCGGGCATAGTCTTCGCGAAGCGGTTTCCGACAGCGTCAGTATGGCGACTAATATCGCTCTGTTCTTTGCGCGGTTCGTGATCATGATGGTGCCGATTTCTTTGTTGATATTGCTGCCGGCGGGTCTGTTGGTTCGGTACCTGATGCGACGCGCGAAGCGAATGCGATTGGCACAGGCACTCGCCACGCCCGGCGCGGACTGAATCGGCTTTTGACAGGATCTACAAGATTAGACAGGATTGACGGGATGAAAAAACGTATCCTGCTGCTTGGACTGTATTGTTTATTGACCGCGTGTGCGCGTACGCAACCGGCCCAACAAAACGAGAGCGAGCCGCCGCGGATCAATTCGGTTGACGTTGTGAAGGCAATCCCGCGGGAGGCTACGCTCGCGAAAGGGGAGTCGGGCGATGCGCTGGTGCGGCTACTGATCACGAATGGCTATCACGTTAACGCCAATCCGCCCAGCCAGTCGTACCTGAAGCCGACGGAGATCGAGCTGAAGCCACAGGAAGGTATCTCGGTCGAGTTCATCACTTACCCCGATCCGCTCGAGAGAACGTTTTCCTTTTCACAAGGAACGCCGCTGAAGGTCTACGAAGGCGAGACAGATGTGAAGCTCAGGCTCAAGGCCGACAAGACCGCGACTTCGGGCAAACACAACCTTTCGGCGAAATTGCGCGTCCAGGCATGTGACGACAAGGTTTGTTACGCGCCCGGCGCAATCGACGTGACCGTGCCGGTGAATGTGAAGTGAAGACGTTGTTCATGATTTTGGCGGGCGTGGGCGGCGTGCTCGCTGTCGTGTTTGTGGTTCGCGGGGACTACGAGAAAGCGTTTGTGGCAGCGGCGGCAGGCGCGGTTTGCTGGATACTCAACTATCGACAGCAACTGCGAGAGCCGCTCGCCGGCCAGGAGGAAGAGTACCAAGAGGATGAGGATGAAGAAGCAGGTTCTTAGTATCGCGATTTTAGTGTGTGCACTTTTTGGCGCGACTGCGAAGGCGTCAGATCAGACAGACGTGCGCGCCACCGTGCAGACTGTGTTCGAACAGCTCAAGTCACACAACTACGACAGTCTTTACGATCTTCTCCCCGGCTCGGCGCGCAATCGCATGTCGAAGGAACGTTTTGTCAGTGCACTACAGCGCGCGCAGGATTTTTATCAACTCGATCGGATGGATATCGGCGCGACGAGAGTCATGGGTAATCTCGCGGTGGTCGATACAGTGCTTTATGGACGAGTTGTGACTCCGATACAGGCCGAAGGAAAGATCGTGGTCCAGCAGTATCTGCTGCGTGAGGACGGGAAGTGGCGCGTGGCCACTGGCGATCAATCAACCGTGAAAAAGTTTCTCGCAGCGAATCCGGGGTTCAGTAAGGGATTCCGAATCCAGCAGCCGCGCGTCTATGTTAAGCAGGGCGATAAGTGGGTGGAGTTTAATCCGGGACGGAAATAGGCCGCGGATTGACGCAGATCAGAGTTAAGTCAGATCAGAGTTAAGTAAGAAAAAATCGTCGAAAGACAGTTGCGCATCGTCGACGCGTTCGGTGTACTCACCATGACGAATGCGATAGCGCGGGACTTCGAGAGCTTCGCGAACGGCGTCGAGATGAAAGCGGATGATGCGTGGTGTGAGCCGGACTGACGGAATGCGACGCTTTGCAGCCAGCCGGCGGACGGTCGATTCGCTGACCTGCAGGAATGCGGCGAGCTGCTTGGCGGTTAGGAATTCCTCACGCTGCTCTTCCATGGTCAGTTAGGCTTCGCAGGCAGGTTCAACGCGACGCGGTAAACGGCAGCGCCATCGATATCGACGTCTTTCGTCACGGCCTCCGCACCTTCAGGCTTGACACTCACGCGATACTTCGCCGGCTCTGGCGATAGTCGAAACTTGAACGAACCCGTCTCGGTCGTGATCCGTCCATCGATCTTCTTCGTCGAACCGTCTTCGAGTATTCGCGACAACTCAACCTTCGCATTCGGTACGCTGCGACCGTCGGCACTGAATACGCTGCCACTGAGAAACGCGATCGAGCCCTCGTCGATGGTCAGTACCAGACGATCTCCGAGCGAGCGAGTCTTCCCTGCTTTGACCTCGACATCCTCGATCGAGCCGATGCTCAATCCCGGCTTGCGAAATGTCACTCCGTAAATGCCAGGCGTCAGCTTCGAGACAAGAAAATCTCCGTCTTTACTAGTCGTTGAGCGCGTGACTTCAGTGTCGCCGCGCCGCACCACCACGGTCACGCCCGCCGGCGTCCCAGTTTCGACACGGACTTTGCCCTTGATCGCGCCGAGCGTCTTGTCCTGCGCCATCGAGGCGACCGAGCCGGCCAAAATGATCACGACCACACACAGACTTTTCTTGAATCTCATAGGCTATCCTTCACGTAATAGGCTCCAAATTACGGAATTAAGACGCTCGGGATGATATCACCGTTTGCTTCCACAGGTCGCGCCCGTATAATCCCAGACGGCGTCCCCAAGAAAGAGTATTAATGCCAAAAAGATCGGCGGCTTTTATAGCGCAATTATCCCTTCCTCTCCTTCTGCTGTTCGCACTAGCCGCGCCGGGTGTGCCTCAAAACCAGGACCCTGCAACCCAAACTCAGCGGCCGCGTAAAGTCTTTCCCAAAGAGCAGGAACCCGAAGACGTGCTGCGCTTCGACACCGATCTCGTCTCAGTTGACGTGACGGCGATTGATGCCGAGGGGCGTCCGGTTCGCAACCTGCGCCAGGAAGACTTCAAGGTCTACTCAGACAATCGCGAGCAGGAGATCTCATTCTTTCAGATCGAGAAACGGCAAGGCGAAGCACGTCCACTCGCGATCGTCTTTGCGCTCGACGTTTCCGGCAGCATGACGACGGACGAGATCATACGTCTGCGCAACGCGCTGCAGTCGTTTTCGAATCAGCTAGCTAGCCATCCGGTGGTCTATTCAGTGATGGCTTTCGGCATGCGCGTCAAGACGATCCAGAAGTTCACTTCGGATCCCGGTAAGCTCGATGAAGCACTCGAACGACTTGGACGCGATGCGCCCAGCGGCTTGTCGACACACACTTACGACGCCGTTGACGATGCGATCCGCTCGCTCGTGAGAAGCGCGCCACGGACACGCGAGAAACGTTTGATGAAACGCGCAGTGCTCGTGGTGACAGACGGTTTTCCGGTAGGCGACACAGTTGCACCGCAAACAGTGATCGAACGCGCCAACGCCGCGGACGTAAGCGTGTTTGTCGTGACGTTGCCCTCGTACTCGCGCGTGATGGCATCGTCAGCACAAACACCTTTGCCGACGCCGCTCGACGTCAGTGGATTAGCGGAAGCGACTGGTGGTCGAAATGTTTACGCGAACGAGAAAGACTATGCCCCGTTATTCGCGCGCTGGCGGAGGAAGTCAGCTCCGCGTACGTGCTGGCCTTTTATCCGCCCGAGGAAAAGAGACGAGATGGGCAAGTGCACACGATCAGAGTTGAGGGACCGCGGGGCTTAACTCTGAGACAGAGCCGCTCTGAGTATCGAGCAGCCAGCAGGTAAATGAAACCGAGCGCAGGAGCACTGTTGTGTGCTCCTGCTTCTCGTTTTCAATATTCGTCTTCGTCCTCGTCTTCGTCTATACCTTCTTCTTCTACAATGTCCAATTCGACGGGATCGAGTCCAACAACCTCCAGTTCCGTTCCACATTCTTCACAAGACACTATTTCGCCCTTGTCCGTGTCCAAATCAACGTGGACATCAGCATCGCATTCCGGGCAAGTTCCGGTCGGCACAGTTTAATCCTCCCCCGCATTGAGTGAAGGCAGGGATCCCCCATTGCCGGGAGAGCACCACTACCCTTGTAAGCAACCTAAGCAATCTACCCGCGAGCGCTGGAATTTGCAACCATCTTTTTCCGAGATTCTTGGGCCAGGCGAGGTTACATTTTTATGCCGAAAATCTTGCATGGTGAGAGTTCCTCCTTGGAAGAGGTCAGTACCCACCTGCTGTCGTACCCTTCCGCTACCGCGGACGGTACTAACCTCATTCAAGTGCAATTCTAAGTTTGAGTGGTGTGGATTCCCACACTAGCCCACACCGTACGAAACGAACCCAGCACGCAGGGCTAACCTGACCTCTTACTGATACCAAACGCGTATTCCCACCAAATCATTAACAACCATAATGCGGTCCATGTTTGGACTCGCTAAAAACCCATTACCCGGGCTGGCCCTCCTAACTTTGATGCCAGCCTTCCTCATCCTCTCCTACTTCTCCATCGCACGCTCAACCACCAATCCAAACTTCCTCGGCTTTTATCATCTGAAGATTCTTGACCAGCAACTCACACCGGAGAAATGAACGTGAAAAGTTTCGATCTAAAACCTCAATTCCGGATCTTGTCTCCGGTACTTGTTTATGCAGCGATCATCGGCGTAGCTCTCTTTGTCGCTGATCAGCGTGTACGCAGCGCCGCGGTCGAGGCATCGCAGTTTGTTTCTGTTGCTGACGAAAGGCCTGTGGATGTAAAGCCCTTCTTCTCGCTTTCGACGAACCGCACGTTTGCGCCATCCGAAAACGCGCGTCTCTGGCTGGACCAGCGCGGCGTCGAAAGCCTCGACTTCCGCGTCTATCGCGTCAACGATCCGCAGAAGTTCTTCTCGCAGCTCAGCAATCCACATCAGATGGGTGAGGACGAGCAACAGGAAGTGGCGCCGGACGTTACGGACAAGCCGTCGTTGCTCGAGCGTGTGCGCGCGGTCAAGTTCTGGACCTACCTGGGTATTCGCAACTATTTCCGCGAGCATTTAAGACAAAACACACGCGTCACGTTCAATCACAAGTTTCGCGCCGAAGAGGCAGCGAAACGTGTACCGCTAAACGTCGCGGATTACGCGCGTGTGCCTCTTTTGAATCCGAGCCAACTGGTGACGAGCTGGCGTGAGCCTTTGCCCGCCGCCTCGAACTATTACGACCGGCGCATGATTCCACTCGGTAAGCGCGAACCCGGCGTGTACCTCGTTGAAGCAGTCGGCGACAACCTGCGCGCGTATACAGTCGTCGTCGTAACCAACCTTGCAATGGTCGAAAAAGCATCGTCAACCGGCGAGCTGCTGGTCTATGCAGTCGATCGAAAGACGGGCGAGCCGCGCGCGGATGCGCGAGTGGAGATCGTCAAATCGAGAAATACAATCGCGAGCGGTCGTACAAACAACGACGGCATCTTTCGCACCAACATTCCCATGCACGGCGACGATGTGGATCCGGACGAAGGAGAGGGCAGTCCTTCAAGCTTCGTGATCCTCGCGTCGCATCGCGACAACTTCGCGATCTCTGACCTCGAGTCGTTTTATTTTCGCGACGCCGACGAAGAGAATGAGAACGTCCAGGGATACATCTACACCGATCGACCGATCTATCGTCCGAATCACAAAGTCTTTTTTAAAGGAATACTCCGCGGGTTCGATGAGCGGCGACAATACCGCGCGCTCAAAGAGAGTTCCGTTACCGTAACCATCAATGACGCAGAGAATGCAAAAATCTTTGAGCAGGATCTGCCGCTCTCGAAGAACGGAACATTCAGTGGCGAGCTCACGCTCTCTGAAGAAGCTCCACTCGGCAACTACCGTATCGACGCAACCACCGAAGAGGGCAGCACCAGTGGCAGTTTCGATGTCGCCGAATACAAAAAGCCCGAGCTCAAAGTCAGCGTCACTACTCCCAAGCGGTTCGCACCAGCGGGTGGCAAGACAAAATTTGCAGTCGACGCTCGCTACTTCTTCGGCGCGCCTGTCGTGGGCGCTGAAGTCAAGTACTACATCTATCGTAATCGTTATTACCCGTACTTCGGCGGTGAAGAGACGTACGAAGATGAAGAAGACGAGGAACAGTTTTCAATTTACGGCAACTATAACAGCGAATTCCTGAGCCAGGGCGATGGCAAGCTCGACGCCTCCGGTCATCTAGATATCGACTTTGATGTTCCGGCCGCTGACGAGAATGATGTTTCCGACTACCAGTACCGTCTCGAAGCACAAGTCACTGATTCCTCGCGGCGCACGGTGGACGGCAGCGTGATTTGCATTGCCACACGCGGCAGTGTCATAGCCAGCGCGCGGCCGGATCGTTACGTTTACAACCAGGGCCAGACTGCGCGGATCGTTGTAGAGACGACGGACTACGAAGGCCGTCCAGTGCCTGCGAAACTCACACTCAAATTCGTTTCGCCGGAAATGATAGTGACGACCGACAGCAGCGGTCCGCAATATAACTATCGCGACAAGGATCTGGGCTCAGCCGAAATCACGACCGATCAGCAGGGCCACGCAGTTTATGAATACCAGGCAGTAGCCTCCGGGAACATCTCGATTAAAACGGTGGTCCAGGAAAAGGAGAAGCAGTTTACTTCGCTCAGCGGTTATCTCTGGGTCGTCAGTCCCGATTCGCGTTGGACGGACGCATCTTATTACAGCGAGACCAACGGCACGATCAAACTGGTCGCTGACAAGAAGTCGTATCACCTAGGCGACGTCGCTCACGTGCTCGCGATCCTGCCGCAGGAGCACGCCAATCTGCTCGTCACTACCGAGCGCGACAATGTTCTATCTTCGTGGAAAGTGAGCGCTACGGGGAAGACAGTGGTGCTCGACGTTCCGATTGAGAAGCACTACGCGCCGAATGTTTTTCTGAGTGTCACGTTTGTTAAGGACGGCGACATGTACACGAACGACAAGCGGCTCGTCGTTCCGGCGCGTGACAAGCTGCTGAACCTCGAAATCATCTCGAACAAAGAGGAGTACAAGCCACGCGAAACGGCTTCATACACGATTCTCGCGCGCGATGCCGACGGCGCGCCCGTGCCTGATGCTGAAGTGAGTCTCGGTGTCGTTGATGAAGCGATCTACAGCGTCTCGCCTGATTACACCGGCAACATCCGGCAGGTGTTTTATGGAATGCATTACAACTCGGTGGAGACGCACCTCTCGGTTTCGTATTCGTTCCAGGGCTTCGCGGGCGAAAAGCCGATCGATCTTGCCAGCACGAAGCCTTCGTACCAGCTAGCCGACTTCAAAAATGAAAGCGACCTCGTACAGCCAACAATTCGCAAGGAGTTCAAAGACACCGCGTTCTGGCAGCCGAGTGTTGTGACCGGAAGAGACGGGCGCGCGACAGTAAATGTTAAATTGCCTGATAACCTCACGACGTGGCGCGCGACTGCACGCGCCGTAACTGCCGATACGAAAGTCGGCCTTGCCCGGCAGAAAGTCATCTCACGCAAAGACGTGATCATGCGTCTGGAAACACCGCGGTTCTTCACGCAGGGCGACACCGTCACGCTCTCCGGCATCGTTCACAACTATCTAAAGGAGAACAAGTCAACACAGATCTCGCTTTCCATCTCCGGCGCGCGACTGCTGAGTCCCGCACAGCAAACCGTAACGATTCCGAAGCAGGGAGAACATCGCATCGACTGGCAGATCTCGGCGCCGCAAACAGGCGCAGTCACACTGCTCGCGAAAGCTTTGACCAATACTGAGTCGGACGCTGTTGAGCTCGCGCTCGACGTTGTTCCGCGTGGCCTGCACGAAGTCAAATCCGAGCGCTGGACCACTGACGACGAGAACGCGCAGCAGGAGTTTACGATCAACCTGCCGGCGAATACTGATCTCAACTCGCGCAAGCTTCGTATCGAAGCGTCGCCTTCGATTGCCGCGACACTCTTCGGAGCACTCGACTATCTAACTAGTTACCCGTACGGCTGCACGGAACAGACGATGTCGAGCTTCCTGCCGAACATCATCGTTTCGCAAACGCTGAAGGAGTTCAATTCGACCTCGATTCGCAATTCGAACGACTTGAAATACAAAGTCGAGCGCGGGCGCGATCGTCTCTATGCGTTCCAACACGAGGATGGTGGTTGGGGCTGGTGGAAATCCGACGACACTGATCCGTTCATGACTGCTTACGTAATCGACGGCCTGTCGCTCGCGAAACAAGCCGGCTATGAGATCGATGAAGGACGATTGGCACGTGGGCGTGAACGGCTGCAAGCGATGATCGACGCTCCCGAAAGCAGTAAGGATCCGGATACACGGGCCTTGATGATCTACGCCCTCGCGGAGAGTGGCGGCGTCGAGTCACGTTACGTCGAGAAACTGTATGCGGAGCGCAACAACCTGCAACCGTATGGCCGCGCGCTCCTCGCCTTAACCCTCTCGCTTGCGAAGATGGACCAGCGCGCGCAGGAAGTCGCGGCAGAGATCGAACGCTCCGCGAGCAGTGACGGAAGATCCGCGCACTGGGAGTGGAGACACGAGCCGCGTCTTGATTTCTCTGACTACGATCAAACCGAAAGCACGGCGCTCTCACTCAAAGCGCTCGCGCGGATCAAGCCTGACAGTCCCCTGCTGCCACAGGTGGCGCGCTGGCTCGTGACTGATCGTGACAATGGCTGGTACTGGAACTCGACCAAAGACACGGCGCTCGCGATCTCCGGGCTGATTGAGTACGTGAAGGTGAGTCATGAGCTGAGTCCTGCTTACGACCTGGAGGTTTACGTCAATGGAGAGACGGTCGTGGCCGAGCGCGTCACTGATGCGAATGGCGCGCAAACGTTTGTCGTCAATCGCAACGGTCGTGCGGTCGGAGAGACGAATCACATCCGCATCGTGAAGCGTGGTAAAGGCGCGCTCTATTTCTCGAGTTCCGTCGTCTACTACACAAACGATGAGAACGTGGCAGCCCACGGTTCCGGAGACCTGAACGTCACGCGCGAGTACCTGCGGCTCAAGGTCGAGACAATGGGTTACAACTTGAAATGGACCACGGAGCCGCTGACCGGCGAGATTAAGTCAGGCGATGTGATCGTGGTGAAGCTGCATGTGACGGGCAAAGCGGGCAATCACATGATGGTTGAGGACCCGATTCCGTCCGGCGCCGAGCAGCTCGAGGCTGTTGGGAACCTGAATCTTAATTTGACGCAGACGGGTTGGAGCGATTGGTACAGCTCGCGTGAGTTTCGCGATCGACGGACGGTTTTCTTCATCAATCATTTTGATGGAGATGCGACGCTGCAGTACGCAATGCGAGTGCAGGTGCCGGGTGAGTTTGCGGCGGCGCCGACGTATGTCGAGTTGATGTACCACCCGGAGATTCATGCTAACGCGGCGAGCCAACGGTTCTCGTTTAAGGATAAGTAGAGGAGAAGGAATGTATACCAGATCTTTTAGCGCGATGTTTTCGGCAGTGCGGTTGCTGTTCAAGAGCTGGAGAGTTTTGTTGGTGTTGCTTCTGCTCTGGGCCGGACTGCTGACCGCAGTTTACCCGTTTGCCAGCACACGTGAAGCAACGATCGGGCAACTGGTGTTGACGCTCGTTGTAGTCATAGCCGCTCCCGCGCTGTTCTTTGTGTTGCAGGCGCTCAGTGTGACGTATGCGGAGGGGGGCAGTCGCATCAGGAGGTTAACGATCGACTGCCTGAGACTGGTCGTGGTGAGTCTGCCTGTTTTAGGACTGACGCTGTTGGCTGTGCATGCTCTGGGGAAAGTTCAGTCGCACGTCACGCTCGTGACTACGTTGCGCTATTTGCTGATCGGTATGATTGCGCCGATGCTCACGATTCAGCTTTGGATTACAACAACGAACACGGGACTCCGTTCGCTCGTGACCAGCTTGCGCAGCGTGATCCGCAAAACGTTCGCGCCGCAAACTGTTTTTGTCTACGCGTGCGGATTTCTGATCTTCGCCGTCATTCCTTACTTGATGGTGCAAATCGGCCCGTTGATCGAGCGTCCATGGCTCGAGCTCTCCGTCCTGGTCGTGCGACTCGCCGCCAGCGCGCTTCTAATCCTTCTCGGCTGGGTCACAACCGTCGGCGCCATGTCGATTTTGAACCGTAGCAAATAAGAAATCTTGTAATCCTGTGAAATCTTGAAAATCCTGTCTAACAATGTCGCTAATCAGAATTCTTCGAGTCGTGCTGGTGGTGGGTGTGGCCGTAGGGCTGACGCTCGCTGTTTCGCGCAGCCTCCGTGACGCGCCGCACATTCAAACACCCGAGCCCGCGAAGAGCGACGACACGCGCCTGCAAGCGGCTGCTACAAACGCACTCGGCGCACGCGAGGGCGCGATCGTCGTTGTCGATCCACAAACAGGTCGCATACGAGCAATCGTCAACACCGAGCTCGCCTTCAACAGCGCATTTCCACCAGGCTCCACGATCAAACCATTCACGACCCTGGCCGCCCTGCGCGCGGGCATCATCACCACCAACACACGCATCCGCTGTCGCGGCAAGTACAAACGCAAAGACGTCATCGACGCCTGCGTACATCCACCAAACCTGCCACCATTCGACCCCGCCGAAGCCATCGCATACTCCTGCAACTACTTCTTCGCCACGACTGCCGAACGTCTCGACGGAAACAACTTCGCCCAACTCCTCAGCGACTTCGGCTTCGGCCACGCAACCGAAATCGACAACCAAACCGAATCAGCCGGCATACTCGCGCCCGCAAGATTTCAACCGCAGAGCGCTCTCGGCGAAGGCCCGTTTCTCCAGGTCACGCCAGTGCAGAGGCAACAGCGTACGCAGCACTCTTCAACGGCGGCGCACTCCTCAAACCAAACTACGACGGCGTCCGCAAAGTTCGCGCACAGCTTCACATCGACAACAACGAGCGCTCACTACTGCTCGAAGGAATGCGCGGCGCCGTCTCATTCGGCACCGCAGAAAAAGCAGATCTCGCTTCCCTTCCCAGCTACATCGCCGGTAAGACTGGCACTTCAACTCAACTCGGTGGCTTCCGCTCGCAAGGCTGGTTCGCAGGCATCGCTTTCAATCCCGACACACAACCCGCGCACGCACAGCTCCTCGTCGTTGTTTACCTGAAAAACGCGCACGGCTCTGAAGCCGCAGAGCTAGCACGACCAATCTTCGAAGAGTTCACGGGCAAGCACGACGAGAAAACCTACATCTCCGTGCACCAGGTCTCTGAAAACGTCACGCAACGAATGCCGCTGGAAGACTACGTCCTGCACGTCGTCGCCAGCGAAGCCAGCATTGAAGATCAACCTGAAGCGCTCAAAGCACTCGCAATCGCAGCCCGCACCTACGCATTAAAAAACCTCGGACGTCACCAGGATCAAGGCTACGATTTCTGCAGCACCACACACTGCCAGCGCTTCGAATCAGCCGTCGCGCGACCCGCTCTCGCCGCCGCAGTAAAAGAAACTACCGGCCTAGTGCTGCGCGACGATAAGCACCAGATTATCGATGCGTACTTCAGCGCCTCATGCGGCGGCACCACCGCAAACCTAAAAGCACTTTGGAACGCCGACGCGCCTGCGTACCTGCGCGGCGTCCGCGACGACTACTGCAACACCGGTCCGCATTACCGCTGGACTGACACGATCGACTCAACTCAACTCGCAAACGCACTGCGCAGCGATCCACGGACAGATGTCGGTCAAAACATTCGCGCCTTGTCCGTCGCACACTACGATCAAACCGGACGCGCCGAGCTCATCACGATCGCCGGAGACCACAGAAAGTCGATAAGCGGATGGGAATTCAAGCTGATCGTCGGCCGCGCACTCGGCTGGAACGTTTTGAAAAGCTCACGCTTCAACGTCTCGCGATCTGGCTCGCGATTTGTATTTCACGGCGGCGGCTTTGGCCACGGTCTCGGTCTCTGCCAGGAAGGCTCGCACGTGATGGCCCAACGCGGACAATCGTTTCAACAGATACTCGCACACTACTATCCCGGCACGAGCCTCAACACGGAGAATTCTCGAAACAACTGTGCGCCGCGAACTCGTACATGTACTGATTGACGCGATCGGCGTTATAGTGTTAAGGCCGTCGTTGTCCCAACGTTATTCGCCTGACGGCGTCTCTGAAACCAAAGGCTTTGACTCCCATGAAAGCAATCACACGTCCGGCAGTGGCAATTTTGCTGCTCCTTTTCACTCTCACCGCCACCACGGCCGCACAACAAAAGCGACAAACGACTCCGAAGCCGCAACCGAAACCCGCGGCTGCGCCAACTCCCGCACCGACGTTCGAGACGCTCGTGCCCGCCGACTCCTACATCATCTACGGTGAGGTGCGCGGCGTCGGACAGCTCATTCGCTCGAGTGCGTTAAACGATCTACTCGAGCCGGTTTTGAAACTTTCCGGTCCGCCAAAAGACTTCAAAACCGTCGTGAGATGGCTGAACGCACACGCTGAGGAAGTGATGACGTCACGTATGCTGCTGGCGACGTGGCCCAACAACAAAGCCAAGAACCTTCCGGAAGCGCTGGTTGCGATCGAGTTTGCTTCGGCTGAAGAGGCGACGAAGTTTACGGTTAGTTTGAATGAGTTTCTGCCGACCGTGTTACCGGCGCGCGCGCCTGAGCCGCCCGACGAGAGCTCGCCTCGTCCTGAAACCCCTGAGAAACCAAAAGCACCCGTTCCCAATTTCGATCTAAAACGTTTCGGCTCGCTCGTCGTGATCAGTCCCAAACCATGGACCATGAAGCAGCTCAAGCCGGCCGGAAGCAAACTGCTTGCTGAGGACACGAATTTCCGCACGGCGCACAATCGTTTCAATGCAGAACCGCTCTTCGTCTATTTCGACAGCAAAACGGTTGCCAGAGAGGAAGAAGAGAACCAGAAACGATGGGAGCAGGAAAGAATAGAAGCGGAGAAGGCCGCGGCTGAAGCAAAGGCGAAGAAAGGGGACGAAAAAGAAGAAGGAGAGGAGGAAGAAGAAGAGAAAGCAGCAGCGGACAACTTTACCGTGACCGAAGAGGTCAAGAACATGTCGGAGCCTCCGCCGCCCGAGGGCGTGAAAGACGAGCCCACTCCCGATCCTCTTTCCCGGGTGCTCTTCGGACTCGGCTCGTTCTTCTTCGACACCACCGAGACAACCTGGCCCGAGGGCATCGCGTTCGCGCTTTCGTACGAAGGAGATTCATTCGATCTGCGCGCGTTGCTCATCAATCAGGCCGGCGCCAGGGCCGATGCGCTGCCGTTCATGCCGATGCTGATCGCGGGTCCAGCTCTCGCGCCCGAAGCGCCAAACATTCTCCCTGCCGATACCGAGCTGCTGGCGACGATGTCACTCGATCTGCCGCAAATTTACACAGCGATGGCGAAGCCGCGCCCGAAGGAAAAGTTCATCACCAGCAAGGGCAGCACCGAAATTAAACTCGACGAAGATGACCTCGAATATCCGTTTGTAGAGCTCGAGAAGGAACTGAAGATCAATATCAAGAACGATCTGCTGCCGCTGCTTGGTCCGGAGATCGCCATCCGCCTCCCGATGAAGAACATGAGTATCATCGGACTTCCAGGCGTTGCGCCCCCGGAAGTAAAGGAAAAGTCAGCGGAAGCAAAAGAACAGGCCGCGACGAACAATCCAGTGCTCGCAATCGCCATCAAAGACAGAGAAGCGATGAAGGCGCTCATGCCCAAACTAATCGAGGCCCTCGGCATGAAAGGCGCGAACGCGCTCGCACAGACTGAGCGACGAGAAGACACCGAGCTCGTCTCGTTTGCTAATGCGTTTGCGTATGCTTTCGTCGGCAACTTCCTCGTGATCTCGGGTAACGCTGCCACTACGCGCCACGTCGTCGACTCATACTTAAAACACGAAACACTTGCCACTAACGTACAGTTCAGAAATTCCACGCGCTGGCAGCCGAAGCCACTCCAGGGACAGCTCTACATCTCACCGTCTTTGATGGAAGGTTACAAGACCTGGGCCGAACAGCCGGCCACGCGCATCAGCGATCAGACGCGCGCGTTTCTCGTACGCGCCGCATCAATGGCGCAACCAATCACCTACTCGCTTTCGAACGAAGGTCTTGGACCACTACATGAAATTCATATTCCCAAGAACCTCGTGTTGATGGCTGTCGCGGGAATATCAGGCGAATCCAATCCGCCGCAAAACCTTCAGAACGAGCGTATGGCTATGGGAGCGATGTATACCATTGCACGCGCCGAGCAGGAGTACCTGAAGAAAAACGGAAGCGGCGGGACGTTAGAGCAGTTGATTGAGACCGAGTCGGTTTCGAAGGAGATGATCGCGAATTCGGGCTACCGGTTTGAGTTAATGGTGAGTGGTGACAAGTTTGAGGTAACCGCCGTGCCGTTAGAGTACGGGAAGAGCGGTAACCTGTCGTTCTTCATCGACCAGACCTTCGTGCTGCGGGGCGCCGATCGCAACGGCGCCGCCGCCACCGTCTCCGATAAACCGCTCGGTAACTAACAAATATTAAGCCGCGGCCTAAATAAATTTAGAGGTTCTCGATCTCAACGGGCTCGACGGGTTCCGCGAGGTCGAAGTCGAAGACCTTCGAATAGAAATACAACTCCCCATCGAGCGCGCGTTTGATGTTCTTTGCCTGCCTGAAGCCATGCTGCTCGCCACCAAACGCGACGTAAGACACCGGAATTTTCTTCGTCCTGATCGCGTCGACCATCGTCTCAGCCTGGTCCGCCGGCACGACCTTGTCTTCCAGTCCCTGGAAAAAGATCACCGGGCATGAAAGCTTCTCGGGAAAGTTTATCGGTGAGCGATCGTAATAGATGTCCTTACGCTCCGGATACGGACCCAGCAACCCCGTCAGGTACTGCGACTCGTACTTGTGCGTGTCACGCGCCATCGATTCCAGATTACTAATCCCAAAGTGACTCGCGCCGGCTTTGAATGCGCTCCGAAATGTGAGCGCAGATAGCGTCGTGTAGCCCCCCGCACTGCCGCCCGTGATGATCAATCGATCACCGTCGACTTCACCACGGTCGGCCAGATAACGAGCGCCATTCACGCAATCATCAACGTCGACGATGCCCCATTTCTTGTTAAGTCTTTCACGATACTGCCGACCATAACCGGTGCTGCCGCCATAGTTCACATCCAGCACGGCAAACCCGCGGCTGGTCCAGTACTGGACCGACAGACTCAAAGCAGTCGAAGCCGCCGCAGTTGGTCCACCATGACTCTTCACGATCAGTGGTGGCTTTTCATTTTCGGGCGCGCGATAATCGGGATTCTGCGGCGGGTAAAAGAAACCCTTTCCAGCACATTGGGATCCTAAGCTTAGAATTCCACGTGGACAAGTTGTCGCG